>UMHW01074248.1_pt1 | contig 12753 bp, 10 predicted proteins | sample 1965631 | NCBI WGS metagenome assembly UMHW01 (sample SAMEA4836107, study PRJEB28245) | human gut metagenome | biome: gut microbiome; material: fecal sample | place: Denmark | collected 2008
AATGGCTCTGGCGCTTGCCGGAGCAAGAGGGTAAGGGGGTAACACCTTGAACAGTTTGCATCCTTGCACCCTTTCGCAGCAGGCACCGTTCGCCGCCGTGAGCCGCGTGTCGCCGCTGTGTGCGGCTTTCTGCCCCGACAGCGAGTGTGTGTGCGGCGTGGCAGAAAAAGCCCACGTTGCACCGACGTGCAGGCAACGCGGGAAAACGCAGGTTAGAAACCCAGAAAAGCCCCGCCGCAGCGGGAAAAATCCTCCCGTTCGGGAGGAGCCAGCATCGCATTTGTCTGGTCTGCGGCAACGCCGCTGCCCGCCTTCCGCACAGTTTTTTGGCAGAAGCCCAAACCCACTTTATCAACGATAGGAGAACACATGAAAAAAGACATCAAATTCAGCACCCGCATGGCGTCCGCAGACCGCGAAAAAATCCGGGCATTGGCACAGAAGGCGGGCATGTCCATGAGTGACTATGTGACCGCCTGCTGCCTTGGCAAGCGCATCGTCGTCATGGATGGTCTCAAAGAAGTCCTGCGGCAGCAGAAAGCCATCGGCAACAACCTCAACCAGCTTACCGTGCTGGCGAACATGGGAAAAGTTCAGTTCGCCAATCTGGACACAGCCGCGCAGGAGTTTGCAAAAATCAACGTCACCCTACGGCAGATGCAGGAAGGAGGGTGCGGAAAATCGCAATCGTCCATTTCGTGAATTACAAGAAAGGCGCACAGACGCGCGGCTGCATGAAAAGCGTGATGCAGTATGTGGCGCAGAAAAATAAGACGCTCTGGAATGGGGTGCAGCTCATCAGCGGCATCGGCTGTCAGCCGGAAACGGCGTTCGATGAGTTCCTGAGTACGAAGCATTTGCACCACAAGGACGGCGGCGTGATGTTCTACCACATGGTGCAGAGTTTCCCGAAAGGCGTTGCCATCGACCCGCGCACAGCGCACGAAGCGGCACGGTGGCTTGCCGGGTATTTCGAGGGCTGCGAAATCCTCATCTGCACCCACACCGACCGCGAACACATTCACTCGCACTGCATCATCAACAGCGTCAATTTTGAGACCGGCAAGAAAGTCCACATGGCAGACGAGCAGATCCAGGCGCTGCGCGTTCGTAATGATCAAATCTGCGAGGAACTCAGACTTCCAAAATTCCAGAAGGACGAGCAGCGGAAATCAAGTGGGATGTCTAACGCGGAATATTATCCAGCAGCCAAGGGCGAGAGCTGGAAGCTGGAGCTGATGCGCGTGATCGACGAGTGTATGCGCTGCGCCGGGAATCGTGAGGAATTTCTAGTACTGCTCCGGTCGGAAGGTTACAACGCTACTTGGACAGATGGCCGGAAGAATATTACCTACACCACAGCGGACGGACGCAAATGCCGTGACAGCAAATTACATATAGAAAAATACTTGAAAGAAAATATGGAGACCGAATTTGGATACAGAACGGAGAATGACAACACAAGAAATGTTGACGCAGCACAAAAAGCTGATGGACGAGGCGCAACGGCTGGAACCCAGCGTGATGGTGACAGAGCGGAACTGGAACGCGATGCTCAAAATGCAGCACAATCTGTTTCAGCAGCAGATGCAGTTAGATACGGACCTGAAAATGCTTCTGACGAAAGCAGAAGCACAGGAATCTCTGGTCAAGATGCAAACGAGCGCAGAAAATTTCGAGAAACAGGCTGGGAGCCTGAACGAGAAGTATTCTTCCGGCTGCAAGGCGCTGACCGAGACTACGAAGAACGCCCTGACCACAATCCTGAACGATACGAAGAATCAGCTTTCGGATATGGAGCAGACGGCACAGAAGAAGATCATCACCTGCGCGTGGATATCGGCTGCGGCAGTGATCTGCTGCGCGGCGCTGTGCGCCTTGGCCGTGCTGTGGAGCAGATGACGGATGATGCACCAACGCACGACGGAACGACCACGCCACCGCATATCGACAGCAAGCGCCGCAAGAAGCTCCGGCAAAAGAAAACCGCCCTCGGCCACGCCGAGGACGATCACGAAGAAATGCGAATGGACACGATGTAGACGTTGGGGGGTGGCGAAGAAGAACTGCATGATTCCAATTCCCGCTGGGAATACTTACAACAAAAAAGGAGGTGGACAGCATCAGCACCCAGAGGAAACCGGCGCCGGAGCAGGCAAAGAAAGAGCTTGCCGAACAGCTCTGGCTGAGCTACTACAATCAGGTTCTGTTTGAAGCCGGACTGATTACGGAGACGGAACGCAACCGCATGAAAAACAAAATCAGCGCATTGGCGCCGTCCGCCTCCAATGGAGTTGACAGGAGCGTCCTGACGTGATGCTCCTGTCAGAAACTCACACTTGCTTGTTTCGCGCAGGTGTGATATGGTAGAAAAAACATGATAAAACGAAAAACGAAGGAGCCAGTCAAATGGACATACATACGATCAGAATGGAGCTAAAAACAAAGTCCATTTACGATTTGCCGCTGCGCGTGACCTACTATGCGCGTGTGTCGTCTGAGAGTGACGAGCAGCTAAACTCACTGGGCAATCAGGTTTCCTACTATGAGGATCTGATCCGAAGGAATCTCCCGTGGACATTCGTGCCGGGGTACATTGACGAGGGCTTGTCCGGTATCTCTACGAAGAAGCGTGAGAACTTTAACCGCATGATCGAGGATGCCGCCGAAGGTCAATTCGACTTGATCATCACCAAAGAAATCTCCCGCTTCGCCCGAAATACGCTCGACTCTATCCGCTACACGCGCCAGCTTCTGAGCTACGGTGTCGGTGTATTCTTCCAGAACGACAACATCAACACGTTCGATGAGGATGCCGAACTGCGCTTGTCCATCATGTCCTCCATCGCGCAGGATGAACTCCGCAAGCTGTCCTCACGTGTGAAATTCGGTCACCAGCAAGCCATCAAGTCGAGCGTCGTACTCGGCAACAGCCGCATTTTCGGCTACACAAAAGCGGACGGGAAGCTGGTCATTGACGAAACGGAAGCGCCGATGGTGCGGGAACTGTTTGAACTTTACGCGACCGGCGAATACTCGATGAAGCAGCTGGAAACGCTGTTCTGGGAAAAGGGCTATCGCAATCACAACGGCAAGAAAATCGCGCACACCACCATGTCCAACATCATTTCCAATCCCAAATACAAGGGCTACTACGTTGGCAACAAGGTCAAGGTCGTGGATATGTTCACGAAGAAGCAGAAATTCCTCCCGCCGGAGGAATGGGTCATGTTCAAGGACGAAACAGGCGAGATCGTACCGGCGATCGTGTCTGAGGAAATCTGGGACGCTGCGAATGCTGTCCTGAAAAAGCGCAGCGAGGACGTGAAAGCGCGGCAGGGTGTTTGCAACCACGCCAATCTCCTGACAGGAAAGCTATGGTGTACGGAGTGCGGGCAGCCCTACTACCGCCGCGAATCCGAGGACAAGAGCGGGAGAAAGAACAGTAAATGGCTCTGTTCCGGCAAGATCAAAAACGGCGCGGATTCCTGCAGATCCTTTGCCATCTACGAAAGCGAGATCAAACCGCTTCTGTTCGAGGTATTCCGCGATACGTCTGCCGATGCCGATGCGATGGTCGAAGAATACATCCGTATGTATAACGAGCTGACGCAGCACGGCTCGCTCCGGAAAAAGATCGAACAGCAGAATAACATCATCGATCAGGCAAACCGGAAGAAGAACAAGCTCCTGCAGCTTGCTGCAGACGACAGTATTACGAACGCGGATTTCAAGAAAATGACTGCTGACTGCAATCGTGAAATAGAAGAAGCCGAAAAGGAAATCGCAGAACTGGAGCAGACAGCCGCAGAGGGCGACGCCTTCAAGCAGAAGATCGATGAGATCCGCAGAGTCCTGACGAATGCCCAGCGTGACGCGGCGCAGGGGATCATCACAAAGGAGTTCATCGACAAGTATATCAGCAAGATCTTCGTGACACCGAAGGATGACACGACTATGCTGCTTCAGGTCAAGATCTTCACCGGGGAAACGACGGAAAAGTACCTCCGGAAACTCGAAAGCCGCACGGGTCACATCACCCGCGATTTGACTGAACAAGCAGAAAAGCCAGACGCCGCAAGGGTTTCCAGCCCTGACGATTCTATGGGTCACACGTCTAAGAAAATGATCGAGTCCTACGAGCGCAACATGAAGTAAGTCTTTTTCTCCGGAACACCGGAGGCGAAGACGGGAGCCGCTGCAAAAGCAGCGGCTCCTTTTCATAGAAAATGGTCTTGAATTGAATTTCTGCATATGATATGGTAAATATGGGAGAAAGTGGTGATTTTTGAAAAACGGGAGAAAAAAGGAACAATAATGAAGCGATGCTTTACCAGTCTGACCGCGCTGCTCTGCTCGGCGGCGATCCTGCTGTGCAGCCTGCCCATGCAGGCGCTGGCGGTGGAGTTCCGGATGCAGACAGCCTATGAAGACGTCTTGCCGGACGAACTGACCGCGCAGAAAGAAGCGCCCGAGGCCGAAAAACAGCCGGAAGCCCCTCCAGAGGAGCCGACCGTCTCCGTCCTCTCCACGGATAACAGATCCGGCGATTTTACATACAGCGTCCTGTCCGACAATACCGCGCAGATCACGGGGTATTCGGGGACGGCGGCAAATCTGATTGTTCCGGATAAACTGGACGGGTATACGGTGACGGAAATTGGTAAGCTATGCTTCAGCGGAAACATAACTCTGGTTTCGCTGAAGCTTCCGGATACGGTAACAAGGATCGGCACGAAAGCGTTTGCGTACTGCACAAACCTCGCGAGTATCAACTATCCGCTTCATCTGGAAAGCGCAGGAGATTATTATAACGGCGGCTACCTGTTCGATGGAACCAGGATCAGCAGCATCACCGTACCGGAGGGCGTAACGGAATTACCCTCGTACGTATTTCAGGGCGCTTATATGCTGACGGAGGTTCAGCTGCCGACAACCCTTACGTCAATTGGAAGCAGCGCGTTCAGCGGCTGTTCACAGCTTCCCGCGCTCTGTATCCCTATTGGCGAGACCCAAATTGGAATGAATGCTTTCACGGGCTGTACTGAACTGCGGCAGGCTGCGTTCCTCGGAACGAAGTGCACGTTCGGGAGAGATGCATTCAAGTATTCGGAAAATGTTTCGTTCTACTGCCCGATGGCGTCGGAGGAGGCGCTGTACGCCATTGAAAATGATATCCCGATCGTACCGACCGGCGGCGTTCAGGATGATCCGGCGAGCGTACTGGACTATTCCGGCTGCGCCTACTTTGCTGAGCTTGGCTCTATGGCCGCGAACGGACTTGTTTCCGTCACGGTGCGCTATGCCGTCAAGGCCAACATGAAATCGGCTGTCGAAAATAAAAGTCTGAAGCTGTATCTGCCCGAAACAGCGGAGCTGTATGAACAGACACTGAAGCTTGACGGCGTGCTCTGCAAGGAATATACCTGCGACGAAAATATGCTGACGGTTCCGATCGAAAAGGACAGCGGAACGCTTAAATTCTCTCTGCATATGACCGCGCAGGGCAGCCTGTTCAGCTATGCTGTGCTGCTTCGCACGAAGGACGGCGTATCCGGAAAGGACATCGTCGGCATCCTGAACGACAAGGTAAATGTGCTGACGCTGAACGCACCGGACACTGTTACAATGGACACTGTAACGGTAAGCGGTCTTGCGCCTGCGTCCGCAGAAGTGAAGCTGTCGGTGAACGGAAGCGCACAGCAGACAGTGACGGCCTCGAAGGCAGGCAGCTGGAGCGGGACGGTCACGCTCCCGTCTCCGAAGGACTACTACAGCTATACCATTCTGGCCGAATGCCAGTCCGGCGATACGCTCATGCAGCAATCCGCAGCTGTGACCTATCATGCCGAAGAACCAACGGTCACGGATTTTAAGATGTATTACACTGAGAATGACAAGATCCGTTCCTGCGACCTTCTGCAGATTGGGCCGGTCAGACCTAAGGTTTACTTCCTGCCCGGCACAGAATTCCGCTTTGAGCTCAAGCTTGACCATCCGGAGCAGATCGACACGATTTACGTTACCAGCACCCGAAGCAATGAAGTCAAGTATCTGCGTGCGACATACGATGAGGAACGCGGCCTGTTTACCACGAACGGCTATTTTGACGAAAATGACCGCCGCTATGTTCCCGGCACGATCGGCTTCGAGTATATCAAGAAGGTCACACCGGTAACTGTCGATGCAAGCTATGACTGGAGCATTTTTAACGAGCAGTTGCCCGCAGACGCGGCCAGTGCAGTTCGCTTCAGCGAATATTCAGACCTGGACTGCAATGCGCAGATCGATTTCGGCAGTATTTTCAGTGACCTGAGCGGTGTTTTCGTCGATGCAGGCGTGAGCGTATATGACGAAGCGACGGATGGGGATCTTGGAGACTGGCTGGGTGTATTCGAGGATTTTGAAAACATGACCTCATACCTCATACCCGGCAAGGACAATGAAAAATACTATGTGACAATAGACTACAGCGATCCGTTCAGCTATGCCATGCTGGTCCGTGATCTCAGCGGATCGAGCTATTTAAAGGTCATTCTGGACAGCCGGACCGATCAGACAGAAAACCTGAAGGAGCTCTGGACGCTGGTGCAGATCTCCGATACGCTGTCAAGTGTCAATACCATTACAAAGATGGTGTACAAGCAGCATTCCATCCATACAGACATGGATGAGCTGCGTGAGGAGCTGCTGCGGACGTCATATGGCACGCCGCAGCAGCGTCAGGAGGCATTGCGTCAGGTCGACGAGCTTGAGCGCGATCAGTCGGCCTTTATGCTGCTCACGACGATCCTGCCGCTCATCTTTGCCGGCGGATCGGCTGCGGTGGGCGCGACGATGGGGGGACCGGGCATCCTGTTCACTGCGCTTCTCGGCATCTTTACCTCTCTTGCGCCGATGTTCTGGAAGCTTCGAACGGCACATATCAAGGGAATGCTGTTCCGCGTCGACTTTGTCGTTGATCCCAGCGGCTATGTGTACGATCAGGAAACAAATGAGCGGCTCGAGGGCGCAAAGACAACGGCGTATTATATTCCGGAGCCTGCAAATGCAACCGAAGAATTTTGGAAGAATACGCCTGCCGCCAATACGTATGGGGAGCTTTGGAACGGTGCGGAATACGACCAGAGCAACCCGCTTTATACCAATGCAGACGGAAAATATGCATGGAACGTGCCGACGGGCTGGTGGCGCGTAAAGTACGAAAAAGAAGGCTATGAAACGACGTGGAGCGACTGGATGACCGTTCCGCCCGAGCAGACCGAGGTCAACATCGGCCTGACGCCGATTGCGCCGGAATATACGGTCCGTGCACAGACCGTGACAGCGGAGCACGTCTCGGTGCGCGTGACGAGCGACAGCGCGGCGAAGCAGACGGCCCGCTGCGTGCTTGCGGCCTATGACGCGGACGGACGGCTGACGGCCGCAGCCGTGCAGACGCTCTCGCCCGGAAGTTCAGTGGTGCTCACGCTTTCCGGACTGCCTGCGGACGGCACGGTCAAGCTGTTTATCCTGAACAGTACGACCGGCGAGCCGCTGCGCAGCAGCTTTGGATTCCGGCCCTGTATGCCGATGCAGACGACCGTCGCGCAGACGACCTCACACGCGTTATAGCCCGCACTCAGCTGGTTCCACAGCGCAAGCGACGGCGCATCCGCCGCGCTCAGATCGCTGACGGCCTGCGCCATCCAGTCATATCCCGGGCAGGGTGTATCTGAAAACTCATGATGTGACCGGCAGCGAGGGATTTTTGCGTTGCGCAAGACATTTTTTCGCAGGAATACTGACGTATTTCAAGGAAAAATGACGCGGCGCACCGCAAAAAGGCCCGCTGTCCGGGTGCGTTGGGAGTTTTCAGATACACCCTAGGCCAGCGGGGCAAATATCACCGCTGCCGCATACGAAAAAAAGCTGACAAGGCCGAGCAGGCCAAGCTTTTGTACCAGCGTTCGTTTCATTTTGTTCCTCCTGTTCAAAAAACGCAGTGCTGACCACGTCAGACATGGTCAGCACTGCGTCCTTGCGTCTGGCTGATTGACTTCTTCGATTTGAAAATTTCTTGCGTTGATGATGCTCTCCCGGCGGCATTTCGGGCAGAAGAGCGGGAACTCCTGCAAGATTGTCCGCCGCAGCAGCCGCAGCCGCGTTTTTGCGCCGCAGACCGGGCACAGGACCCAGCGTTCCTCTGCCGCGCTCATTGCAGCGGCTCCTTTTTGTGAACCATACGGAAAAAAAGCACCACATGGCGGCGGAGCATATCCAGACACTCCGCCTCCCGTTCCGGCTGCCGGTCGCAGATCCCGATCAGCGTCAGGACGGGCGCGACATACTGCATCGCCAGAGCATCCGGGTCTTCCGCCTGAAGCTCACCGGCTGCGATAAGAGCGCGGAAGATCCCGGCGTGGTAGGCGAGCAGCCGGTCAACGTACCGACGGGAATACAGCGCCGCCAGCTCCGGTGAACGGAACTGCTCAATGGTCATCATGCGCCGGAAGCGGCTGATCGGCGCATTGTGCAGAGAGTATTCAAAAATCTGCCGCACCTTTTCAAACAGCGCTTCTGCTGTGATCTCCGTAAAGACCGGAATGTCCTGCGACACGTTCTGTACATGAATGTCGATTTTTCCGGTGTCCGCCTCATACTGTGCCGCCGTGGATTCCACGATCGCGTCAAAAATGGCCCGCTTGCTGGGAAAGTGGTTATAAAGAGAGGGCGCCTTGATGCCGACCGCCCGCGCGATCTCGCCCACGCTGACAGAATCATATCCCTTCTCGGAAAACAGCTCCAGCGCCTGTTCCAGAATCCTCTCCCGTGTATCCTCCTGCTTCATCACTTCACCAGCTAACTAATATTCGTTAGCGTCAATATAAAGGATTTTCCCGGAAAAGTCAAGCCCCAAAAAAGGCTCCCCTTTGTGCAAAGGGAAGCCTTTGGATTGTATAAATTTACAGCGTTGCGGCCATGACGGCTTTGATGGTGTGCATACGGTTTTCCGCTTCGTCGAAGACGATGGACTGGCTGCTCTCGAAGACCTCATCCGTGACCTCCATCGCGTCAAGTCCATATTTCTCGCTGATCTGTTTGCCGATGGTGGTGTTCAGATCGTGGAACGCGGGCAGGCAGTGCATGAAGCGGCACTGCGGCCCGGCCTGCGCCATGAGCTTTGCGTTGACCTGATAGGGGAGCAGGTCGTGAATTCTCGTCTGCCAGACCTCGTCCGGTTCTCCCATCGAGACCCACACGTCGGTATAGATCACATCCGCGTTTTGAACCGCGTGCATCGGCTCTGTGTCGAATTCCAGCACCGCGCCGGTCTGCGCGGCGATCGCTTTGCACGTTTCGATCAGAGCCTCATCCGGGAAGTACGCCTCCGGCGCACAGGCGACAAAGTGCATCCCCATCTTTGCGCAGCCGACCATCAGGGAGTTGCCCATGTTGTACCGCGCGTCGCCCATGTACACGAGCTTTTTGCTGGTCAGATTGCCGAAATGCTCCTGAATGGTCAGAAAATCAGCCAGGATCTGCGTGGGGTGAAATTCGTTCGTCAGTCCGTTCCAGACGGGGACGCCCGCGTATTTTGCCAGCTCCTCGACGATCTGCTGCCCGTAGCCGCGGTACTCAATGCCGTCGTACATACGGCCAAGCACGCGCGCAGTGTCGGCGATGGATTCCTTTTTGCCGATCTGCGAGCCGGACGGGTCGAGATACGTGACCGTCATGCCCAGATCATGCGCCGCGACCTCGAACGAGCAGCGCGTCCGCGTGCTGGTCTTCTCGAAAATCAGCGCAGCCTGCTTGCCCTCGCACAGCCGGTGGGAGATACCGGCCTTTTTCTTCGCCTTGAGCTCGGCGGCAAGCGCCAAAAACTCCGCGATCTGCTCCGGCGTAAAATCAAGCAGCTTTAAAAAGCTCTGTCCTTTGATGTTCATGTCGTACTCCTTTTTATTGATGCGCCGCGAGGAAGGCCGCGACGGAATCCAACTGCGCCTGTACCGACGCGGGGCCGGTGCCTCCGGCGGAAATGCGCCGCGCCACGCAGGTCCTGAGCGAAATTTCTTCATACAGATCGTCCGTGAAAACGTCCGAATACGTCTGGTAGGTTTCCAGCGGCAGCTTCTCAAGCACGGTATCATGCGCGATGCAGTACGCCACAAGCTGACCGGAAATTTTGTACGCACTGCGGAACGGAACGCCCTTTTTTGTCAGATAATCGGCCAGATCCGTCGCGTTGATAAAGCCCTTCTGCGCGGCCAGCAGCATAGCCTCCGGCTTTGCACGAAGGCTGGAAAGCATCGGAGCCATGATCTGCAGGCAAAGCTTCGTCGTGTCCACGCAGTCAAACACGGCCTCCTTGTCCTCCTGCATATCCTTATTATAGGCCAACGGAAGCCCCTTGAGCATCGTTAGAAGCGCGATCAGATCGCCGTAGACCCGCCCGGTCTTGCCGCGGCACAGCTCAGCCATGTCCGGGTTTTTCTTCTGCGGCATGATGGAAGAGCCGGTCGTAAAGCCGCTGTCCAGCTCAATAAACTGAAATTCCCAGCTCGACCACAGGATCAGCTCCTCGGAAAGCCGCGACAGATGCATCATGACCAGCGCGCACGCGCTCATCAGCTCCACGCAGAAATCGCGGTCCGATACGCCGTCGAGACTGTTTTCACACACGGCGGCAAAGCCGAGCTTCTGCGCTTCAAACACGCGGTCGGTCGGATATGTCGTCCCGGCCAGCGCACAGCAGCCGATGGGGGAGGCGTCCGTGCGCTTATACGCGTCCGCAAGCCGTCCATAGTCGCGCTCCAGCATCATCGCATACGCCAACAGCTGCTGGCCGAATGTGATCGGCTGTGCCCGCTGCAAATGCGTGTAGCCGGGCATAATGGCGTCCTTGTTCGCCTCCGCCTGCGTATGCAGCGCCTGCATGACGGCCAGAACCAGCGCTTGCAGCGCCTTGATCTCATCCTTTAAATACATCCGCAGATCAAGCGCGACCTGATCGTTGCGCGAACGCGCCGTGTGGAGCTTTTTGCCCACATCGCCGATGCGCTTCGTAAGCTCCGCCTCGACAAACATATGAATGTCCTCAGCCTGCGGGTCGAGCTGCAGCGCTCCGGATTCCAGATCGGCCAGAATGCCCGCCAGACCGTCGATGATCGCATCCGTATCCGCCTGCGTCAGAATGCCGCATTTGGCAAGCATTGCGGCGTGTGCCATGGAGCCGGTGATATCCTGCCTGTACATCCGTCCGTCGACGGCGATCGAAGAGTTGAATGCGTCAGCCAATGCCGAAGTCTCCGCCTCCGACCGGCCCGCCCAAAGCTTGTTCATGGTGCGTTCTCCCTGCATGATATTTGCAAAGCCTCCCCTTGCCATGCCCCGCATGGTAAGGGGAGGTGGATTTTTACAGCTTCCCCTGCTCCCGCAGCGCCTGCACCTTGGTCGGCAGGCCCCAGATGTTGATGAAGCCCTCGGCCTCGGCCTGGTTGAAATCGCTCTCGCCGAATGTGACGAGATTCTCAGAATACAGAGAATACGGCGAGGTAATGCCGGCGTTGATCATGTTGCCCTTGTAGAGCTTGAGCTTGACCGTGCCGGTGCAGAATTCGTTGGCCTTTTTCGCGAACGCTGTCAGCGCCTCCTGCAGCGGGGTGTACCACTTGCCGTTGTAAATGAGGTCGGCATAGTCGACGGCCAGCTTTTCCTTCATATGCAGCGTTTCCTTGTCGAGCGTGAGCATTTCCAGCTGCTCATGCGCGAAATAGAGGATCGTGCCGCCCGGCGTCTCATAAATGCCGTGATCCTTCATGCCGATGAGCCGGTTTTCGACGATATCCAGAATACCGACGCCGTTCTCGCCGCCGAGCTTGTTGAGCTTGCGGATGATGTCGGAAACCTTCATCTTCTCGCCGTTGACCGCCACGGGGACGCCCGCCTCAAAGCTGACGGAAACCGTCGTGGGCGTGTCGGGCGCCTGATAGGGGGACACACCCATTTCAAGGAACAGCGCCTTGTCAAGATCCGGCTCGTTCGCGGGATCCTCAAGATCAAGGCCCTCGTGGCTCAGGTGCCAGAGGTTCTTATCCTTGGAGTAGTTCGTCTCGCGGGAGATCTTCAGCGGCACATGATGCGCCTCGGCGTAGTCGATTTCCTCGTCACGGGACTTGATCTCCCACTCTCTCCACGGTGCGATGATCGCCATGTCGGGTGCGAAGCGCTTGATGGCCAGCTCGAACCGAACCTGATCGTTGCCCTTGCCGGTCGCGCCGTGCGCGATGGCGTCTGCACCCTCGGCCAGCGCGATCTCGGCCAGCTTCTTGCCGATGACGGGCCGTGCAAACGCGGTGCCGAGCAGGTATTTTTCATATTTCGCGTCCATCATGACGGACGGGACGATAATATCGTCGCACATCTCGTCGGTGAGATCGGCGATGATCAGCTTGCTCGCGCCGGTCTTGATGGCCTTTTCCTCGAGACCGTCCAGCTCGTCGCCCTGACCGACATCAGCCGCGACGGCGATGATCTCCGGATCGTTGTAATGCTCCTTCAGCCACGGGATGATGACCGAGGTATCAAGGCCGCCAGAATAGGCCAGAACGATTTTTTTGATCTTGCTCTTATCCATGTGAAAACCCTCCATAAAGCTCCGTTGTGCGGTTGTTTTTCTTTATGCACGTAATATACACACTTTATGCAGAAAAGTCAAGCATAAAATTTATAAAAATTCATTTATGTGAAAAACAATGCATACCCATCCGT
>UMHW01054694.1_pt1 | contig 12694 bp, 14 predicted proteins | sample 1965631 | NCBI WGS metagenome assembly UMHW01 (sample SAMEA4836107, study PRJEB28245) | human gut metagenome | biome: gut microbiome; material: fecal sample | place: Denmark | collected 2008
TTTTTTGCCATTTCATCTATAGTGTTCGGCAATCATGTGTGATCGCTACACTATAGATGAACATATTACAGTGGCTGATTTCTGTAATTTATTCTTTCGACTTGTCTTTACTCGCGATCTCATCGGTCGCTTCAATTAGATTTGTCACGACCTGATTGAGCTGCGCGGCGTTTTTTGACGTAATGACCGGCACGCCGGTCTGCTGCTCGATAGCCTTCCGGGCGTCGCCTGCGACCTTGCCGCCGGAGCGCGCAACCTCTATATTTTCGCGCAAACCCTCCAGCGCTTTCTGCTTGGAGATCTCCGTGGTCGTAGCTTCGGCCAGCATATTGAGGACCAACTCCAGCGTCGTCATGTTGTCGCGCAGGTTTTCCTTCTTCAAGCCCTTGAGATTCTTATACTGCCGCGTGTTCATGCCGGACCACGCTTTTGTGATCTCGTCGGTCAGAATCGCGTATTCCACACCTTTTTGAACACCGCGCGCGTCCCATTCGTCGGTCAGCTCCTTGCGCACCTGAATCGCTTGCAGGCGCTGGTTGATCCATTCGCGGCTGTATCCCTTCTTGAGATAGGTTTCCAACGCCCGGTCAATCGTCAGTTCCGGATCGATCGTTTCTTCAATTCGCTCCCGACCAACCTGTGCCAGCCAGAGCTTGAACGGCTCGGCTTTGGGCGAGGGAATGGACTGAATGATGCGAAGAAGCTGTTCCGTGTCGGCTACATCGGTGTTGTAGCATTTCCCGTCTGCCGAACGCATTTTCAGTTGACTACATTTTGTAGTCAACTCACTACCTTCTTTTTTCAGTCGGGTCTTCAGCACACTCCAATATTTCGCCGCGTGGCGCTGATCCGGCTGATCGGTCAGCACAGCTACAACATCGACGATGGAAAAGTACCATTCTTCCTTTTCTGCATCCCATGCGGTACGAATGCGCTTATTTTCAAATAGCTGAATCTGATCATCCCGTGCCATGTCCTCTTCTCCGTTCCTTTTTTCTATATTATAGCATATTCTTTTGCTTTAGTCGATTCGTTACCTCAATATGCACTTCATATTCAACTGGTCTTATGGAAAAGCTGCCGCTCAGGTATGCGGGTACCATCTTATAGCACGGGATATCTTTTTCACAGCATATTTGATAAAGTGTATTCGCTGCCTCCTCGTCTGTTCGCACCCCTATATAAACAGATGTCGGTTTCAGGCTATAGATTCGGCAGAAAAGTGTATTATCCGGTAACATAGAAATCATTCGCCACTCGTTTTCGTAGCTCCAAACCGACGATTTTGTAAGCAGGCTCTTTACAATTACCAAAAGGTCTTCATAAAATGGTTTGATTGCAGTACGCGCCAAATCCGCCATACGAGAAAGCAGCAGCGGCAGGATGATCTGGGATGCATCATACCGTACATCCGTATATATCATGGGCGCAATTGCAGGGGACATCATCAGACTGGTACAGTGCTGAACGTCTGCACACTTTTCAGAACAGGCTGTTACAATTTTTTGAAAATCATACTCTATGCAAAAGCCCCGATGGCTGTCCGCGTAATGTCCCCACATTGCCGAATTGTCATTTGACTCTGTAAAGCAGGCAATGCTTCTCCGCTTCTGCTCATCAATCAACGTCCGATAGAACACCTTTTCAAATTCATCCTGACAACATTCTAATAAACGCAGTGCATTTTCACGGAATAGCGAAAAAGGTTTCTCGAGTGCCTCAGGTTGAATGTCTTCCGGGAGAACTGAAAAAAGCCATTGAAGCTGTTCTTCTGAGAATATGCTTTGAAGAGCTGGCACGCTACCTCCGTTTTTATATGCGCGGTATTTTTCTGCGATCTGCCCTATATCCATTTCCCTTTTTAATAGTTCCTTCGCGCGTTCCGGATCATAATGGGGCATACATTCAAACGGATCATTAAATGAAAAAATGGAACTGCCCCATATTTCATCCTTTCGGAGCGCGTCAAAAGTATGCTCGTTTACAGCCCGATAACGATACAATCTTGATGGTATATTATTTTGAACCCATGTGCGGATTTTTTCGTGCTGCTGTCTGATGATTGCGGAATCTGAAATCGATTCATAAAATGTACCGTAAAGCAAATCGCGGAATTCTTCTCGATTTGTCATATGTTTCCCTCCAGTGCAGCTTTATATGGTGATATTATAACATATTTCGTTTTTTTATTGATTTTGCCTGCTAATAAAACGTTCAGAATTATATCACCATCTGCTATACTTATCCTCCGAAAGGAGCTGATCTTATGAACAGCAAACACACTTTAGAAGAAAAACAAAATATCATCACCGCCTACAAAAGTGGCAAAAGCGTTTCTCTGCTTGTCGCTGAAACAGGAATCCCGCGCAGCACGATTTATGCGTGGCTTGCCGACGCGCGAACCGAAAATTCTGAAAAGAAAACAAGTTTTACGCTGCGTGAATATCGCAGCTTGGAAAACAAGGTGAGTCGCTTGGAAGGCATCATCGACATCCTGCAAAAAGCGCCCTGCACTGCGACCGCACCGTTGGAAAACCGGCTGCACGCGCTCGATGGTTTGCATGATCAATACAGCGTCCATATGCTCTGCGATGCGCTGCGCGTGCCGCGGGGCACTTTTTATAATTATCTGCTGCGCAGCAAACGCGGCTGCGCTTGGTACGACAAACGCAGGGAGGAGCTTCGTCAGAAAATTCAAACAGTCTATGACGACAGCCGCCAGATCTACGGTGCCGGCAAAATCGCCTCTGTTTTGAAAGAGCAGGGCTGGCGCGTCAGCGAACAGATGGTGCGTAAATTGATGCAGGATATGGGTCTGAGCAGTATCCGTCAGGGCGCGAAAAGCCAGTACGCAAAAGAGACAAAGCGGTGCAAAAACCACCTAAACCAGCGGTTTACCGCAACGCGGCCGAATGAGATCTGGGTTAGCGATGTAACCTATTTCCGCTACAAAGAAAAAGAGCTTTACATATGCGTGATTATTGACTTGTATGCACGCATGGTCGTAGGATTCCGGATTGGTCTGAAAAACAGCACGCAGCTTGTAAAAAGCACATTCAAGCTTGCTTACGAACAGCGCCAGCCGCAGTTGCCTTTACTGTTTCACACAGACCGCGGTAGCAATTACCGTTCAAATGCCTTTTGCGCCTATTTGCAATTGCTCGGCGTGACACAGTCGTTTTCCCGTGCGCACATCCCATATGATAATTCTGTCATGGAGTCGTTCTTTGCTTCAATGAAACGGGAAGAGCTTTACCGAACAAAATACCGCTCTGAGCAGGAACTCAGAGCGACGATCGCAGAATATATCAAGTTTTACAATGAGACCCGTCCGCACGCGAAGAACGGATACAAGACACCGTTCAAGAAAGAGCAGGAATACTACATAAATTCCAAGCAAAACGAGAAAAAATAAACCAGACTGGATAGTTCGCTTTCCGCGTTTTTTGCGTTTTGCAGTCTGGTTTTGTGCTTTTTCCATTTACACGTCCAAGATGCTTTGTGTCAAGCAAGGCGTGAAAGCATTGAAAACACAAGAGAAATAAGAAAAACACCACTGTGTCCAACTCCGGGGAGTTCAGATTGCAGTGGTGTTTTCAATCAACTACAAAATCAAGCACGCTTCTGTAAAAATGTTTTCTCTGCCATATGGATCACGAAGTCGCGTTCGTCCGGATCGGCTTTTGCGAAGTCGATCTGATACCGCTGACAGGTCTTGCGGAAGTGGACAACGTAAGCCAGATCTTCTTTCATTGGAGGTGCGACATAACCGTTCGGCGCAGCAAGCGCGTCCAGCTCCAGATATTTTTCATTCTGCATCTGTCAGACCTCTTTCAGGTATGGAATGCGAAGTCCTGAAGACCAGCAACACTGCACCGATACTGGCGTGCTTTCTCGACCGAGACATCGTCGGATTTCCGCTGGGTGCGCTCTCCATATACTCCATATAAACCAGTACGCCGTCCAGCATATCTCAGTAAGCAGCAAATCCAACCAGTTCCTTGGTCGCTTCCAGAATGAAGACCGAAAGGTTCGCACTTGCATGGCTTTCGATAATGTAATAGCAAGGTGGCTTAACGGCTGCTCCTTCATTTTCTGATTTATTATACCGCAGCTCTCAGAAAAACGCAAAGAAGAGTTTTCATGATCTGCTTCCGTATCCGGTTCGAAGCCGCTACTGAGAATGTCCAGCAGTTCTTTCTTTGACCACTGCCGCTCCCGTGCCTGTTTCAGATACCACTTGCGAGCCTCGCTTGTCAGCTCCGCTTCCATAATGACCACATTCAGCGTCCAGCCGATTTTCATTGCCAGCCGGAGGAGCGTTTGGTCATTTTCATAAGTCTTGTAAAAATCGCGCATCCGGCGCACGTTGCGCGGGGAAAAGCCTGCGCGGTCAGGGAAATTCGCCTGCAAGAATTCTGCGGCTGCGACCGCCGCGCCCTTCTCCGGGCGCTGACTGATGGCCTTGCCGATGGCGTACACTTCGTCCATCTGCGAAAGATTTTGCGTAAGAATTGCAGTCAATTCCCGGTACATCGTGCCGTAATCCACAGGTTTTCTGACGTTCATGGCTTCTCCTTTCCGCGCTGGTGCGCATTGGATATTCTGTTGTTTCACCGAATAAATACTGTTTTGCGTGCTTTAACTCGGCTTTTTCACAAGATTTGAACGGCGAGCACGAAGCGTACTTCGTGGAAGCGTGCTTCATTTCGACATAGAATCTCCATAGTCGATCTATTATAAACTATGGAGGTCTTCAGAATGAAACCATACCCGGCGCTGCTCGCAGAGCTTCTTTCCGAAGAATTGTCTTCTCTGCGGCAGCAGAAGGCATTGACTCAGGAGGCCATGGCGGAGCAGCTTCGTATTTCCAGCCGCGCATACAGTGATTTGGAGCGCGGGAGATATGCCGCCTCCGCCCCGACCTTGCTGTTTCTCTTTTCCATGCTGGATGCGGAGGCGCAGGGCGCTCTGGTTCAACAGTTTATGGATCGTGTTCAAGCACTGGAGGGGACGGATGCAGCATGAACGCCGTAACAGACATTGTCGAAGTATATGATCTGTTGTACCGACTCGGTTTCTCTGCAACCAACACCGCATTTTTCCATCTTTCCTACTCGGTCTATCTTGCCGCGCTCAACCCGCATTGGCTGGTAAAGCCATCGCAGCGGCTATATCCCGAAGTGGCAGACCAATACAACACCAATCCGCTTCAGGTCGTCCGAAACATTGACGGGTTTGCCTGCGCCTCCTGGCACAAAAACGCCGCGTTTCTGCGTAGTCTTACCTGCTGCCCGCTGATGGCAGCTCCGACAGCTGCACAGTTTTTGCGGATTCTTACGCACTATCTTCGGAGTGGAGCAGTATAGCGCATACTTTTGCAGAATGTAGACCACTTTCAACTGCTTTTTATCTTTAGCTGCAGGCGCGCATCATATATTTCGTCGTTTTGCGAATAGCCTGCTACAATATTTTGTGGTATGATTGCCCCGTTCGTTTGATTCTTGCGAAGGGAGCGCAGCCATGCAGTACACCGATAACGAAGCCGCCCTGATCGGCGGCCTGATCTCAACTTATTTCTTTCAGCCTGCTGTGTCTGCATCCTTGAAGGATGCCTATAGCCGCGTTTTGGAGCATCTGCATCAGAATGCGCTCACTTCCTCTGATCTTCAGCAGATCCGAAAGGCTGTAAGTTTTCTGATGCCCATGTGCCAAGCAAATCGGCAGACACAGCGGGAGCTTATGGGAGTCAACGCAAGGACAACGGCGCTTCTGAATGGCTCACGGTAATCGTGGATAACGCAAAAGGCACGACGCTTGGTCGTGCCTTCGCTGTATGTTTTTGTTGCCCGCTTAATTCAGCAGGTGCGGTTTTCCGATGTTCTTTTTTGAAGCGGACTTCGCAGTAAGGACTTTGTTTGCCCATGTGAAGAAGTACGGCACGGACTCAAAGAGATAACTGGATTTCATCAGTTCATCCAGCAGTTCTTCCATCGTAAACGGCTGGTATCCATAGGGATTCAGCTCGTCGATGTAATCGTCCAATTCGTCGTGCGCTGCTGCCCGTAGGAATTTCTTCGTATCCTTATTCGCTTTTGCGAGGCGTTTGATGTAGTCCTCCGCCTTGTCAAACTGGTTCAGCTTGTAATACAAAACTGCCAGCGGAAGGAGCATCTGTGTTTCTTCATAGGAGTCAAATTGCTTATGGAGCGCCAGCGCGTGCATTTCGTCCTCCATAAAGACGTACAGGTGCATCAGCTGATAGCGGACACCAAGGTCGTCGCTTTCGCACAGCTCCAGCAGGCGCTGTCCTTCGCTGATTGCCTGACGCATCATACCGCAGGAGATCAGCACGTCGAAGTATGTATAGCGCACACGCATATACGGTCTGGTTTCCGGCGCTGTCCAGAATTCACCCGTGTACTCTTTAAATGCACCGGCTTCTTTCATCTGTTGCTCTGCCAGCGCCAGCAGTTCCTGCAAGGCAAGCCGCTGCTCGTCCAAATGATGTTCGGTCGTGCAGGTGATCATCTGCAGCCGCGCATCGAGATTGTCCGGCTCCAACTCCAGCGCCTTGCGGAGATATTCCATGTGCTTTTTCTTGGATGTTGCCTGCTCCGCAAGATCCAGATAATCATCGGCTGTTTCGGGTGCATGATCCTGCTGCGCAGCACACTTCTGGTCGTACTCTGCTAGGAACTGCTCCGCCAGCGCATTCGCGTCGTCCTCGCTCTTGATCTCGTCTGCGTGAGAATCCAGGAAACGCTGTAATTCTTTCAGAATCTTTTCTGTTTCTCTGCTCATTTTATGATGCCTCCCGTATTTGTTATGTGGATGGCTTGTCGGTTGACTTGTCTGTAAGAATTATACCAGATTCGTCAACCTTCGTCGAGGGACTAATTTCAAAGAACTACCCTGAATTCTTTGATTTTTACCACCCCTGCATCTCATCCATTTTCATATCACCCTCGGACATCTCTCTGCGCATATAAGCATCGAACTGCTCAAAATACTGCTCGTACTTTTCGCCGCCGATTTCCTTCAGAAAGTCCTCCTTGAACACCCACAGGGGATATTCGCAGTAGCCGCTGATTTTGCTGTGGCCAGTATCCTGCGCGATTTCGTCGGAAAGGAGCTGCGGCGCGAACGGGCAGTTGTTGGTGTCAATGAATGCACAGTTTTTCAAGGCGAGGAAGTCTCCGAAGGACACCGTAAGGACGGCGTATTGCTCGGTCACGTTCTCCTTCTGATCCACTTCGTCAAGAACAATTGCCAGTCCCGGCATTTGCTTTCCCATGTAATCGCGCGTGTCATACAATTCGACCCGCGGCTTCAGCCGGATTTTCCCACCTGTATAATATTCAGAAATTTCAAATAACATAGTTTCCTCCTTCAAAATGTCCAACAGGGCAAAGAAAAGCGCAGTCGCCGTGACCGCGTCTTTCTCTGCCCTGTTTTATAATACCCGTACCATCTGCTCGTAAAGCATGACGTACTTTTCGTCGATAATTCGGTTGTCGTGGTAGTGTCCGAACAGCCAATAGTGGAATTGGCTGCGGCTTTGGATTTCATTCAGGAATTCCGTCAGCTTGTCCTGCTTGAAATCGGCATTGATCTTCTGCTGAATTGCTGTTGGCGCACAGTGTGTGATGACGTAATCAACCTTCCAGTTCAACCGCTCCAGCGTCTGCCGGGCTTCGGCGTATTCTTCGCCGGACGGAAGTTCCTCCTGCCACCATGAAATATGGTCAATGCGAAACTGCCCGCGATTGCGGCGCAGGCTGTCATATTGTTCGTAAAAATCTGGGCTGTCCATGTCCAGAATGCCGTCTCCAATATCATGGCTCTGTGCGCCGCCCATCGTGAAGAAGGTGCAGCCTTGCAGCTCGAACGCCTGCCCGCGCATCAGGTGGATAACGTGCGGACGGATCTTATTCACCCTTCCGCCGTGCCATTGTTCCAACGGATGTTCGTTCAGCGCATCGAAGTTTTCATGATTGCCGTCCACGAACAGAACCGTAAACGGCAAGGCTTCCAACCGGTCGAGCTGTGGATCGTCACTCTTGTCACCGTTCCAGACACAGCCGAAATCGCCGCAGACGATCATGTAATCGTCCTTTGTCATTTCAGATTGCTCTGGAAAGTATTGCGGCTGAAACCGAAGGCTGTTTCCATGAAGATCGCCGGTTGCGTAAATCATCGTCTCACCTCTTAAAAATGCATCTGCATTGGATCTGCGTTTTCTGCCATTTCAAGCTCTGCTTCGGTCGCTGTCCGCAGCCCCTGACCGTAGCGGGTCTGTGCGGTAATCAGCCGGCCATCAGCAATAAGCTGTTCAATCCGCTCTCCAACATAACCTTCCGCAATGTACGGACCAGATCGTTCCAAGTCCGTCAAGCGGCGAATTGCGAACTGCCGTCCGATGCGCGCGGCAACTGGACCTGTGCGGAACAGGTTTCTCCGTTTCGTTCGGCAGGCTTCCAGAATGGTGTTGTCGATCCGTTCGGTTTGTTCTTCCAGCCTCTGGCGGGATTCTTCGTCTGTCAGTTCAAAGCATTCCATGTGCAGGTCTATACCAAGAACGCGGAACGTAGCCGCGCTGGACAGAAGCTGCTGCAGCTCTGGAATGTGATCTTCCTGCATGACGCCGCTGAGCACGGTCGGATGCAGGTATAGCGCGTCTTTCCCATTTCGCACCGTATCACAATGGCCGCTGTCCAGCGGCATTTCTTCGACCTGCCAGCCAGCATCACGGAACAGCTTCCGCGTTTCCGTGCGGAATGCAAGCCGTGAAGCATCGTCCGGCCAGCCCTGTGAGTACGCGCTGCGGATTGAAATTCCGATCTCGCGGTATGTCATCTTTGTATCGTCCTTTCTCTTGTTTTATAATCATGCCATAGGTTTCAGACAAAAGCTATTCACAAAATGTAACAAACAGTGTTTCAAATACTGGGCAAATGAAATGTTCAATTTACTCGATTTGTGTAGAAATGTGAAAAATAAAAATCTTGATTTGCGCGATTTCTTCCTTGCATAAATTCTTGATTTGTGTTATTCTCTTATAGAGATAACTCGTTTTGGCAGTTTTATCAGGAGGTTCTTTATGCGCAGAAAAATCTATCAGGAATTGCTGCAATGGAAGCAGCGAAGCGGCGAGAGCGCCCTTCTGGTGCAGGGCGCTCGGCGTGTTGGAAAGAGCTATATTGTCGAGGCGTTTGCCAAGGCGGAATACAAATCCTATATTCTGATTGACTTCAACCTTGTCGATCAGCCGGTCAAGGAAATGTTTGAACACGACCTTGTCGACCTGAAAACCTTCTTCATGAAGCTGACGACCTATTATGGGGTCAAGCTCTACGAGCGGGAATCTCTGATTATTTTTGATGAGGTCCAGCTTTTCCCAAGAGCGAGAAGCGCTATTAAATACCTCGTCGCAGATGGACGCTACGACTATATTGAGACAGGCTCACTTATTTCCATCCGTGAAAATGTAAAGGATATCCTGATCCCGTCCGAGGAAGATCATGTAGATATGTATCCGCTGGACTTTGAGGAGTTCCTGTGGGCAAACGGGAACGACACGATGATGGATTTTATCCGCGACTGCTACAGAAAAAAAGCGCCGCTCGGACAGGCGCTGCATCGCAAGGCGATGGATCTGTTCCGGCAATACCTGATCGTTGGTGGAATGCCGCAGGCTGTCAATGCATTTGTCAAGCACAATGACTTTGACGAGGTAGACCGAGTCAAACGGCGTATTCTGAACCTTTATCGTGATGATATCCGCAAGCATGCGAAAGGCTATGAGATGAAGGTCGAGGCGATTTATGACGAGATCCCGTCGCAGATGAAGAATCAGAATCAGCATTTTAAGCTCTCGTCTTTGAAGCAGGGCGCACGATTTGACGAATACAAGGACGCCATGTTCTGGCTTTCTGACGCGATGATCGTAAATCATTGCTATAATGCCACAGAGCCGACCTTTGGTTTGAATCTGAACCGGGACAGGACGCTGCTGAAATGCTATATGGGCGATACCGGTCTTTTGATCAGCCATGCCTTTGACGAAAACGGCATCGTTACCGGTGAGGTCTACAAGAAGCTCCTGCTCGACAAGCTGGAGGTCAACATGGGCATGGTCATGGAGAACATGGTCGCGCAAATGCTGACTGCGAGTGGGCACAAGCTCTATTTCTATTCCAATTCCTCTCGCAGCGACGCATCCTCTCGCATGGAAATTGATTTTTTGATCGCCAAGAGTCAAATCAGCAACCGCCACAACATCTCTCCCATCGAAGTGAAGTCGAGTAAGAACTATACGCTGTCCTCTCTGAAAAAATTCAAGACGAAATATGCCGAGCAGCTTCATATCCCTTATGTTTTGCATACCGGCGATTTCAAAGAGGAAGACGGCATCGTATTTCTTCCGTTGTATATGACTCCGCTTCTGTAATAAGCATTAGACAAAAATAAATTCTAACTTTAGATTCGCATAAATGGTTGTAGGAACAAAAACAGGATCTGTTTAACAGCAGAACAGATCCTGTTTCATTTTTCGATTGGAATTACTCCATACGCTGCTTGATCTCTGCACCGCCCTTGATTCGTACCAGCACCTCGTCGGCAGAGAGGACGGTCACGCGCTCTACGATCTGTCGGACGGCGTTTTCATTCCATTCTGTGATTATCTGTGCGGTATTCTCTATAGCTTCTTCTGCCTGCTTCATGCGGGTGCAGACGCGGTCTGCGTCGGCGCTGCTTTGCAGGATCGTTTCCTTCTGCTTTTTGAGCGCAGTCTGCTCGGCCAGGATTTCTGCGAACCGCGCATTGCAGGCTTCCATATCTTCGGCATCAATGGCCTCTGCCAGCAAGGTCTGGAATCGTTCATCGAGCTGCGTCAGCCGGCGCTCGATATCGGCAAGGCTCATGGTCTGACCCTGCACCGGCAGAAGCTCTAAGGAAACCGCATTCTTGATAAGGTCGAGCAGGGCCGGTTTGTTGCTCATGGCTGAGTTGATCGCCGCCAGAATTGCATTTTGCAGTGGTTCTTCCTTGATCGTCGGAGAATCGTGGCAGTATTTTGTTCCGTAGTTCAGGCGGCTGGTGCAGCGCCAGACGGGATATTTTCGGTCAAGGGATGTCCATGTGCAGCGGCGGTAGAGTGTCCCACATTCGCCGCATACAAGTCTGTCCGATAAAGCGTATTTGCTCGTATAGCAAGAGCGTCCTGTCACAGCCGATTTGGATGGGCTGCGCAGGGCGCTCCGACGTGCCATTTCTGCTTTCACTGCATTGTACTGCTCCCGGCTGACGATGGCCTCATGATGGTCTGGCATATAGTATTGCGCCATCTGACCGACGTTCTTAATGACCTTCTTGCTGATCACATCTGTCCGGAATGTTTTCTGGAGCAGGACATCGCCGCAGTATTTTTCATTTGTCAGGATGCTCTTGATGGATGTTGTTGTCCATTTTGATTCTCCGAGAACCGTTTTGATCTGATTTTCCTCCAGCCAGTCTTGCAGATTTCGCAAGCTGGCGCCGCTCTCATATCGCTTGTAGAGTTCGCGCACGATTTCTGCTTGCTCCGGTATGACGCGGAATTTGCCCTCTGTGTCTTTTTCGTATCCATAAAGTCGATAGCATGGAACCTTGAGCGTTCCAACTTTTGCGTGCATCTGCCGGCCGCGCCGGATGTTGCCGGAGATGGATTCGCTTTCGGACTGTGCCATCGCGCCGTACATCGTAATCATAAATTCGCTGTCTGGCGGCAAGGAGTTGATATTTTCTTTCTCAAAGAGGACGCCGATGCCAAGCTGCCGGAGGATGCGCGTATAGTTGATACAGTCAAGCGTATTGCGTGCAAACCGCTGAATGGATTTTGTGAGTATGAGGTCGATCTTTTTCTGCTTGCATTGACGGATCATCCGCAGGAATTCTGTACGCTTTTTCGTGGACGTGCCGGTAATACCTTCATCGGCAAAAATGCCAGCCATTGTCCATTCCTTGTTAGACATGATTTTGTCGGTGTAGTATTCGCATTGCGCTTCATAGCTGCTGGCCTGTTCTTCTTCCTTGGTCGAAACACGACAATATGCCGCGACGCGAAGCTGCGTTGTGACCGTGGTCGTTTGCTGTAGTTCTGGCTTGGGTGGAATGATAATGACGCGCGGCTTTTCGTCTGTCATACCAAATCGTCCTTTCCAATGATCTGTCCGTTCTTGAGCTGCAGCCGCACCGTCTGGCGCGTCACCAAGACGGCGGAGACGGCGCTTTGCAGCAGCGCCGCGTTGAGTTCTGCCGTGCATTCAAATGCGGTGAACAGCCGCCGCAGGCGTTCGGTTTCGTATTCCTCGTTGCCAATGGCATCATACTGTTCTTGTGCCAGCTTGCAGATCAGGCTTCTGGCAGCATCCTCGTCGAGCGGCTGGGTGTTTAGAACGTCATCCAGCTCGGTTTGCGTGGTGCTGTGTATCAGTGTCGGCTGTTTTTCTGGCTGCGTGATGCGCTCTGGCTGTTCCGCCAGTCTGCCGAGCAGGTGCATGACCTGCTGCTCGATTTCCGGTGTGGACGGCTTGGAGCAGACCCGCTTGAGCGCTTTCTGTGCGGGTGTCCGCTCCGGCAGACGCTGCTTGGTCTGGCGCTTCTCGACGGCTGCTTCAAATAATTTTATGTCAACTAATCTCGGATAGCT
>UMHW01088221.1_pt1 | contig 12688 bp, 10 predicted proteins | sample 1965631 | NCBI WGS metagenome assembly UMHW01 (sample SAMEA4836107, study PRJEB28245) | human gut metagenome | biome: gut microbiome; material: fecal sample | place: Denmark | collected 2008
CGTTTTTGCTGCCGGGCTTGACGTTGTCGGCGCAGTTCTGCCGAATTTCTTTCAGTATTATTTGTACTTTTTCTCCGGTTTGAGCGAATACGCTCCATCTCGTCCTCGCTTAAAACACGGGTAGAATTAATATTTTTTGTCAGATCTTCTCTTCTGTATCTTCTGATATCATCTGTCCGTATCTGTCGTGTTGCTCCTTCAACCGACCCTCTTACTTCTCTTGCAAGTACATCATCCAGCGGGTTATAATCGGGAACAATCTGTACTTCGGCTCCACATACGGGGCAGATCATTTGATCATCAGGAATATTTGCTCCGCAATGCACGCATTTCATGCTCTTTCCTCCCGACCGCGTATTGTTTCCACACAATTATTCATCAACATGGCGATCGTCATCGGTCCGACGCCGCCCGGCACCGGAGTGATTGCCGAAACGACCGAAGATACATCTTCACAGTCCACATCTCCGCAGAGATGATTCTGTTCATCTCTATGCATTCCTACATCGATGACAACAGCTCCTTCTTTTATATAATCTTTTGTAATAAATTTTGCTTTACCGATCGCTACAATCAAGATATCCGCCCTTTTGGCAATACTCTTCAAATCTTTTGTTTTTGAATGGGCAACTGTTACAGTTGCATTTTCTCTGAGCAAAAGAGCCGCCATCGGCTTTCCTACAATATTGCTTCTGCCGATGATCACACATTCTTTTCCTTCAATCTCAATTCCCGATCGTTTCAAAAGTTGGATCACTCCTGCAGGAGTACATGACAAAAAACCTTTCTCTCCGATCCAGAGTCTTCCCACACTTACCGGATGAAAGCCATCCACATCTTTATCCGGAGAAATTGTACGGATAACCTTGTCCTCATCGATCTGTTTCGGCAGCGGAAGCTGCACAAGAATGCCGTTTACTTCCGGATCTTCATTCAATTTCTGTACAAGATCCAACAATGTTTGTTCCGATGTATCCTCCGGCAGTTCATATGACCGGGAATTGATCCCGACATACGCGCATGCTTTCTTTTTATTATTCACATATACAGTTGAAGCAGGGTCATTTCCCACCTGTATCACTGCAAGGCAGGCATTTATGCCTGCCTCTGTTAATTTTTCTACTTCGTCGCGCAACTCATCTTTAATCTGTTTTGAGATTGCTTTTCCATCAATAATGTATGGCATTTATTTCTCCTTTAAAACAAGCCTGTTATCGTTCCGTCTTCCGTAACATCGATTCCGTTTGCAGCCGGAACTTTCGGCAGTCCCGGCATCGTCATAACCGCACCTGTCAGCGCAACTACAAATCCTGCTCCGGCACTTACATATACTTCGCGGATGTGGATGTCAAAGCCGTGCGGTCTTCCGAGTTTTTTTGCATCATCAGACAAAGAGTACTGATTCTTTGCCATACATACCGGAAAACTTCCGAATCCCAATGATTCGATCTTTGCAATCTGTTTTTTTGCTGCCGGCTCATATACGACACCGTCTGCTCCGTAAATTTCTTTGGCGATTTTCTCGATCTTTTCTTCTAAAGAAAGGGAATCTTCGTAAAGAAGTTCAAAGTCTGATTTTTTGTTTTCCAATGTATCCAATACTTTTTCGGCAAGTGCAATACCGCCTTCTCCACCTTTTTCCCATACTTCGGACAAAGCAAATTCACAGCCTCTTTCTTCGCAGAACCTGCGGATAAATTCATTTTCCGCATCTGTATCTGTAACAAAAGAATTTAACGTTACAATAACAGGAACCTTATATTTTTGTATATTTTCGATATGTTTTTCAAGATTTACAATTCCTTTTGCGAGTGCATCCAGATTTTCTTCCGCTAAATCTGCTTTCGCAACCCCACCATTATACTTCAAAGCTCGTACAGTTGCAACCAAAACAACTGCATCCGGTTTGACATCTGCCATACGACATTTGATATCGAAGAATTTCTCTGCTCCGAGATCTGCTCCGAATCCCGCTTCTGTAATCGTAATATCACTTAATTTCAGCGCCATCTTTGTTGCGCGCACACTGTTGCATCCATGCGCGATATTTGCAAACGGTCCGCCATGTACAAGCGCAGGTGTATGTTCAAGTGTCTGAATAAGGTTTGGTTTCACCGCATCTTTCAACAAAGCGGTCATCGCCCCTGTTGCATGCAGGTCATCTGCTGTCACCGGCTCTCCCGCAAAATTATACGCTACAATGATTCTGCCCAGGCGAGCTCTTAAATCCGCAAGATCATCTGCAAGGCAAAGAATCGCCATAATTTCAGACGCAACTGTAATAACAAAATGATCTTCCCGCACCATTCCATCCATCTTATTTCCAAGTCCTACAACAATGTTTCTCAGCACACGATCATTCATATCCAGACAGCGTTTCCATACAACCTGTCTCGGGTCGATCTGAAGTTCATTTCCCTGCTGAATGTGATTGTCAAGCATCGCCGCAAGCAAGTTATTTGCCGACGTGATTGCATGAAAATCTCCCGTAAAATGAAGATTCAGATCTTCCATCGGCACAACCTGCGAATAGCCGCCGCCTGCCGCTCCGCCTTTGATTCCGAAACAAGGTCCTAAAGATGGTTCTCGAAGTGCAATAATCGCATTTTTATTCAATTTCGCCATTGCCTGACCTAAACCGACAGATGTTGTCGTCTTGCCTTCGCCTGCCGGAGTTGGATTAATGGCTGTCACAAGAACAAGCTTTCCGTCTTCACGATCTTTAATCTTCTCCCATAACTCATCTGAAAGTTTTGCTTTATACTTTCCGTAAAACTCCAGCTCGTTCTCCTCAATTCCTGCCCGTGCCGCCACATCCTTGATGTGTTCCATTTTTGCTTCCTGTGCGATCTGAATATCTGTCTTCATTTTCTACCTCCTAATTTCCCTTTTGTAAATAGTTTTCAAACTCTTCCTTTGTCATTAATACTTTTCTCGGTTTTGTTCCTTCTTCAGGACCTACAACTCCGGCTTGGGCAAGCTGATCCATAATCCTTGCCGCCCGGTTAAACCCGATTTTAAACATTCTCTGAAGCATTCCGATAGATGCTTTTTCTTTTTCTATAATAAGCTTTCCGGCCTCTATAAAATATGTATCACGGTCATCACCGTTTTCACCTGCCTGCATTCCATTTCCCGATGACACAATATTAGTGACCATATGCTCTTCCAGTTCATTATTATAAGAAACTCTTTCACTGTGATTGATCAGATAATCGACTACATTTTGAACTTCTTTATCTGATACGAATGAACCTTGCACACGAACGGGTTTCGGATATCCTGACGGATAAAAAAGCATATCCCCTTTACCGAGCAGTTTTTCCGCGCCATTCATATCTATAATTGTTCTTGAGTCAACACCTGACGAAACCGAAAATGCAATACGAGAGGGCATATTTGCTTTAATAAGACCGGTAATGACATTGACAGATGGTCTTTGTGTCGCAAGGATCAAATGCAGTCCTGCCGCCCGCGCAAGCTGTGCAAGACGACAAATAGCACCTTCTACCTCTCCCGGAGCAACCATCATAAGGTCTGCCAGCTCATCAATAATAATTACGATCTGAGGAAGCTTTTTCTGAATATCCTCTCCTGTCTGACCTTGTTCTATCTTTTCATTAAATCCCTTCAGATCACGCACGTTATAATCAGCAAACAGTTTATAACGCTTCTCCATCTCTGCTACAGCCCAGTTCAAAGCACCTGCCGCTTTTTTCGGATCTGTTACAACAGGGATCATCAGATGCGGAATCCCGTTATATACGCTCAACTCCACAACTTTCGGATCGACTAAGATCAGTTTGACTTCTTCCGGATCCGCTTTGTAGATAATACTCATGATCAACGTATTGATACAAACTGATTTTCCCGATCCGGTTGCTCCTGCCACAAGAAGGTGCGGCATCTTCGCAATATCCGAAACGACTACTTTTCCCGCAATATCTTTTCCGACCGCAAACGAAATGGGAGAAGCGCTTGCCTGAAATTCTTTTGATTCCAAAAGATCACGAAGCATAACCGCTGTATTCTCACTGTTCGGCACTTCAATTCCCACTGCCGCTTTTCCCGGAATCGGAGCTTCGATACGAAGATCCGCCACTGCAAGATTTAATTTAATGTCATCTGAAAGACCGACAATCTTACTTACTTTCACCCCTTGCTCCGGCTGCAGTTCATATCTTGTAACGGACGGTCCACAACTTGCATTCGTCACATGTACGCCAACTCCGAAATTGCGTAATGTCTGCTCTAACTTAAGCGCCGTAGCTCTAAGATGCGCATCTGAATCTCCACCGGCTTTCCTTCCTTTTTTCAGAAGACTGATCGGAGGTGTATGATAAACAGGATGTTCCTTCTGCTCTTCTATTCTCACCGCATCGGCCACGTTCTGAGTTTCCCTTGCCACTGCTTGGGAATCTTCTTTTTTGTTTTTTCTTCCTGACGTATTTTTCTGATTCTGAAGATCCTCTTCTGCCTTTTCTTCTAAAGGCGTGAATGTATCTGTCTGCTGCAAAGCCTCATACTGCTGTTCTTTCCCCTCTTGCCGAATAGGTTCTGCTTCCATAAAAGGTTCTTCACGATTAATGACAAATGCTTCGTTATCAGGTATCAATTCGCACACATCCGGCGATTTATTCTTCCTTCTGCCTTTTTTCGGTATTTCTGCTTCAGACATAAGAGTCGTTGCAAATGAAACACCGGACACTTTATGATCGATCCTTTTCTCCGGCTCGTTTTCTTCTTTTTTCAAAGATTGTCCCGATTTCCGACTCTCAGACAGTGTTTTTGACTCTTCCTTTTGCTTTGCTCTTAAAACTGCCGTCTCCTGACGTTTCCTTCGCACATCCTCATATGCTCTTTTACTTTTTCGGCCGATCGGAGCTAACAATGATTTTTCTGTAATCAATATGATGCATATCACCGATAAAACAACTAAGACAACATATGTTCCTATCTTCCCGATCAAAGGGCAGAGCATACTAATCATACAGCCTCCGGTCAAACCTCCGGCATTATGATGCTCACTGGCAGCAGTATAGTATGAAATCAGTTTTGTTCCCGGCGTATAAGAATTAAATATCAATTCCAGTATTGCCGTCAAAAATAAGAACAAAAATACTCCTGCCGCGATTTTTATATAAGCATGTGTATTTCCTCTGTTTGAAATAAAAAAAGCGGCGGCCGCAAAAACAAGAAACGGCAATACATATGCCATATATCCAAACAAACCAAATAGTACAGAAGAAACTGCCTCCCCCGCAATTCCGCCAATACCAAAATTACTCAAAACAAGCAGAATGCACACTGTCAATATAACAAGTATCGTAATTTCCCCCGCAAGTTCTGTATTTTTTGCATTGCTGCTTTTCGCTTTCGTTCTCGTCTTTTTCTTTGATCTTGTATTTTTTCTTCCTTTTGTAGTCTTGGAAGCCATATAATTCCCCCTTGGTAATTAAACATACTATGTTTAGTATATCATCATTTGAAAATCATGTCATCAAATTTTTCTCTTGTTTCTCTTTCTCTTTGTCGATCAATGAGTGAAGCTTTGCAAAAGCCTCTTTGATTCCTCCGACCTCATCTATCATCCCTTCCTTTACTGCCTGCTCTCCTTCAAGCATTGTTCCTACATCTTTTACAAGCTGCGAAGAATCAAGCATTAATTCTAAAAGCCGATCCTGAGTGATGTTAGAATGAGACGCAATGAATTTTGTAATACGATCCTGCGTTTTTTCCATATTTCGATAACTTTGCATCACTCCGATAAACATTCCGGTAGAACGCACAGGATGAACGATCATCGTACCCGTCGGCACAATAAAGGAATAATCTGCCGACACAGCCAGCGGGCCTCCGATTGAATGACTTCCCCCAAGTACGAGCGACACCGTAGGCTTGCTTAAAGATGCGATCATTTCAGCTATTGCCAGTCCGGCTTCCACATCGCCTCCAAGCGTATTTAATAAAATTAAAACTCCGTCTGTTTCATCATCTTCTTCTATCTGTGCAAGTCTCGGAAGAAGATGTTCGTATTTCGTTGCTTTCGTGTTTCCTGAAACACTGTCATGACCTTCGATTTCCCCTATGATCGTCAGTAATTGAATTCCGTATTTCGAACCGCTCTCTTTCATATTAAGAGTTCCCATTTCTTTGATCTCGTTATTTTCGTCTTCTCTTTTTTGCTGCTCTTCAGCCATTTTGCCTCCTCCTTCATACCGCAAAAAATATTCGTATCAAAAGATATCCGATATCTTTAAAATCAGTATGAAAAAAATCGAGATATTTTATGCAGTTTTGGAGGAAACAATTTTCCAAAAAACACATTTCAGAATTGTAGGCAGTCACCAAAGTATAGGTGGGGAACAAACTTTCACTCGTCGTCTATACAAAAAATGGCACAGATGTAAATTGTATACATCCATACCATTTTTTAAGAATTATTTTAATGCCTGCTCTACATCGGCAATAATATCTTCGGCGTTCTCGATTCCTACACTGAAACGGATCAAATCCGGCTGAACTCCCGCCTCTTTCAACTCCTGCTCGTTCATCTGACGATGAGTATGGCTTGCCGGGTGAAGCACACAGCTTCTTGCGTCCGCCACATGGGTTACGATTGCTACCATTTTCAATTTATCCATCATTTCCACAGCTGCTTCTCTTCCGCCTTTCAGACCGAATGTCAGCACTCCGCACGTACCGTTTGGCATATATTTCTGTGCCAGATCATAATACTTATCTCCTTCCAACGACGGATAACTTACCCAAGCTACTTTATCATGTCCTTTCAAATACTTTGCAACTTTCAACGCATTCTCACAATGTCTTGGCACTCTTAAGTGAAGCGTTTCAAGTCCGATATTCAGCAAAAATGCATTTTGCGGCGCCTGAATGGAACCAAGGTCTCTCATAAGCTGAGCTGTTGCCTTTGTAATATAAGCGCCTTTTCCGAATTTTTCTGTATATACAATTCCGTGATATGTCTTATCCGGTGTCGTAAGTCCCGGAAATTTATCTGCATGGGCATTCCAGTCAAAATTGCCACTGTCAATGATCGCACCTCCGACACACGCCGCATGGCCATCCATATATTTTGTTGTAGAGTGGGTAACAATATCTGCTCCCCACTCAAACGGACGGCAGTTAATCGGTGTTGCAAACGTATTATCCACAATAAACGGAACTTCGTGTCTGTGCGCCGCACTTGCAAATTTTTGAAAATCAAGAACAACAAGAGCCGGATTGGCAATCGACTCTCCAAACACCGCTTTTGTGTTTTCTCTAAATGCAGCCTCCAGTTCTTCCTCAGAACAATCCGGATCTACAAATGTAGCATCTACGCCCATTTTTTTAATTGTATGAGCATAAAGATTATATGTACCGCCATACAAAGCCGACGCGCATACGATATGGTCTCCCTGTTCCGCAATGTTCATAATTGCATAGAAATTCGCCGCTTGTCCGGAAGATGTCAGCATCCCCGCATATCCGCCTTCAAGATCGCATATTTTGGCAGCAACCGCATCGTTCGTCGGATTTTGAAGACGCGTATAAAAATATCCCGACTCTTCAAGATCAAACAGTCTTCCCATCTGCTCGCTGCTCGTATAACGAAATGTAGTGCTCTGATAAATCGGAAGTACTCTTGCTTCTCCGTTTCCGGGTTCATATCCCGACTGTATACATTTTGTTTCGATTCTGTAATCGCTCATCTTCTTTGTCCTCCTGCGTTTTTCCTGTTTGTATGCCTGCATTCCCTGAATCGCCTATTCATTCCAGTTATGATATACGTCCTGGACATCATCGTCTTCTTCGAGAAGATCTAATGTTTTCTGGATATTTTTAATATCCTCTTCACTTGTCAAATCGACATAAGTCTGAGGGATCATCGTAACTTCCGCTCCTGCCATTACAATTCCCGCCTCTTCTAATTTCAGACGCACTTCACTAAATGCAGCCGGATCTGTCAAAATTTCAAAACTTTCCTCTTCTTCCGCGAAATCTTCCGCTCCCGCATCCAGTGCAAGCATCATCAGTTCATCCGCATCCATGCTGCAGTCTTCTTTTGCCACAAAAATCTGGCCTTTCTCATCAAACATAAATGATACACAACCTGGCGTGCCTACGTTTCCACTTCCTTTTGTAAACGCGTTGCGTACATTTGAAGCTGTCCGGTTTTTATTATCTGTCAATGTTTTTACGATGATTGCCGTTCCGTTCGGACCATATCCTTCATATGTAATATGCTCGTAATTATCGCCCGCTCCTTCGCCTGCTGCTTTTTTAATATTTCTCTCGATCGTATCATTCGGCATATTATTCGACTTTGCCTTTGCAATAACATCGCGCAAACGACTGTTATTTGCCGGATCCGGTCCGCCGCCTTCTTTTACCGCCACAGCAAGTTCTCTTCCGATCTTTGTAAAAATCTTTCCCTTAGCCGCATCGTTTTTTTCTTTCTTATGTTTAATATTTGCAAACTTTGAATGTCCAGACATATAAATTTTCTCCTCTTCTTTTTCTCTTGTACAGTCCGTTTCGCTCAACCGCACATTTTGCTTTACAATTTTATCACTCTTTTGATCTTCTGTAAAGAAGTCAGAACAGTCTATGTAGCAATTTCAAGACTGATCCTTATTGCTTTATCTACTTTCTGCATCATTGCACTGTCTATATGACAGACATATTCTTTCAGCCGCTGCTTATCGATCGTACGAATCTGTTCTAGCAATATAACAGAATTTTTTACGATTTTATAATCTCTTGTACTGATCTCTATATGAGTCGGCAGCTTCGCCTTATTCATCTTTGATGTAATCGCCGCACAGATCACAGTCGGACTATGTCTGTTTCCGACATTATTCTGTATGACAAGAACAGGTCTTACCCCTCCCTGTTCCGAACCGACAACAGGACTTAAGTCGGCATAAAAAATGTCTCCGCGTCTGATCATCAAATTTTTCACTCTCCGATTTCATACTAATATTCTCCTCATAACCTCCCGGTCATGTTCATTTATCAGTATTCCCTTTGTCATCGGATGTATTCACCAAACAATTACTTCATCAGATCAAAATCACCGCCTGTGTAAACCCTCGGAATCCGTTTTCCGAGACAACAGACAAATTCATAGTTAAATCTTCCGCTTAATTTTGACAATTCCTCTACTGTTATTTCATCTTTTCCGTCTTTTCCGATCAAAACAACCCGATCCATAAATGCCGCCCCCGGTATATCGGTCACATCTACCATGAACTGGTCCATACATACTCTTCCTACGATTTTTGCCCGCTTTCCTCTGATAAGCACACTGCCTTTATTAGAAAGAGAACGTGGATATCCGTCTCCGTATCCGACCGGGATCGTGGCAATTTTCATCTTTTCCGGAGCAACAAATGTTCCCCCGTAGCTAATCGGTGTTCCTGCCTCTACTTCTTTCACAAATGTAATATGACTGATCAATGAAAGAGCCGGTTTCAGATGAACATTGCTCTTTTGCACTTCGTCTGACGGATACATTCCATATGTAGAAATGCCTGCTCTTGCAAGATCATGCTTCAAATTAGGAAAATCAATGATTCCGGCGCTGTTATCACAGTCATAATACGTAATATCTACATTCCGTTTTTCCAACTGTTCCTTCATCCACAAAAAACGTTCATGCTGCTTTAACGTATATGATTTTTCTTTTTCATCTGCTTTGGCAAAATGAGTAAATAACCCTTCCATATGTATATTCGGAAGTTTACTGATCTCCTCGATCAAATTTACACTTTCGCTATTTACAGGAAATCCTATCCGTCCCATTCCGGTATCGATCTTAATGTGGAAATAAGCATTTTTCCCCTGGCGAACCGCTTCGTCTGACATCCCTTCCGCCATCTCTTTTGTGTAGACAGCCGCACGGATCTCGTTTTTTATCATCGTTTCATATTGATCCGGAAAAACACAGCCAAGTACAAGGATCGGTTTTTTAATTCCTTCTTTCCGAAGAGACACCGCTTCTTCAATACAGGCGACGGCATACCCCCATACATATGAAAATGTTTCAAACATCCGCGCAATCGGAACAGCGCCATGCCCATATCCGTCCGTCTTGATTACAGCGATCAGACGCGCCTCTTTTCCGATTTGATCTTTCATCTGTTCCATATTATAAGCGATTGCGTCCAGATCAATCTGCGCGCATACCCGATTATGTTGATCCATGTCCTTACTCCTTATATCACTCATCTGTTTCTCTTTTTGATCTGTCAAAGCCTTTCTTCCGCATTCTTCAAACATTGCCCTATCCCATCGATCAGATCTCTTGCTAAAACACTGTAACTCCCTTTCTTTTTTCTTGCTTCATCTCCGCCGCATGCATGAAAATATACCCCTGCCGATACAGCGTCGAAAATATCTGTTTTCTGAGCAGCAAGCCCTGAGATCATTCCGGCAAGAACATCCCCCGATCCTGCTTTTGCCATGGCGCTGTTTCCCGCGAGATTCAAAAAAGGATGATGTCCTTCCTTCATAACGACAGTTCTGCTGTCTTTTAACGCACATACAACCTGATATTGTTCCGTAAATTCTTTCATGACAGAAAAACGACGTTCTGCAATCTGAGGGATCTCTTTATTGATCAATCTTGACATTTCTTTCATATGCGGAGTCAAAATCACATTGGGAACTCCCTGCAACTGTTCCATATCCATACTGAGAAGATTTAGTCCGTCTGCATCGATAATACACGGACAAGATCGGAGTTTTTCTTCTTCACTGCCATTTTCTCTTAATATTTCCATCGTCTTTTTCAAAAGCCGGCTCGCAAACACACTTGTTCCAAGTCCGCATCCGATGCATATAACATCTGCCCATTGAATCAATTTTTCCAGTTCTTTATCATCAGGCTTTCCGGCCGTTTCGTTATAGCACGATATAATTGCTTCAGGGAGCAATTCCTGTAAAACAGTCCTGTTTTCTTCCGCCGTATAAATCTGAACAAGTCCGGCGCCGACCGCATATGCGGCCTTTGCCGACAAATACGCGGCGCCCGCCATTCCTTTACTCCCGGTAATCATTAAAATTTTTCCATAATCTCCTTTGTGAGAATCCGCTGCTCGTTTTGGCAAAAGCAAAGGAATATCTTCCGGATCATATGTAATACATACATCTTTGTTTTTTTCAAAAAAAGAAAGATCGATTCCGATCGGAACTGATACTGTTTCCCCGGCATACAGTTTCCCCGGAAATAATTCGCATCCCAACTTCACACACTCCATAGAAACTGTAATATCTGCACGAAATGCAATTCCCAAAACTCTGCCGCTCTCCGCACATATGCCGGATGGAATGTCGATCGCTGCTTTTTCACACTTCTTATCATTCATCCATTCAATTACAGTATGGTACCTGCCCTCAATAGCCCTGCTCAATCCTACGCCAAACACAGCGTCAATTATAACAGTATATTCCTTTTTAGGAAAATCTGTGAACACAGAAATGCCCAGCCGTTCTGCAATTTGCTTCTGCGTCCGGCATTCCTCGCTCATAGACGCATCTTGCCCTACAAATAATACTTCTGCACAAAAACCATATTCCTTCAATATACGTGCAGCCGCAAATCCGTCTCCGCCGTTATTTCCGCTTCCACATACAACAAGTGTATCTGAAAAATCTACTCCTCTGTCTTTCAAAACTCTAACTGTTTCAAGCGCAGCCCTTTCCATCAATACGAGTGACGGAATCCCTACTTTTTCAATCGTATATGTATCTGCCGCTTTCATCTGCGCTCCATTGGGAAGATATCTCATTGATCTCACCGCCTTTATTATGCTGTTTAAATGGGAACGCCCGCAGTTTCCTGCGGGGTTCTGTCTTCAAGTATCTATTTTTTCTGTCCGCCTTCTCGCTGACTGATATTATAAGACAATTTCATAAGACTGTCTGAAAGATGTACACTTTCCACAATCACATCTTTCGGAAGGTTTAAATCTGTATGTGCAAAATTCCATATAGCCTTGATTCCATTCGCAACGAGAAGATCCGCAACTTCAATCGCTTTTGACTTCGGAATCGTCAGTGCGGCGATCTCTATGTCATTATTTTTCAAAAAATCTACCAGTTCATCCATCATGCGCACTTCGATTCCCCGAATTGCCATTCCCTCAAAACGTGGATTTACATCGAACAGACTTTTCAAAACAAAGCCGCTCCTCTCAAAAGAAGCATAATTTGCGAGCGCCTGTCCCAAATTTCCCGCTCCGATAATAATAAAATTATGCGTTTTATCAAGTCCCAATATCTTGCCGATCTCTGTATAAAGATACTTCACATTATATCCATACCCCTGCTGTCCGAATCCGCCGAAATTGTTTAAATCTTGACGAATCTGAGACGCCGTTACATTCATCTTCTTACTCAGATCATTGGAAGAGATCCTCTCGACCCCGATTTCAAGCAGATCTCCCAAATACCGATAATATCTCGGCAGTCTTGAAATTACCGCTCTGGATATTTTTCTACGCTCCACGTTTATCACCTTTCCACCGCGCCGTCTATACTCGCGCTTGTATCTATATTGTTTCACACGTCGGACGTGCCGACACTTCCGTTCCATTATATAAAATAGTTAATATTATGTCAATTTTTACTTTTTATTTTGTTATTAACTTGTGATAATGTCTCCTTAAGATTCACTTGA
>UMHW01072561.1_pt1 | contig 12655 bp, 9 predicted proteins | sample 1965631 | NCBI WGS metagenome assembly UMHW01 (sample SAMEA4836107, study PRJEB28245) | human gut metagenome | biome: gut microbiome; material: fecal sample | place: Denmark | collected 2008
CGGCACCGGTCAGGCCGGCGATAAGGCTGTGGCTTTGCGAGGTAGGGATGCCAAAACGCGATGCCGTGGCGCCGTAGACGACGATGGAGAACAGCGCCGCGCAGAGGCATGCGAGCGCCATGGTGCTGTTTCCGCCAAAGTCGACGATATGTGAGATGGTGTTGGCGACGCTCGCGTTAAAGTGCGTCATGATGAGCACGCCGAGGAAGTTGAATGCGGCGCTCATGAGAATGGCGGCGCGGGCGGGCATGCAGCGCGTGGTGACACAGGTCGCGATGGCGTTGGGCGCGTCGGTCCATCCGTTGACGAAGATAGCGCCGAGTGCGAGGATCACGGTGACGGCAAGGACTGGGTTCGACACAATTTGGCCGAGGAAGGCTGAGAACGTTACGTCCATATATGGGCTTTCTCGAAGTTTGCAGGCACGTTACAAAAACATGATAAATCGTATCACCTCCTGCGGGTTTCTTTACCGAGTTCTGATGGGAGAAGTGAATTTTTTGGCACTAACATTGAATATTTGCCCTGTTGACCGCGGGTGTTCTTTTTGCTAGCACGCCATGAGGACACGTGCGCGCCCCAACATCCCAAAACCACAGCCTGTTCGCTTTACAATGTGCAAACATGCGTTCGATAATAGGAGGCATGGAATATCGACAGACAGATGGTAAAACTCGACGCGTGCACAAGCAGTATGTGGACGTCGTGGCTCGCATCCTCGCGGGCGGACAGGTCGTGCCGGTTACCGTCTGCTGGGTCGATGGTCGTTGCTTTACGATTGACGAGATTGTCTCGTCCACCGGTTTTGGCCTGACGGTCCACGGCATTCGTACGGCGACTTATAAGGTTCGTTTTGGCGGACATGCGACCGAACTGTATCTGGAAGAACAGGCACGCGAGCGACCGGATGGCTCGCAGACTCATCTGATGCGTTGGTGGGTGTGGGCGTTCGACCGGACGCTCGAGAGCGAGCGTCGCAGGTAAGAACGCGTGGCGTTCGGGTACAATGGCAGGAAACTTGTCAGCTACGGCGCCGTCGCGGCGCTTTTTGAAAGGACGAAGTATGAACGATATCCAGGGCTATCAGAACGGCCCCATCGAAACCGGCGCAAGCCGTGCCAAGGAGATGTCGCCGCGCGCGTACAACCTTGTCATGTCTGCCCTGATCTTTTTGGGCTTTTGCGCCATGGGCGCCGGTGCCTACTTTACGAGCACCATGTCGTTTGCGCGCATGATGATGAGCGGCGCCGCTTTGCCGCTGGTCTTTGGCTCATTTATTTTGACCATCGTCGGCATGGTCATGATGTCGGCTGCTGCCAGCAAACAGTCCGTGGGCCTGTCGCTCGTGGGCTACGTGGTCTTTGCGAGCACCTTTGGCCTGACGGCGTCGTTTGGCCTTGCCAACTACGACCTGCCTACCATTAACACCGCCTTTATCGCCACGGCCGCCATCACCTTTGTCTTTGGTGCGCTGGGCGTGACCTTTCCCAAGTTCTTCCAGCGTGTGTACGGCATTGGTTTTGGCATCCTACTTGCCACGATTCTGGTCGAGATCGTGCTGATGTTCATGGGCGTCTCGCAGTCCATCACCGACCTGATCGTGATCGTGGTGTTCGCCGGCTTTATTGGCTATGACACCTATGTGGCCACGACGGTGCCGCCCACGCTGCCCAACGCCGTGCTCATGGCATCCAACCTGTTCGTGGACATCATCAACGTGTTCCTGCGCATCCTGAATATCCTTGGTCGTCGCGATTAAAGCGCGGCATTGCGACGCTTCCTGCCGGACACGGTAAAACGATGCGAAAGGCGGTCCTTCGGGGCCGTCTTTTTTGTGCGCGGCGGGGTATGATGGATGGGAAAAAGCCGATAGCGGCAGCGACAGGAAAGGTGGCCACGAATGGCAGATGTCGACAACAGGAACCGTAACCGCAGGTCTAACCGAGCGGGTCAGCCCAATCCCAAGCGCGAGGCGCGTGCCAAGGCCGCCGAGCGCCATGTGGTGGCTGTGTCCGAGGCCTGCGCCAAGGACATCGAGCGTTCGATTGCCGGCGTGCGCGAGTTCGATGGTATGCCTGCCGGATTTGTCGCGGCGATGAAGGCCAAGGCCCAAGCGGCCGACGCTGCCGAGGAACAGGTTGCTGAGGAGTCTGAGGCCGCCGAGGAGCCCGAGGTCGAGGCCGCCGAGGTTGCATCCGCCGAGACCGAGGTTGCGGCCGAGCTTGCACCCGCCGAGGAGGCCACGGAGGCCGAGTCCGCGCCTGCCGCCGAAAAGCCCGCTCCGGTCCTGCCCGAGGTCACCGTGCTCGACGCCTCTGCCACGCAGGCCATTCTGGATAACGGCCGAGGCTACGCGCAGTTCTGTGACATGGCCGTGCTTGCCTTTGCCTCGTTCACCAACCCGGGCGGTGGCTACATCCAGGGCTATCTGGGCCAGGAGGCCACGCTCTGTGCCGATTCGTACCTGTACAACGTGCTCGATAAGCAGCGCAAATGGTACGGCGAGAACCGTCGTCGCAACATCAACTGCGAGCTTTACCGCAACCGTGCGCTGGTGGTGCCTGCGGTGCGCTTCGACCGCAATCACGTACATGCATATGCTGACGTGATCGTTGCCGCCGCGCCCAACGCCAAGCGCGCTCGCCAGGAGTATCGCGTGGGTGACGATGCCTTGCTGGATGCCCTGCGCGATCGCATCCGCTTTGTGCTTGCCATCTGCGATGAGCTGGGTCGCGAGAAGCTCGTGCTGGGCGCTTGGGGCTGCGACAACAACGGCTTTGACGCCGAGGCCGTGGCTGAGCTCTTCCGCAAGGAGCTTGCGTCGGGCGACTTCAAGGTCAAGCAGGTGTTTTTTGCCGTGCCCTCTACGCGCTGGGATGAGGACTTCGCCAAGTTTGAGCACGTGTTGGCAAGCTTCCCCGAGTGTAACGAGGAGTCCTATGCTCAGGTGGCCGCCCGCGCCGCGGCCGCCCGTGCCGCCGAGCAGGCTCAGGCCGCTGCTGAGGACGATGAGGATGACGACGACTGGCGCAAATACCTGTAATCGGTATGTGCTGACAGATAGGTCGATCCGGCAGGAGAGACTGCTCCCGCCGGCTTTTTACTAGAGGAAGGGCTTACGATGAAAAACGTTCTGTGCTTTGGCGACAGCAATACCTATGGCTATGATCCGGCGGGCATGCGCGACGGCACCGCGGTGCGCTATGCGCACGATGTGCGCTGGTGCGGCGTGGCCCAGCGCGACCTGGGCGAGGGCTGGCACGTGATTGAGGAAGGCCTAAACGGCCGCACGACGGTGCGCGACGACATGTGCCATCTGGACACCAATCTCAACGGCATCCGCGCGTTGCCGATGCTGCTCGAGTCCCATAAGCCGCTGGACGCGATCGTGATTATGCTGGGCACCAACGACTGCAAGACGGTCTTTAGCGTGGGGGCTGCCGATATCGCTGACGGTGCCATGGCGCTGATTCGCACCGTCCGCGCGTTTCCCTGGACCGACGCTGCGCCTTGTCCGCGCATTCTGCTGATGGCTCCTATCAAGATCAAGCCGCAGATCGCCGATGTGTATATGACCGACTTTGACGAGCACTCCGTCGAGGCCTCGGAGCATTTTGCCGAATACTATGCGTATGTTGCCGAACAGTTTGGCTGCGACTTTTTGAATGCCGCCGATTTTGCCGAGCCGGGCGATATCGATTATCTGCACATGATGCCGGAAAGCCACGAGAGCCTCGGCCATGCCGTGGCAGCCAAGCTTAAAGAGATGATCGGAGAGTAGTACGGCCCAAAGCAGTACAAAAGTTCCCCTTGCGGTGGCTTGTTTCGTTGGTTTGTCTTGATCTGCAACAGCTGTAAGGCCGAAAACGGGCTAGATGTTACAGATTGAGATTATTTAGGTCGATATCGGTCGTTTGTCTCGATCTGTAACATCTAGGGTCGATTTTGCCGAGTTACTGTTACAGATCGAGATTTTCTTCTCAGCGGAATTTGAATGTCTCAATCTGTAACAGGTGGGCCGAAAAATGGACTCTAACTGTTACAGATCGAGATGTTTGTGGGAACCGCCACAAAGGTGCCTGTCCCCTTTGCGGTGGTTTTGGGCTGCGAATCTTAGTACTGCCACATGTGGTTGACGGGGCCGGAGCCTTTGCCCATGTCAAAGCCAGCGGCGAGAGCACCCGTTAGGTAGGCCTTGCCGGCGTTGACGGCATCGGCAAGATCCATGCCCTGGGCCAGCGCGCAGGCGATGGCGGACGAAAGCGTACAGCCAGTACCGTGCGTGTTGCCGGTCTCGATGCGCTTGTGGCGGAACCACGTGGTGAGCGGATCGCCCAGATGGTTGCCCTCGTCATCGAGCGGCGCGGGCTCTGCTAGCACATCGTTGGCCTCGTTGACAAAATGCCCGCCCTTAACGAGAGACGCGCAGCCAAAGCGACGGGTGAGAAGCATGGCGGCATTTTGCTGCGTGCGCTCGGAATCGACCTCATAATCGAGCAGCGCCATGGCCTCGGGAATGTTGGGCGTGATAACGGTCGCCAGCGGGAACAGGCGGCGGGTGAGTGCCTCAGCGGCATCCTCGGCAATGAGGCGAGCACCCGAGGTGGCGACCATGACGGGGTCGACGACGATATTTTGTGCGTCCCAGGCGCTTAAGCGGTCGGCGATAACCTCGATAATCTCGGCAGAGGAAACCATGCCGATCTTGACGGCGCTGGGTCGAATATCGTCAAAAACGGCATCGATCTGCGCCGCGACAATATCCGGAGAGATGTTCTGCACGGCGGTAACGCCCAGTGTGTTTTGCGCTGTGATGGCAGTGATGGCCGTCTCGGCATACAGGCGGTGCGCCGTGATGGTCTTGATGTCGGCCTGAATGCCGGCGCCACCGCTGGAATCGGATCCCGCGATGGATAGAACGGCAGGTACCTTGCTGCGATCCATGTTCGCTCCCTTGTCTGGTCGGATTCAAATGGGTCTTTTACCCCGCATTATAAAGAGGCCCAGGCCGGCGATATGCCGAACCCGGGCGCGAGATGCAATTTTTACGCAAATGCAAGCAAATGTTCACAGGTTAACAATTGGCAGGTGCTGCGGCGAGCCCATAGGCGATCGCGGCGATAAGGCTAGTCCTCCATGCCGAGATCGATCGTCGTACCCTCGAACACCTTGTTGACGGTGCGGACGGCGCACATCTTGCCGCACATGGTGCAGGTGCCCTCGGTGGCAGCGGGGGATTCCTCGTAGCGCTTCTTACCGGTGACCGGGTCGAGAGCGCACTTCCACATGGCGTCCCAGTCGAGCTTGCGGCGTGCCTGGCCCATCTTGTCGTCCATGTCGCGGGCGTGGGGCACCTTTTTGGCGATGTCGGCGGCGTGTGCGGCGATCTTGGTGGCCATGAGGCCGTCGAGCACGTCCTGGGCGTTGGGCAGGCACAGGTGCTCGGCCGGCGTCACGTAGCACAGGAAGTCGGCTCCGGAGCTGGCGGAGATGGCGCCGCCGATGGCGGCGGTGATGTGGTCGTAGCCCACTCCGATATCGGTCACCAGCGGCCCGAGCACATAGAACGGGGCGTTGTGGCACAGGCGCTTCTGCAGTTTCATATTGGCGGCGATCTCGTCGAGCGCCATGTGACCCGGACCCTCGACCATGACCTGGACGCCGGCGGCCCAAGCGCGCTTGCACAGCTTGCCCAGCTCGATCATCTCGGCGGTCTCGGTGGCGTCGTTGGAGTCGTAGAGGCAGCCCGGGCGGCAGGAGTCGCCGAGCGAAATCGTCACGTCGTACTCGTGGCAGATTTCGAGCAGCTCGTCAAAGTACTCGTAGAAGGGGTTTTCGTTGCCGGTGACCTCCATCCAGCCAAACAGCAGCGAGCCGCCACGGCTGACGATGTTCATGAGACGGCCGGTCTCTTTAAAGGTCTTGGTGACCGACTTGTTGATGCCGCAGTGGATGGTCATAAAGTCCACGCCGTCCTCGGCGTGCGCGCGCACGACTTCGAACAGGTCGTCCTTGGTGAGCTTGACCAGCGGCTTTTCCATGTAGCCGATGGCGTCGTACATGGGGACGGTGCCCACCATGAGCGGTGTCTCGTCGATGAGCTGCTGGCGGAACTGGCGCGTCTTGCCCGAGTTGGAGAGGTCCATGATGGCGTCGGCGCCGTAGTCCTCGGCAATCTTGACCTTCTTCCATTCCTCGGCGGCATCGGCCTTGTCGCCCGAGATGCCCAGGTTGACATTGACCTTGGTGGACAGGCCCTCACCGACACCAAAGGCGCGCATGCCCTTTTTGATATGCACGATGTTGGCGGGGATGGCGATGCGGCCGTCGGCCACGCGCTCGCGGATGTACTCGGGGTCGCGATGCTCGCGCTCGGCGACCTCCTTCATCTGCGGTGTGATCTGCCCGGCGCGGGCGAAGTCGATTTGCGTGACGAGCGTGGGCTCGGTTTGTGTGCTCATTGGCACGGCTCCCTTCGTTGGCATTACCCATATCAGGTTTGCGGGTCAGGGCGGGCGCGCCCAGTCTCAGCCTGCCGTCTTGTCCTGCAAGCTCCCCGTTTATGTGGTGGGCTCAAGTATAGCTCGAATGGGTACGATTGACGCGATGAGCATGCCCGTGGGGAGGCGAACATGAAAGACAAGCATCTGTATCGGGAGACGCAGTGGGACGTGTCGGCCGAGGAGGGCCGTGCGCACCATGGCCTTGTCGCGATTGGTTTTGCGGTGCTTGCCGTGCTGGTGATTGCCGTTTGTATCTGGACGTTTGGTGGTCGCGGCGGCACTGCCTGGGAGTTTGAGGCCGATGATAGCCTACCGATTATGACGGTGAGGAGTACTGGCGGTAATGCCAATACGCTCGCCATTCCGGGCGATTATTGGTACCCGCGCGATGAGTTTGTGCAGTTGCAGCTGAGTGGTGGGTCCATTCCAGGCGAAGAAATCGAACGCGTGACGTTTGACGCGGCGCTCAAAACGCTGACGGTGAAGCTCAAAGATCAAGGAGATGTGCCCACGACCATGGATATCGCCCTGACGGAATGGCGCCTGGAGCCCCCGTCGGGCGTCAAGGCGTCCGATGTGGAGCATGTCAAGATTACCTATCAGGACGGCTCGACAAGCGAGATTGCCAAGGCAGACGGCTTGGCGGAATAGCGGGATGTTCACCGAATATCATGAAAGCATGCCGAGGTGGAGTTCGGCGCTGGCGACAGGCATTTAGAATGCCTGCTCGTTGATGAAGACCAGGCTATCTGGGGACGAGAGCTCGGGGACATAGCGGTAGCCAAGGTTGAACTCGGTAAGACCGGCGGCGTCCTCGACCTTGTTTTCCGCCATCCAGCGGACCATCGAACCGCGTGCCTTTTTGCTGGCGGTCGATCGTTGGATGGGCTTATCGTTGCGGACGCCTTCGCCAAAAAAGCAGGTGATAACCGTTGTATCCTGTGCAGCATGGGGCAGGACAGCTTTGGCGTATTCCACGCTGGCAAGGTTGACGATAGTGGTGTCGGAACCGGCCGGCGCAATTACCTGCGCAAGTCGATTCCCCCAGAAGGCATAGAGGTCGCGAGCGCCGTCGACGGCGAGCTTCGCCCCCATTTCGAGCCGATAGGGAGACACGCCGTGGAAGGGGCGCACGCATCCGTAGAGTCCCGAGAGGATCCAGAGATGGTTTTGCAGCCAGTCGAGCTGCGCGGCATCCATCACCTCGGGTGCCATGCTCTGGTATTGAATGCCGTGATAGGACATGACGGCGGGGGAGATTCGACGCGCGATATCGGGATCTGCGAGGTCGGTATCGCTCAGGACGGGCATAAATTCGTGAAGCGTATCCAGACACGTTGTGAGCAGCCTGTCGCTCACGTTCCACAGCGCCTGCAGGCCGGCGCTGCCTTCATTCCGCTCGATATCTAGCAGTGCGCGGTGGAGGCGAGCCGTCTCGCGCACAAAGGGTGGAATGCCCAGGACTTCAAAAGCATCTTGGGCCGCGCGCATTTGCTTGGCGGGCGAAATGATGACCTGCAACACGGATTCTCCTCTGCCAAAAAAGAAGTTGCGGTGGAATAGTTCTTGTTCGACCTGTCTAAAGGGCTATTTAGGAACTATTTCACCGCAACTGATGAGGGACTGGTTAGGCGCGCTCGAGGAAAGCTTTGTAGCCGCGGTAGGCCTCGTAGATGTCGGCCTTGTTGGCGACTTCCCACAGGGCGTGCATGGACAGGACGGCAACACCGGAGTCGATGACGTTCATGCCGTACTTGGCCATGATGTAGGCGATGGTGCCGCCGCCGCCCGCGTTGACACGGCCGAGCTCGCAGGTCTGGAAGTCCACGCCGGCCTCGTCCATGATGTCGCGGACGAGGGCCACGTACTCGGCGTCGGCGTCGTTTGAACCGCCCTTGCCGCGGCTGCCCGTGTACTTGTTAAAGCACAGGCCACGACCCATAAAGGCGGCGTTCTTGGTTTCGAACTTGCCGGCATAGCCCGGGTCGAAGCCAGCAGACACGTCAGAGGAGAGCATACGACTATGGGCGAGTGCACGGCGAAGGGCCAGCGGGCTGTCCTTGCCGGCAAGCGTCATAATCTCGGCGACGGTGTTCTCGAAGAAGCGGCTCGTCATGCCGGTGGCGCCTACGGAGCCAATCTCCTCCTTGTCGACGATGAGCGTGATGCTCGTGCGCTCCACGTTGGCCACATTGATCTGGGCGAGCATGGAGGGGTAGGCGCAGACGCGGTCGTCGTGGCCATAGCCCAAAATCATGGAGCGGTCGAGGCCCATGTCGCGGGCGGGACCGGCGGGCACGACCTCGATCTCGGCGGAGAGGAAGTCCTCCTCCTCGACGTCGTACTGCTCCTTGAGGATGTCCAGGAACATCTGCTTGACGGGCTCCTTGGGGGCGTCCTTGTCGTCCTCGTCGAACTTGACAGGGCGGCCGCCCACGATCACGTCGAGGATCTCGGCGTCGACGGCGTCCTTGGCGGGCTTGGACATCTGCTCGCTCGAGAGGTGGATCAGCAGGTCGGAGATGGTAAAGACCGGGTCGTCCGCCTTGTCGCCGATGTTGATGTCGACGGTGGTGCCGTCCTTTTTGCAGATGACGCCCACGAGTGCGAGCGGGGAGGCCACCCAGTGGTAGCTCTTGACGCCGCCGTAGTAGTGCGTGTCGAGGTAGGCCATGTCGCCGGCCTCGAAGGCGGGGTTTTGCTTGAGGTCCAGGCGCGGCGAGTCCACGTGGGCGCCCAGGATGTTAAAGCCCTGCTCGAGCGGGGCGGTGCCCAGGTTGACGAGCATGAGGTCCTTGCCGTGATTGGCGGCGTACACCTTGTCGCCGGCCTTGAGCGCGCGGCCCTCGGCGATCACGGTCTCCAGGTCGACGTAGCCCGCCTCCTCGGCCATCTTGATGCCGGTCTTGACGCACAGGCGCTCGGTCTTGTTCTCGCTCAAAAACTGCTTATAGCCGCGGCAAAGCTCCTCGAGCTCCTCGACTTGCTGTGGCGTGTACTTTTTCCATGCGCAGGGACGCTCCATGACGCAGGCTCCTTTCGGATCGATCGTGCTGGTTGATGTACCGTGAGCCATCGTATCACGCGCAGGCTCACGGTGGCGGGGGAGCTTGATGTGAGGTGGCCGCGGGGCGGGGAGCGTGTAAACTGGAGTGAGCAAACCGTGCCCAGCCCAAAGCGAGGTAGTTAATATGTCTGACAAGCGCCGCACCTTTGCCGTTATCGACGGCAACTCGCTCATGCACCGCGCCTTCCACGCCGTGCCGCCCACCATGAATGCGCCGGACGGTCGCCCCACCAACGCGATCTTTGGCTTTCTGAACATGTTTCTCAAGATGATCGATGCCTTTAACCCCGACGGTGTGGTCGTGGCGTTTGATAAGGGCAAGCCGCGCGTGCGCATGGAGATGCTGCCGCAGTACAAGGCGCAGCGCCCGCCCATGGACCCCGATCTGCACGCACAGTTTCCGATGATCAAGGAGCTGCTCGGTGCGCTCAACGTGCCGATTCTGCAGTCCGAGGGCTGGGAAGGCGACGATATCCTGGGCACCATGGCCCGCCTGGGTGAGGAGGCCGGCTGCGACATGCTGCTGGTGACCGGCGACCGCGACATGTATCAGCTTGTGACCGAGCACGTCAACGTGGTCTCGACCCGCAAGGGCCTGTCCGACGTGGCCATCATGATGCCCGAGAGCGTGGACGATCTGTATCACGGCATCACGCCGGCGCTCGTGCCCGATTTTTACGGCCTGAAGGGCGACACGTCCGATAACATCCCCGGTGTGCCGGGCATCGGCCCCAAAAAGGCGAGCGCGCTCATCGCGCAGTACGGCAGCTTGGACGAGGTCATCGCGCATGCTGACGAGGTCAAGGGCAAGATGGGCGAAAACCTGCGCGCACACATCGACGACGCGCTGTTGAGCCGTAAGGTGGCGACCATTCGCACCGATGCGCCCGTCGAGCTCAACTTTGACGAAACGTCCTTCCCGGCGTTTTCTGCCGACGAAGTCTCCGCGGCGCTGGGCACGCTCGGCATTACGGCCATGCAGAATCGCTTCCTGGCGCTGATCGGTGGCGAGGGTGGGGCTGCGGCCGCTGCCGGCGCGTTCGAGATGCCCGCGGTTTCGCGCGCTGCCGCCGGCGATGCCGAGGCGCTCACTGCCGCCGCTGCCGAGATCGCTCGCTCGATGGAGGCGGACGAATGGATCGCCGCCGTGGTGGACGATGACAAGGAGGAGGGCGCGCTTTTTGGCCTGACGCGCACGCTGTGGCTGGCGACGTCCAAGGGGCTGCTTGCGCTTGAGGAGGGCGAAGGCGGTACCACTGCCGCGGTCGATGGCTTCAACTTCGCCCATGGCGTGATCGCCGGCGTGCTTGCGCGCCTGTTTATGGAGGGCCGCGTGGCGAGCCCGGATATGAAAGCACTGCTGCATGAGCTTTCGCCCATCGACTCTTCCGAGCCCGAGCTCATGGATCCGCTGGCAGTCGATTCCACGCGCATCTTCGATACCGTGGTCGCCGCCTACCTGTTGGATTCCGACCGCTCCGAGTTTGACGAGGCGTATCTGGCCGATACCTATCTGCAGATGGCGCTGCCTGCGGTGCGCGGTGCGGAGGGTGCTGGCGAGGATGCTCCTGCGCCCGCCGCTCGCACGGCGGCCTTGACGCTGGCACTGGTCGCACCACTGCGCGACCGCATGGCATGCGAGAACGCCGCCAACGTGTTCGATGGCATCGAGATGCCGCTCGTTCCGGTACTTGCCAAGATGGAGCGCGCGGGCATGCTCGTGGACCCCGACCGCCTGCACAGTCTGTCCGAGGGCTTGGCGACCCAGATTACCGAGGTCGAGCGCAGCATTCGCGACCTGGCGGGTGATGAGACGTTTAACATCGGTAGCCCTATGCAGCTCTCGCACGTGCTGTTTGACGTTATGGGGCTTCCGACCAAGGGCCTCAAAAAGACCAAGCGCGGCTACTATTCGACCAACGCCAAGGTGCTGAGCGATCTTGCCCGTGACCACGAAATCGTGCGCCTGATCTTGGATTGGCGTGAGAAGTCCAAAATCAAGTCCACCTATCTGGACACGCTGGGCCCGCTGCGCCGCGGTGACGGTCGCGTGCACACCACGTACAACCAGACCATCACGGCAACGGGTCGTCTGTCCTCGAGCGACCCGAACCTGCAGAACATCCCGACGCGCTCTGAGCTGGGCCGTACCGTCAAGACGGCGTTTTCGGCAGGCGAGGGAAGCGTCTTTTTGGCGGTGGACTACTCGCAGATCGAGCTGCGTCTGCTGGCACATCTCTCAGGTGACGAGCACCTGGTACGCGCCTTTAACGAGGGCGAGGACTTCCATGCCGAGACGGCGGCACGCGTGTTTGGCGTGCCGGTGTCCGAGGTAACGCCCGACTTGCGCAGTCGCGCCAAGGCCGTGAACTTTGGCATTGTGTATGGTCAGCAGGCCTACGGCCTGTCGCAGTCGCTGCATATCTCGATGGCCGAGGCGCGCGACATGATCGACCGCTACTACGAGGCCTACCCGGGCGTGCGCACGTTCCTCGACAACGTGGTGGCGCGTGCCAAGCAGACAGGTTACGCCGAGACCATGTACGGCCGCCGTCGCCACATTCCGGAGCTCAAGGCTAAAAATCCGCAACTCCGCGGCTTTGGCGAGCGCACGGCCATGAACCACCCCATGCAGGGCACCGCAGCAGACATCATCAAGATCGCGATGGCCCGCGTTAGCCGTCGCCTGGAAGAAGAGGGCTTTGCCGCCCACATGATCTTACAGGTGCACGACGAATTGGACTTTGAATGCCCCATCGACGAAGTCGAGCGCCTGACGGCCATGGTCCAAGACGTCATGGAACACGTCGTAGACCTACGCGTACCCCTCATCGCCGAAGCCAGCACCGGCATAACCTGGGCTGACGCTAAATAGGGAAGCGCTCACAATTCCAAAGTAACCAAAAGCAGAAGGGGGCTCCTTGCCAACAAGGAGCCCCCTTCATTCCAAAAAAGTCAGCCAAAGTATCTAGGCGCCAAGACGCCATCCAGGCGGCAAGCAAGTCACCGCAGGACCTGGCCGGGCGAGGCGGGTAAGTTTTTCGTAGATTCCGCACGAGCCGGAAAGCACTTAATGTGCTTTCCG
>UMHW01037186.1_pt1 | contig 12584 bp, 8 predicted proteins | sample 1965631 | NCBI WGS metagenome assembly UMHW01 (sample SAMEA4836107, study PRJEB28245) | human gut metagenome | biome: gut microbiome; material: fecal sample | place: Denmark | collected 2008
CCGCCCGATCCAGGGCCCACAGTACGCTGCCGCGGCTCTCAGCCATCTCAACGCCGTCGTGAATAGGCTGACCGCCGCCGCCGGCGCAGCCGCCGGGGCAAGCCATAACCTCTACAAAGTCATAGGACACATCGCCCTGCTCCAGGGCCCGCATAAGCTTGCGGGTATTGCCCAGACCGCTGACCACCGCAATGCGAACGGCACCGGCGCCGGGAATCTCGAATACAGCCTCCTTCCAGCCGTCCATACCGCGGATAGCGTGGAACGCATCGGGGTCCGGATTGCTGCCCGTGACCATGCGGTAGGCCGTGCGCAGGGCGGCATCCATCACGCCTCCGGTGGAGCCGAAGGCTACGGCTGCGCCGGTGCCGGTACCCAAGGGGCTGTCAAAGGGCGTCTCCTCCAAGGTGGCGGGGACGATCTGCTCGCCCCGGAACATGCGCACCATCTCCCGGGTAGTAAGCACCACATCCACATCCGGATCACCGCAGGCATCCGTCATATTGGGCAGGGCGCACTCGCTCTTTTTGGATACACAGGGCATGATGGAAACCACGAAAATGTCGTGTGGGTCCGCACCGATACTTTGGGCAAAGTAACTCTTGGCTACAGCGCCGAACATTTGCTGGGGACTCTTGGCCGTGGAGAGGTTGTTCACAAACCGCGGGAACTGGCTCTTCACAAACCGCACCCATCCGGGGCAGCAGGAGGTGAACATGGGCCAGGTGTAGCGATCCCGATGGGTGAAGCGGTCGATAAACTCGGTGCCCTCCTCCATAATGGTCAGGTCTGCGGCAAAATCTGTATCAAACACATAGTCAAAGCCGATCTGCTTCAAGGCCGTAACCATGCGCTGGGCCGTGGCGAATTTGGGATCCAGGTGATAATACTCCGCCCAGGCAGCCCGAACCGCCGGGGCAATCTGCACCACGGTGATCTTCTTGGGATCGGCCAGGGCGTCGAAAACCCTGCCGGTGTCGTCCCGCTCCTGCAGGGCGCCCACCGGGCAGTGGATGATGCACTGTCCGCAGAAGGTGCAATCGGAATCCCCCAGGCGGCGGGTCTTGCCCACGCCGATGGTGGTGTGGGAGCCGGTGCCCATCAGATCCCAGATGTTCATGCTCTGGATCTTGTCGCACACCTGCACGCAGCGCATACAGCGCACGCAGCGGTTCTCAATGCGCACCACGGGGTTGGAGAAATCGTCCTCCGTCGTTTTCAGATCCTTGATGTAGTGGTCACCCAGAAGGTTATAGTCGTTGGTAAGCTTTTGCAGCTTGCAATTGCCGCTGCGGGTACACTTGGTGCAGTGGGTGTCGTGCTGGCTGAGCAGCAGACGCATATTCACCCGCCGTGCCTCCCGGGCCCGGGGAGAATTGGTATGCACCACCATGCCCTCGGCCACCACGTTATCGCAGGAGGGGACCAGGCGCGGATACCCCTCGATCTCCACCATGCACAGCCGGCAAGCAGCAATTTCGTTGACGCCCTTGAGGTAGCAGAGGGTGGGGATTTCGATGTTCACAGAGCGGGCCGCCTCCAAAATGGTGGTACCCTCCGGCACGGAGACCGGCTTTCTGTCAATGATAAGCTTTACCATCTGTCAACTCGACCTCCTTTGAAGATACCATAGCCGTAATGATCGCACCGCAGGCAGCGAGAGGCCTCGGTAACGGCGCCTTCGTGGGTCAGGCCGCACTCGATGTCCTCAAAATCGCACTTGCGCTGGCAGGCTTCCCGCTCCGTAGTGTTGATACGGCCGTGGGGCGGACGGTTATTCAGCATGGGGCTGGGGATGTCAATGTCCACGGTGATCTCATGGCGATAGCCCAGGTGCTCGTCAATATTGGCGGCGGCCACCTTACCGGCGGCAATGGCGCGGATGGCAGTGGCGGGGCCGGTAACGCAATCGCCCCCGGCAAAGACGTTATCCATGTCACCCACCTGGCCGGAAAGGCCGGCCACAAAGGCGCCGCGCTTAATGGGCACGCCGGCGGAGTCAAAGCCGCTGATTTCAACGCCCTGGCCAATGGCCACCACGACAATGTCCGCCTCGATGCGGACCTCGTCCAAATCAGCGTTGTGGGGCCGGGGCCGGCCGGCCTTATCCGCCTCGCCAATGAGCTGGGGCTGGACCCACAGAGCCTTGGCCACGCCGTCCTCGTCCGCCTCGATGCGGACCGGAGCGGCCAGCGCCATGATCTCGGCCCCCTCAGCCATGGCGCCGGTAACCTCATCGGGCAGGGCCGTCATATCCTCGATACGGCGGCGATACACGCAGGTAACCTTTTCGGCCCCCAAGCGGATAGAGCTGCGGGTAACATCCATGGCCACGTTGCCGCCACCGATGACCACCACCCTCTTGCCGGTGAAATCAGGCATGATATCATCGCCAATGGCGCGGAGCATCTCCACGGCAGACATGACGTTTTCACTGTCCTCCCCGGGAATGCCGGTCTTTTTATCCTGGTGGGCACCGATGGCAATATACAGGCAGTCATACTGCTTTTGCAGGTCCTCCATCCAGATATCCTTGCCCACAGTGACGCCGGTATGTACCTCGATCCCCAGAGACAGGATGGATGCGATCTCGGCATCCAACAGGTGCCGAGGGAAACGGTAGCTGGGGATGCCGTAGCGGAGCATCCCGCCCAGCTGCTTGGCCTCCTCAAAAACGGTGACCTTGTGGCCCATGAGGGCCAAATAGTAGGCGCAGCTGAGGCCGCTGGGGCCGCCGCCCACAATGGCAACGGTCTTACCCGTGGCCGGGGCGCACGCAGGCTGGGGCACATCCCCGGCATGATCCACGGCATAGCGCTTGAGCCCGCGGATATTGATGGCATCGTCGATCATATTTCGGCGGCAGCGAGCCTCGCAGGGATGCTCGCATATATAGGCGCAGGCAACGGGGAAGGGGTTATCCTTGCGGATCAGGCGCACGGCGTCGGCGCAGCGATCCTCACCTACCAGAGCCATGTAGCCGGGAATATCCACCCCGGCGGGGCACAAGGCCACACACGGAACAGGGTTCTTCAGCCCTGCCAGGCAGCGCTGGTGAAGGATGTGCTCCTCATAATCATCCCGGAAGCCCTCCAGCCCGTCCACCACCAAGCGTGCCGCGTCCCGGCCGATGGCACAATCTGCCGTGTTGACAATGGTTCGAGCTGTCTTCTCAATGGTAACCAGGGTGCTCATGGTGGCTGTGCCGGAAAGAACCTGCTCCAGGAGCAGGGCCAGCTGCCCCAGACCGATGCGGCAGGGCACACACTTGCCGCAGCTCTGGGCATGGCAGAGCCGCAGGAAGCTCAGCGACATATCTACCGGGCATAGCCCCGGAGGGCTGGCGGCAATCCGCCGTTCTACATCACGATAGAGATTCTCCACCACAGTCTCGGCCTTGCTGGGAGACTTGATATCCAATCTGCTCATTCGCGATCAACTCCTTTTCTGATGATATGATATTAGAATGGCACAAACCGGCGGGAATGTCAATTAATTCGAAGAAGTTCTTAATATGTATTTTTTTTATTAGAATACGCAGAAAATCACCGGAAAAAAGTTTTGGGAATTCCTTGCAGAAAAAGAAAAAATTTTCAGAAAAGCAACATACATATTCAGCTTTTCTCCAAAGGATACTCCCGAGGTTTTCAGCCGCCGGTAGAGATATTTGTCGAATTCTGTCGGAAAATCCCACACGTAATCGTATGAAATCGCTAAAATTTACTTGAAAACGACACTGAAATATGGTATATTATCTGCAAGGCAAGGGAGGGCTGTTGAGGAAGAATGGATTATGCGCTGAAAATTTAATATGTAAGGACGAGGGAGAATATGGAAATCAAGGCAAGCGTTGTTATAGCAGACGCAAGCGAGGAGTATCGAACGATACTGAAGAAGACCATGGAGAGTACAGGGGAATTCCAGGTGGTCGGAAGCGCCGGCTCCGGGGTGGAGGCGCTGCGGTTGGTGCAGCAGCTGTATCCGCAGCTGCTGATTATGGACCTGGTTTTACCGGAGCTGGACGGATTCGGCCTGCTCAAGCAGCTGCAAAGCATGGGGGACCGGGCACCGAAGATTATCGTGGTGTCTGCGTTCTGTGTGCAGCGCACCGTGAGCCAAGCGGTGCAAATGGGCGTGTGGTACTTTTTATCCAAGCCCTGCAGCGAAGAATCCTTACTGGAGCTGATGCGTCAGGCAGCCCAATCCCAGCAGGAAATGGGGGATTTTTCACCAGCTCTGGAAGGGCAGGTGACAGCGATCATCCATGAGATCGGTGTGCCGGCGCATATTAAGGGCTATCAGTACCTGCGGGAGGCCATTCTGATTGCCGTGCAGGACATGGATGTCATCAACGCGGTGACCAAGGTGCTGTATCCTGAGGTAGCCAGCCGATTCTCTACCACGCCATCCCGAGTGGAACGGGCGATCCGCCATGCCATTGAAGTGGCGTGGGACCGCGGGGATCTGGAGACCCTGCAGAAGTATTTCGGATACACCGTGAACTCGGCGAAGGGGAAGCCTACAAATTCGGAATTTATTGCCATGATTGCAGACCGGCTGCAGCTAAAGCTGCGGCGCAGCCGGGCCTAAGGCGCGGCAATGTCACGGACGTACACCAGCGCATGCGTCCGGCGGATAAACAGTCTCTGCCTATAATGAAATCACGCACCGGATTATACATCGGGTGCGTGATTTTTCTGCTTATTCATCAGGGGGCGGATTCCGCTTCGCCTTCTTCGTATTCTGCGGGCTTTCCCTTATAGATGTTCTGCATCTCCCGGTCCACCTCGAATACCGCCTCGGAGCACAGGCGCAGCCGGTTGGCGTCCTCCTGGGAGAAGGCCCGGGTGGATTTATACCGCAGCTCGTGCTCCAGGCTGGCCCACATATCCATGGCGATGGTGCGCAGCTGAATCTCCACCGGCAGGTGCAATGTCCCCTCAGAGATAACAATGGGAACCTCCACGATCAGATGCAGACTGCGATAGCCGGAGGGCTTGGGTGTCTTTATGTAATCCACCTCCTGGATCACCTGAAAGGACTCGTTCCGGGTGAGCAGGCTGCGCAGATAATAGATGTCATCCAAATAGTTGCAGATAATGCGGATGCCTGCCACATCTTGGACATAGGCGTAGATATTGTCTATAGTAACGGCATGTCCCCGGCGCTGAAGCTTCTCCACAATAGAGTCCAAGGTCTTGATGCGGTACTCGATGTGATGGATGGGAGAGCGATCATTGAGCGTGGCAAACTCCTCGTCCAGGATCTCCATCTGCGCCACAGCCACCTTTAATGCGCTGCGGTACAGGTGGTTCACCCGCACCATGCCTTGAGCCAGCTCCATCTCCTGCTGCGGGGTAGAGTTGGGCAAATGTACGTTTTTCAGGGACGGGCGGTTGGGTTTTTCGACCATCATGGCTGTTGCTCCTCCTTGCCCTGCGGGCAAAATTCTATCCTCGAAGCATATTATACCATAACTAAGGGACAAATGTATGAATAATTTGTGTTATTTGTGAAAAAAACCGCAGCAGGCATTTTGCCTGCTGCGGCTGAGGTGTTCCATCAGCGAATGCCTGCCAGGAAGCAGGTGGGGTCTTTTTTCAGCTGCTCCCGGCCCCAGCGGAGCATATCCGCTACGCTTACGCAGGCGGTGACGATGCCGCTTTCCCAGCGTTCCGCCGTAACGGATTGTAAGAATTCGTCCGGGCAAGCGGTGCGGACATAGTAGGGGTGGGCCTCCTCCGTGTTGGTAACAGCGGTAGGGCGCATGGCATCCGTGTAAAAGCCGTGCTTGCCCGCCAGGATGTCCAGGCAATCCTCCACAGCGTTGAAGGCTGTAGGATAGCGCCCGGCACCTTGGCCAAAGAAGCTGTGCCGGCCGATTTTCTCCCCATAGTAGGTGATGAGGTTGAAGTTTTTGGGCACGGCAGCCTCCAGGTCATGGCTGGCAACCAGGGTGGGTTCGATGAAGGCGCAGACGCTGTCCTCGGCCGCCTTCGCGGTGGCCAGGAGCTTGCATACAAAGCCGTGGGCCTGGAATGTCCGGATATCCTCATCCGTGACGGTGCGAATCCCGAACATGGGGATATCCTCCTCCTGGAGGAGGGTATCAAAGGCGATGTTGGCGGAGATAGTCAGCTTACGGCGCACATCATCGCCATCGATGTCGGCGGATGGATCTGCCTCGGCGTAGCCCAGCTCCTGGGCCTGCTTTAAAATCTCCGGGAAGGACACAGGGGCGGCGTGCATGGCATCCATGATAAAATTGGTGGTGCCGTTCATGATGCCGCCCAGCTCGGAAATGGCATCCAGCCGCTTACAGCGCTCCAAATTTACAAGCCAGGGAATGCCGCCGCCCACGGCGGCAGTGCAGCGCAGGGACACGCCGTTTTCTGCCGCCAGCTGCGTCAGCTCGCTGTAAAAGGCGCTGATGACTGCCTTATTGGCCGTCACCACATGCTTACCCGCGCGCAGAGCGGCGCAGATATACTCATAGGCCGGGTGCAGCCCGCCCATGACCTCGATGACGATGCCGATGGTAGGATCGCCCGTGATGTCGGCAATATCCGTCACCGCAAGAGTGCCCAACTCTGGCCGGGGACGGCGCACCAGCACCTTGGCGACGGTGAGGTCCGCCCGCTCCGCGCAGAAGTCCAAAATGCCGCCGCCTACCACACCGCAGCCCAACAATCCAATGTTCATAAAATAACCTCCTCCGGGTCTGTTTTTTCTGCCCCCATTCTATAAGAATCGGCTTGGGATGTCAACAGACAGAGCAGAAATACGCAGCCCCGCACCGGGTGCGGGGCTGGAGATGATCCAAATTCAGTTTTCCCCCGGTGCAGTGGCGATCCACTGGCCCTGGCGCACCTGTACCTCCCCACGCTCCAGGGCGGTCAAAAGCTCCGGCTTTAGCCGAATACAGTCCTTTTGAAACAGCAGGGTAATGGTAGAGCCGGCCAGCTCAAAGTAGCCCTTTTCCTGGCCCCGGCGCATGGGCTGATTTTCCCGGAGATTCACAATACCTCCCACCACCAGGGCTCCGATCTCTGTTTGCACCACAGGGCCAAAGTGATCCGTATGGAGCAGCGTCCAGCTGCGGCGGTTGAGGAAGAAGACGGGGTATTTCTCACAGGCGATGGGCTGCACGCTGTGCAGCACACCGGGGATAAAGTGATTTTCTCCCTGAAATCCATCGTCAATATAGCAGTAGTGATGGTAATCCGACGGGCACAGGCGCAGCACCAGGCAATCCCCGCCGGTGTAGTGGGCGGCCAGGTCCGCATCCTGGAGCAGGTCGTGGAGGCTGTAGTGAGAGCCCTTGATGGCAAAGCTGCTGTCTTCTCGAATGGGATAGGCACTGAGCCAGCCGTCACAGGGACTAATGAGGTGAGAGGGCTCGCTGTCAAAGTCCGCAGGCGTCCGGGTACGGAGAAAGAGATCCCGATAGGTCCGGAAGTCCTTTTTCTGCGTCTCTGTCAGCGGGATTCCATTGCGCCGGGCATAGGGGCCGATCAGGGGCCGGGACAGGCGGGAGCAAAGGAACGCCACTGCCAGGCGGTCAGCATGGGTGGCAAGAATACCCTTGAGCAGCAGTCGGCCCATTGCGGTCCCGTACAGGAAGTGGACGAAGCCGGAATTTCCGCTCACGGCTTCACCCCCAGAAACACGATGACCAGCTCGGCACAGCCCATGAGGATCATGAGGATCATGCCCGGCAGGCGAGGCTTCGCCAGCTTGAAGGGAATCAGAAAGGCCACAGCCATCACCACCAGCAGCGCGGTGCCGAGGATGGGCAGGGGGGCCATGCAGCACAGCCGGGCCAGGCCCAGAACCGTGGGCAAAAACAGCGCAGCGGTGGTGACGGGTAGTCCCAAATACATCTCCCGCTGGCCGTTGTCGGTATCCTGCCGTTCCTCCTCATCCACATTGAACCAAGCCAGGCGAACCAGCGCCGCCAGTACATATAGTCCCGCTGCAAGGGCGGCATAAAGTGCGCCGCGAGCCGCAGCGTAAACCGTGGCAGCGGGCAGTACGCCGAAGCAGATGAGGTCGCTGAGAGAATCGATCTGCACGCCGAAGCGTTTCTCCTGTGGAGTCCGGTCTTTTTTTGTGGAGACAATCTTCCCATCGAACATATCGCATAGCCCCGCCAAAAGCAGGCACAGCAGCGCCCATGGGATCCGTCCACCCATGGCGCAGCCGATGCCTGTGAGGCCCGTGAGCATCCCTATGTAGGTCAGTAACACCGTATAATTGTAAACACCCAGCATGTTATAAAAATTTCCTTCCCGTTTTTTCGGCGGCCGACAATCTGTGCCTCGCCGGTCTTTAATGGACTTTATCCTGCGGCCATATTTTCACTTTCCAGCAGCACCGGGGAAAATATGACATAGGGCAGGCATACAGCCATTTTACAAGTATTATATCATATAAAACGGTTTCTGAACAGTATGGATTTTAATTTGCCAAAAACAGGGCCGCTCAGAGCTTGCCGCCTGCCATGTCAGGACCTTTTCCGCATTTGCCCCCGGCATGCCAAATGAACCCCCCGCTGCCTGAATCATAAAAAAGGCGAGAAAGCAGTCCCTTGTGGGAGCGCCTCCCCGCTTTTTTCCTGCGCGCTATTTTGCTATGCGCCCTTTATTCCTTTTCATCCAGGTCCATGGTGGCGTAGGCGTTCAGGTCCAGCCCGCCCCGCCTTCCGGCCAGGTATTCATAGTAGCCCTGGGCGCCGATCATGGCGCCGTTGTCGCCGCATAGGCGCAGGGGCGGCACATACAGGGTGCAGCCTTCTTTTTCGCAGGCAGCCTTCAGGTCTGCCCGGATGATGGAGTTGGCGGCCACGCCCCCGGCGGCCACGATGGTCCTGCGTCCGCAGCGCCGGGCGGCCTCTATAGCTCGGGGCACCAACTCATCGCTGACGGCCCGGGTAAAGTCCCGGGCCAGGGCAGCCCGGTCCAAGGGCTCGCCCTTCTGCTGGGCGTTGTGGGCCAGGTTCACCACAGCGGTTTTCAGGCCCGAGAAGCTCATGTCCAGGTCCGCGCCGTCTACATGGGCCCGGGGCAGGTCGTATACGCCCCCCTGGGACTGCCGGGCCAACTCATCCATGGGCTTACCGCCGGGATAGGGCAGGCCCAGGACCCGGGCGGCCTTGTCAAAGCACTCCCCGGCGGCGTCGTCCCGGGTGGCCCCGAGAATTTCCATGTCCGTATAATCCTTCACATCCACGATAAGGGTGTTGCCCCCGGAGATGGCCAGTGCCAAAAATGGCGGCTCCAAGTCCGGAAATGCCAGGTAATTGGCGGCGATGTGCCCACGGATGTGATGCACCGGGATCAGCGGCACCCCCAGGCTGTAGGCCACACTTTTGGCAAAGCTCACTGCCACCAGCACCGCCCCGATAAGCCCCGGGGCATAGGTCACGGCCACCGCGTCAATATCCCTTTTGATCAGGCCCGCATCGCAGAGGGCCTGATCCGTCAGGCCGGAAATGGCCTCCACGTGCTTGCGTGAGGCGATCTCCGGCACCACACCGCCGTAGAGGGCGTGCATGTCCGCCTGGGAGAGGATGGCGTCAGACAGCACCGTGCGCCCGTCCCGCACCACCGCCACGGCGGTCTCATCGCAGGAGGATTCAAAGGCCAAAATATTCATGCTTCCGCCTCCCCATAGGTTTTCGTCAGGATCAGCGCATCCTCCTTGGGCAGGTCGTAGTAGTTCTTCCGCCGGCCCGCCTGCTTAAAGCCGAAGCTCTCGTACAGGGCAATGGCCGCTGCGTTGGAGGGCCGCACCTCCAGGGTGAGAAAGGCCAGATGATTGCCCCGAGCAAAGTTTTCAAACACGGCCAGGAGCTTTGCTGCCACACCCTGTCGGCGATACTCCGGAAACACCGCCACATTAGTGATATAGCCCTCGTCGGCCACTACTAAGAGGCCCGCATAGCCAATCACTTGGCCCGTTTCTCCGTCCTGGGCCACCAAAAAGGCGGCACACTGATTTTCCAGCTCCTCCGCCAGCATTTTGCGGCTCCATGGCCGGGAAAAGCAGAGTCTCTCCAGCTTTTCCAGTTCCTCCAGGTGATCTGCGTTCATGGGTACGATCTTTATATGCATTTTCTTATCCTTTCGCTTCCAGCCAGGTTTTGCCGCTGTGGGCCTGGGCAGGCAGAGGCACGGACAGGCGCACCACGCCGCTCATTTCCTCCTCCAGCAGCCGCTCCACAGTCTCCTTTTCTTCCTCCGGGCACTCCACGATCAGCTCATCGTGCACCTGCATGATGAGCTTTGCCGCCAGGCCCTCCCCCTTTAGGCGATGCTCCACCCGGACCATCGCCAGCTTCATAATGTCTGCTGCCGTGCCCTGGATGGGCATATTCAGCGCCACCCGCTCACCGAAGGAGCGCATGTTGAAATTGGAGCTTTTCAGCTCCGGCAGTGCCCGGCGCCGATGCATGAGGGTCTCCACATAGCCCTTTTCCCGGGCCGTCTCCACCACCTGCTCCATATAGCGCTTCACGCCCCGGTAGGTGTCAAAATACCGCTCCATATACTCCTTGGCCTCAGCAACGGACACGCCGATGTCCTGGGCCAGGGAAAAGGCAGAGATGCCGTACACAATGCCGAAGTTCACCGCCTTGGCTGAGGAGCGCATCCGGCTCGTTACCTCCTCCGGAGCCACATGGAACACCTTGGCCGCCGTGAGGGTATGGAAATCCTGGCCGGACAGGAACGCCTGCTGCATAGCCTCGTCCCCGGAGATATGAGCCAGGAGCCGCAGCTCCACCTGGGAGTAGTCCGCATCCACCAGTACGTTCCCCGGGGCGGCCACAAACATGCCCCTTATGCGGCTGCCCACCTCTGTGCGGGCGGGGATGTTCTGCAGATTCGGCTCCGTGGAGGACAGGCGGCCTGTGGCCGTCACCGTCATCTGAAAGCTGGTGCGGATGCGGCCATCCGGGTCCACCACCTTCAGCAGGCCGTCGGCATAGGTGCTTTTCAGCTTGGCATACTGCCGGTACTCCAGCACATCCGCCACAATGGGGGCCTGCCAGCGAAGCTTTTCCAGCACGTCCGCGTTGGTGGACCACCCGGTTTTGGTCTTTTTCCCGTGGGGCAGCTGCATTTTTTCAAACAGCACCGTCCCCAGCTGCTTGGGGGAGTTGATGTTGAAGCTCTCCCCGGCCTGGTCGTAGATGCGTCCCTCCAGGTCCGCGATCCTGTCGGCCATGTCCCGGCCAAAGGCCGCCAGGGCCTTTCCGTCCACCAGGAAGCCCCGCTGCTCCATCCGGGCCAGCACGGCGCACAGTGGCAGCTCCACGGTCTCGTAAAGCTCCGTCATGTCCATCTCCCGCAGCCTTCCCGGCAGAATGTCATACAGCGCAGCCACAGCGGAGCTGTAGCTATGCATAGCTGCCCAAGCGGCGGAGGTGTCTCCCAGGGGCGCGAAGGCGTCCTTTTCCAGCTGTGCGGGCCTTGGCAGCTCCTCGTTGAAATACGCCACAAACAGCCGCTGCAGGTCGTAGCTCCCAACTGTTGCGTCCAGCAGATAGGCCGCCAGGGCCGTGTCGAATATATACCCCTTCGGGTCCACTCCCCGCTCCAGCAGGGCGCGCATGGTGTCCTTAATGTGGTGGCCCACCTTACGGATGTCCGCAGCAAATAGCGCCGTCAGCAGCGCCTGCCAGTCGCCGCCATAGGCGTTCTCCTGCAGCTCCGCCGCCCGGGCGGTGTCCGCTCCCGTGTCCCACTGGACGGATAGAGCCGCCAGATCCGGCAGAGCATAAACCGTCACATGGTCCGCCTGCCGCCACATCTCCAGCAGCTGCGCCGCCTGCGCTTCACCAGTGATCGGCTCCACCGTCACAGTACATTCTGCTTTTTTCTCCGTCTGGCGGGTCGGGGACAAGCCGTATTTTTCAATGAGCTTGGAAAACTCCAGCTTTAAAAACAGATCGTAAAGCTCCTGTTTAAAGGGTCGGCGCAGATTGTCCTCCGGTGCAAATTCCAGGGGCACATCCGTAACGATGGTGGCCAGCCAGTAGCTATGGCGAGCACTCTCCTCCCCCTCGGTCAGACGGCGGATAGCCGCAGGCTTGGCGTTTATATCCGGCAGCCGCCGATAGATCTCGTCGATGGAGCCATACTCCTGTACCAGGGCCATGGCGGTTTTCTCCCCCACTCCCGGCACACCCGGGATGTTGTCAGAGGAGTCGCCCATCAGGGCCTTCAGGTCGATCATATGAATGGGGTCAAAGCCGTAGGCCGCCCGGAAGGTCTCCGGAGTCATGTCCTTAGTGGTGGTCTGCCCCATGCGGGTAGACACCAGCTTTACCTTGGTGTGGTCGGTGATAAGCTGCAGGCTATCCTTATCTCCGGTCACAGCCACGCAGTCCCAGCCCACCGCCTCACACCTGCGGCTGATAGTCCCGATAAGGTCATCCGCCTCCCAGCCCACCAGCTCATAGCGGGGAATATCCATGGCATCCAGGACCTCTTTTAGCACCGGCATCTGCATGGCCAGCTCCTCGGGCATGGCGTGGCGGGTAGCCTTATAATTTTCGTCTGCCTGGTGGCGGAAGGTAG
>UMHW01051717.1_pt1 | contig 12571 bp, 7 predicted proteins | sample 1965631 | NCBI WGS metagenome assembly UMHW01 (sample SAMEA4836107, study PRJEB28245) | human gut metagenome | biome: gut microbiome; material: fecal sample | place: Denmark | collected 2008
AAAATATTGCTCTTTTTGGCGTTGATAGTCAGGATAATAAAATTAAAGATAAAGGTTCCCGTACTGACTGTATCATCATTGCCAGCATCAATAAATCAACCAAAAAGGTAAAATTGATGTCTATTTACCGTGATACCTATGTAAGTATTGATGGCGAATACGATAAGATTAATGCAGCATATTCTTATGGCGGACCAGAACTTGCTCTTCGCACAATTAACCGTAACCTGGATTTAAATATCACAGATTTCGCCACGGTTAACTTTAAAGCATTAGCCGATGCTGTTGATGTGCTTGGAGGTATTCCATTGACCATTAATTCTGAAAAAGAATTACAGAATTTAAATGATTATATTGGTAATATGAATCATATTAATGGTGGAAATTCTCCGAAGTTTGAAAAAACCGGAACTTATACCTTCGATGGTAATCAGGCTGTTGCCTACTCTCGTATCCGCTACATGGAAGGCGGAGATCACGCAAGAGCTAACCATCAGCGACTTGTTCTTGAAGGTATTATGAATACAGCAAAAAAACAGCCGCTAAAACTTGGAAAGCTAATCAGTACTGTTCTTCCACAGTGTAAAACAAGCCTCTCTAATGACGATCTCACAAAGCTGACTCTTTCCATGGCACGTTGTAAGATAGAAGATTCGCAGGCTTATCCTTTTAAATCTGAAGATGAACGATATAACGGCATCTATTACGGTTTTCCAATTACAGCCCAGACAAATGTAAAAAAAGCACACGAATATCTCTTTGGTACGAAAGATTATAAACCAACAGAAGAGCTTCAGAAGATCAGTGCGAAGATTAAGGTTGTAACGGATTATATTGGGATTACGGAATAGCGCCATATAATACCCTATATCTGTGGCCTCGGAGCAAGGTTTGGATGCAAGCGCATAAGCGAGCATTCAAACCGCCGCGACTAAAGTCACAGATATAGGATATCTTCTCTTTGGTGTTTCGTCTATTTGCTTACGGCAAATCACTATTCTTCGTAATAATTAAACTTCGGTGTTGCCTGTATCTGACAGGATGCTTTCATTGTTCTTCTATTTTTATGAAGTTGTACGTTAATAAGAAGCATTTCACCGTTTTCTACCATTTCCTGAATATCATCTTCTGTTAATTCTTCATAATCCTCTGTTATCATATCTGCATATTTGAGTTCAAGATATACATCACACATATTTCCTAATGATTTGTGATATTCGATTTCATCTGGGTCAAGCTCATTTTCACTTTCTGCTGGTGCATATCCGTAGGACATAATAATCGGAATTCCCAGTTCTTTTGCAAGTTTACGGATTCCATCCATGAGCGGTTTCATATCCTCAGAATCTTCTACTGAGAGTATATTTTCAATATTATCAATAAATACCACTGGCTTATGTGCTCCCTCTGTTACGATGGAACGAATAAGTTCTGCTAATATATCTCCTGCGGAGGCATCTTCCATATTTTCTACATATTCAGACACTGCTTCCTGATCAAGTACAAAAAGATGTTCACTGATTCGTCCTCTGTACCAATTCAATTCATCTTTTAAAGAACGAATATCTGCGCCTTTTTCTCCTGTCATGATTGCCATAGAGGATACTGCTTTTTCTTCATCTTTTTTATTCATTTCATAGCTGAGACGAGAGATAGTATCTACCATAAGGTCATAGCGGGTAAGCTCTGTTGAAATATAAAGTACATCTACACCGCTTTCTGCTGCCCGGTCGGCTATCTGCTGCATAAATCCGTTCTTTAAATACTGAGGTGTAGCATCTACAAAGTAACTTCCTTTATGAAGGCCATAGCGGAGCATTGCATCTAAACGTTTGAATCCTGTGCTTAACTTTCTGTTTTCCTGTGTATCTACAATATACTCTTCAAATTTATCCATAAAGCTTGCAGAGTTTTTGAGAACAAATGGATTGCGGACACTTACCTGGAATTCTTTTTCTTCGACATTCTTTCCTGTTAGAACTACTGCGCTAAATTCTCTTTCTTCTTTTTCTGGAGCTGTTTTTTCCTTACGTTTTACAATATTCTTGTGTTTTCTGGAATGTGATGTTCTCTCACTGTGTGCAGGCTTCTTCGTCTGTGAAGATGTCCTCTCTGCCTTTTCCGGTCTTGTTTTTTCTACCTGAATTGTGTCTTCTGATTCAGAAATGTATTCTGCTTCCTTGTATTCTGCTTCTTTCTCTGTTTTCTTAGAAACGCCCTTATTTGCTATCTCTTTTTCCTCTGTCTCAGAGCACTCCCTATTTGCTGTCTCTTTCTCTTCTGTCTCAGAGTACTCTCTATTTGCTGCCTCTTCTTCTGTCTCAGAGAACTCCTTATTTGCTGCTTCTTCCTGAGCTGCCTCTGAGGTCTCTCCCTCTTCTTCCTCAGAGTTTTCCTCTTCACTGCTTATTTCTTCCTCAGAAGCTTCTTTTAAAATACTTTCTGGCTGTTCTGATACATCTTCGGCACCTTCCGTCTTATCAGATTCGTCCTCCGTTTTTTCTACAGAGTTTTCTTCTAAATTCTCCTCAGAAACTGCCTCTTTTTCTGTTTCTTCAGATTTGTCCTGACTGCTTTCTTCTAAAGTTTCTTCATTTGCAGGTTCTTCTAAATCTTCCTCAATAAAGTCTTCATCCATAGCAAGTTCTAATTCTCGCTCGAGGTCATCTTCATCTAAATCTTCTAAATCTTCAAGAGCATCTTCTTCTGTATCTAACGCGGATACCGCTGCCTTTTTCTTCTTGCCATTTTCCTGTTCTTCAAGCCATGCATCAAGTGCTACTTCTGAACCAGCAAGTTCCAGTAAGAGCATTCTTTTTGCACGCTCATAGACTTCACCCTCCAGGCCAAGAGATGCCAGATTATCCAAAGCTTCATCTATCTCTGCCTGTGTGTGGTCTCCAAGAACTAATTCGCCCGGATCAACATATTCAAATTCTTCCGCTTCTTTTTCTGAAACTTCAGAATACTCAGGCTGTTCTTGTACTTCTTCTGCTGTCGGCGCAGGGGTTATCTCAGAACTTTCTTCTGTTGCTGTCTGTTCCCCGGCTGTTGATGCACTCTCTTCCATCGGCTGTTCTGTTGCTTCTTCCACTTTCGGAATTTCTTCTGATTTCTTCTCTTCCTCTGCTTTCCCGGCTTTCTGTGCCGCTTTTAACTGCTCTGCTGCCAATGCTTCTTCTGCTGCCTTAAGCTGTGCCTTTAATTCTTCAATGGAAGGACTTTGACTTTCTTCGGACTCCTCTTCTAAATCTAATTCATCAAAGTTTAAATCATCCTCGCTCAGTTCTTCCTCTGTCTCCGATATTGGTTCAGCCTTCTTCTGTACTGCGTTTTCTTGTGCCTCTTTTGCAAGTTCTACTGCTGACTTTGTTTCTCTGGCTTCCTGTGGCTCTGGCTTAGCTGCCTGCTGTGCTGCCCTGGCAAGTTCTACCGCTGACATTGGCTGGCTCTGTGATTCTGACTGTGAACTTTCCACTGCTGGTTCCCTCGTTCCTGCCATTCCACTTCCAACAGCACTGCCTGCACTTTCGCCTTCAAATGCCATCGGTGCCGTTTCAGCTGTAGTACCTGTTTCCGTCTGCGCCAAAGTTTCTTGTTTTTCTTCTGAGTCAGAAGACGTATTTCTGGAAATAACTTCTCCGATCAAAGATTCCATATCTTCCTGCGTCACAGCTCCGCCAGTCTGACTCATTAGATTTTTCAAGTTTTCGAAAATCGTCTCGTTAATTAATCCTAAGTCTGCATTGGCATCTTCAGCCAGAATCATCTCTGCATTTTCCTGTACTACTTCCTGACTAATCATACGAAGCATATCATCTGAAAATGTCGGCATTCCCTGTGATTGGCTGGTTTGCTGTGCTGTTGTTCCATCTCCCTGTCCGGCAGACTCCTGACTATTCTGCTCTCCTGCTGTCTGATCTGGTGCGATTCCAGACTGTTCCAGAATCTCATCTGGTAACTCATCACTGATATCTTCTGGAGCCACTCCCGCTTCAATCTGTTTTTCCCGATAAAGTTCTTTCTCTATCTCTAATTTTTCCTCTGGTGATAAATCTTCATAATCTTCAAAAGAAACGAGTTCATCACTGTTCTTTTCCATATAATTTAAAATTTCCTGCTGATGAAGTGCAAATTCCATCGGATCTTTTCCGCGCTTTCTTGCCTCTTCCATAAGACGTTCTGCTCTCTTTTCTGCCTCAAGCTTCATCTGATCCTCTTCTTTGGCCTTCGCGATTGCTTCTGCGGCTAACTGAGAAGCTGATTTGGTTTCTGGCATCTTCATCTCTTTAGGTTCATATTCCTCTTTCTGATGTGCTTCCTCATCCTTATCCACAGCTGACTGTGCAAGTTCCCAGGCTGAAACTGGCCTTCTTCTCTGCTCTTCTAATGCTCTCTCTTCTGCCTTGTTGGCCTCATCTTCTGCAAGCATTTCCGTCGCTGTCTTTTCCCTTCCATATCGAATCTGAGAACGGTCAAATGGATATTCTACCTTAGGATCATTTAATCCCATCATCTGCATAAAATTATTATAGATCAAATCATTAAGATTCGCCGCTTCCTGATGATTTACATCGTCTTGTCCAAACATATCGTAAGAACTGCCATTACCATAATCTTCGGACGCACCACTGTCTGTGGATGCCATATTTCCATATCCATCTGCAGTTTCTGACTGTTGCTGAATATTCGCATTTTCATTCTCCATTACCTGTGCAAAAGGATTCTCCTCATGTGACTCACTCTGCATCTGTGAACTATTCTGCTGTGGAGTCATTTCCTGTTGTGACTGTGGGGCTGCTGTCTCTCTTCTTCTGCCACCATTTCTTAACCGTTCCTCTATCATATTCACTGCAGAAGCTGCCTGCTCGGAATCATCCATCTCCTCAAATGTCTTCGGTGGGAAAATATCTGGTGCCAGAGATTCTGCCAGCTTCTGAATCGTATCAGAAAGTTCCTGCTGTTCCTCTGGTTCTTCTGGTCTCCCGGTAATATTCAGCGCCATATCAATAATATCATTAATATCAAATGGTCTTTCTTCGCTTCCTTCTGTTGCAGTGTGCTGTGCTCTCACCACATCCAACAACGCTTTCATCATATCTTCCATTATAGATTAACCTCCGTTACATGTTCTGTCTGCCTGTTTAGCTTCTCATTTTCAATAAAGATATTCTAACACCTTTATGCAATTATTACAAACAAGTATTGCATTATTACACATTTTCCATCACTTTCTTTCAATTCATATAAATAATTGTCATAGACATTGATTTTTTTAACTAATTCTGCGATACTAGATATAGAATATTATAGATACTTGATTGATTATTGCATGAAAGGAGTACATTTTGAAAACTTATATTGATTTACATATTCATTCTACTGCTTCTGATGGTACATTTTCCCCAACAGAAATTATAAATGATGCCCTAAAACTTGCTGGTGATAAAAATCCTGTTGTAATTGCTCTTACCGATCACGATACAGTTGCTGGCACAGAAGAATTTCAGAAAGCTGCTGCCAAACATAAAGAACGACTTACTGCCATCTCTGGTGTAGAGATTTCTACAGACTATCACGGAGTAGAAATTCATGTTCTTGGCTATAACATCGACACAAAAAATAAGGCTCTTTTAGAACGCCTTGCCGTTTGTCGTGAAAGCCGTGACGGACGTAATGCAAAAATTATTGAGAAACTTCAGGAACAGGGCTTTAAGATTTCCATGGACGAAATCAAACCAGATAAGCCAGGCGAAACAATCGCCCGCCCACATATCGCAAAGCTTCTTATGAAAAAGAAATATGTTTCTTCTGTTCAAGAAGCATTTGATAAATATCTTGCAGAGGGAAGATGCTGCTATGTGGAACGTATCATGCCTACTCCGCAGGAAGCAATCGAACTAATCAAAAACAGTGGAGGTGTCCCTGTTCTTGCACACCTTATGTTCTATAAAAAGTTAGATTCCGCCCAAAAAGAAACTCTGGTCCGCGAATTAAAAGAAGCCGGCCTTGTTGGAATTGAAGCTTACTATAACACTTACACTCTTGTTGAACAGGAATATGTTGCTGGTCTTGCCAAACAGTGGGGTCTTCTTAAAACAGGCGGAACAGACTTCCACGGTCAGAACAAACCACATATTTCCTTATTTAAAGGACAGGGAGAAATGGAAGTACCAGAAAGTATTCTCCCAGAATTTTTGGCTAGTTTAATTCGTTAAGAGACAGACGCCCCGGAAGAGAAACGCTATCCTATATTTGTGACTCTATCACTGCGGGTTGAATGTTCGCTTACTGGCTCCCATTCAATCCTTGCTCTAAGGCCACAAATATAGGATAGCGTTTCTCTTCCGGGGCTGTCTTTGGCTGTTTTTAGTTGAATTAAAATAGTGGTTGGAGAGATTCGGGGATGGAAACAAAGGGCTTTGGCTGGCTTTTGTTTGAATTAAATAGTAAATCCATCTCCTTGACTTCTGGTAGCAGGATTTGTTATATTAGTCAGATAGTAAATTATCAATGACCATTAATACTATGAGAGAGGAGATTTTTCATGAAAATAACAAATAAACTCTGTCTTTCTGTCGCTTCAGCCCTTTTATTCTTCGGGCTTTGCACTTATCCGGCAGTTTCTCTGAATGCAAGTCAGACAACGGTCAAAAGCCAGAGCACAACCAGTTCAACCGAAGCCGTCTCACTGAAAGCACCTTATTTTACTGTTACACCAGGATATAAAAGTGCACAAATCACATGGAAAGCCGTCACTGGAGCTAATAAATATAAACTCTTTTGTTCCGATGGACGTTCTGTTAAGTTTAAAAAAGCCGGAACTTATACATTTAATCAGTTAAATGAAGGCCAGACCTACACATTTACTGTAAAAGCATTCGCTCCTAACGCAAAAACGGTTTCCAGAAAGCTCTCTGCTACGATTCCCGTAACCATTTCACAGAATGTAACTGGATTATCTGTCTACGCAAGCAATAGCCGTCTCAACTTAAAATGGAACACACTTTATAACGCAAGCGGTTACAGTGTATATATAAAAAAAGGCAGCAGTTACACTCTTTTAGCAAACACCACCCGCTCCACTTATCAGACTTCCATTGCAAGCGGCGCTTCAAGTATTACTTTTATGGTAAAACCTTACACAACGATTAATGGAAAGAATTATACTTCTTCAACAGGAGCTACTGTAAGCTGTACCCCTAACACTTTACTTTCACCATTAAAAACAATAAGAACGATGACTTACTTCTGCAAGACAACCAAGAGAGTTTCTCTTTACCGTTCCTGGACTTCTAAAAAAGTTGTTAAAACATTAAGCAGCGGTGTAACCGTTGATTTAATCGGACGTAATACCAAGTATAAGAGAAGCGAGATTCTCTATAAAGGAAAGACCTACTACCTCACTACAGGAAGTCTTCGCGCTTTCAAATGCAACTACACAACATCCAAATATTCTACTGCTCAAAAACTTGCTTATGTTAAAAAGTATTCCAGCAAAACCAGCTATTTAATCTGGGTCAGTCATTATACACAGGAAGTCAGTATTTTTCAGGGACGAAAGAACAATTGGAAATTAATCAAATCGTTCCCTTGCGCCTCCGGAAACTATAATACCCGTTCTCCCCATGGAACTTTCCGCATTGGTCAGAAGGAAAATGGCTGGTATTATGTTAATACTTATGAAGAATACATAACTCATTATTGTGGAAGAAACTCTTTCCACACCAGAGTACACCGTTACCCATCCGGCAGCAGCCAGAATCATCATAAATTTCCAATTGCAAGCACGGTGTATGCAGATGCTACAATTGGTAAACCAGCATCTAATGGATGTGTGCGTCTGATGGACTCCGATGCATATTATATCTGGAAATATATGCCAGCGAATACTACGGTAATTTCTTATTAAGCTCTGGGTTGCCGCAGGCAGAGAGACGCTCTCAGTAAATAAAAAACCTATATTTGTGACTTTAGTCGCTGCGGTTTGAATACTCGCTTCATAGGCTCGTATCCAAACCTTGCTCCGAGGCCACAAATATAGGTTATTTTATTTACTGAGAGCTGTCTTCGGCTGCCTATGCAAATTCAGAATTTATTTTGAGAAAGATTTGAGGGAGGCTTCAGGCAGTTGTGGCTTTACAGGAAGTTAGTATTCTGAACACTTTTTTTCACAAGATAAAGCCATAAATCGGTTCAAATTTCTAATTAGATGAAAAAAGCAGCATTCATAAATCAATATGTCATATGCCATTATAACAATAGTTTAAACGTCAATCCAACGAAATTTCGTTTTCCAGAAATTGTATATCTCCTGTCTTCTTCCTCAAATCTCTCCAACTGATTTTCTGAGCTGCCAACGAGCAGCACTCCTGAAGCTAAATAAAGTATATTTGTGGCCTCGGAGCAAGGTTTGGATGTGAGCATATAATCGAACATTCAGACCGCAGCGACTAAAGTCACAAATATACTTTATTTAGCTTCAGGAGTTCGTCTGCTCTGCAGCCTCACAAATCAAGACTTATTTTATGATTGTTCCTCCCCCCACTACGTGGTTATCCCTATACAGGACTACTGCCTGGCCTTTGGTAATCGCACGCTGTGGTTCTAAGAAATGAATGTCTACTGTTCCATCTGAATTTTTCCTGGCGGTTGCTTCTTTTTCTGTCTGATGATAGCGGATTCTTGCCTTAACGACTTCGTCCTCCGCTAAGTTCTCTATCCAGTTGAAGTCATTTGCAATTAAATCAGTCTTAAATAAGTCTTCATTGCTTCCGACGATGACTTTATTCTCTTCCGGGCGGATTTCTGTTACATAGTATGGCTTTGGTGCGGATATGCCGAGACCTTTTCTCTGTCCGATAGTATAGCCATAGTAGCCTTTGTGCCTGCCGACTACTTCGCCTTCCTGATTTACGAAGTCTCCCGGCTCGCTCTTTTTACCAGTTGTTTTTTCAATAAATGACATATAATCTCCATCTGGAATAAAGCAGATGTCCTGACTATCGTGCTTATGGGCATTGAAAAATCCCTGTTCTTCTGCAATCTTACGAATTTCTGTCTTGCTGTAATCTCCCAAAGGGAAACAGGTATTGGCAAGCTGTTCCTGTGTAAGAGAATACAGTACATAGCTCTGATCCTTGCTGTCATCGACACCTTTTAACAGATGATATCCCTGCTCATCGTGTGTGATTTTTGCATAATGACCCGTTACGATAACATCACAATGTAATACCTTCGCTCTCTTATATAAATGCTCAAATTTTAAATGACGATTACACTCGATGCAGGGATTCGGTGTCATTCCATTCTGATAACAGGAAATAAAATTATCAATAACTTTTTCCTTAAAATCATCTTTAAAATTAAATACATAATATGGGATTCCCAATTTAACACACACGCTTCTGGCATCCTCAATATCACTTAAAGAACAACAGGTTTTCTCCCTTGCCATTCCAATATCTTCATTATCATAAAGCTTCATTGTCACACCAATACAATCATATCCTGCCTCTTTCATAAGGTATGCTGCTACTGATGAATCAACACCACCACTCATAGCGATTAATGCTTTCTTTGCCATTGCAATCCTCCTATATTTTTAATGAAAAAATCATGTAGATGTTTCCTTGGTTAACAGCTACTATGATAACATTCTGCCATTTGAAAGTAAAGATATTCTAATTGACAAACAGTCTCATTCCCACTATAATCATTACGGCATCTTTTGAATTATTTTTTGTAAATCATGCAAATTTTATAAAGTTATCCACAATATTTTCCCAAAGCACTGCGTCTATCCACAATTTTTTTAAAGATATTGTGTATAGAACTTGTAAATCACACTTATAGATAGAAAGAAGGTTTTTTGTTTGAATAAAAAAGTCCAAATTTCAGAATCCATAGAACTTGGTATCCTGCTTGCGCTATCCGGCGGCTTTATGGATGCCTATTCCTATATCGGCAGAGGCGAGGTATTTGCAAATGCCCAGACGGGAAATATGCTCCTTCTCGGTGTCCATCTTTCTGAAGGAAATATTCCTGCAGCTATCCGCTACCTTTGCCCTGTTCTTGCTTTTACCTTTGGAATCGCACTTGCAGACATTGTCCGAAATTCAGGAATAGGAAGTCATTTGCATTGGCGGCAGATTTCTGTTGTGGCAGAGGCTATTATTCTTACTATCGTAAGCTTTCTCCCACAAAGTCATAACCTTCTTGCAAATAGCTTAACTTCCCTCGCCTGTGGCATTCAGGTAGAAAGTTTTCGTAAAATTCATGGAAATGGTATCGCTACTACTATGTGCATCGGAAACTTGCGAAGCGGCACACAGAATATTTACACGTTCTTCCAGACAAAAAAAAGAGAAGCTCTTGAAAAAGGGCTTCTCTATTACGGAATTATTCTTTGCTTTATCTGCGGGGCGATCATCGGAAACCAGTGTATTAAATACTTCCATGAACGGGCAATCCTTATATCTTCCGTATTGCTGTTGTTGGCATTTATAATGATGTTTATCACCAGAGATGAAGAATAAAAATCCTGACTTACGCAGCGGGACGGACATCCACAAAGAAATCCCATCCCCTATATTTGTGACTTTAGTCACAAATATAGGGGATGGGATTTCGAGCTTTCCTCATCTAATCTACCGTTTTTGAAACAGCTTCTTTCCACTTTCCAGTTCTGTAATATCCATAGGAAATCAGAAAGTTGGCAAGCCAGCCAAGCGGTACTGCATACCATACCATAGAAACTCCCCAAATTGGAGCTCCGAATTTTGCAATGGTAACTCGCAATGTTAGATTTACCAGGTTCGCAATAGTAAAAACTCTCACTGCTCCTGCTCCCCGCAAAATACCATCGACAGCCATTTTAAATCCAATCATACAAAAGAAGAAACCAATAAATTTCAGATAACTTTCTCCAGTAACAATCGTCTGTGATGATGCTGCATTATCTAAAAACAAGGCAATCAGAGGCTTATGGGCTATTTCGAGGAATAAACACAAAATAACCGCTATAACAATAATCATGAAATTGCCCATCCGATAACCTTGTGAAATTCGCTCCTCTTTTTCTGCACCAATATTTTGTGCAGTGTAAGAAGACATTGCATTACCTATTGCTGACATTGGTACAACACAAAGAGATTCTATTCGCATCGCAGCAGAGAATCCAGCAAGAATTTGTGTCCCAAAGCTATTTACCACTGACTGAACTAGCATCATGCCAATAGAAACCGTAGACTGTTGAAGGATAGATGGCAACGCAATCCTGGACATATCAGAAAATTCTGTTTTGCTCAGCCAGCCCTCAGCTTTTCCCGGTAACTTTTGAAGCGTAACAATAAAAATAATCAAAGATAAAACTGCTGAAATTCCCTGAGCAATAAACGTTGCATATGCTGCACCAGCCACACCTAAATTCAATACTGCCACCATATATAAATCCAGAAAAATATTCAATACAGAAGAAAAAATCAGTAAATACAACGGAATGCGTGATTCTCCAAGTGCATTAAACATCGAAGAAAGAATGTTGTACATAAATAAGAATGGCAGTCCCAAAAAATAAATATTCAAATAAGTTACAGCAATATCTATTGCATCTGCCGGTGTATTTAAAACCTCCATAATTTGCTGGCTGAAAATCAATCCAATGCCTCCAAGTATCAAACTAATGAAAAGAAATGAAAGTAACGCAGTACGAATACCAGTCTTCATACGTCCATAATTATGTCCACCAAAGTGATGGCTGATAATAACAGATGCACCAATACCACCTCCAATGGCAATACAAATAAATATACTTGTCAGAGCATAAGATGCGCCAACAGCAGCTAAAGCAGTTTCTCCTACATAACGTCCCACTATAGCAGAATCTACAATTGTATATGCCTGTTGAAACAGATTTCCAATAATCATCGGAATCGAAAAAATAAGTAAAGCTCTCGATGGTTTTTCTGTAATCAGATAATCTTTATTCTCTCTCATTACTTCTTTACATCTCCCTTCCGACTACAAAACTCAGCAAGCTCACAATCACAATAATCCCTATTTGGCATATGTTCACTCTTCTCCAATACTTCCTGATGAAAAACACCAACACTCTGTATCAGAAGTTCTGTATTAACCTGATAATGCATTTGACGGTCAATCCTTTGTCCCGTCACTATTCCACAATCTTTTAATATCTGTAGATGCTGTGATATTGCTGCTTCACTGATTCCAATCTTCGCAGCCAATGCTTTCCCACAGTAATGATGTTCCAGTAAAAGCATAAGAATCTGGTACCGTGTTGGCATAGTAATAGTATGCAGTAATTCGATATCTGTCATTTTCTCCTCCAAAATAAAGCATTTACTTAATTAAGTATTTGCTTAATTATAAGGATTTTAAATATAAATGTCAAGAACTAGAGCGTGTTTGAAAAATGCTTTCTGTTTTAATATGTTTTCAGCATACTACAACAATAATTCGGGTCAATCCTTCAAAAAACAACTCCACAGAAAGCCAAAACCTTCCGGCGATTCCCCAAATCACTCCAACAATAAATAGCAATTTTCCT
>UMHW01015019.1_pt1 | contig 12509 bp, 8 predicted proteins | sample 1965631 | NCBI WGS metagenome assembly UMHW01 (sample SAMEA4836107, study PRJEB28245) | human gut metagenome | biome: gut microbiome; material: fecal sample | place: Denmark | collected 2008
GGGGAACGAGTTTCGAAAGAAACTCGTTTTTTTTATAATTTAAATTACGGAGGTTTTCCTATGGAAAAGAAAACTGCATTCAAAGACCTTTCCCGCAAAGCAAAGGTGCAATATATCTGGGACTATTACCGCTGGCACATCATTGTTGCCATCTGCCTTGTGGCGTTTGTCATTTCCATGATCGTACATTATGCTGCCTATAGGGAAAGTGTTTTAGATATAGTGATGGTAAATACCCTGTATCCTTATGAAGAAAGCGTTTCTTCCACAGATGAATTTTTTAAACAGGAAGGCTTTACAAAGAAAGAAGAAGTTACCGTAGATACCTCCATCACTTTTTCTGATGACGATAATTACTCCACAAACTACTACAGTGACCAAAAACTGACTTTAAAACTTTCTGTCGGTGGTGCCGACGTTCTTTTTGCACCGGAATTTGTGTTCCAGCAATACGCTGATGCCGGAAGTCTTATGCCTCTTACGGATTATTTAACAGCGGATGAATTAGAACAGTACAAAGATATGATTGTCTATGCAACAGATTCCGAAACCGGTGAGACACTCCCATGCGGTCTGGAACTGAACGACAACCAATGGCTTTCTGACTACGGTTACTACACCGGAACGGTCTGCTTCGGCATTGCATACGCAACTGATAACAAAGGGAATGCTGTTGATTTCTTTCATTATGTTATGAACTGAATACCTATTGATAAAAAAATCGTGCAAACATAATACGTTTTTGTTCGCACGATTTTTTATTTCAATTATGATTTATAATCTCCGTTACTCCAGTTTAAAGCGTTTCACCTCAGTATCAAGCAGATCTGCGATCTCATTGTTATGATCAGCCGCCTTCTGGATATCTCCAACACTTCCGGTAAGATCTGTGGACATTTCTGCCACATTCACAATGCCCTTTGCGCTCTCTTCGACAGCTGCACTGACTGCTGTCGTTGATTCTTTGATCTCGTCCATGGCTTTCTGCAATTCGCCGGCAGCACTTGTGAAATCTTCCATAACGGCATTCATATCACCTGCATCTTTGCTGTAAACCTCACTCATTTCCACTAACTGCTGATAACCATCCATAGCAGTTATTCCCGCAAATTCGACCATATTTTCTGCCTCTTGTGCCAGACCATTCACAGCCTCAACTACCGCTGCGCTCACTTTTTGTATCTGTTCTGCAGCTTCTGCAGAATTGGCAGCAAGTTTTCCGATTTCATCTGCCACGACTGCAAATCCTTTTCCTGCCTCTCCTGCCCTTGCCGCCTCAATGCTCGCATTTAATGCCAACAGATTGGTCTGATCGGTGATCTCGATAATATTTGCCGTAAGCTGTGCTATCTCCTGCACCGCTTGGGACTGCTCGATCTTCTCATTCAATTTCTGTGCCATGTCGGCAACCTGCGTCGCAGCCTCCTGCTGTTTGCTTAAGGCTTCTGTGCGGACACTGTCTGCCCGTCCGTTCATTTCACCGGAAGACTCTTTTCCATGCTCTGCACGCGCTGCCATGTTTTCAATGGATGCATAAACCTGTCCCACTGAGGTGCTGATCTGCTCCAGTGAAGCGTTTGTCTCCTCCATTGCCGCACTCATTTCCTCCATAGTTGCGGAAACGTCAGTGATATTCACCTCAGCTGCTGCAAGGTTTTGTGCGATCTTTTGTGACGAACCATTTAAATGTTCTGAATTGTCGGAGATCTTCAACATGATTCCCCGTATGTATTCCAATAAAGCATTGACATTCCCTGCAATGAGTTCCATCTCATCTCCACTGTGGATGTCCAGCTTCTGTGTCAGATCTCCCTCGTTATGCACGATCTCATAAATCTTGTCGTCCACTTTCTGAAGACCTCTCGTGATCGTTGAAATAATGATACTGAGAGCCGCTACTGCCAGAACAATGCATATCACACCGAGCTTGATCACTCCAACAAGTGATGCCTCAAGCCGGGCAGTAATATCAGATGCATCATAATCGCACCCCAGAACTGCCACCACTTTTCCTGCGCTGTTTGTGATCGGCTTGTAGACTGTGATCAGGTCTCCATCCTCAGTCTCATCAATATAATCCTGCACATATTCCTGTCCTTCAAATACAGATTTTAACTCCTCATAAGAGTCAGCAAAAGGATCCCCGAGATAACTTACATCCTCGGTTGCTTCCACATCTACTCCGTAATAAACATTCGTCCCATCGGTATATAAAGTATACAGATATGCAATCCCACAGCTGTCCTTCATATTTTTTAAGGCTGCCAGGACTCCTTTATATGCATCGCTTTCTTCTGCCCCCGGAACGATCTGCTCCACCTCGTCGCCATCTAACATACGAAGTGTCAGATCTGCCGCCATGTCTGCCTCCTGAACGCCCATCTCAACCATGCCGTCTGTGATATGTTTGTAAGAATTTATTCCCATAACCACACAGACAACGAGTACACATACACATACCGGAATCAGTATTTTAAATTTGATCCCCAGCTTTCTTGTTCTGACTTTCCGCTTCATCTATTGTTCCTCCCAATTTTCTCTTAAGCACACGCATTTCCATAACGCCTGCGTTCACTGCCATTGATATTACTATTATATACTAAAAACGCACAGATTCAAGTAAAAATCCCCAATAGATTGTCTCATACTGGGGATTTCTGTTATCCAGAAAAATATTCTGTTTTACTCTAAGATCACGACCGAATACGCAGGTATGGTAAGCTGTTCTTCATCCAGAACGGCAGCTTCCGTTCCTGTCAGAAGCTCCCCTGCGATCTGCAATGGATATTTCCTGTCTTCCGTTGCTCCGAGAGCTGATTTCCTGAAATCGACCGTCTGTGCCTTCTCTGAAGTATTGAACACCAGCGTCAATTGTCCCTCATCACAGGTTTTCCGGATCACGCATACCGTATCATCCGAAATCCCCTCATCAAATGCGGCCTTTCCTCTGGCGATCACCGGATACTCATTCCGCAATGCGATCGTCTGTTTCACAAAGTTATAAATGGAATTTCCGTCGTTTTCCTGCTCCTTGAGACTTCCATATTTCATTTTGACCTCGTCCATATCCTTTGGTCCGTCACACATACCCGTGGCATCGGCATCCGTCGACCAGTACATCGGAGCACGCTTATTTTCATCTTTTCCGGAGCCTTTCATTCCAAGCTCCTCCCCATAATACAAAAATGCACTTCCCGACATCAGAAGATTCATTGCATTTCCAAGCTTTGTCTGCGCTTCACTATAATCGCCGGAATAATAACCTGCACTCCGCGCCATATCATGATTGGTGTAAAATGGTGCGTCAATGTAAGTATCGCTGTAGCTGCCGTAAAGCTCCTGCGTATTGACAAGACTCTTTCCGTAAGCGGAAGCGCCATTGATTCCCTTTACTGTGTCTGCGATGATACCGTCCTTATCCGCAAAAGTAAAATCAAAGAAACTGTCCATGCCACTCTGATAATATTTCGCATAGACATTGTAATCATTCCATGCCTCTCCGACCAGATATGCATCCTCTTTTTTGGATTTCACCATGTCATTAAACCAGGTCAGGACTGCAATATTTTTATCATCTGCGCCCGAATAGAATTCCTTTACTGCATCCAGACGGAAACCATCCACTCCGAGATCCAGCCAGAACTGTACGATCTGTTCAAACTCTGTCTTTAACATCTCATTATCCCAGTTGAGATCCGGCATCTCGCTCCAGAACTGTGCCTCATAGTACCAGTCTGTTCCCTCCACCGGATAATAACCGCCCAGTTTTTCTTTGGAAAAATTATAATAATCTACATAAGGGCACTCTGACGCATCCGGTTCTGCACCTTCTGGAAGACCCTGCAAATATTGGTATGCAGTCTGAAACCACTCATGCTGTGAAGATGTGTGGTTCATGACAAAATCGATGATCACATTGATTCCACGCTTATGGCATTCATCTACAAGTGTCGTAAAATCATCCATCGTCCCGTACTCCGGATCGATTGCTTCATAATCCGTCACATCATATTTGTGATACGTTGTGGACGGCATGATCGGCATCAACCAGATACCATTGCATCCCAGATCCGTGTCCGTCTCAGGATCACCGTCATTTATATAATCGAGATTTTCCGTCAGTCCTTTCAAATCACCGATTCCGTCCCCGTCACTGTCATAAAAGCTGTAAACAAACACTTCATAATAAGTACGGTAATTGTCATCGATCACATTCTCTTCCGCCGTATTGACCTGCTGCATCAAAGACAATGCAGTAACTTCATTCCCTTCGCTTTCTGTATCTGTCTCCGTCCCACTCTCCGGTACTGACTCTGTGCTATCCACGCTGTCTGCCGGTGTGCCGGCATTATTCCCACAAGCGGCCGTCTGTATCAACATCATTCCTGCTATCAGGGCTGCTATCAAACGCTTTTTCATTCCTATACCTTACCTTTCCCATATTCTGTAACACTTTTATATTTACATAAAAAGGGACTGCTGTATCAAGATTTTCACTCTCATACAACAGTCCCACACACAGCCAAAGCTTATCCGCTGCCCGGGTTAACCCTTTACAGCTCCACTCATTCCATCTACATAGAATTTCTGTGTCAGTAAGAACAGAATTGCAATCGGAATGGATACCACAACTGCGCCTGCGGCAAAACAGGTATACCAGCTGTCAATGTATTCTTTTTCAAGCATCTTCCAAAGACCGATAGATACGGTGTAGTACTGTGCATCAGCACGGCAGATAACCTTTGCAAAAATGAAGTCTACCCACGGTCCCATGAAGGATGTCAAAATGGTATAAACAATAATTGGTTTACTGAGCGGCGCGGTAATTTGGGTAAATACCTGCCATCTTGTTGCCCCATCGATGATCGCAGCCTCGTCCAGCGCCTTCGGGATCGTGTCAAAGAAACCTTTTGCAACATAGAATCCAACACCGGATCCTGCTGAGAATACGATGATCAAAGCGATACGGATCATAGATCCCTCTGCCAGTCCAAGAGCCTTTAAAATATAGTAAACAGCGATCATGGACATAAAGGATGGGAACAATCCGAGGATCATTGCCACATTCATAAATGGTTTTCTCATGTTAAAACGCATTCTTGACATTGTATAAGATACTGAAAGTACAAAAATGGTTGAAATGATACATGTAAAAATCGCAATGATAAAAGTATTCACAAACATTTTCGGGAAGTTCAAAATACTTGTATCTGTGAATAATTTCACATAGTTGTTGATCGTATAAGTCTTCGGGAAGAAAGTGGTTACGTAAGAACCTTTCTCACCGCGGAAACTTGTCAGGACTACCCAGAAAATCGGCAGCACCCAGATGAATGACAGGATTGCCAGAAAAATATGGATAATAATATTCACAATTGTTTTCTTTGCTTTTGTGCCAGATGTCACTTGTTTTTTACTCATTACATGAATCCCTCCTCATCTTTGTAGGATGCGGTATTACGATATGTTACCAGCGCAACGATCGCAAGAACAATGAACGTCATAATACCAATTACTGCACCTAAGTTGTAGTAGTTCTTATCAACGGTCAGTTTGTACAGCCATGTAACAAGCAGATCTGTCTTACCGGCTGTTGCATCCACCGGTGTCGGATTACCGCCGGACAGCAGGTAGATAACGTTGAAGTTATTGATATTTCCGGTAAACTGTGTAATGAGGTATGGTGTCATGACAAATAACATATATGGCAATGTGATCTTGAAGAATATCTGGATTGCATTAGCTCCATCAATCTTCGCTGCCTCATATAATTCACCCGGAATGTTCTGTAAAATACCTGTTACCTGAAGTAACGTATATGGGATACCTACCCACAGGTTGATAACGATAACTGTCACTCTGGCCCATGTCGCACTTGAGAAAAATGGAAGTGCCGTATCGATCAGACCATATTTTAATAATAAAGTGTTCACGATACCGGTTGGCTGTAACATACTTCTCATGATCAGCAGGGAAACAAACTGAGGTACTGCGATGGATAATACAAAGCAGAATCTCCAGAAGCCCTTAAAATGTGTCTCTTTACGGTTGATCACGATTGCAAGGATCATACCGAAAATATAGTTTAATGCTGTTGCAAAAATCGCCCAGGTGATCGTCCATGTCAGTACGGAATAGAACTGCTTACCGATACTGTCGTTCAAATTTAAGATTTTTGCAAAGTTTGCAAGCCCAACCCAGTCAAATAATACCAGATGATCATTTACCTTGCTGTAATTGGTAAATGCCATGGAAATATTATAGATCAGTGGAAGGATCGTAAAGATCAATACTCCCATGATCGGCGCTGCAAGTAATAATTTATGTAAATTTTGATCAAACAAACTCTTGAAGTCTTCTTTAAAGGTGTTCAGGTGCTTTCCTGATTTTGCAAGCACTTCTGATTTATAAGAACTTTTTACTGCCTCTCTCCACACAACGATAAACATCAATGTAATATAAATCGTTGCAACTCCATACAACAGGATCAGGGATGACTGATCACCGGCAGTGTACTCATAGATACTTTTCTTTTCATTCCAGACTTTTTCCTGCTCTCTCCATCCCAATGATGGAAACATGGATAAATTATAAATTCCGGATTGGATCATAAACCATATATATCCAATCTCAACAACCAGGAACATCAGTCCCTTTGCGATCTGTCTGTGTGCGATATTACCCAAGCCCATAATAAGCAGGGAAAGCTTTGTAATGATGTTTCCTTTTGTAACCGCACCGGTCACGGTATATGGATCCGCAAACTCTTTTTTTCTTTTTCCAGCCTGTATCACGTTATGGGCCTCCTTAAAATAAAAATAGATTCCTTAGTATCAAACAATCCTCAGAGCGCTCATGCGCCCCGAGGTTTGTATTTTGCATGTAAGAATCTTCTGTATTCTTTTTACTGTGCTGCGTCTGTGTTCATTGCTGTATTCATATCTGCTGTCTTTTCTGCAGCGTTATCATGTGTGACCTCGCCAGCTACAAGTGCTTTACCCATGTTCTCAGCTGGTGACCAGTAGTTACTCATCTCAGGTACTAATGGCTGCATGATAGATGTGTTGATCATTGCGTCTGCAACTGCTGCTGCGATCTCATCATCAACTGCAATGTTTGTGTTTGTAGGAAGGATGTTTCTCATATCGTAGTGATCTTTCTGAGCGTCCTCACCTGCAAGGTAAGCTGCCAATGCCATAGCAACCTGCATGTTCTCAGCATTTGGGTTTACACCGATTGCTTTAGATCCGATGAAGGATTTCATCTGGCAGTCTGTTCCGTTTAAGTTAAATGATGGAAGTGCTGCAACACCCATGTTGTCACCAAGTGCTTCTTTTACAGCTTCTGCATTCCATGTACCGGAGAATACAGCGTTTACGCTTCCGTCACGTAAACCTGCAAGACCAGCTCCGTCTGCATCATTGATAAAGTTAGGATTTGCAACTACATCAACTAAGTAATCTGTAACAGCTGCTGCCTTTTCTCCATCGAAGTCGATACCTGCTGCTGCGTCTGTACCATCTCCGAATAATGAACAGCCATTTCCAACATAGAATGCCTGAATGTACCAGGAATCAGATAATGGGAAGGCAACTTTTCCTTTCTCCAACATTGTGTCAAAGCTCTTGATATCCTCATCAGAGAATACACTCTTATCATAGTACATGAACCATGTATTAGATGTAAATGGGAATGCTACTACTGCATCATTGTATGTAACAGATGCTGTAATGGAATCGGAGTTTGTGCTTGTTACATAATCAAGATAAGATCCGCCGAGCTCAGCAAGTGCGTTTGCTGCTACTAAATCAGGGATGTTATCGTTTGCCAGCATATAGACATCTGCAGATCCCTCAACGTCTGTTGTGACAGTAGCTTTTGCATCACCCTCTGCACATACACCATACTCAAATGTGACATCCCAGTTTGGATGAGCCGCATTGAATGCGTCACATTCTTTCTGTAACCAGCCTGTATCCTGATCTTCCTGTGGGCTCCATACAGTCAATGTACCGCTCCATGCTTCCTCTTCTTCTTCTGTTGCTGCATCATCAGATGCTGCTGCTTCTGTAGAAGGTGCCGCATCGTTTCCTGCAGTTGTGTTGTCTGCTGCTTCCTGTTTGTCGCCGCAGCCTGCTGTCATTGTAGCTGTCATAGCTGCAACAAGTAATAATGAGATTGCTTTCTTTTTCATTTGATTCCTCTCCTTTTTTAGAATAAGACTTCTATATAAAATGCTTATGCATCTTATAGCGTATTTGTTATCTGCGATATACGGTTGCCAGAGTCCGTATCCATGCTCTCCGTTCTTCGCTCAAAGTATCTTTTCCGATACGCCAGCGCCAGTTGCGTCCCACCGTGGAAGGTGCGTTCATTCTGGCTTCATTTCCAAGCTTCATCAGATCCTGCATCTGGATAATGGCCACATCTGCGATACTTGCATAGGCTGCCCGGATCAGTGCATCCGGTATTTCTTCTTTATAATGAATGTTCAGATACTCATACAGATATGCCAGTTCGTAATCTGACTTATCCCGGAAATAACCAACGATCGTTTCGTTGTCGTGAGTTCCTGCATATACGACCATGTTCGTGTCCTGATAGTTATGTGGGAGATGCTCATTCGCGGTGTCATCATCAAAGGCAAACATTAAAATCTTAATGCCCGGCCATCCGGTTTTTGTCTTTAACTTTTTCACTCCCGGAAGCCCGCCCTTTGGTCCGATGTCTTCCACGATCACCCGCATATCACCCAGAACCTCTGTCATGGCATCTGTCAGTTTCCTGCCCGGTCCTTTGCTCCACTTGCCATTTCTTCCGTCTTCTGCATCTGCAGAAACGGTGTAATAACGCACCAGACCGGAAAAATGGTCTAACCGGATCACATCAAATAATTCCATGTTCTCAAGCATTCTTGCCTTCCACCATGCAAAGCCATCCTCTTCCATGACGTTCCAGTCATATACCGGACTGCCCCATACCTGACCGCTCTCGGAAAATGCATCGGGTGCTGCCCCTGCGACCACATTCGGTCTTCCATCCGGTTCAAGTAAAAACATCTCACGGTGCGCCCATACATCCACGCTGTCTGACGCCACGTACAATGGCATATCACCGATGATCTGGACTCCACGGCTATTTGCGTACTGCTTCAGTTGCATCCACTGCTTAAAAAACTCGTACTGGCAAAATTTGCAAAACATGATGTCATTATGTAATATTTCCTGATACTCTTTCACTGCCTCCTGATCTCTGTCCCTGAGCGGCACGTCCCAGCTCTGCCATTCTATATCTCCAAAATGCCGTTTCAATGCGGTATAAAGAGAATAATCAGACAGCCATCTGTCGCTTTTTTCTGTAAAAACAAGGAAGTCTTCACTCTTCGCAGAAAATCTCGAAAAAGCCATTCGCAAAATCTTGTAACGGTTCTCATAGATGGTTGCATAATCAATATCTGCATCATCCGTTCCCCAGTTAAAACTGCGGATCTCCGTCTCCTGTAACAATCCATCCTTCACCAGATCATCCAGATCAATGAGATATGGGTTTCCGGCAAATGCGGAGTAGGACTGATACGGACTGTTTCCAAAACTGGTAGGACCGATTGGAAGCACCTGCCAGTACCTCTGCTTGAGATCGACAAGTAAATCAACAAATTGGAATGCAGCTTCCCCTAATGTTCCTATTCCATATGAAGATGGTAAGCTTGTGATTGCCAGCAGGACTCCTGCTCCCCTGGTCAATTCTTTTGATCCCAATTCATTTCCTCCCGTTCTGTTGGAATGATCCCGCATTCAAAACCTATACGAATTGTTTCGTGAATTTTCGTATCTGAGGTAATTTTAGTTTATTGAAACGTTTTTGTCAACGAATTTGCAAATATTAATATCGATTTTGCTATTTTTCACGTTTTTATATTTGTTTTTTTGTGTAAAATGACAAGTTTTTCTCGTTTTGTTTCGAAACTTTTTTGAAATCTCTGAGCAGACTGCTTGAAAACAGAAATTCGATTCTATATAATAAGGGAAGTATCGAATAATTATAACAAAGAGGATAAAGACTTGGCTACGATCAAAGATATAGCAAATCGTCTGGGTGTATCCGTCAGCACTGTCTCCAAAGGTTTGAACGGAGCAAGCGATATCAGTGATGAATTAAGACAGATGGTCTTAGATACCGCAGTGGAAATGGGATATGCGACCAAACGATCAAAAAAAGTAGAAAACCGCAAGCTTGCGATTTTCATTGAAAATATGGACTATGAAGCTGCCACACAGTTTGGTTATGAAATTGTCCTGGGATTCAAACAGAATGCGTTCCGCCACAACTGGGATGTGACAGTCATTCCGGTCACACCGGCATTCCAGCTCGCAGAAAAATATGACACCTATATGTTAAAGAATGGTTTCTGTGGAGCCTTTCTCGTCGGCTTCGCCCTTCACGACGAATGGATGAAACAGTTAGAACAAACCACCATGCCGACTGTTCTCTTCGACAATTATATTAAGAAGAATCCGAATGTTGCTTACATTGGAACGGACAACTATGAGGGAATCGATGCGGCAGTTGACCATCTCTACACACTCGGTCACAAAAAAATTGCCTTTTTAAATGGTTCCCTGCACTCCATGGTATCCGAGCAGCGTCAGGAAGCCTACTATAACAGCATGAAAGCACATGGTCTTGAGATCAATGAAGACCTGACCGTTTACGGCTATTATGTGGCAGACAGTGCAAAGTATCACGTTCCTACTTTTTTGGGTGCGGGTGCTACTGCGATCATCTGCGGCAATGACCTGATCGCATCCGGTGTTATCACGGAATGCAAGCTCCGCGGTTTCCGCGTGCCGGAAGATATCAGCGTGGTCGGATTCGATGACATTCCGATCTCCTCCATGCTAGAGCCACCGCTTACCACTATCCGGCAGGAACGCAGTGAACTCGGAAAATGTGCTTATGTCATTTTAAACTCCCTGGTACATCACATTCCAATCTGCCGCACACAGCTCCGTGCGACACTGATCGAACGTGAATCAACCGCAAGATATCAGGCTCCGGTCAAAAAACAATAAGATCACAGAAAAAAATCCGCCGTCCACAGGATCTGTGGGCTGGCGGATTTTTCTTATCTCAACACAAAAATAAAAAGCCCCAGATGCTGAACGAACTTCAACACTTGAGACCTCTTAATGCCGGCGACCGGAATCGAACCGGTACTGTATCGCTACATCAGGATTTTAAGTCCTGCGCGCCTGCCAGTTCCGCCACGCCGGCATATATGATAATGGGCAGAGGTGGATTCGAACCACCGAAGCAAGTTGCAGCAGATTTACAGTCTGTCCCCTTTGGCCACTCGGGAATCTGCCCATTCTTGTCAGCACAAATGTCCTGACAAGGATTGATTATAACATATCATTTTTCATTGTGCAAGATAAGATTTTATATTTTTTACACTTTATATTTCAGCACCGCAGCCGAATGAGGCAGCAGCGTGACGGTGATCCTTCCATCTTCCACTTCATATTCTTTCGGCATGAGCGAATAGCCAGCCTCCGTGGTGATGATCAGACGCTCCATCTTACAATTTTTTGGAATACCGATACTCCATACTTCCTTTGTGATCTCCTTCTTCTCATCGCTATTATTCAGGATCACAACAAATTGCTGTGTCCGGTTAAACCTGCCGTAACACAATATGTCCTTTTCTCCTTGCAAAAGCTTTAAGGAACCGGTGCGTAAGGCTTCATTTTCCTTATGAATGCGGATCATATCCCGGTGAAAATCCACAAGCACCACATCTTCTTTTCCCCATGGATAGGTTCGGCGGTTATCAGGATCGGTGAATCCACACACGCCTGCCTCATCCCCATAATAAACCGTCGGTGCGCCCGGCCATGTCATCTGAACAACAACTGCTTCCCGGAAAATCCCAAAGTTGACGCCATACTCTGCGGCTTCCGATCCATGGGTTTCCACACGTCCCACGGTTCCGTTGGTCCTCGTAAGAAATCTCGAATGATCGTGGTTGGACAATTCATTCATCGCACACTGCAACTGGGATGTCTGGAAACTTGCCATAAAGTGGCGCATAGCTCCCTCAAAATCATCCACCTTTCCCTTTTTCTCCGGGATATACTCGTCACTGTGTTTTTCCATTCCTGTCAGAAACCATGTCAAAGGTTCCATAAAGGCATCGTAATTCATGACTGTATCCCACTGGTCACCTTTTTCTAACCAGTCTTTCGGGTCGCCATAATGCTCCGCCAGAATAAGCGCTTCCGGGTTGGCTGTCTTAACTGCTTTTCGAAAATCTCTCCAAAATTTATGATTGAACTCTGAAGAATGACCTAAATCCGCCGCAACATCCAGACGCCAGCCATCTACATAATATGGTGCTGACACCCATTTTGCCGCGATGCCAAGAATGTAATCGTACAACTCTTTCGAGCCTTCATAATTTAATTTTGGCAGCGTGTCATAATCCCACCACCCCTCATAAGAGGTGTTAT
>UMHW01054916.1_pt1 | contig 12460 bp, 9 predicted proteins | sample 1965631 | NCBI WGS metagenome assembly UMHW01 (sample SAMEA4836107, study PRJEB28245) | human gut metagenome | biome: gut microbiome; material: fecal sample | place: Denmark | collected 2008
GTTGTTGTCGTCAATCGCAACATACTCATCCGTATTGCGAAGCGTATTCTGCGATCCTTCTGCAAGCGTTACAAATACTTTCTCTGCGCTTTTTACATACACTGCTGCACTTGAAGCACAGGTAATGTCCACATTATCAAATACGATCTGCACTTTCGCATTATCTGCGTCCACCACAATCTGTCCTTCCGACAGTGTTCCGGAAAAAATATATGTCCCTTCTGCCGTGATCGTCACCATCTGTCCATTGATCGCAACGCCATCCGTTTCCCCTGTGATACCATCATCGGAAAGTGTGACATAAACTGCCCCACTCTCCTCATAGGTTCCTGCCAGATCCCGCTCAGTAAACATATCTGCACTTGAAAAAGTTCCTGCTTCACTCTGTGCTGATGTTTCTTCTGCATTTGTTTCTGTTTCCGAGGAAACAACATTGCCAGTACTGCTCTTTGTCCCTGTACAGCCTGCCACTGCCGTCATGGATAATGCCGTAGCACAAAACAATGCCAGCAGTTTTTTTCTTCTATAACTCATTGACATTTGCCTCCTGTCTCATCATACTGATTTCCAGATTTCCGTTTCTGCATCTCAATTCATCGAGAAATGTTTTCTCTTCCGCATTGTCTTTTAACGTCACATGATAGGTAAGTTTGTAAAGACTTCCCATATTGGAGGTTTTCACAGCGACTACTTCACAGGATGATAAATATTTTTCAAAAAGATCATCAAATGCTGCTCCGTAATTTAAATCCTCCGGGATTGTGATACGAAGTGTTTTTTCTCTTACTTCTGCTTTTTTTACACCGAATCCGGTCACATTTAACACAAACATCACGGCTCCCATAATGAGTGAAAACAATACTGCAAATCCAAGATACCCCATCCCTGCGATCAGTCCTGCCGCCATTGCAAGAAAAATGGTTCCGATCTCTTTTGCAGTTCCCGGCACAGAACGGAAACGTACAAGCGAAAATGCTCCTGCCACAGCCACTCCGGCACCTACATTTCCGTTTACCATCATGATAACAATGCAAACGATTGCCGGAAGCATTGCGAGTGTCACTGCAAAGCTTGTCGTATAGCGGCTTTTATAAGTGTAAACCCATGTGATGAATGCCCCGATCAGCAGTGACACCACAATACAGAGCAAAAAATCCGGCACGGAAATCACCGCCGCACCTGCTGTATCAAAAATTCCTGTAAATAAATTGTTTAACATATTAATTTCTCCATTTCTTTTTTAACATTTTATTGCCTGCTGCACAACCTCATCTCCGGTAAACACAAAGAAATTTTCCGGTGGACAGCTTCTTCTCTGCTCTCTCGCATAAATCGTGCGGTAGGCGGTCGCATATTTGGAAAATGACGTTTTGTAAATCTAATTTTCTGTCAGAAAATGAACCATCCAGAGCGGTATTGCGCCCGCCGTTTTCACTTCCATAAGCACTTTATTTTTATCTAAAATTGCTTCTCCGTAAATTCCTTTACAAAGAGAAAGGTCGTAATTTCTCCAGAGAATGTTCTGATCAAACGTGATCCGGAACTCGTGATCGTCCTTCGCATAAAAAGCTTCTCTCTCATAGGAAAGCATCACTGCCGGAGCCAGCTTTTTATAATTTTTCAGACAGTAATCGATTTCTCTGGTAATCTGTGTGTCTTTTACTTTTTCATGAAAAAGCAGGTAACGTTCTGCCTCGTCCTCCGTCATTGCAATTCTTCTTTTGTATACAACGGACTCATACTTCTTCTTCAGTTCCACAAAAACGGTCGTGTCCTTGTCTGCCATGCCATAACTTCTCAATCTCAGTTTTTCTTTATAAACCGGGTGTTCCATTGATCTTTGGATCAGCAGATAGTCCGGTGTATCAAAGTAGAGACTGCATATTGTACTCACTCCATGCTCGTCTGCGGTCATGTACTGTTTCATTTGATTTTTTAACAGTTCCGCCTGCGTGATATCCAACATATATTTGATCTCACACCTTTTAAATATCATCTGATCTGCCATAAGTGTCTCCTTTCCTTTGCACATATCTTATCAGGCGAACCTTAAATGAACTTAAAAAAAAGAAACCATCCTTTAAAAAATGGTTTCTTTGTCATGTTTCCTTATGTTTTTCTGTTATCTGGATTCGGACTGGAGTTCGGCGATGGCGGTGTGGCGTTGACCGATTTCTTTGCCGGCTTCCTCGCCCTGCAGATATGCTTTTTCTGCGACTTCTTCTGAATATTTTCTCATTATTTCACACACTGCGTTTACGCCTCCCTCTTCATGTTTCAGATAGTGCACACGGTTGGTTAATTTCGGAAATTTGGCATTATCTATCTCCTTTTTATTATATAGAACCCCTCCAGATTCTTCAAGACTGTTTGCATGGATTTTTTAGTTATGTATACAAAAAAGAGTGCCGGAAAACCGACACTCTTTTTCAAATCCATTGTTTGCAATATCTTAATCTAGAAAAATAAAACAAGTTCTATTTAATAAAGAAAAAGGTACATGAAACTACTGATTTAGACTGTAGTAACAAGCGATAATAAAATTATCTTACTACTGTTACGTTTGTTGCCTGTGGTCCTTTTGCACCTTCAACAACTTCAAATTCTACTGCAGCGCCTTCTTCTAAGGATTTGAAACCTTCCATATTAAGACCTGAGTAGTGAACGAATACATCATTTCCCTGTTCGTCGGAGATGAATCCGTATCCTTTTTGGTTGTTAAACCACTTTACTGTACCTTTGTTCATTGAAAAGTACCTCCAAAAAATATTTCTATGGTACACTTACCGCGCCATAGTCACAGAATAACATAACAATTTCAAAAAGTAAAGTGTTATTATACTACATTGTGAGCTTTACCTTGATGATCCTTGCAACAGATTCATTGATACGATCCTCTGTGATCGTTCCACCAGTCACTGCATCCATCACACCCTGATATGCACTCTGGAAATCCTCCGGCATTAAGATCATATCCACACCTGCCTGAATTGCCGTCACTGCCGCATCAGCAGAACTGTATGTTCCGGTGACCGCCCCCATATTCATTGCGTCTGTGATCACTACACCATGGAAGCCAAGCTGGTTGCGAAGCACATCTGTCACCATGACAGAGGAAAGCGAAGCCGGCGTATCATCCCCTGTAACAGCTGGTGCTGAAATATGTCCTACCATCACAAAAGATGCTCCGTTATTCACTGCCTGCTGGAATGGAACAAGCTCATTTGCCAGCAGGTCATCCAAAGATTTATCTGTAGAAACTGCCCCGTCATGGGAATCCCCTGCTGTAGCTCCCTGTCCCGGAAAATGTTTTACCACGCTTAATATCTGGTGTTCGTTCAGTCCCTGCATCTCAGCACAGACCATATCCGCCACAAGCTGGCTGTCTGAACCAAATGACCGGTCTTTGATCACGGTGTTATCCGGATTCGTCAACACATCCGCAACCGGAGCAAAATCCATATTAAAACCAAGTGTGTTCAGATACGTTCCGATCGTACTTCCTGCATTGTATGCATTCTGGGAATCCCCGGTCGCTCCTACATCACTCATATTTCCAACATCTGTCACTCCAAAAGCACTGTTGGATGCGATCCTTGCTACCGTTCCACCTTCCTCATCCACACCGAGGAACACTGGAATTCCTACGATTTCCTGACTGTAGCTCTTCATATTGGTAAGCATCTGTGTCGTCTGGTCGGTTCCGGTCAGGTTCTTTGCCATATAAATCAGACCACCTACCGGATACTGCGTGTAGGCTGCCTTTGTGGAATCTCCTGCCATCGTTGCTCCGTCCACTCCGGTCAGTGCGTCCGGTGTGATCATGAACATCTGCGCTACTTTCTGCTCTAAGGTCATGCCGGCAGCAATCTGCATTGCCTGATCCATCAACGGATCGCTGACTTCGGTTACCGGAGTTGTTTCCGGTTCTTCTGTCGCCTCTGTTGTCACGCTCTCGGTATTCTTCTCCGGTTTATCTGCTCCCGGTTTTACAAATTTATGGACTGCAAGCACAATTCCTCCGATCAAAACTGCAAGTACTATAAAAAATACTGCCACAACTATGACCGCACTCTGTGTATCTTTTTTTCGTTTCTCTCGTCTTTCTTCCTGATTCATCTGTGTATTTCCTCTCTTGGGAATTTTGATCTACATACTTCTACCCCGCAGTGCACGCCGTAATAATCAACGGTTTTTGGTTTATATCGTGGAGGCAATGATCTGCATTCTGCCCTGCAATTCCACGTTTCCGAAGCCATTTGGAAGTATGAAATGATCTCCTTTTTTCACCGGCTGACCGTTGACGATTCCATTGCCTTCCGTAACTGTCATGTTCATAAAAGGCGCATTCTGCTCAAAAGTCATTTTACCTGAAACTTCTATTTTATAGATATGAAAGTATTTGCAGACATACAGTTCATTTAACGTATTGACCGGAAGATCTGCCACCGATTTCACACTGTCTGCAACCGATTTTGCAGGCACAGTGATCACGTCAATACTCTTGTCGATATGTAACTCTCTCGGCTTTCCATTGGAGAGACGGTCATAATCATAAACGCGGTAGGTAATATCACTGTTCTGCTGTGTTTCCAGAATTAGTGTTCCGCCTTTGATCGCATGAACTGTTCCCGGATCGATCTGAAGAAAATCGCCTTTTTTGATCGGGATCTCACGGATAAACTCGCTCCATTTTCCCTCATGGATCATCCGGCTTAATTCCTCTTTTGTCCCTGCATTGTGTCCGATAACGATCGTCGCATTTTCCTTGCAGTCGAGAATGTACCAGCACTCTGTTTTTCCAAGTGAACCATTTTCATGGACTTTTGCATAATCATCGTCTGGATGTACCTGAATGCTCAGGTCATCTTTCGCATCGATAATTTTGATCAGGAGTGGGAAACGGTCACTGTCCACATTTCCGAAAACTTCCGGATGTTTTTTCCACAATTCGGACAGCTTCATTCCACGGAATCCACAGTCTCTTAAAGTTCCGTCTCCATTTGGATGTGCAGAAATTCCCCAGCACTCCCCTAAATCATCACCCTCGACCGGATAATGAAAATCCTCTCTCAATCTCGTACCGCCCCAGATGTTGTGTGTACATACCGGATCTAAAAATAAAATTTCTTTCGTGGTCTGATTCATTGATAAATTGCCTCCATTTGTCTTAATCACATCCTGATACCAAAATGCAGAATCTTTTACAATTCTCCGCTGTGTCATAAAATCCACATAAATCATGCCAAAACGTTCCTTGTATCCCTCTGACCATTCAAAATTATCCAGAAATGTCCACAGGAAATACCCCCGGATATCGGCTCCCTCATCATATGCCCTCTGCATGGCTCCGATGTAGGAATCCAGAAATGTGATGCGGTCATTGTCATGTACTCTGCCGTCAAAGCTTACATTGTCATGACAGGACATACCATTTTCTGTAATATATAATGGAAGCTGATACCGCTCTGTCAAAAATTTGATTCCATAATAAAATGCTTTTGGTGTTACCGGCCAGTTGCACGCCGTCTTCGGAAATCCCGGTTCCCGATCCACAAACTCCGGTTCGCCGTCTGCGCCCTGACGCACATAATAGCCATTATATATATTCTGTCCCATAAAATCCAGTGGCTGATGGATCAGCTGCATATCTGCCTCTGTGATCTCCGGCAGATACTCTTTGAATTTTTCCAGTCCCTCTTTCGGATAATGACCTAAAAAGACCGGGTCTGAAAACCACGAGATATTCCAGGTCCAGTTATCCATCGGATTGTAAAATCCAAAATAAACTTTTCTGGCAGCTTCGATATCTTCAGCACTGTCCGTGTTTGGATAAGCCACTCCTCCAGTCGGTGCAAAGCCGATCCGGATTTTTTGTTTTGCGTATTTTCTTAAATTGATCACTGCCTGTCCGTGCGCTTTCAACAGATTATGCGCGATCTGAAAGGTCTCCGGAATCGACAATTTCAATCCCGGTGCATGGACACCGCTTAAATGCCCAAGTCCTACCACACACTGTGGCTCATTGATCGTGATAAAATACTCGCAGAGATCCGAAAAATTCTCTGCCACCACTTTTGCATATTCCCCGAACCAGTCTACCACTTCCTCATTCAGCCAGCCGCCCTTTTCCTGCAACGCCTGTGGAAACTCCCAGTGAAACAGGGTAATATATGGTGTAATGCCATTTTCCTTCATTGTAAGAATCATGTCGCGGTACATCGCAATCGCTTTTTCATTGACACGCCCGGTGCCCTCCGGCAGAATCCGCGCCCAGTTTAAGGAAAAACGATATGCTTTGATTCCGAGATTTTTCATTAATGCATAGTCATCTTTATAATGGTGCATGTGATCACAGCTTGTGTACGCATTCTGATTTTGAAAAATGCGTCCCTGCTCCGTAAAAGTGTCCCAGACCGTCTTTCCTCTTCCGTCATCCGGGTCCGTTCCCTCTACCTGATATGCGCTGCTTGCCACGCCCCAGACAAATTTGTCATCAAACATGTGATTCTCCTTCTCTGTCTCTGATTCTTGTTTTTTATTTTGGTATAAATATTAAATCTAAATTATATATTTACTTTTTCTCAGAGGCGATCACAACTTCTGCAAATATTCATTTATCTATTCTTCCACAAGATCCTTTTTTAATGCTTCCAGTTTTTCCTCTGCATCCTGCAAAGAGGTGCCTTTGACTCCATAGTAGAATTTGATCTTAGGCTCTGTTCCGGACGGGCGCACACAGCACCATGCATTGTCAGAAAGTTCATAATATAAAACATTGGAAGCCGGAAGTCCTGTTTTTGTCACTTCCCCGGTCTTTAAATCTTTTCTTGTATCCTCTTTGTAATCGCGGACTGCAAGCACTTCAAATCCACCGAGTGTTTTCTTTGGATTGTTCCGCATATCACTCATCATCTGCTGGATCTGGGCGGCTCCGTCGATTCCTTTTAAGGTCATCGTGGAAAGTCCCTCTCTGTAGTAACCGTATTTCTCATACAGGTCGATCATGGCATCCCACAATGTTTTTCCATGTTTTTTGCACCAGGAAGCCACCTCGCACAACATCATGACTGCTACGCAGGCATCTTTATCTCTTGCATATGTTCCGGCTAAGCATCCATAACTCTCTTCCAGACCGAATACATAGTTGTGGGAGTGGTTCTGTTCAAACCATTTGATCTGCTCTCCGATATACTTAAATCCGGTCAGTACCTCGATCAGTGCCACGCCGTAGGAAGCTGCCATCGCTTTTGCCATGTCCGTTGTAACGATAGTCTCCACAAGTGCAGGATTCTCCGGCATCGTTCCAGTTGCCGTTTTCTCTCTTAAAATATATTCTGCGATGAGCATTCCGGACATATTTCCGGTGAAAGTCACATACTCTCCGGTCTTTATGTCTTTGCAGTATACGCCAAGACGGTCTGCATCCGGATCTGTCGCAAGCACGATGTCTGCATCCACTTCTTTTGCAAGTTTTAAGGCAAGTTCAAATGCCTTTGGAGATTCCGGGTTTGGATATGCTACGGTCGGGAAATTTCCGTCCGGAAGTTCCTGCTCTTTTACAACATAGACATTTTCAAATCCAAGTTCTTTTAACACACGGCGCACCGGGAGATTTCCGGTTCCATGTAACGGTGTGTATACAATCTTGATGTCCTTTGCCATCTCTTTGATGATCTCCGGATGGATGGACTGTTTTTTCAGTTCTTCCATATAACGGTCATCGATTTCTTTTCCGATTGTCACAAAAAGTCCGGCTTTCACGGCATCCTCTTTTGTCATGGTCTTAACCTGTGTAAAAGAAGTTACTTTTGCAACTTCTGCAAGGATATTTTTATCATGAGGCGGTGTGATCTGTGCACCATCCTCCCAGTAAACTTTGTATCCATTATATTCTCTTGGGTTATGGCTTGCTGTGATCACAATTCCTGAAACACAGCCAAGTTCACGGACTGCAAATGAAAGCTCCGGTGTCGGGCGAAGGCTGTCAAACACATAAGCCCTGATTCCGTTTGCATTCAGGCAGAGTGCTGCCTCCTCGGCAAATTCCGGCGACATAATTCTGGAATCATGAGCGATCGCAACACCTTTTTCCTGTCCGTTTTGGGAAATGATATAATTTGCAAGCCCCTGAGTCGCCTGTCTTACCGTATAGATATTCATACGGTTCGTTCCTGCTCCGATCACACCTCGAAGTCCTCCGGTTCCAAACTCAAGCTGACGGTAGAAGCGATCCTCGATCTCTGCTTCGTTGTCTTTGATTGCTTCTAATTCTGCTCTTGTTTCCTCTGAAAAATATGGGTTTGTACACCATTCTCTGTAGGTTTCCATGTAACTCATCGCAATTCTCCTATCTTCTTCCTGCTATTTTTTGAAAGATTTTACCACTCTCTCAAAAGGTTATTGAAATAATAACCTTATTTTTAGTAAATGTAAACTTGTTTTAGCTTATTTCCCTTAAAATCATTTCACACCATTCGTCATCATAACGGCAGAGAGACCATTCAGATTTGAATAGACAAAACACAGCACGATCATTCCGATGATCGATACCGCCATACCGATTCCGGATAAAATCATACCCGCCAGTGCCATTCCGTTTTTCTCCGGCTGCACCTTTCTCGAAAGTCTGCCACCGATCAGTCCAGCGATCCCAATACCAAGACCATATCCCATAAATCCTGTCAGAATGGATATCATTCCAAGTGCGAGCGACAGAGCAGCATTCCGGTCTGCCTCCTCGAATGTTTCAAACACCACGATATGATTTGCCTCCTGCTCCATCTCCTGAAGTTTTTTCGGGCGAAGCAGCACAATACACGGAATCAGCAAAACAGGAACGGCGATCAAATTAATGGCAGACATCTGGTTGATCTGTTCCACCGTTGTTCCAGTTCCAAAAATCCCACTGCCCATCAGGCTTGCGAAATCGACCAGTGCATGAAAAGTCATCACAAGCCAGATATTTCCTGACCGTGCATAAACTGCGCCAAAGATCACACCCAGAAAGGCAGCGTTGACCGCCTGGATCATCGCACTTGTCACCGTCACTCCCTGTGAAATATTTGTCAAATGTACCGCCCCGAACAATACACCACTGAGAATGACCGCCCAGAGAATCCCTCTTTTCGTTTTGGAAAAACGTTCCAGAAACAGATTCAGGATCACACCGCGGAAAATAAGTTCCTCCGTCCATCCGATCAGAAACATGGTTGCAGCAAAAAACAGGATTTCCAATGCAGATACGACTTTTGCATCCGGTGTCATCATCTGTACATAAAGCTGTGCCGCCAGTTCCAGACAACAGTATCCTGTCAGGAATCCGCCGATATAAAGGCCATGGATAAATCCCTTTCCTTTTTCTCCCAGCACTCCAAGATAACCAAACAGGCACAAAAGCAGAAATGCAACCACTCCTGCCATAAACTCTGCGATCATACTGCTTCCATAACCCGGAAGCGAAACTGTATCGGCAAGAAAAAACGCTGCCACATCCATACTTCCAAGAAAAATCGCTACAATCAGTACCGCAACGAGTATCGTAACCACCTTCGGCATTCTCATAAGTTTCTTTTTCATGTTCTTCTCCCCTTTAATTGATTTTTCCATCCGCACCGATCGTAACGCCATCTGAAATCTGTGTCATATACTGATACAGCGCAGATGCACTGTTTGTATCCATCAGTTTTGTTGTGCCCCCCGCCGCATAAACCGGAAGTAATCCATAAGATACGGTTCCATCGGACGAAACCTGTACTTTCACTGCAGCCGTCTTATCAATGTTCTGTCCAAACACAAAGTTTCCAAGGCTGTAAAAGACCGGTTTCCCACTGATATAGGAAATTCCCTGTAAACAGTGTGTATGTGCTCCAAGGATCAGATCTGCCCCTGCATTAAAACAATCTGTGGCAATCTTTGTCTGATAGTCCTGCGGATACGCATCGTATTCCACGCCCCAGTGGATATAGACCGACAGAAAATCACATCCGCTCCGGGCTTCTTTGATCAACTGTACCAATTTTGTATCATCATAAGCGGTCAGCATTCCCGGTGTCCGCTCTTCCACTTTCCAGTTTGATTCCGGCACCACGCGGGATGCCGCTAGAAATCCGAATTTTTTTCCATTTTTCTCGATAATCTGCAATTCATATGCGCGTTCTTTAGTCTCTCCGGCTCCTGCATACAAAATACCGGCTCCGTCCAGTGTCGTAAACGTATCAGACAACGCATCTCTTCCATAATCTAAGGTGTGATTGTTGGCGAGTGATACAATATCCACGCCCATCTCATTTAAAGCCTTCACATATTTCGGATCACAGCAAAACGTAAACTGTTTGTCCTCCATCGGCTCTCCACGATTACTGAACGGGAACTCATTATTCACCATGAAAATATCTGCATCCTGCAGCTCCTGCAGCAGCTGCGGCTCAATCACTTTTTCAATTCCGCCCGCATCATAGTTGCTTTTAAAGGCGTTTGCAAACAGTACATCCCCTGCAAAAATCAGTGTTGTGCTGCCGTCTCCTTCGGTATTCCCTGCTTCTGCCTGCTTGTCCGTTTCTCCACCTGCTATGTCCGCTTCTTCCTGTTCTGTGTCGTTTTGGATCCTGTTCTGCCCGTCTGCTGCTTCCGTCTCTTCTGATTCTTCCGCTTCCGGTATCTGAACCGGTTCCTCCGTGCTGCTGATATCCGTCTCGGACAGCACATCTTTCGCCGGCTCACCGCTCTGTCTTCCATGTGAAAAAATAATCAGTGTCACCATTGCAAGCATTGTCACAAGTGACAGTGCATATAAAACAATCCGTGTTCTTTTTCCCATTCCCCTGCTCCTGTTCTTCTTATTAAAATATACGAATTCTTGTATGTTTTTTCTTTCGTGTTCATCATATCATATTGTGATTAAAAAGACAAAGTATGGAAATAAGCAGGACATACCAAAAGAAAGACTCAGACCGGATTTTGCAGACGTACAACACACCGATCTGAGCCTTTTCAATTTTTATCCATATGTATAAGGGCGTTCATGAAACATCCTTATTATTTTTCCGTCAAAACAGAAATATCTCCCACTCCTGCAGTCAGTTCCACTTCTGCTCCGCCGTTGCTGCCGGTCTCATACTCCGCATCAAAAGCCCCTTTCGATTGCCCGTTCAACCGAATTTCTCCAAGTCCGGCAGACAGATCAAATGCATAGCTTTTCTCTGTTCCGGTAAGAGAGACATTGACATCGCCGGTTCCTGTCTCTACTTCCAGTTTGTTTGAAACGCTTCCGCTGAACACGGCATCTCCAACTCCGGCTTCGATGGACACTTTCGGGAACTGTCCATTCAGAATCGACACATCTCCTGTTCCAACTTCAAACACAGCCTTCTCACTGGCTGAGATCTGATTTACAGAGAGTTCTCCCACTCCGACAGACACATTTACTTTTCTTGCCGTAAACGCTTCGCTTTCCATGGAAATATCCCCGGCTCCCACTACAATGTCCAGTGTCAGATTTTCGCACTGTCTTGGCAGAACTACCGTAAAGGTCGGTCCTTTCTCAAAATGGTGGTGTCCGCTGTGATAGGATACCTTCAGAGCGGAATCCTTCTGTTTTGTAGAAAGATAATCCTGATACCCATTTTCCATTTTAATGCTGATCTCATCCGCAGAATCCGACACTTCAAAAATAAGTTCATTTACCACATCCAGTTCCAGTTTCAGGGAAGCAGCTTCTGATGCCGGATAAGGTATAATGCAGCTTTCCGTTCCTGCCGGTTCACTCTTCAAATCCGTAAGATTCAGGATCCAGGAACCAAAACTCTCCACCGCCCTATTATCATCCATGAGCTCGTCATCCTCATCATCCCAGTCGTCATTATCCCAGTCGTCGTCCCAATCATCATCGTCATCATAATCATCATCCCAATCATCATAATCATCATCCCAAAAATGATCCAAGATGCCATGTCCCTGATCATAAGCATAATAAACTCCATTGCCAATATGCCAGTTGCCAAAATCAAGTTCACCGGCAAGTGCTTTCCGGTGGATGGTTGACCATCCGGCTCCCATCACTGCGGCGATACCGCTGAAAACAATTCCGAGTGCGGCTAAGCTTCCTGCAATGATCAATATAATCTTTGTAAATTTTTTCATTTCATCTCACACTCCTCTCTTTGTCTTGCCAAATGCCTTTTTGCAAAGCTCTGCAATGCCTTTCACTGCCCATGGGACAAACCAGCCAAAGCACCATACCACAAGCCACACTGCAAGTACTCCAAGCGCAAGAACCAAAAGTCCACCGCCTAACAGTCCAAGACCTACTGCCACGCCTTTTGTGAAAAGATATCCGACACCAATGCCTGCCAATACAAATCCAGTGATCACTAACGCCGCCATCACTGCAACAATGCTGACTGCCACTGCAAACACACACGCTAAAACTGCTACAAGAATCGCCGCCAGAACCGCTGCA
>UMHW01061844.1_pt1 | contig 12456 bp, 14 predicted proteins | sample 1965631 | NCBI WGS metagenome assembly UMHW01 (sample SAMEA4836107, study PRJEB28245) | human gut metagenome | biome: gut microbiome; material: fecal sample | place: Denmark | collected 2008
ACTTCGACGGCGAGGAATGGATCATCACCCGGCGCACCAAGACACGTGTGTCGAGCAACGTGCCCCTCATGGAGATAGCCAAAGAGTTAATCGAACGCTACAAGGGGCTTGCCGGGGGCGACCTCGTCTTCCCCATGCCCAGCAACAGCACGTGCAACAAGCACCTCAAACGGATTGCCGAAGCCTGCGGCATCCGCAAGGACATCGGCTTCCACCTTTCCCGGCACACCTTCGCCACGACTGTCTATCTCTGCAACGGCGGCACGATAGAGGCACTTTCCAAGATACTCGGTCACAAGCACATTTCCACTACCCAAATCTACGCCGAAGTCACCAACCGGATGGTCAGCTCCGACTTCCGGGCTATCTCCGACAACCTCGCCGCCATGCAGCGGAGCGTGCTGGAGAAGAAGGACAAGGGCAAGGGCGGGAAACGGGTGCGGGAGCGTGCCGCCCTGCGTGAGACGGCTTGACGCCCCGGTGCAAAACACGGCAAAGGCAGGAACCCCAAATGCGGTATTCCTGCCTTCGCTGCATATTCCGATGCACACCCCCGTTCGTTTATGTTGGACTTTTCCCTCGTTTGCGCTTTCGCCGCATATCGACATAATTTTCTTCCAACATACGCAGCAAGTCCGACTGGCGGTAGAGCGTCTTGCCCGGCAGTGATATGTACGGGATAAGCCGCTGTGTGCGGTAGTCCTGCAACGTCCTCGGCGTGATATGCAGTATGCGGCACACGTCCTCGCCCGTGAGATAGACCTCGCCGTTCATCGCCGGGCGGAAATGCGCCGTCACCGTGTCGATGTACCGCATCCCCTGCTCCAGAGCCTCGAAGTACGCCCGTACCTCTTCCGTCTCTTTCGTTATCACTTCCATCTCACTCGTCCCCCGTCATTTCCCGGCTCATGGATTCCACGAACGCCTCCACGTCCTCCGTCCGGTAGTAAATCTTGTGGTTGATTTGGCTGTACGGCAGCAGCCCCCGGTCACGGTACGTCTGCAACGTCCGCTTGCTGATGCCCAGCTTCTCGCACACGTCCGCACCGTCCATCCAGTTCATCTTTTCGGGCGGGCGGTAACGGGCGCAAAGCTCCCTCACGTGCTTCGAGAAGCAGCCGAACCGCTCTTTCATCTCCTCGAAGGTCTTTTTCTCGATACTTACTATTTCCATTGCGTTCATACGTTTTTCGTTATGCACCGGCAAATATACCGCTCTCTACATGCTTATGTACCGAAACCGTACCGCTTGTCCTCGTTTTGCGCCACGTTCGTAGCCTTGTCACGCTCCGGGCGGTGAAAATCAGGGAGAAGTCCTGCATAAACGCACGCTATCCTGCATATTTTCCGCCGCTTTCGTTTGCCGTTTACCGGATATTCGCCATATTTGTGCAGAACCAAACCCGGAAGTATTATGGAAGAGGCTGTTTTCGTCGGGCAGTACACCTTTCTGGTGACGCCCCAAGTGTTCGAGGAAGAGGAGCGCATCTTGGGCAAGATCGTCCGCCGCAACGATAAGATCACATTCGAGGGCAAGAAAATTTCCAACGCCGTCTATCGGTTCAAGAGCGGCGAGGAAACCGACCTCTTCGTCAAGCTCTTCTCCATCGCCGCCAGCCGCATCCGGGTCATTCAGGAGAACAGGCACCGTGCCGTGCTGATACCCGTTCCGGCATCCACCCGTGCGAAGCACCGCACTCGCTACGAGGCGTTCTGTCACAGGCTGTCGGCGGACATGGGAGTTGCCGACGGCTACGGGGCGATTACCGTCGCTTATGATCGGGCACAATACAAGGGCACGCACGGGAACGAAGACCGCACCGCCAATCTGGAGTTCCATTCCGAATATTTCAAGGACAAATGTGTACTGATCATAGATGACGTGATTACAACCGGTTCCACGTTCCTTCAGCTACGGCGCAAGCTGATAGAGCACGGGGCAAGGTTCGTGATAGGCTTGTTCCTTGCCAAGACCATCGCTTTCGAGGACGAGCGGAAGGAATAAGGCGAGAAAGCTCTCATGTGTTTCTCCTTTCAGGTTATCGTGAATGGTCTAACTCGATGTACCAGTTCCCCTTGATGGGCTTGTACAGCGTGGTGTCGTTATATGTCCTGCGGTAGATTTCGTTCAGGTCGCCTTGTTCGGTGATGCTGATATTCCGGCGGCTTCTCAATTCAGGATCGTAAACGAAACTCTTGGACGTTCCCGCATCCACGATACCGTGGGAGTAGTACGGCATTGCAAGGCTCAACTTTGCCGAATCTGCCATTTCCCGCTCCTGACGGTCAACAAGGACGAGACCGCATCCTATCTCTGACAATAAGGAATCGAGCAGTATTCGTTCCGGCTTCAACAGCCCATACACCGGGGTGTCTTGTTCGTCACTCGTTTCATCGGGCAGCTCGATCTCTTGCGTTGCCGAATCGAGTATCATGATGCCTTCAGGAGAAAGCGGCGGATAATGAAAACTCCCTTCCGTACAATCCGCCATGATTTCGTACACCTTGTTAAACACCGCCTCGTGCGTGTTGAAGTGCTGCATCATTTCCTCGTCCGACGGCGGCATGGGCGGCTCGCAACTCACAGCGGAGATTAATTCCTTCATTCTATTTATTGGGTATGTTGCTTGAACATTCTCCACCGCCTTCATCTTCTTGCCGGTTATTCCTTCCAGTGCGGTTGATAATAAAACCATCGCAGGGATAAGGGACAAAACAATGGAGAAAAAGAAAAAGTTACGCCGGGTGGGGCTGAACTTACGTCCCGCATAATGCTGCATGACTGCTTTTCGTCGGGAAGGCGGGTATATTTTGCCAAGCAGCCAGCCACTCGCAATAATGACAATAGTCATTACGATTAGAAGAATGGCTGAAAACACTTCGAACACGAAGCGGTCATAAAGGAAATGACTGGCTATGGTCAGAATGGGCATAAAGATAAAAGACACGATGCAAGCCATCAGCATGTCATTTCCTCTGGGTTGTCTGATATTGACCTTGTGATAGTTCTCCCATGTTATTTCTCCCAACCAGAACAGGTAGTCGAAGAAATAATAATGCCGTTGTCGTTCTTGCTCTTTATATTCCCGTTTCTTCATTCTAAATATATTGCGTGGGTAATGTTTGTGAATAGCTGACCGTTAAGGGAGATTACTCCGCTTGTTATATGTCTCTATTCAATGGGATAACAGTTCCAATTATATTTTTTCATTAACCTTTCCATTGCTTCATTCTCTGCATTATTATTTCTAAACCTAATATATACAGATTTTAGTGCTTTCAAATGGGGTAATGTTCTTTCAAATGCATCGGTTGTTAGTTGGGTTAGTTCCGTTGCAACAAAACGCTTCAAATTGGAAAGGGATGTGAGATCATCAATTCCATAATGCAGATTCGGGCAGCCAGCTAATTCCAACAGTTCCAAGTTTTTCAATTTTGATAAGTTGGGTAAAGTTTCAAGACTGAAAGTCCAATGCAGGTGAAGTCTTTTTAAATTCACTAATTGGGAAATCCATGAAAAATCCGAGCAATTAGTTTGTCTTTTCAGATATAGATACTCCAAATTTGGAAATTTTTCAGGCAAAGACTCACCGTTTATCAATTTAGAAAATATTGATAATTTCTTCATATTAAGGTTTGGATTCAGGCATAGTACATCCAATTTTTTAGCCTCTAATTCTTTAAGTTCTGTCAAATTATTAATGACAGAATATTGTTTTTTAGAAATTTCCATGTAATCTCCGAAACAAAGAGTATCCAAGAATTTTAATTTTTGCAGACTTAGCAATGATATATTCTTTTTAATCAGACCTAAAATTGAAAGACTTTGTAGAAGTGGAGTATATTGAACAAAATCAATAGAATCTAATTCTATATTATGTGGAAAATTCGTGATAAGCAAATGCCGGACATTACTCAAATATTCTGTAATATTGAGATTGTATATCAAATCAGCTTCTTCCTGACCTACACCTAAATCACAATCAATACATATTCTGCAATCATTCATCACAAGTAACTTATTAATGGCTTGTAACTGACTTTCTGTATAACCTTGTGTGCCAAATAGCTGTAGTGATTCTCCCGATATTAAAGTTATATCATGGATTTCTTGTGATGTTTGTTTGCGAATATATATCATATTGAACTTTTTTAAGATACCTAATGTTTGGCAGCTAATCGCCATTTCGGGCGATTGAAGTGTATGTTAGTGTTCATTTCATACCTAAATTATTCATGATGTCAGTATAGACCCAATTAATTACAAGGGTGTTCTTAACAATGCCTCTCGTAATCTATTAATCAATCCTTTAGAACTGATACATTCCATTGGACTTATATTATCTATGATAGGAATTGCCCTTTGAATCCATTTGATGCTATCGTTATAAAAATAATAATATACTACGTAAGCTATATCCTCATGAGGATTTAGATACTCCTTCAACTTGTTTAATATGTCATAGTTTGTATTAAAATAAGGGGAATCGACTTCTTTTTTTGCAGTTTCTGCAAAATGAGACCAAATTTCATCTCCAGAGTATTCATTTTCTAATTTTGCATCCATTTTCACACAATTATCATATTAAACACTAACATGTAATTATCTACGGTTTCGCTGTCATCCTCGCTTCCTGCCTTGATATACAGCGATTCCTTTTCGTCACCTACAAATATAAAGAATACGGATGAAACTCAGGAATATTTGGTTTTCATTTTTTCAAGGTATGCTCAAAAGCAGTTTTGTGTGGGGTTATTGGGGCGTTCCCCTTCGGGTCGGGCTTTCCGCCTTACAAGTCCTCGCCGGGCTGTGGGCTTTCCGCTGCAATCCCTAACGTGGGTGAAAGGGGCTTTACCTTTTGGATTCATTTTTCGGAATATGGGCTGTTTCCTCCATAGCGTCCGCTCCCGACCACTCCGGCAGGCTGCATGGCCGAAGCCGGACATCGGGGCGGAAGGACAAACGGAACACATCCGTCCGTACCGTTATCGGCATATCCCTTTCCAGACCATCGCTTTCGAGGATGAAGAGGAATAGCTATTTCACTTTTGCGGTAATTTCATCTATCAGGTTCGTAATTTTCTCAATGGAATACTTTTCTATCAATCTTCTGTTTGCCGCTTCTGTCTTTAATTTCTCACTGATTAATTTTAGTTGGGGCAGATCCGATTGGCAGCATTCGTTCAAGTATTCTATTTCAGTGCCATAGGAGGTATATTTATAACGAGACTGCAAAAAATGCAAAAAGGTGTTGCGTGATTCGTTGGACAATCCCAAAATGCTTTTTGAAACCTTGTCCGCATCAGCCTCTTGGAATATTGAAGTATCCCTATAAAAACGCTGTTTGACCGGGATTGCATCGTTTAATGCCAGATTCAGGCGTTCGCAAGTTTCATCCGTTAGATTTTCCAGCATGGCAGACACTTTATTAGGACATTTCTCAAATCTTTGCTCGAATAGTTTTTGAAAATACGCAACCAGTACATTCAAAATTCGATCTGAACCAATATTAGAATGATTCCTTCTTACACCCGCATGTACTTTTGAGTTACAATTCAACAACCTCTCCATGTCGCTGATACCTTCCATCAGCCTGTCTATGGAGTGCTTGCCTTGGGCAATGATGTCTTCCTCGGATACGTGAACAAGGTTGTCGCTATATAAAACCGATAGTACAGATATAATGGCAAACAATTCTTTTAAATCAACGCTTTCATCCGCAAAGTAATACCGTACCGTTTCCTCGTAATGTTTCTCGTATTCCCCGTTATCCAATCTCCAATAATCATACAGGTAGTCCCAACTGTTTAAACTTGCGTCTTCGGCAGCAAAGTATTGCTGCAAATAAGTTGTGTCAAAATACCCGCTTTCCAGATAGCAGACGATTTCATTGACGATAAAATCACTGAAAATATCCAACCGCTTGCCTATCTCTATAAAGCGGTATTTGGAGAGGATTTTTTCACGCTCTTCATTTTTTTCTTTATCAGGGAACATGCCGGACAGACTATTGAACAGGCTCGCAATCCCGGTATTTCCGCCCTTATATTCACAATAAACGGCGATAAAGTTTGCCAATAGTGATGTTATGACAAGTTTGTATTTGGGAGATTCATGATAATGTTCCGGCAAAGCCATGACTATCCTGTGGTAATCATTCAGACATTGCCGAAGGACTCTTAAATTATCGAATTTAGAGGCATGGAATATCCTGATGATAAGCTCTTTGTTCTCAGACAAGAGGTTTCTGTTGTTGGCGGATATTTCGCCAATGAAAAAATCTAGTGTCTCCTCTATATTCACTTTGATCTCGAAAGTGCGCCCGATGGTCTTTTCCTTGAAATCCTTGAATTTCAAATTAGATTTTTCGCCCTCTTTTTCGGAAATCTTGTTCTCATCGCCAATGATGATGACCTTGCATTTGCAATGTTCCGAAAAGTAATTGATGTATCCCAACAAGGTTTCCAGTTTTACATCACATCTTTCAAGGTCGTCAAAAATCAGAATCTTGTTTCCTTTTATCTCGGAATTTTCTTCTTTCAACAACAAAATGGAGTCCAAGTCACAGGTTACACTTCCTTCATCCTTGCCGTCACCGTCAATGTCATATTTCAAAGCGATTTTCGAGGCGGCTTTTAATATATTCTTGGCAAGTTTCATTCCCTTGCTGTACAACCACGGGGATATTTCCTTGTTGATTTGTTCTGTGATTTGCTGGGTAGTGGTCAAACCGTATAAAGACACATAAATGGGCTGCCATTTTAACTTGTCCGCATCTCTGTTGTTTTTCAGTTGCTCCATCCATTGGCGGATGAAAAACGTTTTGCCGCACCCCCAAGCGCCTCGCAACATGATGGCATATTGCGGATCGGGTATTTCCGCATATTCATTTAAAAAGGTGAGTATGTTTTTATTCATAACCATGTTCATTAGAGGTTTCAAAGTTACTGAAAAAGAGTCATAATGTTTGGCAGCGTTCCGCCTTAAGCGGTAGTGCTGTTTGTTCTCTAAAGCTTAATGTCTTTTCTGGAAAATCAAGGCACTATTTCGTAAATGGTTCGGTCACTATTCTTGAAAATGGTCTGCTCAATCTGACTTCCGACCTTTACTATACTGTCTATGTCAGCATGAACTTTCAGGCTGATAACAGGTGCATATTTCAGATGTTCGTAATCGACTGGAGTATTGTTATAGGTCGTTTCGACAATAGGATAATTATGTTCCTTTGCAAACTGTTTCAAGGTATCTATGTAGGGAAGCTGCTCTTTACCCATAGCTTCAAAATCTATGTAAAACTTTCCGTTCTCCTGCACAAAATAGATGCAGTCCACACCATTGGAACAAATACCTATAAAATCATAATCTGTTTTTCCTGCCTGCACGTTTCTCAATACATCCGGCAGTTTGTCTATCGTGATCCGGGCAGCAACCAGAATATTAGAGTTTATACCGTCGTTTTGCGTTACTCGTTTACTCCCATGCCCGCAACTCAATAAACTTAAGATAGAAGTAAATATTCCCATAATTTTTAAGAATCTCATAATTTTATGCTTATTGTTAGGTAGTTAATATTCGGTGGATAACCGACCTTTGGGGTGGTTAAGCCGCTTGTTATAAACTTATTTCTAATCTCCTGAAACAAAAAAATGATAGCCACCTTTGATAATCATCTCTAAATTTTTAATAAATGATTGAATTAGGATACGAGTCTCTTTATTAATTTCTTTCTTGTTATAATCAATAGCAATATCCTTAATCAAGAAAAGATTATCTATTATTAACCTCGTATCTCCATACTCATCTATTGCAAGTCCTGTTTTTCGATAAAATTCATCGAATATCGGCTTTAATTCTTCAAACTCACTATATTTCAAGGAGAAAGATGTTTCTAATTCTACATTGTAAAAATCTATCATACTTGAGCCTGATATTAAGTTTATAACATATAATTATCTACGTTTTCCGCTGTCATCCTCGCTTCCTGCCTTGATATACAGCGATTCCTTTTCGTCACCTACAAATATAAAGAATACGAATGAAACTCAGGAATATTTGGTTTTCATTTTTTCAAGGTATGCTCAAAAGCAGTTTTGTGTGGGGTTATTGGGGCGTTCCCCTTCGGGTCGGGCTTTCCGTTACAAGTCCTCGCCGGGCTGTGGGCTTTCCGCTGCAATCCCTAACGTGGGTGAAAGGGGCTTCACCTTTTAGCTTCATACCTCGGAATACGGGCTGTTTCCTCCACAGCGTCCGCTCCCGACCACTCCGGCAGGCTGTGTGGCCAAGAGCGGACGCAGAGGCGGAAAGGACAAACGGAACACGTTCGCCCGTACCGTTGCCCGGATCTTCGGCTGTTCGCCGAAACTTTCCGTGCGCCGTCCCGTTCAAAAGAGTTCCCCCGTTGTTTGTCCGGCAGCCGCCTGACCGTCCTTTCGTTTCCTAATCGTTATCATTCCCTATCCGGGCTTTGCCGTGACTGCACGGACATATGTCTGCGGAACTTACCGCCCGTTTTCCGCCACTTCCCTCGCACGGCCATCCGCAAGCCGGACAGCCTGACCGCTCCGTCCGTTTACCGTAAACCGGACGGCAAGCACCTCGCCAACCCGCACGGCACATTGCCACGCAAGCATCCCTTTTTCTGACCCGATGAATCGGCGAAAAAGAAACGCTTGCGTGGCAAAGAGCCGTCTTTCTCTCCCGCAATGACCAACCAGCCTTTCTTTTCCCTTTTCCGGAAACCGGGGTTCCCGTCTTTCCGCCTTGCTTTTTCTTTTCAGCACCGGGCAAGTAACCGGTCATTCATTCAATCTACTGAAAGGCGATTTTTTCCCTAAGCTGATTGGAAAAACATTGACGAAGGTAGGCGGGGGAGAAAGCAAATCCGCAAAAAATGCCAAATCTCCACCCTGCGGGTAGTATTTACCATTTTTTCAGATGGTTGCAATTCTCCCTTTCCGCTTTCTATGATTGTCAATGTTCTTCCCAATCAGCCAAGGGGAAAAAATGGTTGGGGCGGCAAGCGATGATAACGAAAACAAGTAGTAACATTTAAATCTTTTAAGTTATGGCAGCAGATTTTTCACAAGCAGCGATTTATGTAGGCACTTACGCCAAGTACAATGCAGGTTCGCTTTTCGGCAAATGGTTCAATCTCTCCGATTTTACCGACAAGGACGAGTTTATGGAAGCGTGCAAGAAACTCCACAAGGACGAGGACGACCCCGAATTTATGTTTCAAGACAGAGAAAACATACCCGAAGAACTTGTAAGCGAAAGCTGGATTTCAGAAAAATTTTTCGAGTTACGGGATAAGGTGGAAGATATGGACGCAACCGAGCAGGAAGCCTTTTCCATTTGGCTCGACTACGAGAGCAGGGATTTAAGCAAAGATGATGCGGACGACCTTGTAAAGAAATTCAAAGATGATTATATCGGAAAGTATGACGAGGAAGAAGATTACGCCCGTGAAGTGGTTGAACAATGTTACGAAGTCTCCGATTTCGTTCTGAATTATTTTGATTATGCCGCTTTCGCACGTGACCTGTTTAACGGGGACTACAAACACATAGACGGTTTTGTATTCCATGCCTAAATATTAACAAGGGCGGAGCAATCCGCCCACAACACCCAAGAACATGAAAACGATACTCATTTACAAACTGATTTACCGCCTAATCCTTTGGGCTGTGGTGGTTTACTTTCTCACCACCACCGCAGGGCAGTTTTTCGCCTTATGGCTTGCCGTGGCTCTGTTTTACTTCGTGGCACGGTTCATTCTCGCCCTTGTTTGGCGGTTGTTTGTCGGTATCGTGTTCATCTTGATAATCATTCTTTTAATACTCTAAAATTTACCGATATGGAAACAAAGACATTGACAGAAAACGGAATATCCACTACCAAAGGTTTGGGAGAGGAAAAATATCTGAAATGCTGTTTAGGAGCGTTCAAAGGACAGATTTATTATCAATATGATTATCGCCATTTGAATGGCGAATTGTTCTCAACCCTTAGAAAAACGCTGGAGCAGTGCAGGCAGGAGCGGGACAAATGGCTGCAAAAGAAAACGGTAGCCTTTTCGGGACACCGCAGCAGTCGGATAGCCAAGTTTTCAACAGACCGAGAAAAACTCTTTAGGGAAGTCGCTTTCGACACGTTCGTGGCTATCGAATCCTTTTGCATCGAAAAGGGCTACCACACGTTTATAACGGGAATGGCTGACGGCTTCGACCTTATCGCAGCCGAGGAGGTTTTGAACCTCAAAAAGAGATACCCCTATATCCGTCTGAAATGCGTAGTCCCGTTCAAAGGACAAGCCGAGCGGTACACCGAAGCCGACAAGCAGCGTTATAACGGCATTTTGGCGCAAGCCGATGAAGTGATAACCTTGCAGGATGAATATTCGGAAGGCTGTTTCTTCCGTCGCAATGACTACCTTTTGGAAAACTCCGCTTTCCTCATGGTCTATTACGATGCACTCGCAGCCGTGGGCGGCACGTTCTACACCCTCAAACGGGCGGTAGAGCAAAAGAAGAAATTCGCTAACGTATGCTATAACCGCAGGTAGCCCCATAAGGGCGGATTTTCCGCCCGCTACTTTCTTTCGTGAGCCGGAGCGGAGAAAGAAAGATAGCAAAGAAACCGATTTATCAACCGAACAAATTTATCAAGAATAATAAACAATCAACTTAAAATAAACGAATTATGAAGACAAAAGTAAATCAATCAGCAGCAGAGAGAAACATCACATTGGTAGCGTTAGCAAACATTCAGCCGAGCGGTTTTAACCCACGCAAGAGCTTCGATGAAGCGAGCCTTTACGAACTTGCCGAGAGCATCAAGCAGCAGGGAGTATTACAGCCTATCACCGTGCGCCCCATTGACGGAACAGACCGTTACGAGATTGTTTTCGGGGAGCGCAGATACCGTGCATCCGTCATCGCTGGCAGCGAGGAAATTCCGGCTATCGTTTCCGAGTTGTCGGACGAGACAGCCGAGGAAATGGCGATTACCGAGAATTTGCAGCGTAAGGACGTGACACCCATAGAGGAAGCTGCCGCCTATCAAAAGCTGATAGAGAGCGGACGCCATACCGTACAAACGTTGGCGGTACTTTTCGGCAAGAACGAGAACTACATCCGTACCCGTTTGAAATTCACCGCCCTTATCTCCGAAATTGCTAACCTGTTGGAGACGGACGAGTTGTCTATCAGCGTGGCTGCCGAAATCTGCCGATACGGTGAGGACATACAGAGGGAAGTGTACGAGAAGCATTTGCAGGACGAGGGAACGTATAACAGTTGGCGGGGACTGAAAGCTGCCGATGTAGCCAAGCGCATCGAGCAGAATTTTACCACCGACTTGAAATACTACCACTTCGACAAGACCGAGTGCGCCACGTGCGCCCACAACACCAACAACTTGCTGTTGTTCTGTGACGGTGGGTGCGGACATTGTGCCAACCGCACATGCCTTGCCGAGATGAACGCCTCTTTCCTCATGGAGCGAGCCGTGCAAATCATGCAGAACCAACCGAACGTATCGCTCTGCCGTGACCGATACAGCACCAACGAAACGGTAGTAGAACGGCTAATCGCTTCGGGCTACGAGGTCGAAACCCTTGAAAGGTACACCGCCTTTCCCAACAGCCCCAAAGAACCCAAAGCCGAGAACTTCAACAGCCCCGAACGCTACGAGGAAGCCCGTACCCGTTACGAACAGCAGTGGGCGGACTACACGGAGCAGGAAGAAGAAATCAGCCGCAGGAGCGAAACGGGAGAAATCACCGTCTATGCCAAGATAGGGCAAAAGGAGATTGCCTTCTGTTACGTGGAGAACGTCACCGAAGCGCAGGGGACAGACGGGACAGCCGCACCGCTTTCACCCGTTCAGAAATTGGAGAAGCAGGACGAGCGCAACAAGGAGATAGCCCTTGAACGGACGGTAGAGGACACCAAGAAGCAGATACTCGCAGCCGACATCACGGGCGGCAGGTTCAGTGCGGACGAAGATACCATGTTGTACTTCTTCCTTTTGTCCTCACTCCGAAAGGAACACTTTGCAGCCGTGGGTATCGCAGAGGACAAGCAGTACATCACGGACGAGGACAAGATAAACATTATCGGCAACCTCACGGTAAAGATGAAAACCATCATCCGCAGGGATTTCCTTGTAGCCAATTTCAAGGGCGCATACGGCAACAACACCGTGGCAACCCTCTTGCTTGACTTCGCACGCAAGCACATGCCCGAAGAACTCGCCACCATTGAGAACGGGTACAACGGGGTGTACGAGAAACGACACCAGCGTATAGAAGAAAAGAAAGCCGTTCTCTTAGTGCAGGAACGGGCAAAGGAACGCAAGGTTACGCAACCCGAAGAGATTGCAGCCTAAAGACAAAGGGCAGGGCGGAGAAATCCGCCCGCCACTTTCTTTCGTGAGCCGTGACGGAAAAGAAA
>UMHW01092869.1_pt1 | contig 12290 bp, 8 predicted proteins | sample 1965631 | NCBI WGS metagenome assembly UMHW01 (sample SAMEA4836107, study PRJEB28245) | human gut metagenome | biome: gut microbiome; material: fecal sample | place: Denmark | collected 2008
GTGTCCGTGCCCGGGGGACACATGGCCGGGTCCCTGGCCTACGAAGCTACCTCTCCGGAGGAGGCGGCGGCTCTGGTGCGAAAAATCGCAGAGGATAAGCCCGACCTTATTAAGCTGATGATCACCGGCGGTGTGCTGGACGCCAAGAGCAAGGGCGAGCCCGGGGAGCTGAAAATGCCCCCGGAGGTGGTGAAGGCCGCCTGTGACCAGGCCCACGCCCTGGGCCTGCCGGTGGCCGCCCATGTAGAGAGCCCCCAGGGGGTCCGGGTGGCCCTGGAGGGCGGGGTGGACACCATTGAGCACGGCGCCAAGCCCGATGAGGAGATCTTGCGCCTGTTCAAGGAGCGCCATGCCTGCCACATCGCCACCATTTCCCCGGCTCTGCCCTATGCCATGTTTGACCGCAGCGTCACCGGTGCATCGGAAACGGAGCAGTACAACGGTAAGCTCGTCATGGACGGCATCATCGACTGCGCCAAGGCATGCCTGAAAAATGGCATCCCCGTGGGCCTGGGCACTGACACCGGCTGCCCCTACATCACACACTACGACATGTGGCGGGAGGTCTATTACTTCCACAAGCTCTGCAATGTCTCCAATGCCTTCGCTCTGCACACGGCCACCCTGGGCAATGCCCGGCTGGTGGGTCTGGGGGCGGAGACCGGCTCCATAGAGCCCGGCAAATGCGCCGACCTTATCGTCACCCGGGCGAACCCTCTGGAGGATCTGAAAGCTCTGCGCCATATGGACCTGGTCATGGCTCGGGGTAACCTCTACCGCAGCCCGAAGGTCAAGAAAATGGAAAAAGCCGAGCGCGAGCTGGATAAATTCCTGTAATATAGAAATGAACAGATCAAGGCACCCTCTGTAAAGAGGGTGCCTTGGAGATTGTCGGAAAACCCGGAGGGTTTTCCGACAAAAGGATTGCAGTCTGCTGCGCGCATAATTTGTCCGTCGCAGACGGACAAATTCCACACTGGCAGCCTGAGCGGTATTTTCTCTCACGCACATGTCGCGAGAGAAAATGGTTTTATTTCTTTGCCGCCTGCGGGCGGCAAACTCTGCGAGGCTTTTTAATACACTGCAAGGCACCCTCTGTAAAGAGGGTGCCTTGGTTTTTGGGGGATAATGTGCTGCGCTTCAGGGGCGCCAGCCCATAGATTTGCTGATCTCCCCGGCGGTGTGCAGCAGCTTGGGGGCAAATCTCTCAATGGTGGCATCGGTCATCCGGACCGACAGGCCGGAAATACTCATGGCACCTACGGGCATGCCGTTCCAGTTGAAAATAGGGGCCGCAACACACCGGACGCCCAGGTCGTGCTCCTCGTCATCAATGGCGTAGCCGCGCTGACGAATGAGAGCCAGATCCGCCTGCAGATCCTCCCAGGTGGCGATGGTCTTGGGGGTGAAGCGGACGACCTGGGTCTGCTCCCAAATGGTGCGCACCTCCTTCTCGGGCAGGTAGGCCATGATGCTTTTTCCCACGCCGGTGCAGTACATGGGATTGTGCAGGCCCACGGAGGAGGTGATATTGATGGGGCGGGAAAAGGGCTCAAACTTGTACAGGTAGACCACCTCGTTCCCGTCTCGTTCCACCAGGTGGATCACCTCCTTGACCTCGTTGGACAAGACCTCCAAAATGGGCTTTGACGCGGTGAACAGGTCCAGAACGGAGGATACCCGGCGGGAGATCTCATACAGCCGCAGAGTCAGGCGGTATTTCCCGCTCTCCGGGTCCTTGCGCGCATAGCCTCGACCCACCAGCGATGCCAGCAGCCGGTGGGCGGTGCTGGCGTGGAGAGAGGTGGCCGCCGCCAGCTCCGACAGGGCAAGGCCCTGGGGTGCGGCGGACAGCGCCTCCAAAATGTCCAATACACGATCAATGGATTGGACGGAATTGTTGTTGTCTTTCATGGGCATTCCTTTCCATATTATGAAAATACATACATATCATATCCCTTTTTTTGGCGTTTTGCAACATGAATCCCATAGATTTTTTGGCAAAATTGCGGGATTGACATTTTCCTATCATGCGATAATAATATAAACAAGATTTCACAGTGCGATAATGAATTTCACATTGTGAAATTAAAGATGAGTGAGAAAAAATAACACAAAGAGGAGGACCTGTTATGAGTGAAGCAAAAGCAAAGAAGAAAAAGCTTAGCATCCCCGTAAAGCTGGCCATTGCCCTGGTGCTTGGCGTGGTCGCCGGCCTGATCTTTAAGGAGAAGGCCTCGTATGTTGCCTTTATCGGCACACTGTTTATCCGCCTGCTGAAAATGTGCGTGTATCCCCTGGTGCTGTTCAGCATCATCGCCGGTATCGCCAACGTGGCTGACATTGTCAAGCTAAAGAAAATCGGCGGCCAGTTCCTGCTGTATACCTTCCTCAGCTCCGCCATCGCCGGTGTGCTGGGCTGCCTGGCCATCACCATCAGCGGTGCCGGCAAGGGCCTGGTCCTGCAGGAGACTGTGGACGAAAGCGTCCAGCAGGTCGACATGGTCGAGAGTGTTGTGGAGTGGGTCCCCGATAACGTGTTTGCCGCTCTCTCCAACGGCACCCTGGTCCAGATCATCGTTTTCGCAATCTTCTTCGGTATCATGATCACCCAGATGCGCAAGAACAGCAACGCTGTGGATCTGGTGGCCATGGTGGTGGAAGGCTGCAACATCATTATGCAGAGAATGGTCGAGGTCATCATGACGGTGGCTCCCTACGGCGTGTTCTGCCTGATCGCCAACCTGGTGGGTACCACCGGCGTTCAGAACCTGAAGGAGATCTTCAGCCTGGTGCTGACCATGTGGGGCGGCTCCCTGGTGCACCTGCTGGTGTTCCTGCCCCTGCTGCTCCGCCTGTATGGCCGCGTCAACCCCATCAAGTTCTTCAAGAACATTGTTTCCGTCATCCTCATGGCTTTCTCCACCCAGTCCAGCGCAGCTACCCTGCCTGTGACTATGGAGGTCTCCAAGGAAAAGAACGGCGTGCCTGACGACGTGGTGAACCTGTGCGCCGCTCCCGCCGCTACCATCAACATGGACGGCGCTGCCATTGAGTACACCGTTTACACCCTCTTCGCGGCACACGCCTTCGGCGTACACTTCAGCGTGTGGCAGATCATCTTCATGGTCGTCATGTGCGTGGTCTGCTCCGCCGGTGCAGCCGGCGTTCCCGGCGGCGGCATCGTGATGTGCTCCATCTGCCTGGCTACCATGGGCCTGCCCAATGAGGAAGTCACCGCGATGGTGGCCGGCGTCTATGTCCTGCTGGATGTGGCCTCCACTACTCTGAACGTCACCGGCGACTGCTGCGGCATGGTGTGCATTGCCAACCGCCTGGGCATCCTGGACAAGGAAAGATTCAACGCCTGATACTTACCCCCTCACAATAGAAGCGACACCACACGCTGCCGCACCGGAATCTGCATGAGGCATTGCTGCCATGCGGCGTGACCGGGTGACCAAGGCTCCGTGTGGTGTCGCGCCTGTCTTTCAACAACTCCCCCCCCGGTAAAACCGAAATAGAAAGGATAGAGATCGCTATGTCATTCATTTCCAATAAGAGTCAGAAAACGCCCCATTCCGTTATCCGCGAGATGTTCGCCCTGCAGACGGGGCTGGATAATGTCATCAGCTTCGCCCTGGGCGAGCCGGATTTCACCGCCCCTCAGCACGTCATCGACGCGACGGTGGCTTCCCTGCAGCGGGGCGAGACGCACTATACCCCCAACGCGGGCATCCCGGCTCTGCGGCAGGCGGTGTCTGATCTTTACAAGAGACGGGGCCTGGACTATAAGCCCAGCGAGGTCCTTATCGGCGCCGGCGCCATCAGCATGCTGAACCTGGCCTGCACCGCCATGCTGGATATCGGCGACGAGGTTCTGGTGCCGGATCCGGGCTGGGCCAACTATGTGGGCCTGATGATGCAGGTGGGCGCGGTGCCTGTGCCTATCCACCTGAAGGAGGAAAACGGCTTCATGTACGATGTGGCTGACCTGCAGGCGGCCCTTACGCCCAAGACCAAGATGATCCTGCTGAACTCCCCGTCCAACCCCACCGGCGGCGTGGCCAGCGCCGACAACCTGCGCCAGATCGCAGACTTTGCCAAGGCAAACGACCTGTACATCCTCACCGATGAGATCTACCGTGAGCTGCTGTGGGACGATGAGCCCTACACCAGCATCGCCGGCTTCCCCGGTATGAAGGAGCGCACCGTGGTGGTGGACGGCTTCTCCAAGACTTACGCCATGACCGGCATGCGCCTGGCCTGGGCGGTGGCGCCCGAGGAGGTCATCGTGGTGATGACCAAGCTGCTGGAAAACGTGCTGTCCTCCGTGAACGAGGGCATGCAGTGGGGCGGCGTGGCCGCGTTGAACGGCAGCCAGGAGTGCGTGGAGGAGATGAAGCGTCAGTATCGCCGCCGCCGTGAGATCATTGTGGAGGGCCTCAACGATATGAAGGGGGTCAGCTGCCTGATGCCCAAGGGCGCATTTTACGCCTTCCCCAACATCTCCAAGCTGGGCATCCCCTCCCGGGAGTTTGCCATGCGGCTGCTGAAGGAGAAGCATGTGGTGGTGGTGCCCGGCACCGGCTTCGGCGAGGGCGGCGAGGGCTTCGTCCGCCTGGCCTATGCCACCAGCGAGGACAATATCCGCGAGGGCCTGCGGCGCATGAAGGAATTCGTCGAGAGCCTGTAACAGAAAGGAAAACGTCATGAGCAAGAAAAACTATGTGGTCATGGACGGCAACACCGCCGCTGCCCATTCCGCCTATGCCTTTACCGAGGTGGCGGCCATTTACCCCATCACGCCGTCGTCCCCCATGGCGGAGAAGGTGGACGAGTGGTCCGCCAAGGGGAAGAAGAACCTCTTTGGCACCCCGGTGGATGTGATCCAGATGCAGTCCGAGGCCGGAGCCGCCGGCACCTGCCACGGCTCCCTTCAGGCCGGCGCCCTGACCACTACCTTTACCTCCTCCCAGGGCCTGATGCTGATGATCCCGGCGATGTACGCCATGGGCGGCCAATTCCTGCCCAGCGTCATGCACATCGCCTCCCGAGTGGTCACCAGCAACCACCACTCCATCTTCGGCGATCATACGGACTTCATGACCTGTCGCACCACAGGCTATGCCATGCTCATGTCCGCCTCCCCTCAGGAGGCTATGGACCTGGCGGCTGTGGCGCATCTGAGCGCCATCGGCGCCAAGTACGCCTTCATGCACTGCTTTGACGGTTTCCGTACCAGCCACGAAATGCAGCGCATCGAGGCTCTGGACTATGAGGACCTGCGGGGCCTGGTGGACTATGACGCCCTGAAGGCCTTCCGCCGGCAATCCCTGAATCCGGAGCATCCCACCAACCGCGGCAACAACGTCAACCCCGACGTATACTTCCAGTGCAAGGAGGGCGCCAATGTCAAGGCGGCCACGGTGCCCGGCACCGTCCGGCATTATATGGACGAGATCAATAAGCTCACCGGCCGGGACTATAAGCTCTTTAACTACTACGGCGCCCCCGATGCCGAGGAGGTGGTGGTGGCCATGTGCTCCGTCACCGAGGCTCTGCGGGAAACCGTGGACTATCTCAACGCTCAGGGCCGCAAGGTGGGCATGGTGCAGATCCACCTGTACCGCCCCTTCTCCGTGCCGGATTTCTCTGCCGCCATCCCCGCCACCTGCAAGCGTATCGCTGTGCTGGACCGCAGCAAGGAGACCGGCTCCGTAGGCGAGCCCGTGTACCTGGATGTGGTCACGGCGCTGAACCAGGCGGGCCGGGGCGACATCCGCGTGGTGGGTGGCCGCTATGGTCTCAGCAGCAAGGACACTACCCCCGGTCAGCTCATTGCTGTGTACGATAACCTGCGCCAAGAGATCCCTAAGAACAGCTTTACCATCGGCATTTGCGACGATGTGACCCACACCTCCCTGGACTATGAGAATGTGGAGTTCCCCCATCCCGGCGAAATTTCCTGCAAAATCTGGGGTCTGGGCGGCGACGGCACCGTGGGCGCCAACAAGAACGCCATTTCTACCATCGGATTGGTGGCCAACAAGTATGCCCAGGCGTACTTCTCCTATGACTCCATGAAGTCCGGCGGCCTGACCCAGAGCCACCTGCGCTTTGGTGATGCGCCCATCCGCAGCACATACCTGGTGTCTTCCGCGGATTTCGTGGCCTGCCACGCCCCCACCTATGTGAAGAAGTATGACCTTACCGAGGATCTGAAGGACGGCGGCACCTTCCTGCTCAACTGCCCCTGGTCCGTAGAGGAGCTGGAGAGCCAGCTGCCTGCCAAGATGAAGCGTGACCTGGCCCGCAAGCATGCCCGGTTCTACATCATCGATGCTGCCAAGCTGGCCGGTGAGATCGGCCTGGGCAAGCATACCAATAACATCCTCCAGGGCGCGTTCTTCGCGCTGACCAAGGTCATCCCCATGGATGTGGCCGTGGAGGATATGAAGAAGAACAACTACGCCACCTACTTCAAGAAGGCCGGACAGAAGATCGTGGATCTGAATGACAAGGCCGTGGATGTGGGCGTGCATGCCGCCGTAAAGGTGGACGTCCCCGCATCCTGGGCCGATGCCCAGGACGCTCCCGCCCCCCAGGTGGAGGCCACGCCCTTCGTCAAGGAGATCGTCATGCCTATGGATCGCCAGCAGGGCGACAAGCTGCCGGTGTCCGTGTTCCAGAAGCACGGCGTGCTGGACGGCACATGGGAAAACGGCACCTCCGCCTATTCCAAGCGCGGCGTAGCCACCTCCGTGCCCAAGTGGGATGCGGCGGCGTGCATCCAGTGCAACCGCTGCGCCATGAGCTGCCCCCATGCGGCCATCCGCCCGGTGCTGCTGACGGAGGAGGAGAAGGCATCCGTCCCCGCTGAGTTTGTCACTGCCCCGGCCAAGGGCCTGGGAAAGGACGCCCCCGCTTACCGGTTCCGCATGCAGGTGTCCCCCTATGACTGCCTGGGCTGCGGCGTCTGCCTGACGGTGTGCCCTGCCAAGGAAAAGGGCGCGCTGACCATGGCACCCTTCGAGGAAATGAAGTGCGAGCAGCCCCTGTTCGACCAGGTGGCCATGAACGAAAAGTATCTGAAAAAGGACGCTATCAGTGACAAGAGCGTCAAAAACGCCCAGTTCGCCAAGCCATACTACCAGTTCTCCTCCGCCTGCGCCGGCTGCGCGGAGACCACTTACATCAAGCTGCTCAGCCAGCTCTTCGGCGACCACATGTATGTGGGCAACGCCGCCGGCTGCTCCTCCGCCATCAGCGGCGGCGCCCCCATCCTGCCTTATTGCAAGGACTGCCAGGGCCACGGCCCCGCCTGGGAGCACTCCCTGTTTGAGGACAACGCCGAGTTTGCCTACGGTTTCTTCCACGCGCAGGATTCCATCCGCAAGGAGCTGCTGCTCCGGCTGGAGAAGCTGCAGGCTGAGGGGGTTGCACCCGAGGCCATCGGCGCATACCTGAATGGCTGGAACGAGCAGGAAAAGTCCCGGGCCGTGACGGATGACTTGATTGCTGCGCTGCAGGGCGTGGCCGACGAGGACGCCGCGTACATCCTGGAGAATAAGGAGTACCTGGCCAAGAAGTCCATCTGGGCCGTGGGCGGCGACGGCTGGGCCTACGACATCGGCTTCGGCGGCATCGACCATGTGATGGCCCAAAACCGGAATGTGAATCTGCTGGTGCTGGACACCGAGGTGTATTCCAATACCGGCGGACAATCCTCCAAGGCCACCCCCATCAGCGCCACGGCGAAGTTCTCCGCCGGCGGCAAGCAGGTAGCCAAGAAGGATCTGGGCGGCATTTTGATGCAGTACGGCTATGTATATGTGGCCCAGGTGGCCATGGGCGCCGACCAGGCCCAGACGCTGAAGGCCCTGCGGGAGGCCGAGGCCTACGACGGCCCCTCCATCGTCATCTGCTACTGCCCCTGCCTGGAGCAGCACATCAAGGCCGGCATGGGGAACTCCCAGCTGGAGATGAAGAAGGCTGTGGAGTGCGGCTACTGGCATCTGTATCGCTACGATCCCCGCCGCATCGCGGAGGGAAAGAACCCCTTCCAGCTGGACTCTCCGGAGCCCGACAGCGAAAAGCTCATGGACTTCCTCATGGGCGAAAACCGCTTCGCCGCGCTGAAGAACAACTTCCCGGAGAGAGCGGACGCACTCTATGCAAAAGAAATCGCCGATGTAAAGGCGCGATACGCCAAGTATAAGAGGATGGCGGAGGAAAACTGAAGCCTGCTTCCGTATACTGAGCGATCACAGCGGGGGAATCGCTCCAACCAAGCGATTCCCCTTTTTTTCAAACCACTTGATAATTGCCGCAAGGAGACGACTCTCATGTATCAGACTATCCGTTATGAAAAGCAAGATCAAATCGCCCTCGTGACCATTGACCGGCCCGAGGCCCTGAACGCCCTGAACAGCGCCGTTATCACAGAGCTGGAGCAGGTGGTGGCGGACCTGGAGGCAGACCGTGAGATCCGAGCCATGATCCTCACCGGCCAGGGCCGCTCCTTTGTCGCCGGCGCCGACATCGGCGAGCAGTACCCTCTGGACCTGAGCAGCGGCCGCAGCTGGGGCCGGCGAGGCAGCGCACTGCTGCGCCGCATGGAAAGGCTGGAATTTCCCACCATTGCCGCGGTAAACGGCTTCGCCCTGGGCGGCGGCTGCGAGCTGGCAATGAGCTGCGATATTATTTTAGCCTCCGAAAAGGCCAAGTTTGGTCAGCCGGAGGTGGGCCTGGGCATTACCCCCGGCTTTTCCGGCACCCAGCGTCTGCCCCGCCGGGTGGGCATTGCCAAGGCCAAGGAGCTGATCTTCTCCGGCAGAATGATAAGAGCTGACGAGGCCAGGGAGATCGGCCTTGTCAACGCCGTTTATGCTCCGGAAGAGCTGCTGCCCGGCGCACTGGAAATGGCAAGGTCTTTCGCAAAAAATGCGCCCATTGCCGTGAAGTACGCCAAGGCTTGCATCGACCGGGGCATGCAGATGGATATGGACGACGCCATCGCCGTAGAGAACGAGCTGTTTGCTATGTGCTTTGCCACCCATGACCAAAAAGAGGGCATGGGCGCGTTTCTGGAAAAGCGCCCTGCACAGTTCACAAATACCTGATAAGGAGAATAACGCCATGATGACCGCGAAAGAATACATCGACTCCCTGCGTAAGCTGAACACCCGGGTGTACATGTTCGGCGAGAAGCTCGACAATTGGGTGGATCACCCTATGATCCGCCCTTCCATCAACTGCGTGGCCATGACCTACGCGCTGGCCCAGGATCCCCAGTATGAGGAGCTCATGACCGCCACCTCCAGCCTGACCGGCCACAAGATCAACCGCTTTACCCACCTCCACCAGTCCGCAGAGGATCTGGTGAAGAAGGTGAAGATGCAGCGGCTGCTGGGCCAAAAAACCGCCAGCTGCTTCCAGCGCTGCGTGGGCATGGACGCCTTCAACGCCGTATACTCCACCACCTACGAGATCGACGAGAAGTGCGGCACGAGCTATCACGAGAACTTCAAAAAATTCCTTGTTTACGTGCAGGACAACGATCTGACCGTGGACGGCGCCATGACCGATCCCAAGGGCGACCGCTCCAAGGCGCCCCACGAGCAGACCGACCCGGATATGTACGTCCATGTAGTGGAACGCCGCCCCGACGGCATTGTGGTCTGCGGCGCGAAATGCCACCAGACCGGCTCCGTTAACTCCCACTGGCATATCTTTATGCCCACCATCGCCATGGGCGAGGCGGACAGGGACTATGCCGTGTCCTTCGCCTGTCCCACCGACGCCGAGGGGCTGTACATGATCTACGGCCGCCAGTCCTGCGACACCCGGAAGATGGAGGACGGCTGCATCGACGTGGGTAACGCCAAATTCGGCGGACAGGAGGCACTGGTGGTTCTCGACCACGTGTTTATCCCCAATGAGTACATCTTCCTCAACGGTGAGTACGAGTTCGCCGGCATGATGGTGGAGCGTTTCGCCGGCTACCACCGCCAGAGCTATGGCGGCTGCAAGGTGGGCGTGGGCGACGTGGTCATCGGCGCGGCGGCACTGGCTGCCGAGTACAACGGTGTGGAGAAGGCCAGCCATATCAAGGACAAGCTCATTGAGATGACCCATCTCAACGAGACGCTTTATTCCTGCGGCATTGCCTGCTCCTGCGAGGGCTGCCCCACCAAGGCGGGGAACTATCAGATCGACCTGCTGCTGGCCAACGTCTGCAAGCAGAACGTCACCCGCTTCCCCTACGAGATCGTGCGGCTGGCGGAGGACATCGCCGGCGGGCTGATGGTCACTATGCCCAGCGAGAAGGATTTCCTGTCCGACACCGTGGTGGGCCGCGAGGGCGAGACCATCGGCGAGATCTGCAACAAGTATTTCGCCGCCCACGAGGGCGTCAGCACCGAGGACCGCCAACGGATCATGCGCTTTTTGGAGAATATGTGCCTGGGCGCGGCAGCTGTGGGCTACCGCACGGAGTCCATGCACGGGGCCGGCTCGCCCCAGGCCCAGCGGGTGATGATCGCCCGGCAGGGGAACATCCAGGGCAAGAAGAAGCTGGCCAAAAACATCGCCGGGATTAAGGAGTAAAAGAATGGAAAAGAAGCAAGCATGGCTCCGGCTGGTGCAGGAGAAATCAGCCCATTATCTGAACCTGGGTGACGGCGGCTTTGACGAGCGGATGCGGGCCCGCCTGGTGGATTGCGACTACGAAGGCCAAACCGTTACCTATGCATTCCCTACCCAAGATTGGCAGATCAATGAAAAGGGCGGCATCCATGGCGGCGCCATCGCCGGGATGTTTGACGCGGCCTTCGGTGTAGTAGCCAACTTTACCGCCGGGGAAAACGAGGCTACCACCGTGGATATGTCGGTGTCCTTCCTCCGGGGCGTGGAGTACGGCATGGAGCTTTATCTGAAGGTGTATATCGTTAAGGCAGGCCGCAGCCTCATCCGCCAGCGGGCGGAGCTGACGGACGCCGCCACCGGCAAGCTTTTAGCCACTGCCAGCGGCAGCTGGATGCCCCTGTGAGCCGGGCCAACCTTGTATATATTAAATAGGAGAAATAACTATGGATTTCAATTTGAGCCGTGAACATCAGATGATCCGCAAGATGATGGCGGAGTTTACCGAAAAGGAAGTCAAGCCCATTGCGGCGGAGACCGACCGCACCTGTGAATACCCCCGGGAGAACATAGAGAAGCTGTTTAACCTGGGCGTTATGGGTATGTGCGTGCCCAAGGAGTACGGCGGCGCCGGGGCCGATCCCTTGGCCAGCGCCATCTGCATTGAGGAGCTCAGTAAGCAGTGCGCCTCCACCGGTGACATCGTGGCTACCCACAACGGCCTGTGCTGCGACCCCATTATGAACTACGGTACTGCTGCCCAAAAGGCCAAGTATCTGCCCATGCTCACCACCGGCCACCATGTGGGCGCCTTCGCCCTGACAGAGCCAAACGCCGGCTCTGACGCTTCTAAGGGCCAGACTGAGGCCAAGCTGGAGGGTGACCATTATGTGATGAACGGCAGCAAGATCTTCATCACCAACGGCTATGTGGCCGATGTATTTGTGGTGTTTGCCATGACCGACAAGAGCAAGGGCACCAAGGGCATCTCAGCCTTCATCGTGGAGAGCGGCTTCCCCGGCTTCTCCGTGGGCAAGCATGAGGAAAAGCTGGGCCTTCACGGCTCACCTACCGCGGAGATCGTGTTCCAGGATTGCATCATCCCCAAGGAGAATCTCCTGGGCGTAGAGGGCAAGGGCTTTTCCATCGCTATGGCCACGCTGGACGGCGGCCGCATCGGCATCGCGGCCCAGGGCCTGGGCATTGCCGAGGGCGCTCTGCAGGAGGCAATCAACTACACCAAGGGCCGCGTCCAGTTCGGCAAGCCCATTTCTAAGTTCCAAAACACTCAGTTCACCCTGGCCGACCTGGAGCTGGGCTGCGAGGCGGGTCGCCTGCTGACCTATCAGGCCGCTATCGCCAAGGGCGAGGGGAAGCGCTATACCAAGCAGGCCGCTATGGCGAAGCTCTTCACCTCCGAACATGCCATGAAGACCACCACCAAGGTGGTGCAGATGTTCGGCGGCTATGGCTACACCAAGGATTACCCGGTGGAGCGCATGATGCGGGATGCAAAGATTACCGAGATCTACGAAGGCACCAGCGAGGTCCAGCGCATCGTTATCTCCGCCAATATGGGCCTGTAAGAGGAGGAAAAACCATGAAAATTCTTGTAACAGTAAAGCAGGTTCCCGATACCTCCG
>UMHW01054988.1_pt1 | contig 12258 bp, 7 predicted proteins | sample 1965631 | NCBI WGS metagenome assembly UMHW01 (sample SAMEA4836107, study PRJEB28245) | human gut metagenome | biome: gut microbiome; material: fecal sample | place: Denmark | collected 2008
CAGGACAATGATAATATACTTATATATGTAAGCTATAATCAGGAAGTCGAAACATCGGGTATTATTAATAAAAGCCTTGAACGTGGCAAAAAAGTGTATGTTCCTAAGGTTATAATTAATAAAGAAGACAGGTCAGATAAATATATGGAATTTGTAAGAATTAATTCTTATGATGACTTGCAGGATGGATATATGGGAATTAAAGAACCTGTATCTGACGACTATGAAATTCCACAGGACGGACTTCTTGTTATGCCGGGGCTTGCTTTTGATGTTACGCTTAACAGAATAGGTTACGGCGGTGGATTTTATGACAGATATCTTGTTAAGAATGGCGACAGATATTATAAGACAGCCATATGCTTTGATTATCAGGTGCTTGATGATATACCGGCAGAGGAATTCGACATAAGACCAGATATGATTATAACTGATAAAAGAATTATAACAGCTCAGGAGCTGTAATTAATAAAGAGATATGGATATTGAGGAGTTGTAAAAATACTTATAAATGATAATTAGTTATTAAGTATTAGTGCAGTTATGCACGGAAGTGAGGATTGATATGAAGACATTAACACAGATGGGCAGTGATGCAAAGAAAGCGTCCACATATCTTGCAAAGCTTGGCATTAAGGAAAGAAATAATGCTTTATTAAAGGTTGCTGATGCCCTTGTAAAAAGAAGTGATTACATAAGAGAAGCTAATGCTATTGACCTTGCTAATGGCAAGAAGAATAATATGAGCACAGCTCTTTTAGACAGACTTATGCTTACAGAGAGCAGAATAGAAGGAATGGCTGACGGCTTAAGAGTTCTTGCAGGACTTGACGATCCAATAGGCGAGGTCAAGTCAATGAAGACACGTCCTAATGGACTTATGATTGGTAAAAAGACTGTTCCATTAGGAGTTGTTGCGATTATATATGAATCAAGACCTAATGTTACAGCAGATGCTTTCGGACTTTGCTTTAAGTCAGCTAATGCCTGCATATTAAGAGGCGGGAGTGATTCTGTTAATTCTAATATAGCAATTGTGAATGTTATAACAGATGTATTAAAAGGACTTGGAATAGACCCTGATGTCATAAGTTACATTTCTGAAACAGATAGAAAGTATGTTGATGAGCTTATGCACCTTAATGAGTATGTAGATGTAATTATACCACGAGGTGGAGCAGGTCTTATTAAAAATGTTGTCAATAACAGCACAGTCCCTGTAATAGAGACAGGAACAGGAAACTGCCATATATATGTAGATGAATATGCAGATATAGATATGGCGGTGAATATAATATACAATGCCAAGACACAAAGAATTGGCGTATGCAATGCGTGCGAATCGCTTGTTATTCATAAGAATATTGCAGGTGAAGCTATTCCGGTAATAGTAGATAAGTTAAAGACCAAGAATGTAGAGATACGTGGTGATGAGAAAGCTTTAGCTATAGATAACAGAATAATAAAGGCAGATGATACGGATTGGGGACGTGAATATCTTGATTATATTATATCTGTTAAAGTAGTAGATAATATAGATGAGGCAATTGCACATATCAACAGGTACAATACGGGTCATTCAGAGTCAATAATAACTAAAGATTATAATAATGCACAGAAGTTTCTTAATGAGATAGATGCGGCTTGTGTATATGTAAATGCTTCTACAAGATTTACTGACGGCTTTGAATTTGGATTTGGAGCAGAGATAGGTATAAGTACACAGAAGATACACGCAAGAGGACCTATGGGACTTGAGGCGTTAACAACAAGTAAATATATAATATATGGCAATGGACAGGTTAGAGAATAGGGTTTGAATATTATGGGACAAATGGGAGAAGATATAGCAGACTGGAAATATTTTTTATCTATAATATCTAAATGCACAGATGATTATCTATACATATATGACTTAAGTGATGATTATGCGATATACAGTAGTTCTATAACAAAGGATTTTGAACTTGATGTTGCAGAATTCAGTAATGCGGGAAGAAAGTTAAAGGATGTAATATATCCAGATGATTATGAAGCTGTATTTAATAATATTAGTGAACTTCAGAATGGACATATAAGCTGTCATAATATGGAATACCGCTGGAAATCAAGAAAGAACGGATATGTATTTATAAGCTGCCGCGGACAGCTGGTACGAAGAAATGGCATTAATTATATGATAGGCCGTGTATCAGAGATTGGAAAAAAGAACAGATATGATAATGTAACTGGCATATATACAGATTTAATTCTTGAAGACAGGTATGACGATATTGTAAAGAGCGATGGTCATACAGGTTGTATTATGCAGATAGGGATTGATAATTTCAAAGAAATTAATGAGAAATATGGCACTAAGACAGGCGATGAGGTGCTTGCAATATTGGCAGGCATTCTTGTCAGACAATCCAAAGAACAGACATTTTCTGTATATAGGACAAGAGGAGACGAGTTCATAATAGTATCCCTTGATATGAGCGGTGATATTAAGAAAAATGCCAAGATGTTATACAAGACTATAAGAGAAGATATAGACAGTGTTATTGATGACAGAGGATATGATGTATTCTTTAATATATCAGCAGGTGCGTATGCGTTTGATACTAATACAGATACCTATAAAGATATTATTAAGAATACCCGTTTTGCCCTGCATAAAGCAAAGCTTAACGGAAAGAACAGATTTGAATTTTTTGATAAGGCTGATTATGCTAATTATATAAAAAGGCTTGAAATTCAGGGCGAGTTAAGGTCTAGTGTTAATGATAATTTCAAAGGATTTGAATTGTTTTACCAGCCGATTGTTGATGCTGATACAGGTAGGATTGAGGGTGCAGAGGCACTTTTAAGATGGAAAAGTGACCAATATGGTTTTATGTCGCCTGTAGAGTTTATTCCACTGCTTGAAGAAAGCTCGCTTATTATACCATTGGGAAGATGGATTATAGATACAGCTGCTGCCCAATGCAACGAATGGGTAAAGATAATACCCCAGTTTGTTATGCATATTAATCTTTCGTTTGTACAGATTGCAAAGAGCAATGTTATAAAAGATGTAATTGAGAATATAAACAAATATGATGCTGGAAATGAACATTTTGTATTTGAGATTACTGAAAGCATACAGATGGATTCTAATATTGCGATAAAAAGAGTTCTTAAAGAATTCGTTGATAATGGCTTTTTACTTGCAATAGATGATTTTGGAACCGGATATTCTAATTTTGAATATATGAAGGATAAGATGTTTGGTATCTTAAAGATAGACAGGGCATTTATTACTGATATACATCTTACAGATAACAACAGAATACTTGTCAGCTTTATTATAAAAATGGCACACGAGATGGGTGTTAAAATATGCGTTGAGGGTGTTGAGACAAAAGATGAATTGATGGCTGTAACAAAGCTTGAGGCTGATTATATACAGGGGTATTATTACGGCAAACCTGTCAAAGACGTTGAATTTTGCAGAATGATTAAACAACAGGAAAGAATAAAGAGGTAATATATAAATAATGGATACAACAATTGAGAATATGATTAACAACATAGATTTATCTGCCCCGGTTCCAGAATACGAGCCGATGAGACAGTATTACTATTTAAAGGCTTGCAGAAAGATTGTTAAGGAAAAGTCAGAAGCACTTAACAGACCACTTACTGCTGTAGTTTCAACATTTGGCTGTCAGATGAATGCAAGGGACTCAGAAAAGCTTCTTGGAATATTAAAGGATATCGGCTATCAGGAGTCAGACGATGAAGAAAATGCTGATTTTGTAATATACAATACCTGTACAGTACGAGAAAATGCCAACTTAAGGGTATACGGACGTCTTGGACAGTTAAAAAAGGTTAAGAGAGCTAATGGCGAGATGATTATTGCAATGTGCGGTTGTATGATGCAGGAGCCGGAAGTTGTAGAAAAGATAAAGACATCTTACAAATTCGTAGATATTGTGTTTGGTACATTTAATATTTTCAAGCTTGCAGAGCTTATGTATATGTGCTTTACAGGTGATGAACAGGTTATTGATATATGGGATTCTACTAAGGAGGTTGTTGAGGAGCTTCCAACTTCAAGAAAGTATCCATTTAAGTCTGGTGTCAATATTATGTTTGGATGTAATAATTTCTGTACATATTGTATTGTTCCATATGTACGAGGCAGGGAGAAATCAAGAGAGCCAAAAGAGATAATAAGAGAGATTGAAAGACTTGTAAGTGACGGTGTAAAGGAAGTAATGCTTCTTGGACAGAATGTTAATTCTTATGGCAAGACACTTGACGATAATGTTACATTTGCCGAGCTTTTAAGAGAGATTGCCAAGATTGACGGACTTGAAAGAATAAGATTTATGACACCTCATCCAAAGGATTTATCAGATGAGCTTATAGAGGCAATAAGAGATAACAGCAAGATATGTAACCATATACATCTTCCATTACAGTCAGGAAGCAGCCGTCTTCTTAAGCTTATGAACAGACAGTACACTAAGGAGCATTATCTTGAACTGGTAGACAAGATAAGAAATACAATCCCGGATATATCTATTACAACAGATATAATTGTAGGCTTCCCAGGTGAAACAGAGGAAGACTTTGAGGATACACTTGATGTTGTAAGAAAAGCAAAGTATGACAGTGCTTACACATTTATATATTCTAAGAGAACTGGAACACCTGCTGCCAAGATGGACGGACAGGTCAGTGAAGATATAGTAAAAGACAGATTTAACAGATTGTTAGCAACTGTATCTGAGGTGAGCCACGAACATATCAAGAGATATGAAGGTATGGATATGGATGTATTGGTTGAGGATATAGATGACCACGATAATACATTTGTAACAGGACGAATGACTAATAATATTTTAGTCCATTTCAAGGGTGACAAAGAACTTATAGGAAGTATAGTCAATGTACATCTTGATGAATGTAAAGGCTTCTATTATATGGGAACAAAGAACGATTAATATTATAAGCAGGATGACTGGAGGATAAAGATGGCTGAGTATTCGCCAATGATGCAGCATTACATTGCTACAAAGAATGAATATAAGGATTGTATACTGTTTTACAGACTTGGTGATTTTTATGAAATGTTCTTTGATGATGCTGTAGTTGCATCTAAGGAATTAGAGCTTACTCTCACAGGAAAAGATTGCGGACAAAAGGAACGTGCACCTATGTGCGGCGTTCCTTTTCATGCTGCGGAGACTTATATTAACAGATTGGTATCAGCAGGCTATAAAGTTGCAATATGTGAGCAGATGGAAGACCCTAAGAAGGCAAAGGGCATAGTAAAAAGAGAAGTAATAAAGGTGGTAACACCGGGAACTAATATTAATACACTTGGACTTGATGAAACAAGGAACAACTATATGATGAGTATAGTATATCTTGGTGATAATCTTGGAGTTTCAATAGCGGATTATTCAACGGGTGATTTCTTTGTGACAGAGTTAGCCGGTGGAAGTGAGCTTATAGATGAGATTAATAAGTTCGTGCCATCGGAGATAATTGTTAATGAATACTTCGCAATGAGTGGAATTAATCTTGATACTGTCAATACAAAACTTGGAATAGCTATGTCAACGCTTGATAACTGGTATTTTAACGAGGAGACCTGTAAGAAAAGGCTTCTGGAACATTTTCATATGGAGATGTTAGATGGACTTGGTTTAAAAGATTATACAGTTGGAATAATAGCTTCGGGTGCACTCCTGACTTATCTATATGAGACACAGAAAAGCAATATGCCTCATATCACAACACTTCTTCCTTATTCGTCAGGCAAATATATGCTTATTGACAGCTCATCAAGAAGAAATCTTGAGCTTGTTGAGACAATGAGAGAAAAGCAGAAGAAGGGTTCGCTTCTGTGGGTGCTTGATAAGACTAAGACAGCTATGGGTGCAAGAATGTTACGTTCTTATATTGAACAGCCGCTTATTAACAAAGATGATATAATTAAAAGACAGGACTGTATACAAGAATTGGGCGACAGCCTTATCGACAGGGAAGAATTAAGGGAATACCTTAATCCAGTGTATGACATAGAAAGAATTATGACTAAGATAAGCTGTAAGACAGCCAATCCAAGGGATTTAATAGCTTTCAGGAATACACTTGAAATGCTTCCACATATTAAGAGGATTATAGGTAATTTCCATTCAGAGGAATTTGCAGCCTGCTATGATAAGCTTGATGACCTTGCTGATTTGTACGAGCTTATTAATTCAGCTATAGTTGAAGAACCACCAATATCAGTAAGAGATGGAGGTATTATAAAAGAGGGCTATTCAAAAGAGGCTGACGAGTTAAGAGATGCCAAGATAAAAGGAAAGGAATGGCTGTCTGAGCTTGAGATAAGAGAGAAAGAAAGAACAGGAATTAAGACATTAAAGGTTAAATATAACAAAGTGTTTGGCTATTATCTTGAGGTGACAAATTCATTTAAGGACAAAGTACCTCCTGAATGGGTAAGAAAGCAGACATTGACTAATGCAGAGCGTTATACAACAGATGAGCTTAAACATCTTGAAGATGTAATTCTTGGTGCAGAGGATAAGCTTTATTCTTTGGAATATGACCTTTTTAGCGAGGTAAGGGAGCGTATTGCCTCGCAGGTAGTCCGCATACAGGGTACAGCAAAAGCGGTTGCTATGATAGATGCATATGCTTCATTATCAGTTGTTGCGACACAGAATAATTATGTAAGGCCTAAGATTAACGATAAGGGTGTAATTGATATAAAGAATGGAAGGCATCCAGTAGTTGAGAAGATGATAAGCAATGATATGTTCATAGCCAATGATACATATCTTGATAATAATTCCAACAGGGTTGCGATAATAACAGGACCTAATATGGCTGGTAAGTCAACATATATGAGGCAGACAGCTCTTATTGTCCTTATGGCACAGACAGGAAGCTTTGTCCCTGCAGACTCTGCTAATATATGTATTGTAGACAGGATATTTACAAGAGTAGGTGCATCTGATGACCTGGCTTCCGGACAGTCTACATTTATGGTTGAGATGACAGAGGTTGCTAATATTCTCCGTAATGCGACATCTAATAGCCTTATAATTCTTGATGAGATAGGACGAGGCACAAGTACATTTGACGGTCTTAGTATAGCGTGGGCGGTTGTCGAACACATTGCAAACACTAAGATATTAGGAGCAAAGACATTGTTTGCAACTCATTACCATGAATTGACAGAACTTGAAGGAACACTTGACGGCGTTAATAATTACTGTATAGCAGTTAAAGAGTGCGGGGATGACATCGTATTTTTAAGAAAGATTATAAAAGGTGGTGCAGATAAGAGCTATGGAATACAGGTGGCCAAATTAGCAGGTGTTCCAGAAAATGTATTAAACAGGGCTAAGGAACTTGTTGTAGAACTCAGTGATGCAGATATATCACAAAAGGCAAAGGATATTGCACAGTATTCAAAGAAAGTGGAGAAGATGAATGACCGTTATAAGAAAGTCAATGAACTGGAAGTAAAGCAGATGACACTTTTTGATACTGTAAAGGACGATGATATAATAAAGGATATAAAAGAGCTTGATATAAGCAATATGACACCAATTGATGCACTTAATATTCTTTATAAGCTTCAGGGCAAGGTTAAGAACAGATACTTTGTTAATGAGAATTAATGTGAAGTGAGGGTTAATATGGGAATTCAGTTACTTGATCAGAATACAATTAATAAAATAGCGGCAGGAGAAGTTATAGAAAGACCATCTTCTGTTGTAAAAGAGCTTGTTGAAAATGCAATAGATGCCGGGGCGACTGCTGTAACTGTCGAAGCAAAGGAAGGCGGAATTTCATTTATCAGGGTTACGGATAATGGTTCAGGTATTAAGAAAGATGAGATAGATATTGCATTTAAAAGACACGCCACAAGTAAGATTAAGTCAATTGAAGACCTTTTAACTGTATCCTCACTTGGTTTCAGGGGTGAGGCACTTGCGAGTATAGCGGCAGTATCGCAGATTGAATTAATAACCAAGACTAAGGATGATATAACAGGAACGAGGTATCAGTCAGAGGGCAGCGAGGTTATATCTGTTGAAGATATCGGTGCACCTGATGGAACAACATTTATTATAAGAAATTTGTTCTTTAATACACCAGTCAGAAGAAAGTTCTTAAAGTCAGCGATGACAGAGGCAGGATACATTAATGCGTTAATGCAGTATATGGCTTTATCACATCCTGAGGTTTCATTCAGATTTATTAATAATAACCAGAATAAGCTTCATACATCAGGAAATATGAAATTAAAGGATATTATATATAATGTGTATGGCCGTGATATAACTGCTAATCTGTATGATATTAATGCAAAGACACAGGATATTAAGATTGAGGGTTATATAGGGAAACCTTTTATTAACAGAGGTAACAGGACTTACGAGAATTATTACATTAACGGACGTTATATAAAGAGCAATATAATTAATAAGGCAATTGAGGAAGCTTATAAAGGTTTTATAATGCCTCATAATTATCCGTTCACTGTAATACATTTTACGATAAGTCCGGATATAATTGATGTGAATGTCCACCCTACCAAGATGGAATTGAGATTTCAGAATAACGAGTATGTATACAATTTCGTATATGATTCAATATTATCAACGCTTAAGGGAAAAGAACTTGTGGCAAAAGTTGAACCAGATGGACAGTTTATGAATAAAATTCATAATGATGAGCTGGAGCAAAAGAAGGCAGAAGAACAAAAGCAGATGGCTTGGTATAGTGCAACGGGAGTACAGCAAAATGTACCGTCAGATTCAGGTGCTGCGGCTACGCAACATAATATGTCGGCAGGCTCAGGTGCTACGGTCAAGCAATATGGTGTACCGTCAGGTTCAGGTGCTATAAATGAGAATAAGGTTATCGCTAATGAATCTTCGATTATGAATAAAACAAGGCTTCCAGAGCCATTTGAAACCGTGAGGTCTGATAAACTTATTAAAGAAGATATTGTGCAGTATAATTCAAGAAAAGCAGAGGAGAGCAGGCAGATATCTTTATTTGAGGATAAGCTTCTAGATGAGAAGAATAAGAATAATTACAGGATAATAGGACAATTATTTGATACATACTGGCTTATAGAATTTGAGGACAGATTCTATATGATGGATCAGCACGCAGCACACGAAAAAGTTCTTTATGAGAAGACGATGAATAAATTGAGAACTCAAAAAATTGATACACAGATGCTTATGCCGCCTATTATTCTTACTCTTAATATGAATGAGGAAGAAGTACTTAAAAGGAATATGTCAATATTTAATAAGCTTGGATATGAGATAGAAGAATTTGGCGGCAATGAATATAAAGTAACAGGAATACCGGCAGGTTTTCCGAAGCTTGATTACAGGCAGATGCTAACTGACCTTATAGATGGTCTTATGCAGGATGGCAGAATGACAGATATGGATATACTTACAGAAAAGGTGGCATCTATGTCGTGCAAGGCGGCTATTAAGGGCAATAACGAAATATCATATGAAGAAGCAAAGGAACTTATGGAAGAACTTATGAAAGCTGACAATCCATATAACTGCCCACACGGCAGGCCAACGCTTATAGTTATGAGTAAATATGATATAGAAAAGAAATTTAAACGAATAGTGTAAAAGGGGAATAGTGTATGTGTAAACAACCTTTAATTATACTTACAGGGCCAACTGCTGTCGGAAAGACTTCACTTTCTATTAAACTTGCAAAAAAGATTGGGGCACAGATAATAAGTGCAGACTCTATGCAGGTATACAGGCATATGGACATAGGAACTGCTAAGATTACATCTTCTGAAATGCAAGGCGTAAAGCATTATCTTATAGACGAAATAGAACCTACAGAGGAGTTTAATGTCACAATATTTAAAGAAAAAGCACTAAAGGCTATAGAACAGATAAGAAATGACGGCTATATACCTATGATTGTAGGTGGTACAGGATTTTATATACAGGCTTTATTGTATGATATAGAATTTGAAGACAACGATGCGGATACATCGTATAGACAGGAGTTATACCAGCTTGAAAAAGAAAAAGGTGCTGTGTATCTTTATGAGATGTTAAAAAATGTGGATCCTAAATCAGCAGAGAGCATACATTACAGAAATGTAAAAAGAGTTGTAAGGGCACTGGAATATTACAAGCAGACTGGCAACAGAATATCTGAACACAACGAGGAGCAAAGAAAAAAAGATTCACCATATAATTATAAATATTTTGTTCTTAATGACATAAGGGATAATCTTTATGAGAGGATTAATAAAAGAGTTGATATTATGTTCGATGATGGTCTTATTGATGAAATGCAGTTGCTTACCAAAATGGGCATAGGCAGGGATAATACTTCTATGCAGGGCATAGGCTATAAAGAAATTCTTGATTACTGGGACAATTTGGGTAAGCCTTATGGAAGCGCTATTGATGAAAATGGTATCGCCTTATTAAAGGAACAGATTAAAGGCGATACAAGACATTTTGCAAAAAGACAGCTTACGTGGTTCAGGAGAGAAAAAGTTATTGACTGGATTAATATTAACGAATATGATTATGATTGCGTTAAAATTATGGATTATATGCTTGATAAGCTTAAAGATAGTGGTATTATTAAGTAATGCAAAATTAACAATCAGGGAGAAAGATAATGAAGGAAATGTATTGCGGACAGCTTGGAATTGATGAAGCTGTATACAATTATGGCAATAATGTACTTGAAAATTTAAAGGAACGATTTGAAGCTATTGATGAAGTGGCTGAGTATAACCAGTTAAAGGTTATCGCGGCTATGCAGAAGAACAGGGTCGCTGAGATGCACCTTTCAGGTACTAGCGGATATGGATATAATGATGAGGGAAGAGATACTCTTGAGAGAGTATATGCAGATATATTCAAGACAGAGGACGCACTTGTAAGACCACAGATTATATGTGGAACACATGCTTTAAATGTAGCTATCTCATCTAATTTAAGACCGGGTGATGAGCTTTTATCGCCAGTTGGCAAGCCATATGATACTATGGACGAGATTATAGGAATAAGACCATCAAAAGGAAGTCTTGCAGAATACAATATATCATACAGACAGGTTGATCTGTTAGATGACGGAAGCTTTGATTATGATGGAATAAGAAAAGCTATTAATGAAAAGACTAAGCTTGTTACTATACAGCGTTCTAAGGGTTACGCAACGCGTCCGACATTATCTGTTGAAAGAATTGGCGAGCTTATACATTTTATTAAAGATATCAAACCAGACGTTATATGTATGGTAGATAACTGTTATGGTGAATTTGTTGAGAAGATTGAACCATCAGAAGTCGGTGCGGATATGGTTGTCGGTTCACTCATTAAAAATCCAGGTGGCGGACTTGCACCTTGTGGAGGATATATAGCAGGAAGAAAAGACTGTATTGAACAGGCAGCTTACAGATTATCTTCACCGGGTCTTGGAAAAGAGGTTGGTGCAACAATTGGTGTCAACAAAGATTTCTATCAGGGATTATTCCTTGCACCAACTGTAGTTGCCGGTGCACTTAAGGGCGCTGTATTTGCAGCAAATGTATATGAAAAGGCTGGATTTAAGTGCGTCCCTGATGCCACAGAGGAAAGATATGACATTATTCAGGCAGTTGAGTTAAAATCAGAGGAAGGCCTTATAGCTTTCTGTAAGGGTATTCAGGCAGCAGCACCAGTTGACAGCTTTGTAACACCTGAGCCTTGGGCAATGCCAGGTTATGATTCAGATGTTATTATGGCAGCAGGTGCATTTGTACAGGGGTCATCAATAGAACTTAGTGCGGATGGTCCTGTAAAAGAACCATATGCTGTATATTTCCAGGGTGGTCTTACATGGTACCACGCTAAGCTTGGAATTATGATGAGTATGCAGAAAATGTATGAAAAAGGGCTTCTTAAGATTTAGTAATTGTGTTATACTACATTAGTCAGTTTTTTAATAATATTATAATATATTGAATAGTTAATATTGTATTCTTATAAAAAAGTTGATAAAATGTTAGCGTATTATTAATATTAATACGCAAGAATGGAGGAATATGAGTAGTATTTCCAAGTACAAGAATGGCTGGTTTCTTATACTGTTCATTCTTATAGGTATTGTGCTGGGTGGGCTTATAGCTGAGATAACATCGGGCATACCAGCACTTAGCTGGCTTTCATATGGCCAGTCATTTGGGGCGGGACTTAT
>UMHW01015746.1_pt1 | contig 11886 bp, 8 predicted proteins | sample 1965631 | NCBI WGS metagenome assembly UMHW01 (sample SAMEA4836107, study PRJEB28245) | human gut metagenome | biome: gut microbiome; material: fecal sample | place: Denmark | collected 2008
GGTCGAAGCCGGAGGTCATCAGCAGCTGCTTGAACTGCTGGGGCGCCTGCGGCAGGGCGTAGAACATGCCCGGATGCTTGCGCGCCGGAACGAGGTAATCGCGCGCGCCCTCAGGGGACGAAGCCGTCAGGATAGGCGTGGTGATTTCAAGGAAACCATGCTCGTTCATCGCCTGACGCAGGGCGGTGACGACGTTGCAGCGCATGACGATGTTCTTCTTCACATCGGGGTTGCGCAGGTCGAGATAGCGGTACTTCAGGCGGATGCTCTCGTCCGCCTCGCGGGAGCGGTTAATCTGGAACGGCAGCTCATTGTAGCGGCAGCGCCCCAGCACGTCGATTTTCTCCGGCTCCACCTCAATATCGCCCGTGGGAATTTTCGGATTCTTGTTGTCGCGCTCGCGCACGATGCCGGTCACGGAGATGACGCTCTCCTTGTTGAGGCTGCGGATGATTTTCATCTGCTCCTCGTCGTCAATAACGACCTGTGTCGTGCCATAGAAATCGCGCAGGATGACGAACGCGAGGTTCGCGCTGACGATGCGCACGCTATCCATCCAGCCGGACAGCTGCACGCGCTTACCCGCGTCCGACAGCCGCAGTTCGTCGCATGTATGAGTACGGTTCTGCATATTTGCAGCTCCTTTCTTAGTAGCGAAAGGGAGACGCGAGGGGCGCTGCCCCTCGACCCTGCCAAAGGGTCTTCGACCCTCTGGACTCCCTTTTTCGCGATTGAGTTGGTGACTTCTTCTTACTTCTTCCGCGTGTTGATTGGGGGAGACGCAAGGGCGCTGCCCTTGACCTGCCAAAGGGTCTTCGACCCTCTGGACTCCCGTTTTCGCGATTGAGTTGGTGACTTCTTCTTACTTCTTCCGCGTGTTGATTGGGGGAATACGCAAGGGCGCTGCCCTTGACCTGCCAAAGGGTCTTCGACCCTCTGGACTCCCATTCGCGCGATTGAGTTGGTAACTTCTTCTTACTTTTTCCGCGTGTTAATTGGAAGAAGCGAGCATGTTGCGGATGCCGTCGGCAATATTATCCAACGCGATGGTCTGCTCTTCCTTCGTCGCCATGTTCTTGACCTTCACCACGCCGCTGGCGATTTCCTCGTCGCCCAGCGTCGCCGTCAGCGTTGCGCCCATCTTATTGGCATACTTGAACTGGGCTTTCAAACTCCGCCCCGTATGATCCATATCCGCCTTGAAGCCCGCGTCGCGCAGTTTCTGCACCAGCGAGAACGCCTCCACCTGATGCGCGCCCATGTAGGTGACGAACACATCGTAGAGCGTCGGCTTCGGGATGACCACGCCTTCGCTGTCCAGCAGCATCAGCACGCGCTCGATGCCCATGCCGAAGCCCACCGCGTGCAGCGACGGACCGCCGAGCTCCTCCACCAGATTGTCATAGCGCCCGCCGCCGCAGACGGTCAGATTGCCATTTTCAGTCTTGGTAATCAGTTCAAAGACGGTCTTGGTGTAGTAATCCAGACCGCGGACGATGCGCGGGTCAATCTGGTACGGGATGTGCGCCGCGTCAAGGTAGGACTGCAGCTGGGCAAAGTGCGCCTTGCAGTCGTCGCAGAGCAAATCCAGCATGGACGGTGCATCCGCCACAAGTTCCTGACAGTGCTTTTCCTTGCAGTCCAGCACGCGCAGGGGGTTGCGGTCAAAGCGTGTCTGGCAGGTGCTGCACATTTCGCCAATGCGCCCGGACAGGAACGATTTGAGCGTTGCATGGTACTTCGGGCGGCAGTTCGGGCAGCCGATGGAGTTGATGTTGACGGACAGGTTCTTCACGCCAAGTCCGCTCAGCAGACGGTACGCCAGCAGAATCAGCTCCGCGTCCGCCGAAGCATCCCGTGCGCCGAAGCATTCCAGACCGAACTGGTGATGCTCGCGCAGGCGGCCGCTTTGAGGCGCCTCATAGCGGAAAATCGGGGCGTTCAGGTAGTACATTTTGCAGGGCAGCGTGTCGGCATAGAGATTATTCTCCAGCAGGCAGCGCGCCGCGCCCGCCGTGCCTTCGGGTTTGAGCGTAATGGAGCGGTCGCCCTTGTCCTTGAAGGTGTACATTTCCTTCTGCACAATGTCCGTGGTATCGCCCACGCTGCGCAGAAACAGCTCAGTATGCTCAAACACGGGCGTGCGGACTTCGCGGAAACCCGCTTCCGCCGCCGCTTGGCGCATCTTGCTCTCAACGTACTGCCAACGGTAGGAATCAGCCGGCAGCACATCCTTTGTGCCGCGGGGTGCTTGCGTCAGCATTGATGGTATTCCTCCTTCTGTTTGGGTGATACAGGACACAAAAAGCCCCATACCAGCCGTCAAATGCTGCATGGGGCGAAAAAAATTCGCGGTGCCACCCATTTTCGCGCGGAAAAACCCGCGCCTCATTCTCCCCTGTCACGCGAGGAACGCGCCCGGCTCTCGCCAGGAAGCTCCGGATTGTCCGGCGAACGGTTTTCGGCGGGAGCTTTCAGCCGATGACTCCCTCTCTGACAGCCGCTGTCCTGTTCGCCCTGTCCTTCATCGCCCAATGACAACGTAATTATACCAGTCCGCCGCCAAAATGTCAATTGCATTCGGCAGGATTTTGCCCCTTTCGCGTCGTATTCTATGAATCGAACCCGAACACATACGAACAGGAGCTGTTTATGGCAACTTTCCATTCCGGCAGCGAAGGGCAGACGCAAAAACTGCAAGCTCTCCGCCGCCGACAGAAGCGCTTGGCATTCCGTGCAGTGATTGTGCCGCCTGTCTGCTGGGGGATTTGCGCTGCCAGTGCGCCGTGGTGGTTTCCGCCGCTGAAGGAGATGCTGGGGGTGCGCTTCGACGCGCAGACGCAGGGCTGGATTCTGCTGGTGCTGATGCTGCTGATGATTTCCCTGCCCGTGCTGATTTCCCTGCACCTCAAACGGCGGGCGCGCGGAGCGAAGTATGCGGCGACGCTCGTTTCCTCCGGCATCCGCGGAGAAGAGGACGCCCGCGCGCTGCTCAGCCGACTGCCGGGGCGCGTGCACCTGTATCCGAACCGCATCGTCCACGCGGGGAATCGCAGCGAATGCGATTTGGTGGCGCTGTGCCGCCGCGGGGCAACGGTCATCGAGGTGAAAAATCACGCTGGAACGGTCACGGGCGATTTGTCCGACCATGATTTGCTGCTCACCCGCAAAAACGGCACAGAGCTGACGTTCTACAACCCTGCCATGCAGGTGACGACCCACGCGCAGACGCTTGCCCGCGCTTTGGCGGAGGCGGGTGTCCCCTGCCCGGTCAAGGGGTGCGTGCTGTTCATCCGCGAGGGCACAATTGTCCGCCTGTCCGACCGCTTCCACCGCCGCCGCGTCACCCCCGTGTTCACCCGACGAAACCGCTTCCGTCTGCGCTGGTACATCCTGCACCGCGGGAAGCGCCTGCGCCGCCGGGAAGTCCGCGCACTCCGCCGCATTTTGGAGGATATGAAATGAAGCACTTCGGTTTGATTGTCTCTGACCCGTCGCAGGATTCCGCCCTGCGGCAGTCGATTTCGTCCCTGCTGTCCGCGCAGGAAATTCCCTTTTTCGGCTTCACGGACGCCCCCGCGCCGCTGTTTGCGGACTGTCCGGACACCCGTGCCGCATTCCTTTTCCGCGCGGCGTATGCGCTGATGCAGCCCGGTCAGCCGCTTCCGGCGGATTTGCTCCTGCGTCATCTTTCCGGCGACGCGCAGCCGGGCAACGTCATCCGCAAATACACCTGCCTGCAATTATCGTTCCTGCCGTACCTGCGCCCCGGCCGCACGATTGTGCCGCTGGACGGCGGCGTTCGCATCGGGGATGACCTGCTCGTGCTGCATCTATCTGACGAAGGCACGATTGATGCCTCGCTCCCCGACGGGCTGTGGGCGGAGCTGTCCGGTCTGTGCTGGACCGGGCGCTGCCGCCAGATTCGCGGCTACAACGCCCTGCCCGTGCTGATTCGCGAAAATGCGCTGTTCCCCGTCGGCGTGAACGACCACGCAACCGACGCCGACGATGCCGACCGGGTCGTCCTGCACTGGTTTCAGCCGGATTTCACGACTGAATGCACGCTTGCCGACGGCACATTCTACCGTGTGACGCAAATTGGCGCTGGTTTCCGCTGGGAAACAAACGCGACGAAGGAGTGGCACCTCATCATCCACCGCGGCAGCGAAGAGCAGTTTGTAAGGTAAAGAAAGCACCTTGATTGCAGCTGAATGCATCAAGGTGCTTATTTTGATTGTCTTATACTATTTCCAAATGAGAATGCGCCAAGATGCGCCGCGAATTTTTCGTTCTGGCTAACGGGAGTGAAATGCAGCGTAGCAGTGCTACGCTAAATGGAACGACCGGACGCCAGAGCGGAAAAGGCGCAAGCAGATGGTGCAGTTGAATCTGGAAATAGTATTACCCTTTCTGTGCCTGAATCTGCTCCCACTTTTCCTGCAAAAACAGCCAGCGCTCCGTGGCTTCGTCGAGTTCCTGCTGGGTTTTCGTCTGCGTATCCATCAGCTCCGTCACCTTCGTGTAGTCGCTGGCGTTCGCGGCGATTTCCTGCTCCAGCTGTGCTAATTTCTCCTCCAGTTCCGCCACGCGGTTCTCAATCGTGTCGAAATCGCGCTGTTCCTTGTAGGAGAATTTCAGCTGCGTCTGCACGCGCACACGGGTGTCTTTCGGCTTTGCCGCGGCGGGCTGCTTCATATCCGCCACAGCTTCAGCTTTCGCTTCCTGCGCGTCCAAATAACTCTGGTAGCCGCCGATGTAAGGCACCATGTGCGCATCCTCCACGGCAAACAGGTGTGTCGTAATGCGGTCGAGGAAGTAGCGGTCGTGGCTGACGGCGATAATCGCGCCTTGGAAGGAATCAAGGTAGTCCTCCAAGATATTCAGCGTCGCGAGGTCAAGGTCGTTCGTCGGCTCGTCGAGAATCAGCACGTTCGGGGCAGCCATCAGGATGCGCAGAAGATACAGCCGCCGCTGTTCGCCGCCGGACAGGCTGGACACCTTCTGATACTGCATCTGCGATGGGAACAGGAACGTTTCCGCCATCTGCGACGCGGACAAATCCCCGTCGGGCGTGTAGACGTGGACGGCAACGTCCTTCACGGCGTCAATGATGCGTGTGTCGGGATCAAGCGCGGGACAGTGCTGAGCGAAATAGCCGATGCGGACAGTATCTCCCTTCTCAATCACGCCGGAGAGGGGCGGCAGCTCGCCGCAAAGCGTGCGCAGGAGCGTCGTCTTGCCTGCGCCGTTGCCGCCAATAATACCCAGCCGGTCATCACGCAGGAGCGTATAGGAGAAGTCGCGCACGAGCGTGTTTTCGCCGTAGCCGATGGACAAGTTCTCCCACGAGAGAATCTTCTTGCCCAGTCGGCTGGCGACGGATTTCATGGTAAGTTCGGCTTCCGGCGGCGCTTCTTTGATGGCTTCCGCCACCGCATCAAAGCGCTGGATGCGCCCCTTCGCCTTTGTGGAGCGGGCAGGCGCGCCGCGGCGAATCCATGCCAGTTCCTTGCGGTAGAGGGATTTATTCTTGCGCAGGGTGGCAGCTTCCATTTCCTCGCGCTGAGCGCGTTCCTCCAGATAGCCGGAGTACGTCGTGTTGTAGACCTCCACCTTGCCGTCGCCGACCTCAAAGATGCGGCTGAACGCGCGTTCAAGCAGGTAACGGTCATGGGTGACGACAATCAGCGTCCCGCGGTACTTGAGCAGCCGGTCTTCCAGCCACTGCGCCATGTCAAGGTCAATGTGGTTGGTCGGCTCGTCGAGAAGCAGCACGTCGCTCTTGCGGCAGAGTGCGCCCGCGAGCGCCACGCGCATCTTCTGCCCGCCGGAAAGTTCCCGCACGGGCTGATTCAAATCAGCAAAGCCCAGCTGCGTGAGGATGGTCTGCGCTTCATAAGCGGCGGAGGATGGGTCTTCCCCCTGCCGTGCGGGCAGATAATCCAGCGCCGCCTGCGTGATGGTATCGTCCTCGCGGAGCACCGGTGTTTGCGGCAGATACGCCACGGACATGCCGCGCTTGACGCTGATTTCGCCGTGGTCGGGTTCTTCCTTCCCGCTGAGCAGGCGCAGAAAGGTGGATTTTCCCGCGCCGTTGCGCCCGACGACGCCGATGCGGTCGCCCTCGGAGATGGTCAGGAAAACGTTGTTCATCAGCTCTTTTTCGCTGTAAAAGATGGTTACGTCGCTAAAAGAATAGGCGCTTGCCACTGTTCAGTCCCCCTTGTCAGGGGGTATTCTATCATATTTGGGGGATTTGTGCAAGTTTTTCGGAGGATTGTGTGCGCTGGCGGCAGGCAGGCGGTGTGGTCGCGCCCATTTGGCGCGACACAGCACAGTTGTTGGGTAGAGCGGCTTGGGGGGCGCGTCTGAGGACGCGCGAAGTTACTGGCAGGGACGCTTCGCTGCCTGCACCTTGTTGACTTCTTCCTTTGAGTAGGTTTGACGAGGAACAGTTGGGGCGTTGCCCCAAACCCCACAAGGGACGCCGTCCCTTGACCCTGCAAGGGGCAATTGCCCCTTGACCCCTTCGCGCGATTGCGTTGGTCGCACTCCCATAATTCTTCCGCGTGTTGCTCTCCTATTCTTCTTCCACCTCTGCCCCAAGTGCCCGCAGCATCCCCGGCAAATCCTCATAGCCCCTCGCAATCTGCCCATTCGGATCGTGCAGCGTCGTCTCTCCCTCCGCCAGCAATCCACACAGCATCAGCGCCGCGCCGCCGCGCAGGTCAGTGCTGGTCACGCTCGTTCCACCCAGCGGATGACCGCCGCTGACGAGCGCGATTCTATCCTCAATGCGGATACTCGCGCCCATGCGTACCATCTCCCGCGCGTGCATGAAGCGGTTCTCAAAGATGGTTTCGAGGAACACGGACGTGCCGCGCAGACTGAGCGCCAGCGCCATCATCGGGGCTTGCATGTCCGTCGGAAAGCCGGGATACGCCAGCGTGCGCACCTGCAGCGGCTGGGTCGCACGACCGGACAGGCGCAGACCCGCCGCGCTTTCCCGCAGCGTCACGCCGCTTTCGCCCAGCTTATACAGCACCGCGCGCATGTGCTCCGGGCGCACGCCGCGTAGGAGGACGCTCCCTTCGGTCATCGCGGCGGCGCACAGCAGCGTCCCCGCCTCAATGCGATCGGGAATCGGGCGGTAGCGGCAGCCGTGGAGCGTCTCGCGCCCCTCGATGAGAATCGTGGACGTGCCGCCGCCGGAGATATGCGCGCCCATTTGCGTCAGGAAGTCGCACAAATCCGCGATTTCCGGCTCTTTCGCCGCGTTTTCGATGCGTGTTGTCCCCTGCGCCAGTGCCGCCGCCATCAGGATGTTTTCCGTCGCGCCGACGCTGGGAAAATCAAGGTAGACATTGCCGCCGCGCAGTTTTCCGCGCAAGGTGACGAACCCCGGCGTCTGCTCGACGTGCGCGCCGAGGGCTTCCATGCCCTTCAGGTGCAAATCAATCGGACGCTGACCAATTGCGCAGCCACCGGGCAGCGCAACCCGCGCATAGCCCGTCCGCGCCAACAGTGGCCCCATTACCAGCACCGACGCACGCATTCGGCTGAGCAAATCCTCCCGGCGCGGCGAACGCGGGGACTCCGCCGTCATCGTCAGCAATTTTTCCGCCTGATCCGCGTGCATCAAAACGCCGCAGTCGCGCAGAATATCCGCGAGGGTTTTCACATCCGTCAGCGCCGGAATCTGCTCGATGGTCACGGTTTCCCGCGTCAGCAGCGCGCCGCACATCAGGGGCAGCACCGCGTTTTTTGCCGAATGCACGGTGATTTCGCCCGACAGGCGCGCACAGGGTCGAATGCGATATGTCGCCATGTTTCCGCCTCCTCGCGCTTCATTCTGCCCGGCACATCAGGCGATAACCGGGCGAAATTTCCCTGCAAAGGCGCATTTTTGCCCCGGCAGCCGCGCAATCCCGGCATTCGCCTTGACTTTTGGGGGCAATTGGCGCATAATGAAACGGCATTCCATTGATTGAATTGACAAATCCACGGAGGTGTCCTCGTGTCCACCGCAATTACCCATGTACAGCCCGGTTCGATTGCCCAGCGCCTCGGTTTGGTAGCGGGCGATAAGCTTGTTTCTATTGCGGGCGAACCCATTATCGACCAGATCGACTATCAAGCGCTCACCGCGCAGGAACGCTTCGACATGATGGTGGAGGACGCAGGCGGACAGACGCGCACGGTGCACGTTCGCAAAGAGGACTGGGAGCCGCTGGGGCTGACGCTCGACCAGACGATTGTCTCCAAGCCGCGCCCGTGCCGGAATCACTGCATCTTCTGCTTTATCGACCAAATGCCGCCGGGAATGCGCAAAACGCTGTACGTCAAGGACGACGACTGGCGCTTGTCCCTGATGATGGGCAACTACATCACCATGACCAACATCGACGACCACGAGCTGGACCGCATCATCCGCCGCAAGGTGTCGCCGCTGTTCGTCTCCGTGCAGTGCACCGACCCGGACATGCGCGTCAAGCTCCTGCGCAACCCCAACGCCGCGAAAATCATGGACAATCTGCGGCTTCTCAAGGCAAACGGCATCCGCTTCCACGCGCAGATGGTGCTCTGTCCCGGCTGGAATGACGGCGAAATCCTCAAAAAATCGCTGGAGGATCTCGAAACGCTGCGTCCGGCGGTGCAGTCCATCGCCCTTGTGCCGATTGGGCTGACGAAGTTCCGTGACGGGCTGCCGTACATCAAGCCCTACAACAAGCAAATGGCAGCCGACCTGATTGAAAGCGTGAAGCCGTATCAGGAGCGCTTCCTGCGGGAAATCGGCACGCGCCTTGTTTTCCCGGCGGATGAATTCTACTGCCTGTCCGGTCTGCCGCTGCCGACGGACGAGGAATACGAGGATTACCCGCAGATTGAGAACGGCGTCGGGATGCTGCGGATGTTCGAGACTGACCTCGAATACGCGGCGGAGGATTTGCCGATGGAAGAAACGCCGCCGCGCCGCATTTGCATTGCGACCGGAACGAGCGTCGCGCCATTCCTGCGGGAATTGGCGAACAAACACGCCCCGCGCGGCACGACCGTCGAGGTGCGCCCGATTGTCAACAAATTTTTCGGCGAGAGCGTGACGGTGGCAGGGCTGATTACCGGGCAGGACTTGGTGGCGCAGTGCCAGGACGTGCAGGCGGACGAAATTTTGATTGTCCGCAGCATGATTCGCGCCGAGGGTGACCTGTTTCTGGACAACATGAGCATCGATGAGGTGTGCGCAAAACTCCCCTGTCCGCTGAAAATCACCGAGAACAGCGGCGAGGGCTTCTGGCGGGCGATTTCGGGGCAGCTGTAAAAGCTATCCGCACATAAAGAATCCGCAGCATGAACGAACTTGTCCATGCTGCGGATTTTCATTGCCTGATTATGTTATACTATTTCCAAATGAGAATGCGCCAAGATGCGAAGTGAATTTTTCATTCTGGCTAACGGGAGTGAAACGCAGCGTAGCAGCGCTACGCTAAGTGGAACGACCGAACGCCAGAAGGGAAAAGGCACGAGCAGATGGTGCAGGTGAATTTGAAAATAGTATTATGCCTTTTGACCAATCTTGCGTTCCGTGCCGTGAATCAGCCGCCCGATGTTCGCGTGATGACGATAGATGCACAGCCCCGCAATCACCCAGACCCACGCAATCACCAGCCAGTTGCCCCAGTTCGTCGCGGTGACGAGGATGCCGAACAGCACCACCAGCGCCAGCGAGCCGAGGGAAACGAACTTCGTGATGGCAATCAGCGCAATGGTGATGACGTAGCAAATCAGCGCCTGCCACCAGAAAGTCATCAGCATCACGCCGCAGGTGCTGCTGACGCCCTTGCCGCCCTTGAAGCCGAAGAACACCGGCCAGTTGTGTCCGAGGATGACGAACAAGCCCGCCAGCAGCGCGCCATTCTGCCCCATCCACAAGCGGCCAACGAGGCACGCCAGCAGCGCTTTCACCACGTCGCCCGCAAAGACAATCGCGCCGCCCTTTTTGCCCATCGTGCGCAGGGCGTTCGTCGCGCCCGTGTTGCCGCTGCCGACTTTATGCAGGTCGGGGCCGCCCATTGCCTTGGAAACGAGCATCCCCGTCGAAATCGACCCCAGCAGATACGCAATAACCGCAATCGCCAGATATGCCAATATATCCATCGGTTACTTTTCCTCCTTCGTCTTTTCCCGCAGGATGAAACGAATCGGCGTGCCGGTGAAATCGAACGTCTTGCGGAAATAGTTTTCCAGATACCGCTGATAAGCAAAGTGCATCAGCGCTTCCTCGTTCACAAAGAGGATGAACGTGGGCGGGCAGGCACTCTGCTGCGTGATGTAGTAGATTTTCAGGCGCCGTCCATTCGTCGCCGGAGGCTGCAAGTCCGCCGTTGCGTCGTTCAACACGTCGTTGAGCACGCCCGTGGGGATGCGCTTGCTCGTCTGCGCCCAGACCTGATCCACCATGTCGATGACGGTATGCACGCGCTGCCCAGTTTTGGCGGAGAGGAACAGCACGGGCGCGTAGTCCATGAATTTCAGCGCATCCAGCACTTCCTTGCGGAACTGCTCCAGCGTACCGGTTTCCTTCTCAACCGCGTCCCATTTGTTGACGATGATGATAACCGCCTTCCCCTCGTCGCGGATGAGCCCGGCGATTTTGGTATCCTGCTCGGTCACGCCGTCCTGCGCGTCGATGAGCAGCAGCGCCACATCGCAGCGGCGGATGGCGGCAATCGACCGCAGCACGCTGTAGCGCTCCAGCGTCTCGTCCTCTACGGCGCGCTTGCGGCGGATGCCCGCGGTGTCGATGATGTTGTACTGCGTGCCGTTGACGGTGAAGAGCGTGTCAATCGCGTCGCGCGTCGTGCCGGCAATGTCGGATACCATCGTGCGTTCGCTGCCAACCAGCCGATTCACCAGCGACGACTTGCCGACGTTCGGGCGACCGACAACCGCCAGCTGGAGGATATGTTCTGTCTCGTCCATCTCGTCCTTGTCTGCAGGGGGCAGCTTTTCGCAGATAGCCTGCAGCAAGTCGCCCAGACCCAGCATGTTCGCGGCGCTGATGGCAATCGGGTCGCCCAGACCCAGCTCGTAGAACTCATAGATGGTGTCATTCATGCTGATGTGGTCAACCTTGTTGACAACGAGCAAGATGGGCTTCTTCGTCTTGCGCAGCAGGTTGGCGACTTCGCGGTCGTCGTCAGTCAGACCATCGCGGCCATCGGCGAAGAAGCAGATAACATCCGCCGTATCCATGGCGATTTCGGCCTGGCGGCGCATCTGGGAGAGCAGCACATCGTCGCTGTGCGGGTCAATGCCGCCGGTGTCGATGAGCGTGAAGCGGCGGTTCTGCCACTCCACATCAGCATAGATGCGGTCGCGGGTCACGCCGGGGGTATCCTCCACAATGGAGATGCGCTTTCCGGCGATTCGGTTGAAAAAAGTGGATTTGCCGACGTTGGGGCGGCCAACGATGGCAACAAGCGGCTTCGCCATAAAGATAGATTCCTCCTATATTAGGGTGTGTTTCTAAAATGAGACAGGTGCAGTTTCGAGCAGATTTTCTTGCAGTTCAAGGATGAAAACCGAAGGTTTACTGGCGGTAAATCGAGGTTTTCAGACGCAGAAATGCACGAAAAGATGCCGAAAATGCTGCCTGGCGAATTTAGAAACACGCCCTAGGAAATGAAAGCTTCGTGTTCGTGCGAGGGACTGCGGGCGATTGAAGCAGAAAAGCGCCTTTGCAAATTTCCCCACCTTGCAGTTTAGCATGACTTGCGGCAAAATGCAAGCGATTTTCCGTCGAAAAAAAGCGGCAGACGTATTTTTGTCTGCCGCAAGTGATTATACTATTTCCAGATAAGAATGCGCCAAGATGCGCCGCGA
>UMHW01015689.1_pt1 | contig 11788 bp, 10 predicted proteins | sample 1965631 | NCBI WGS metagenome assembly UMHW01 (sample SAMEA4836107, study PRJEB28245) | human gut metagenome | biome: gut microbiome; material: fecal sample | place: Denmark | collected 2008
CGGAAAAAGTACGGCGCAAGCCTTACAGCGTGATTCTGTTTGACGAGATTGAAAAGGCGCATAAAGATGTATTAAACATTTTGCTGCAAATTCTGGACGAGGGTCGGATCACAGATGCACAGGGCCGCACGGTGAATTTTGAAAATACCATTATTGTGATGACCTCTAATGCCGGATCGACCGACGCTGCCACTGTGGGCTTTGGCAAGTCCCAGGCGGATATGAACCGGGATGTGACCATGAAAGCCCTGGAGCGCTTCCTGCGTCCGGAATTCCTGGGTCGTGTGGACGAGGTGATCGTCTTTAACAAGCTGACCTTTGAGAACTTCCAGCGGATCGCCCGCTTGATGGTGGATGAACTGGTGCCCGGCATGCAGGACAAGGGCATTACCCTAACCTATGACGACAGTGTGCCGGTGTATTTGGCAAAGATCGCCTATGGTTCCAAGAAGAACGCCCGCGGTTTGCGTGACGCGGTGCGCCGCCAGGTGGAGGATCAGCTGGCAAGTGCATTGGTGTTCCATCGGGATCAGGATATCCAGGCGATTGCATTGACTGCAGGTGACGATGGCGTGCAGCTGCAAATCAATCCGTAAATGGAAACGGTAAGAGCAGAGAGTGTGTCTTTCTGCTCTTTTTATATTGACAGGCAACCCACAGGGTTGTATCATTAAATCATAGAACATTTGTAGGAAATGGTGATATAGGATGAACAAAGAACGATTGGTGAAGACATTTACGGATCTGGTAGCACTGGACAGCCCCTCTTTTGACGAGCAGGCGGTTTGCCGCTACATTAAAGAACGATTGACGGCGCTGGGCGTGCAGGTGGAAGAAGACGACTCCGCCGCTGCCACCGGCAGTACCTGCGGCAACTTGCTGGCAACCATTCCCGGTGATCCATCGCTGGAGCCGGTGCTCTTTGCTGCCCATATGGATACGGTGGAGCCGTCCCGGGGCAAGCAGGCGGTCACGGACGAGAACGGGCACATTACCTCCTGTGGTGATACGGTATTAGGTGCTGATGATTTTGCCGGTGTATCGGCAATCTTAGAGGGTGTGGCATCTTTGTTAGAGAGCGGCGCAACCCACCCGACGCTGGAACTGCTGTTTACCACCGGAGAGGAGCATTTTTGCGTGGGTGCCAAGGCATTTGATGCGGAGCGCCTGCAGTCCAAGACGGCGTATGTGATGGATTTGTCCGGCCCGGTCGGGGACTGTGCTGTGGCAGCGCCTACGTTGATTACTTTTTCCGCAGAGGTGGTGGGCAAGGCAGCCCACGCCGGCTTTGCGCCGGAGGACGGCGTGCACGCCATTCAGGTGGCTGCTGCCGCAGTTGCCAATCTTCCCAGTGGGCGATGGGGCGATGTGACGGTAAATGTGGGCACCATTTCCGGCGGTCGCGCCACCAACATTGTGCCGGACAGTTGCACCGTCACCGGCGAAATTCGTGCCCTTTGCCATCAGGACGCCCTGGATCGACTCAACGAAATTCACAGCGAGTTTGTGGAGCAGGCACAGGCGGTAGATGCCAAACTGAATTTTAACCATACCATACATATTACCGGTTATCGAGTAGACACGGACGCACCTGTTGCCCAGCGGTTCAGACGGGCTTGTGCAGCTGTGGGAGTTGCGCCTCGGTTTACGGACACTTACGGCGGCAGTGACTGTAATATCCTGTCCGCCCACGGCATACAGGGTTTGGTGGTGGCTACGGCTATGAATAACTGCCACGCTGTGAACGAATACACTACTGTGGAGGAACTGTGCAAGGCAGGCCGGCTGGCGCAGGCATTAATGGAGAAGCAAGACTGATGAAGAGCCCTTTGCGTTATCAAATTTCCGATTATGACTGCGGCCCTACCTCTATGCTCAATGCGGTGAGCTTCCTCTTTGAGCGGGAGCAGATCCCGCCGGAGCTGATCCGAAATATTATGCTGTTTTCTCTGGACGCATTCAGCCCGGACGGCGCCTTTGGCAAAAGCGGCACCTCCTGCACGGCAATGATGTTCCTGAGCAACTGGCTGTCCGGCTTTGGACAAGCGGGACGGCTGCCGATCACCACCGAGTATTACACCGGCGACCGGGTATATATGGGTCAGCAAAGCCCTATTACAGACGCTCTCCATCGGGGCGGCGCCGTGGTGGTGCGCTTATTTTTAGACGAGTGGCACTATGTGCTTCTTACCGGCGAGCGGGACGGCAGGGTCTACCTGTTTGACCCGTATTATGCGACGGAGGGCTTTAATGATTCGTCTGTTGTGACTGATGTGGACCACCCCTTTGCGTATAATCGCGTTGTGCCCCAGTCTATGCTCAACGGAGAGGCACAAACCTTGTATGCCTTTGCAGAGCAGGAGGGTAGGGAAGCGGTGGTGCTATATAATACGGAGACCATGCTCACTCCGGACAATACCATTGAGTATATGATTTAAGTCTATTTGCCCGGCGCAACCGTCAGCTGATTAGCTGGCATACCAACGGCTTCTTAACTGTGGATCAGGTGCGCCTGATGGGCGCTGACCAGGAGGCAAGGTCCGGTGGATCAGCCGCTGCATATCGTCAGCCGTGGCGAGGGCAACCTGGCGCTGGTGATACTTATATAATAGAAATAAAAAAGGAGACTCGCAGGAGTCTCTTTTTTCTGCTTTTAGATAGCAGGTGCAGTACAGCACCTCCTCCAAATTTACTTCCAAAACCAGCAAAACCGCTACGGCCAAGAAAGATAAGACTACGGCCAAGACGGTCAGCGGTCTGAAAAGCAAAACCAAGTATTATGTGCGTGTGCGCACCTATAAAACCAGCGGTAAAAAGAAAAAGTACAGCAGTTGGAGCAGCGCCAAATCTGTTACCACCAAGGTGGCGAAAGTGAACTTTAAGTCTGTTTCCGCGGAGCGTTTAGGTTTTACTGCCAAATGGAGTAAGGCGCCTTCTGTTTCCGGATACCGGGTGCAGTACAGCACCTCTTCTAAATTTGACAAAAAGGTGACCAAAGCGCTGAAGGTCACCAACGGCAACGCCACCTCTGCCACCATCACCGGCCTGAAAGGCGGCAAAAAGTATTATGTGCGGGTGCAGGCTTATGTGAATCAGGGTAAGAAGTCTTATTCCGGTGCGTACAGCGCAGCCAAGACGGTTACCACCGCCAAGGATCCGTTTAAGAAGGGCAAGTACGCCGGTGTGCAGCTGAACACCACCGCGGACGCGGTGCGCTACTACGTTAAGGCATATAATGCCACAAAGAAAGAAACCGCCAAGTATAAGGATCTGGAAACGGAAGAGATCTCTACCTATTATAAAATGCTGGGTTGTAAGGAAATGTTTGTCACCAATACCCGCATTAACGGCAGTAAAAATAGTTTTTTTGACAGCTATTTTGAAAGTCTGCTGACGGATATGACTTTGCCTACCGGGCTGCCGCCCAGCACTTCTGTTAATAAGTCAGCAGATACGGACCTGAACGGCAAGTCGCTGATTACCTCCCGCCTGAGAGACACGGATGTCGCCAGCCTAAGCATTAAGGACAATAAAAACGGCACCGTCACCCTGACTATCAAGCCCAAATCGGTGCAAATGAGTTCTCCCGGTGCAGACGCCCAGGGCCGGTTCTTCAGCACCCTTGGCCCCATGTATGACACCTTTGACCAAATGCTTAAGCAAAATGGCGGCAAATGGACCACCGGTAATGCCAAAAAGAACTTGCATATGAATTACACCGGCGGCACCGGCACCATAACCATTAACACCTCCAGCGGCAAGATCACCAAGGCAACTTACAATATGAAGGTGAATGTTGATGTGCAGCATGTGACCATCTCCGGTATGAAGAACCAGCGTGTGCAACTGCGCGTAATCGTCAAAGACACATTTCCCATGAGCCAGGAGCTGTTCGACTCTTCCAACTTGGAGCGCCTATAAAACGATCAAGAAGCCACTGTCTGTAACAGACGGTGGCTTTTTTGCGCTGATACGGCTTACTTATTTTATTGCTTTTGTGGGTCTGTACTGACGGAGTTTGCATAAATTCTGTGCATGCGCGCATCGTCAAAGTGTTCGTCCAGATAGCATTCAAAAGCATTACGAGGCGCTGCACCTTTGTCTCTTTGGTCCATACGCAATGCAGCGGAGGCAGACAGAATGGCATCAAAAATGAAAAAGATGATAAATGCCCAAGTGAGCACTTTACCCAGTTTTATAGGTAGTTTACCAATCAGCTTAGCCATAGGTGGGTAGATCAGCTTGATCCACGCAATGCCTAAAATACCCCAAAAGATAGAGTACAGTAGGCACACTCGACCATTGATATTCAGCGGTACATTGCTGTAATCCCAGGCAACGGACCCGAACACCAGCTCTTGCCCCAGAGAACAGATATATTCCGTAACCGTGCCTACTACAAAAGACACCAGAAAGATCTTCCACCACTGAGAATTTCGGAACTTATACAGCGCCATGGTAAGTACCACCGCCCCCATACCGTAGGCAACGGACAGGGGACCGTATACCAGGGACTGACGGCTTTCAATGTAGCCGTGGCGTATGTAGCACCACAAGGTCTCTACTAAAAAGCCCACCACACAGGAGATCAAAAACACCCATACCAGTTTGCTAAAGCACAGACCGGGGGCAAAGGGTTGCCTTTCTTTTTTATTTTCATTTTGTTCGTTCGACATAAAAATACACCTCTTCAAAAAGCTTACCAACTTTTGGAAGAGATGTAAATAGGCATTATATACGAACTGTCTAACGATGCTATACAAATAGTAACATTATAAATCCAGCTCCGCCCACACCTGGTGCAGCAGGGCAGCACCTTGATTTTTGCCGGCAATGGCTTGCAACGCCGCCGCGGAGTGGGTGCGATTGCGAAACAGACCGCGACAAAATCGGTGTAGGTATGCAAAGGGAAGCAGACAGGGCCGCCGGATCAAATAAGGGAACTGGTAGGCCATATAATCCGCTTTTGGGAAGCAGTAGCGAAACAATGCGACCAAACGGGTAAAGGGCGTTTTGCTGCCATCTGCGGCCTTTTGCCGGGCCAGGAATACGGCACCGGTGTTGCCGTTGCCGTGACCGAACACGCCGCCGCCTAAAATCACGGCTGCGAACTTCTCTACCGTGTCCGTATCCAACGCAGGCACCCAACAGGGCAGGGGCGTATCCAGCCACTGCTTACACAGGGCAAGGATACAGCCAAAAGACCGCTCCAGTCCGCTGCGCTCTGCCAATTCCAATACTTTTGGTGCAAGCGACGGATCCTTGCGAAGGAGCAAGTCTGTGTCCAGCAGCATACGCACGCCGGCACCGCCGGTTTTAATGTGGTGCAGCAGGTGCAGCACGGTGTAATAAACGGCATATACCGGTTGCAGCACCCAGATATTTTTGGATTTATTGTATGCCACTTCCGGCGCAAAAGGGTTCGCCAGCAGGGCGCGAGAGCCATCGTTAATGCTTTCCAACCGTGTGTGCAGTTCAAATTCAAACCCATGCAGGGTGAGCATCACCACATCGTCGTGGGTCACTTTTTTGGCAAAGCCACGCTGTTCCAAAGTCTGTACCGCTTCTCGCTGGTGCTCTGGAGTCAGCACAATATCCGTATCGCCGCAGGTGCGCAAGGAGGGATCCGGATAGGCTGCCGCAGTACAGGTGCCTTTCACCGTTAAGTATGGGATGTGGGCATCCGTTAGTGTTTGCTCCATCACCTGCACGGCCACCATGCGCTTTTCGTAAGCCATTAGGGTTTGACCCATCCCTTGGCGAAAGGCCACTGCAAGGGCTTTTGGAGGGCGATGATCGGTAGGAAGATCTGCCAAGATACGGCCCACAAGGCCGGTCACATTATGACTTTGCGCCAAGTTATACAGTGCCTGCCAGTCTACGGTGGGAAGAACTTTTAATTTTTGTCCGCAAACATAATCCCGCAGCAGAGAGAGAAAGACCTGTTCTGTCTGGTTCATACCGTCCTCCAAAAAGAATAAGTCCCTATTCCGCAGAATAGGGACAAGAATTAGTGAATCATTTGGCTCATGTCATACAGCCCGGCGTCTTTTCCGCACATAAAGACGGCAGCGTTCACAGCGCCTACGGCAAAGATCTCTTTGCTTCGTGCAGAGTGAGACAAAGTAATGATCTCGTCCCTGCCGGCAAAGATGATCTCATGCTCGCCTACAATGGTGCCGCCTCGTACAGCATGAATGCCGATCTCATCCCGGGTGCGCTTTTCGCGCTTGGCGTGCCGGTCATATTCGTACTTCATGGGATGATTGATCTCCTTGCACATGGCATCTGCCAGCATCAATGCTGTGCCGCTGGGAGCGTCGATCTTCTGATTATGGTGCTTCTCCACAATTTCAATGTCAAAGTCCGGTCCCAGTACATTGACCGCTTTTTGTGCTAAGGTCGCCAGCAGGTTAATGCCCATACTCATATTATAAGTGAAGAAGATGGGGCACTTTTCAGCTGCGGCTTCAATCTTGGCCTTTTGCTCCGCCGTGTAGCCGGTGGTGGCGATGACCAAGGGCATAGACTTGGCGGCGGAATAGGTCAGCAGATCGTCTAAGAGGGCAGGGTTGGAGAAGTCGATAATCACATCCGCTTCTTCCTGCACCTCTGCAATCGTTTTATAGATAGGGAAGTCGGCCGCCTGGGTGTTAAAATCCACACCGGCTACTACCGTGCAGTCCTCCCGACCGGCTACAACGCTGCGGATCACATGACCCATTTTGCCGTTGGCGCCGGTAATAATTATTCTCGTCATAGCTTTGAACTTCCTGTGCTTTTTATTTGATCAGGCCATACTTTTCCAGCGTTGCCTGCATCTTCTGCTGATTGGCCTCGCTCAAGGGTACCAGCGGCATACGGCATGGACCGGCTGCGTAACCAATGCGGTTCACAGCGTCCTTAACCGGAATGGGATTCACATCGCAGAACAGGGTCTTTGCCAGCTCAAAATAGTGATCCATCAGCGCCTTGGAGCCGTCCACATCGCCGTCCAGGTACTTAGCCACAATGTCGTGCGTTTCCTGGGGGCATACATTAGACAGTACACTGATTACACCCTTACCGCCGCGCTCCAGAATGTCTACGATCTGGTCGTCGTTGCCGCTCCAAATGTTCAGCGCGTCACCGCACAGCTCGTGCACTTTAGCCACTTGATCCAGATTGCCGGATGCCTCTTTAATGCCGTTGATGCGGGGCAGCTTGGACAGCTCCAGCGCCGTCTCCGGCAGCAGATTCAGTCCGGTGCGGGACGGCACATTATAAAGCACAATGGGCTTATCCGTTGCATCGTGAATCGCAGTATAGTGGGCGATCAGACCGGCCTGGCTGGTCTTGTTGTAGTAGGGGGTCACCAAAAGCAGAGCGTCTGCGCCGTATTCGCATGCTTCCTTGCTCATTTCAATGGCACTGGCGGTGGAGTTGGAGCCTGTACCGGCGATCACCGGCACACGACCGTTTACATACTCGATGCACCACTTGATGCACTCCAGGTGCTCGTCAACATCCAGGGTAGAACTTTCGCCGGTGGTGCCGCAGATTACGATGGCGTCGGTACCGTTGTCAATCTGCCAGTCCACAAACCGGGCAAACTCGTCATAATTTACGCAGCCGTCCTCATGCATAGGGGTAATAATGGCAACGGCTGCGCCTGTAAAGATAGGATCCTTCTTCATATCAAAAATCTCCTTTTCGCTGTGTTATCAGTCCATATAACCCTCGGCTGCCAGCAATTCGGCCAGCAGCACCGCTCCGCCGGCAGCGCCGCGCAGGGTGTTGTGGGACAGGCATACAAACTTGTAATCATACTGTGTATCCGGGCGCAGACGGCCGATGGATACGGCCATACCGTGCTCCAGCTCACGCTCGCTGTGAATCTGCGGGCGATCCGGCTCGGTAAAGTAGTGCAGGAACTGTTTGGGCGCGCTGGGCAACTTCAGCTCCTGGGCACGACCGGCGTAGTTCTTCCACACCTCAATAATCTCTTCTTCAGAGGGCTTCTCGCCCTCAAAGTCCATAAATACGGCGCCCAGGTGACCGTTGGTCACAGGCACGCGAATGCACTGCGCAGTAAAGGCCGGTGCATCGGCAGACACAATCTGGTCGCCCTCAATGTGGCCCATCAGCTTCAGCGGCTCTTTCTCGCTCTTTTCTTCCTCACCGCCGATGTAAGGAATCACATTGTCGATCATCTCCGGCCAGCGCTCAAAGGTCTTGCCTGCACCGCTGATGGCCTGGTAGGTGCACACCAGCACCCGCTTAATGCCGTACTTCTGGTGCAGGGGGAAGATGGCGGGTACATAGCTCTGCAAAGAACAGTTGGACTTTACAGCGATAAAGCCGCGCTTGGTGCCCAGACGTTTACGCTGAGCGGGAATAATGTCAATATGCTGGGGATTCAGCTCCGGCACCACCATGGGCACATCCGGAGTGAACCGGTTGGCAGAGTTGTTAGATACCACCGGGCACTCGTGCTTGGCATACTGTTCCTCCAGCGCGCGGATCTCATCCTTTTTCATATCCACGGCGCAGAACACAAAGTCTACCATAGAGGTGATCTTTTCTATATCTGCCTGGGCGTCATACACCGGCAGGTCTGCCATGTTGGCGGGAATGGGTTTATCCATGCACCATCTGCTGCCCAGCGCCTCTTTGTAAGGCTTACCAGCAGAGCGTGCAGAGGCTGCCAGGCACACCACCTCAAACCAGGGGTGATTCTCCAGCAGCAGGGCGAAGCGCTGACCGACCATACCGGTTGCGCCGACGATACCGACTTTGTACTTTTTGTTCATTGTGACTCTCCTTAAAAAAATGCCTTGTAAAACGCAGCATTTTGCAATATAATATCTTACAGCGTCTGCGGTGGATAAATACCGCTTGCTTTTAGATATAATATCACTTACTATATATATATGTCAAATACTTTTGCGGAGATAATTATGAAAACTTCTGATTTTTATTACGATTTGCCCCAGGAATTGATCGCGCAGACCCCGGTGGAGCCGCGAAACAGCTCGCGCCTGATGATCTTGCACAAGGACAGCGGCGAACTGGAGCATCGGATTTTTAAGGATTTGCCGGAATATCTGCGCCCCGGTGACTGCCTGATCCTCAACGATACCCGGGTCATTCCCGCCCGTATCTACGGCGTTAAGGAAGAGACCGGTGCGGTGGTGGAATTCCTGCTGCTGACCCAAAAGGAAAATAATGTATGGGAGTGTCTGTGCAAGCCGGGCAAGCGCGCCAAGGTGGGCACCCGCTTTAACTTCGGCGAGGGCAAACTCTACGGCACGGTCATTGAGATACAGGAGGACGGCAACCGGTTGGTGCAATTCGACTGCCAGGGGAATATTTATGCGGTACTGGACCAGATCGGTCAAATGCCTCTGCCGCCGTATATTAAGGAAAAGCTCCAAGATAAAGAGCGTTATCAAACGGTGTACAGCCGGGAGTTAGGTTCCGCTGCGGCGCCTACCGCCGGTCTGCACTTTACTCCACAAATGCTAAAGGATATTCAGGCCATTGGCGTCAATATCGGCTATGTGACATTGCATGTTGGGCTGGGCACCTTCCGCCCGGTTAAGGTAGAAGATGTAACCAAGCACAAAATGCACACGGAGCACTACCACATGCCGGCTGAGACGGCGGAGCTGATCAACCGTACAAAGGCAAACGGCGGTCGGGTGATTGCTGTGGGTACCACCTCCTGCCGCACCATTGAGTCTGTGGCAACCAAGAACGGCTGTATTTGCGAGGATGACGATAACACCAGCATTTTTATTTATCCCGGGTATGAATTCAAGTGCATGGATGCACTGATCACCAACTTCCACCTGCCGGAGAGCACGCTGATCATGCTGGTTAGTGCTTTTGCCGGATTTGACCACATTATGCACGCTTACAATACCGCCGTGGCGGAGAAGTACCGCTTCTTCTCCTTTGGCGACGCAATGTTTATCTGCTGACGGAGAGAAAGTATGGCAAAATATACCTTATTAAAAAAAGAAGGCAACGCTCGCCGCGGCACCTTTGAAACGGTGCACGGCACGGTACAAACGCCGGCGTTTATGAATGTAGCTACCGCTGCGGCTATTAAAGGCGGTCTTTCTACCGAGGATCTGGAGCATATCGGTTGTCAGGTCATGCTGTGCAACACCTATCATCTGCATGTGCGCCCTGGGGACGATCTGGTGGCGGACATGGGCGGTCTGCACCGCTTTACGGACTGGAAGCGGCCGATTTTAACAGACAGCGGCGGGTTCCAAGTATTCAGTCTGGCTAAGTTGAACCAGATCAAAGAGGAGGGAGTCACCTTCCATTCCCATGTAAACGGCAAGAAGATTTTTATGGGTCCGGAGGAGAGCATGCAGATCCAGTCCCATCTGGCATCTACGATCGCTATGGCTTTTGACGAGTGCGTGGAAAACCCGGCCACTTACAACTACGCAAAGCAGTCCTGCGCGCGCACGCTGCGCTGGCTAGAGCGCTGCAAGGCAGAGATGGAGCGATTGAACGCCTTGCCGGACACCATTAACAAAAACCAGCTGCTGTTTGGGATCAACCAAGGCTGCACTTACGACGATCTGCGTGTATGGCACATGCAGGAGATCGCTAAACTGGACTGCGACGGCTACGCCATCGGCGGTCTGGCAGTAGGGGAGCCTGCCGAGGATATGTACCGTATTATCAGCGCCGTAGAGCCGTATATGCCGGCGGACAAGCCTCGGTATTTAATGGGCGTCGGCACGCCCGGTAACATTTTAGAGGGCGTCAGCCGCGGGGTTGACCTGTTTGACTGCGTTATGCCCTCCCGCAATGCCCGCCACGGTCATCTGTTTACCAAGGACGGCATTATCAATTTGAACAATGCCAAGTATGCCCGGGTCGACAAGCCTATTGATCCCAAGTGCGATTGCCCGGTGTGCCGCCGGTACAGTCGGGGTTACATTCGCCATCTGCTCAAGGCAGGGGAGATGCTTGGTATGCGCCTGGCAGTGATGCACAATTTGTATTTCTACAACAATTTAATGGCAGAAATCAGACAAGCGTTGGATAACGGCAGCTTTGCACAGTACAAATCTGAATATTGTGTGAAATTGGATACTAGAATATAGAAAAGGACTTGCAATTCGGTTAAAACTTTAATATAATAGTCGTACTATGTTCAGGAGGAATTAAAATGAACTTTATTTTGTTACAGGCCGCAGCCGGCGCCAGCGCTTCCGGTAAGGGCGGCGCTAGCCAGTACAGCTTTATCATCTTGATGCTGGTGATGGTGGTACTGATGTACTTCACCATGATCCGTCCCCAGAAAAAGCGCCAGAAGGAAGAGCAGGAGATGCGTTCTTCTTTGGAGATTGGTGATGAGATCATCACCATCGGCGGTATTGTGGGTAAAGTGGTCACCATTCGCGAGGAGGATCTGATCATTGAAACCGGTGCTGATCGCAACAAAATGCGGATCCAGCGCTGGGCTGTGAATACCAACAAGACCAAAGCCGAGCAGCACCAGAAGGAAGTGGAAGCTGCCAGAGAAGCTGCCAAGAATAAGAAGAACAAAAAGAATAAGGACGACGCTTTGACTGAGAAATCCGACACCGCCAAAGAGGCAGAGGAAAAAATCGAGAAATAAGCACACTTAAAAAAGGACTGCTCTCTGAGCAGTCCTTTTTTCGTTCTATTCCTTACTTGCGGCGCATACGGTATAGCGAGGGTGATGGTATGCCAAAAATTCAGATAGGCAAAACAAAAACCGTATTGCTGCTTTATCTGCTTCGTGTTACGGCGG
>UMHW01068843.1_pt1 | contig 11584 bp, 8 predicted proteins | sample 1965631 | NCBI WGS metagenome assembly UMHW01 (sample SAMEA4836107, study PRJEB28245) | human gut metagenome | biome: gut microbiome; material: fecal sample | place: Denmark | collected 2008
GGAGGCATATGATAAGGAAAATAAGAAGAATCTGACAGACGAGCAGGTTCTTGAGGCTGCTTCTGAGACACAGGAAAAGCTTCACATTGCCAAGAGTAAGAGCGGCATTGTGGTAAAAGGAATCCATGATGTGGCAGTCCGTTTTTCCAAGTGCTGTAATCCAATCCCGGGTGATGAGATTGTAGGTTTTGTTACAAGAGGACGTGGGATCACAATTCATCGTACAGATTGTGTCAATGTGCTGAATATGTCTGAGACAGACAGGACACGACTGATTGAGGCAGAGTGGCAGCAGCCTGATACCAAGGAAAAAGAGAAGTATACGGCTGAGATTCAGGTTTATGCAAATAACCGTACAGGGCTTCTTGTGGATCTTTCTAAAATATTTACAGAACGTAAGATCGACCTGCGAAGTATCAACAGCCGTACAAGCAAGCAGGAGAAGGCAACTATTTCCATGAGTTTTGAGATTGGAAGCAAAGAGGAACTGCGTTCCCTGATCGAGAAGATCCGTCAGGTAGAGAGTGTCATTGACGTAGAGAGAACTACAGGCTGATCATGGAAAAATCTGCTGGAACATTATTTTATGGAACTGCTGCAGATTGACAGAAAGGAATAACATGAAGAATTTAGAATTACAGAAATGTATATTAGGACCTGTATATACAAATTGCTATCTCCTTAAGAATAAAGAAACCGGAGAACTGATCATTGTTGATCCCGCAGATTGTCCGGAGAAGATTGAAATGAAGATTTCCCGGATGAATGGAAAACCGGTGGCGATTCTTCTTACCCATGGACATTTTGACCACATTCTGGCTGCACAGGCAGTAAAGGAGAAATATAATATTCCGATTTATGCCTGTCGTCAGGAAGAGGAGATGCTCCGCGAACCTTCGATCAATATGACTGTACATTATGGACAGGGATGTTCTATTGTGCCGGATGTATTTCTGGAGGATCTGGATGTTATCAGACTGGCGGGATTTTCCGTTCAGATGATCCATACACCGGGACATACCAAAGGAAGCTGCTGTTATTATCTGAAAGATGAAGGTGTATTGTTCAGCGGTGATACAGTGTTCTATGGCTCTGTTGGAAGAACGGATTTTCCGGGTGGAAGTACAGCAGAAATCGTGAGAAGTCTCCATAAACTGGTAGATTCGCTTCCTGAAGAGACCGAGGTTTTCCCCGGACATGATGCGTCTACCACTATTGGTTATGAAAAGAGGTATAATCCATTTGTGTAAAATAGGCATTCTGTTTGAGAACAGAGATTTTGAACATGATGTTTATGAACTGATCAAAGCGTTTTATCCCGAAGCGGAGATACATACTCTTTATGAAAATGCTGAAGCAGAGTATGACCTCCGCTTCAGTGTGGAACAGGATAATGACAGTTATATCATAAAATACGAAAGGACAGAGAATCTGTCGAAACAGGAAACAGAGCAAAAAGGGGTAATTTCCGCAGACATACTTTCTAAAGAGAATGCAGGCTGTGGAATACAGGATGCTCATGCTCTGAGAAAAGAGAATAAAGATAATATCAAATATGCTCTGTATCAGTTGTTGGTAAAACTGACGGGCAGAACTCTTCCATGGGGAAATCTGACAGGAATACGTCCTGCCAAACTGGCAATGGGAATGATCGAATCCGGAATGAAAAATACGGAAGCAGCCCGGGAGATGCGTGAGAGATATCTGGTAAGTCCGCAGAAAACAGCGCTTGCCATCACTATTGCAAACAGGGAAAGAGAGATTCTGAAGGATATTGACTATGAAAATGGATACAGCCTTTATATTGGAATCCCGTTTTGCCCAAGTATCTGTCTGTATTGTTCCTTCAGCTCCTATCCGCTGAAAGTGTGGGAGAAGAGAACAGATGAATATGTGGAAGTTCTCTGCCGGGAGGTAAGAGAGACTGCTCTTATGATGAAGGGAAGAAAACTGGACACCATCTATATTGGCGGCGGTACCCCGACTACACTGCTTCCACATCAGATCCGTAAGCTCCTGGATACAGTGGGAGAAGCTTTTGGCTATGAAGGACTGGCAGAGTTTACTGTGGAAGCCGGCAGACCGGACAGTATTACACGTGAAAAGCTGATGGCGATCAGGGAGTATCCGGTAACAAGAATTTCCGTAAATCCACAGACTATGAATCAGGAAACCCTGGATATTATCGGCCGCAGACATACTGTGGAGCAGACAAAAGAAGCGTTTCATCTGGCACGAGAGCTGGGATACGATAACATTAACATGGATCTGATCGTAGGTCTTCCGGGTGAGGATATTCACATGGTAGAGCGGACTCTTGAACAGGTTCGTGAACTGGCACCGGACAGTATTACCGTACATTCACTGGCAGTGAAACGTGCAGCAAGGCTGAATATTTTTAAAGAGAAATATCAGGAAATGTCTTTTGAGAATAATCAGGAAATTATGGATCTGACCATGAAAACTGCGTATGAAATGGGAATGGGTCCTTATTATCTGTACAGACAGAAGAATATGAAGGGAAATTTTGAAAATGTTGGCTATGCAAAGGTTGACAAAGCGGGAATTTACAATATACTGATTATGGAGGAAAAACAGCCTATCATCGCACTGGGGGCAGGCGGTTCTTCCAAGCTGGTCTTTGACCATGGACAGAGAATTGAACGTGTGGAGAATGTAAAAGACGTTTCTAATTATATTTCCCGCATTGATGAGATGATCGAGAGAAAACGGACAGCAATAGCTACCTGGCTGTAGGATGTGGAGGTAACATTTTGGACACAGTACAAAAGACAGCGGCAGGTTCACAGCAGAGGATCCTGGAATTTGACCTTGCTTCTGAACTGCATCATGGAATGCTGGTAAGTAATCTGGCTTATGCGGTTGCAGAGGAGATGGGACTGCCGCATGAACAGTGCTATGAGCTTGCAATAGCAGGAATGCTCCATGATATAGGAAAGCTGAAGCTGACAAGTTATATTAACGGACAGGAGCAGGATCCTCTGGTGATCGAGGAACTGAAGTATGTCCGGATGCATTCTACATTGGGATATGAGGAACTTAAAGGGCAGGGATATTCGGATTTTGTATTGGAGAGTATCCTGTACCATCATGAGAATTATGATGGCAGTGGATATCCGTCCAATAAAGCAGGTGATGACATACCCATAGGTGCCCGGATACTCAGAGTCTGCGATGTATATGCAGCATTGATCTCTGACAGACCATACAGAAGAGGATTTGATATTTCTTCAGTTATGGAGTTGATGATCGATGAAGTAAAAAATTTTGATATGCAGGTTTTTCTTGCGTTTCAGAGAGTGGTTCATAATGGAGACGGGCAGAATTTTTATAAAAGAGGAGGACAACATGGCATTAAAGAAGAAACCGGTAACCGGTATGAAGGACATTTTACCAAAAGAGATGGAAATCCGTAATTATGTGATGAACATGATTCGTGAAACATACGGAACATTTGGCTTTTCATCTATAGAGACACCATGTGTGGAGCATATTGAAAATCTTTCCAGTAAACAGGGCGGAGAGAATGAGAAACTTATTTTCAAGATCCTGAAACGTGGGGAGAAACTGAAACTTGCGGAAGCAGAGAAAGAAAGTGATCTGGTTGACTCCGGACTTCGCTACGATCTGACTGTGCCGCTTTCCAGATATTATTCCAACAACGCAAATGAGCTTCCGGCTCCTTTTAAGGCACTTCAGATGGGCAATGTGTGGAGAGCAGACAGACCGCAGAGAGGACGTTTCCGTCAGTTTATGCAGTGTGATATTGATATTCTGGGTGAGCCTACTTATCTGGCTGAGATCGAACTGGTTCTTGCTACCACAACGTTGCTTGGAAAGCTGGATTTCCACAACTTTACGATTCGCATCAATGACAGAAAAATCTTAAAAGCGATGGCGCAATACAGTGGATTCCCACAGGAAAGCTTTGACACTGTGTTTATCATTCTGGACAAGATGGACAAGATTGGTCTGGAAGGTGTTGCAGAGGAACTGGAGAAGGAAGGATTTGCAAAAGAGAGCATTGATACTTATCTTGGACTTTTCAAAGAAATCACTTCTGATATCGAAGGTGTTCGCTACTGTAAAGAGAAATTAAAAGATGTTCTGGATCCAAAGGTTGCTGAGGACCTTGAAACAATCATTTCTACTGTAGATTCTGTTAAGACAGCAGATTTTAAGATGTCTTTCGATCCGACTTTGGTACGTGGAATGTCTTATTATACAGGACCGATTTTTGAAATCTCTATGGATGAGTTTGGCGGCAGCGTAGGCGGCGGTGGACGCTATGATGAGATGATCGGTAAATTTACAGGAAACAATACATCTGCCTGCGGATTTTCAATTGGATTCGAGAGAATCGTAATGCTTCTTCTTGAGAGAAATTATGAAATCCCGACAAAGAATGGTAAGAAAGCATATCTTATCGAGAAGAATATGCCGGCAGACAAGATGCTGACGATTCTGAAACAGGCTCAGGAAGAGCGTAATGCCGGAACACAGATCAATATTTCTATTATGAAGAAGAATAAGAAATTCCAGAAAGATCAGATGACAGCAGAGGGCTATACAGAGTTTGTAGAATTCTTTAAAGACAGAATGTAATAATTCGTAACTGTTCAGCAACATTGCGAGATAGCAGACTGCCGGATAGTTACAACAATTCTTATAATATAGAAAGCATGAAAAGAGGAAAGAAACATGGCTGAAAGTATGCAGGGACTGCACAGAACATGCCGATGTGCAGAAGTAACAAAGGAAATGATCGGCAAAGAAGTTGTCCTTATGGGATGGGTTCAGAAAGCCCGCGATAAAGGCGGAATTATTTTCGTAGATTTAAGAGACCGTTCCGGTATCATGCAGCTGATTTTTGAAAATGGCAGCATTGATGAAGAAGGTTTTGCAAAAGCAGGTAAACTGAGAAGTGAATTCGTAATCGCTGTTACCGGTGTGGTAGAAGAAAGAGGCGGCGCTGTTAACAAGAATCTTGCAACAGGTGAAATTGAGCTTCGCGTAAAATCCCTTCGTGTTCTGTCTGAAGCAGAGGTACCTCCGTTCCCAATTGAAGAGAACAGCAAGACAAAAGATGAAATCCGTCTGAAATATCGTTATCTTGACTTAAGAAGACCTGACCTTCAGAAGAATATTATGCTTAAGAGCAAAGTCATGATGCTTACAAGACAGTTCTTCGCAAAAGAAGGATTCCTTGAAATTGAAACTCCGATGCTTGGTAAGAGTACACCGGAAGGTGCAAGAGATTATCTGGTACCGTCTCGTGTTCATCCGGGACATTTCTATGGTCTGCCACAGTCTCCGCAGCTGTACAAACAGCTTCTGATGTGCTCTGGTTATGACCGTTATATCCAGATTGCAAGATGTTTCCGTGACGAAGACCTTCGTGCGGACAGACAGCCGGAATTTACCCAGATTGATATGGAACTCTCTTTTGTAGATGTTGATGACGTAATTGATGTAAATGAGAGATTCCTTGCTTATCTGTTCAAGGAAGTACTTGATATTGATGTAAAACTTCCAATCCAGCGTATCACATGGCAGGAAGCTATGGACAGATTTGGTTCTGATAAACCGGATATGCGTTTCGGAATGGAACTTCATGATGTAAGTGATGTAGTTAAAAACTGTGGATTCAGCGTGTTTACTTCTGCGTTGGAAAATGGCGGCAGTGTTCGTGGTATCAATGCAGAAGGACAGGGCGCTATGCCACGTAAGAAAATTGACAAACTGGTTGAGTTTGCCAAAGGTTATGGTGCAAAAGGCCTTGCATACATTGCAATCGCTGAAGATGGCACAAGAAAATCTTCTTTTGCTAAATTCATGACAGATGAAGAGATGGATGCTCTGGTAGCAGCTATGGATGGTAAAGCAGGAGACTTACTTCTGTTTGCAGCAGATAAGAAGAAACTGGTTTATGATGTACTTGGCGCACTTCGTCTGGAACTTGCAAAGCAGATGGATCTTCTTGATAAGAATGAGTATCGTTTCGTATGGGTAACAGAGTTCCCGCTTCTTGAATGGAGTGAAGAAGAGAATCGTTTCACAGCAATGCATCATCCATTTACCATGCTTATGGAAGAGGACCTTCCACTTCTGGATACAGATCCTGGAAAAGTTCGTGCAAAAGCATATGATATCGTATTAAACGGTAATGAAATTGGTGGAGGAAGTGTCAGAATCCATCAGGATGATATTCAGGAGAGAATGTTTGAAGCACTTGGATTCACAAAAGAAGCTGCTCACGAGCAGTTTGGATTCCTTCTGGACGCATTCAAATATGGAGTTCCGCCTCATGCCGGACTGGCATACGGACTTGACCGTCTGGTAATGCTTATGGCGAAAGTTGACAGCATCCGTGACGTAATCGCATTCCCGAAGGTTAAAGATGCTTCCTGTCTGATGACTCAGTCTCCGAGCCGCGTAAGCGAGGAGCAGTTAAAAGAACTGGAACTGGAAGTAAGACCGGAGGAAGTAACTGAATAAGGATGGAGCTTACAATTCAGACGTTTTTGATTGTATGCCCGTTGGTATTCCTTGCAGGATTAGTTGATTCTATCGCAGGCGGGGGTGGTTTGATCTCCCTGCCTGCGTATTTGCTTGCAGGGGTTCCGATGCACAATGCGATAGCAACGAATAAATTATCCTCGGCAACTGGGACAGCGATTTCAACAGCACGTTTATGTAAGAATAAATTTGTAGACTGGGGAGTTGCACTGCCATGTATTTCCATGGCTCTTGTCGGTTCTTTTGCAGGCGCTCATATTGCGCTTCTTGCCAGTGATAAGATATTAAAATGGATGCTGATTCCAGTACTTCCTATTGTTGCGTTTTATGTAATGAAGAAGAAAAATCTGGATGATAACAGCAATGTAGAGATTTCCAGAAAGAAACAGTGGATTTTGTGTGCGGTGTGTTCTCTGGCTGTTGGCTGCTACGATGGCTTTTATGGGCCGGGAACTGGTACGTTTCTGCTTATTTTATATACAGGAGTAGCAAAACTTCCCGTAGCGAAAGCTTCCGGAACTATGAAACTTGCAAATCTTTCTTCTAATATAATGGCATTAGTTGTTTTTTTATTTAGTGGAAAGATTGTCATATATCTTGGACTTGCAGCTTCTGTTTTTTCCATTGCAGGGCATTATGTAGGATCTGGAATGGTAATGAAAAATGGAAATAAAATCGTAAGACCGATTATTCTGATCGTTCTGGTTTTACTGTTTATCAAAATTATAACGGGGATGTAAAAAGAATAAGACAAAGATTAAAAAGACCACCATATCATAGAATGATTCGGGAAAGGAACATTTCTGTGATATGGTGGCCTTTTTAGTTGTTTAACCAAACTGCGAAGCAGTTATTTGGTTATGAGCAAGTAGCGGAAGCGGATTGCGAATATCCGATTGACTAATCGTTAATTGGAACTGCTTTCAGTAGAAGTATTATCATCTGTCTGCTTATCTGTATCGGCAGAAATATTTTCATCCTCAGAATCAGAAGTCTCGAGAGGAGAATCTGCCAAAGTACCGAAAATAGCATTTCCCAAAGTATTTCCCTCATCCTGAAGTTTCCAGGATACCCCATCATTGATTAGAACAAAATCTACATCATTGACGGTAGTAACGGTATTATCATTGATGCTGTTCAGAAGAATTTCGAAAGATTTCTCGTATCGTTTCTGGGAGCCATCGATAACTGCGTCAGCAGAAGCCAGATATTTATCAAGCTTTTCCTGATAATCAGCCAGGATCGAATCACTGTCAAAGGTTGTAATTTCAGTTGTAACAGTGGCATTGTATCCATTTTCACTGCTGGATTTAATGACATAATTAAAATTTTTATGAATCTGTTCGGCAAGTGCTGAGGCAATGGAATTTTTTGCAGTATCGGATGTATTCATGATATTTACTACACCCAGATAAGATGTCATTTCTTTCAAATCCAGTTTCTGTAGAGTGTCAAGATAGACGGTCAGGGTATCTTCCGGTGAAAGGATATCCGGATCTGCCAGATCAGCTATAAGACCGCCGACAAGGTCATCTTCCAGAGAATTGGTACGCTGGATCTTCCATTTTTCCTTTTTATCATTGCCTGTATTGACAAGCTGTATGTTACAGTCTGTCTCAGCTGTATCATAGTCATTTGTGTTTAAAAGATGATTCAGGATCAGATAATGAGCCTCAAGAGATCTGGAAGAATCTTTGATATTTCCTTTTTGCGCCTGGGCTGACTCTGTGATCTGTGTCCGGAGAAGTTCTGCTTTAAAATCTCTGGCAAGAACTTTGGAATCGATTGTGGTCAGTTTGACAGAAACAGTGGCAGAATGATTGGCTGTGCCGACGATGACATCCGAAATTTTGTAATTAAATTTCCGGAAAAAGAGAGAAAAGGTTTCATTGATTTCATCAGTTAAATCAGTATTCTCTGTGGCATCGGGGAACAGCTCTGTATAGGGTATGTATTTTTGCGTAGTTTCTGAATCGAGATTTTTTAACTGATCCAGTTCATTTCTGACTACACTCTTTACATCTGACTCATTTTTGCGGAAACAGCCGCTGCTTACAGATACAGCAAAAAGAAAAAATAAGACAGAGAAAAGAAGAATCAGGTGTTTGTTTATATTCATACGTGTTCTTTCCTTTCACAGTGCTTTCTGTGCAACTGTTTGACAGTTACTTTTCTGTTTATTTTAACAGATTTTGTACTGACTGTCAAAAAAGTGAAAAAGGTGAACGAAATTCATAAGAAAAACGTGAAAAAATTGTGAAAAATGTTGCCATTTGGTTACAAAGCTTTTATTTTAAGACGGAATCTGATATGATAGGAAAATGAATAATAATAATACAAAGAAGCAGTAGTGTATAATAGATGTTAGCCTGAACAAGGTGACAATATCAAGGAGGCAATTTATGAAGAAACGTATTATTATCGTTTTGGGAATCCTGATCGCAGCAGGCGGTATCGGAACCGGAGTCTGGTATCACTTTAAAGGAAACGGTCAGAGTGGAACCGGTGATTCTATTGTGTATGTGTCAAAAGTAAGTGTGATCACCGGATCTGAAACAACAGCGGTAAATCGGTTTGCCGGTGTGGTAGAACCGCAGAAAACTGTAAACGTAAAAATAGAAAGTGGACGAAAAGTAAAAGAAGTGGAAGTTAAGACCGGAGAAGAGGTAAAGGCCGGACAGCTTCTTTTTGAATATGATCTCAGCAGTATTGAGGATGATCTGAAGCAGGCGCAACTGGATCTGGACAGATTAAAAAATGAACAGATCAGCCTGACAGAACAGATAGCTACGCTGGAAGCGGAGAAGAAAAAAGCAAAGGCCGAAGATCAGTTGTCCTATACCATTGAAATCGAGACTAACAAAATGAATCTCAAGAAGAATGAATATAGTCAGAAGAGTAAACAGTCTGAAATTGATAAACTTCAGAGCGCAACACAGAATACAGAGGTTCGAAGTGAAATAGATGGTGTGATACAGAAAATTGACACTTCCAAAATGACAAGTGACGACGGTGATTCTGTGGATGACAGCAGTGCAATGGACAGTAACATGTCGTCAGGTGACGGAAGTTCGGACAGTTCTGCATTTATTACAATTCTCAGTACAGGTGCTTACAGAGTGAAAGGTAAAGTTAATGAACAGAACAGGGATTCTATTGTACCCGGAGAGGCAGTGATCATCCGTTCCAGAGTAGACAGCAGTAAAACATGGAAAGGAACGATGGGATCCGTAGATGTGAATAATGGAACTTCAGATGACAGCAGTAATGATATGTATATGGGTATGGCAAGTACCAGTTCCGATGATCAGACAACGTCTACTTCTTATCCTTTTTATGTGGAATTGGATTCCTCTGAGAATCTGATGCTTGGACAGCATGTGTACATAGAACGTGACATCGGACAGGATGAGAAAAAAGACGGTCTGTGGCTCAGTGATTACTATATTCTGGACACAGATACCAATGAACCGTATGTATGGGCAGCCAGCGATAAGAACAGACTGGAGAAGCGTTATGTAACACTTGGAGAACATGATGATGATCTTGGAGAATATAAGATTGTTGAGGGCCTTACAAAGAAAGATGCGATTGCATTCCCGACAGCGGCTCTGGAAGAAGGCGAAAAAACAGAGATCGGAGATTTGGCTCAGACAATGAGCGGAGGCGCGGACGGGATTACAGATATGGATGCTGATCATGGAAATATGGATGATGAACAGCCAGATTCCGCAGATGGGGAAGCCTATACAGATCCAGATATGGAAGAGAGTTCTGAAGACGACAGTTCGGATGACTCGATTGATCCAAATGAGGAACTTGTACCAATCGATGAGGCACCTGGTATGAGCGCAGGTGAAGACGTGGAGGGGATCGAATGATACTGGAATTAAAGGGTATATATAAAGAATATCAGCAGGGTAAAATGAAGGTTCCGGTATTAAAAGATGTGAATTTCTCCATGGAAGAAGGAGAATACGTGGCAATTATGGGACCATCCGGTTCGGGAAAAACTACTCTGATGAACATTATCGGATGTCTGGACAAGCAGACAGAGGGGACTTTTTTTCTGGATGGAGTGGATATTAAGGCATGTTCGGAGAATGAAATGTCAGATATCCGGCTGAATAAGATAGGGTTTGTTTTTCAGAGTTTTCATCTTCTCCCTAAGCAGAGTGCTCTGGCAAATGTTGAGATGCCATTAAATTATGCGAGGGTACCTAAGAAGGAGAGAAGAGAACGCGCTCTGAAAGCACTTGACAGAGTGGGCCTGGCGGACAGAGTGGATTTTAAGCCAAATCAGCTTTCAGGAGGTCAGATGCAGAGGGTTGCCATTGCCAGGGCGATCGTCAATAACCCGAAACTTCTTCTTGCAGATGAACCTACAGGTGCTCTTGACAGTAAATCCGGTGCGCAGGTTATGGAACTTTTCCAGAGGCTGAATGATGAGGGGGTATCTGTATTGATGATCACCCATGATGCGGATATTGCCGCACATGCGAAGAGGGTGGTTACGATCAAAGATGGTATCCTTCAGGAAAAGAGGTGATCTTCATGGGCAAAGTAAAGAAAATCCTCGCAGGAGTGCTTGTGGTGGTAATCGCAGGAAGCGGAATTACAGCGGGATTGATGCAGCTGAAGAAAAACAGCCAGAAAACAGTGGCGGTTACTCCTGTGAGCGGATTACTGCAGGAATTTTATACACCTTCCACCACGCTTGACGGAACCATTACATCCAGTGCAACACAGACAGTAAACGGTGATAAAGACCTGATTATTGATCAGATTCATGTGACAAAGGGAGATGCCGTAAAAAAAGGGGATCCTCTGGTTTCTTTTGATACTACTCTGGTGGAAATGGAACTGAATATAGCAAAGCTGAAAAAACAGAAACTGGAGCAGGATTTAAATAAAGCAGTGAACAGACTGAACAGCCTTCAGAATGGTGGACCTGTAGAGGAAACAGATGCGGGTACAGATGCCGATAACCTGAATTCAAAAACAGGAAGCACTAATAATGATACAGGCGATGATGATATGACAC
>UMHW01061256.1_pt1 | contig 11577 bp, 8 predicted proteins | sample 1965631 | NCBI WGS metagenome assembly UMHW01 (sample SAMEA4836107, study PRJEB28245) | human gut metagenome | biome: gut microbiome; material: fecal sample | place: Denmark | collected 2008
GCGGCCCGGCGAAAGGCTCAGCCTGCGCGCCATGCTGCCGCTTGCGAAGGGGCTGCTCGGCTCCATGACCCCGAAAGCGCTTTTTCGCTTCGCCAAAATCATGGCAAAGGGCGAACCGGGGCTTGACAAGCGGTTCGACCGGGAGAAGAGGCCCTGTCTCTTCGTCGGCCAGCAGGGGCGGACGACTCTGTCCGCCCGCAGCAAATCATACTGATATTCAATTAAAAACTTTCATTCATGGAATGGAGGTTTTTAATATGAAGATCATTATGAGACGCGATTCCGTGATTTTATCAAAATCACGGAATCGGTTACGCCAAAGGCGGAACCTTTCTGATTAAAGAATTTAATCAGAAAATAGTATCAGCCCGGCATCCGCAACGCGGACGCCGGGCTGGCGCTTATTTTTCCTTATAGTAGAGCATACAATGGCAGTAGCCCTCGAAGTCGGGATCCTTGATCTGATTGCGGAACTCCTCGCACATACACTTGTTTTCCTCCGTGCGGGCAAGCCTGCACGGGCAGTAGCCGCCGGTGCGCTTGAGGCCCTCCTTGATGCGGGCGACGACCTCCTTGTCCTCGTTCAGCCGTACCTTCACAGCGCCTCCAGCTCCTTCTTGAGCGCGTCCTTCTCGCGGAAGCCGACCAGACGCTTCACGGCCTTGCCGCCCTTGACGCACAGCAGCGTCGGGATGGACTCGATCTGGAACTCCATGGCCAGATCGCGCTCGTCATCGACGTTGACCTTGCAGAATTTCACGCCGGGAACCTCCGGCTCCAGCGCTTCCATTACGGGCGCAAGCATCATGCACGGGCCGCACCAGCTTGCCCAGAAATCCACCACAACGGGCGTTTCGGCCTGCATGACCTCTTTTTCAAAGTTGTCCAATGTTACGATCGTCATGTTTGTGACCTCCCTGTTTATCATTAGAATCCCACGCTGCTGTCCGGTTTATGCCCTAGGTAACCAGACAGTCGCAGATGGCCTGCGCAGCGGGGGGTTTGTGCATGGCGAGCAATGACTGGCGCATGATCAGGCGCTCCTCGTCATGCTCCAGCAGCCGTTTGCAGAGCGCGGCGATGGCCTCCGGCGTGTCGGCCGTGGCTGCGCCGCCGTGCGAGACGAAGAATTCCAGATTCGGCGTCTCGCAGCCGCCGACCACATTGACCAGCACCATCGGCAGCCCCTTGACCATGGCCTCGGTCGTGCTGATGCCGCCGGGCTTCGTCAGGAACAGATCGGCGCTGTCCATCATGGCGGATACGTTTCCGATGTAGCCGCAGACGTGGATATTGGGCCTGTCCTCAAATTTCCGCTCCATGCGCCGCAGGAGCTGACGGTTGCTGCTGCACGCCACAGTTACATCATACTCCGTCGGAAGCGAATTTGCAAGCAGCTGTGTAAGTTCCTCCATCGGCCCGCAGCCCATGCTGCCGGTCATCATCAATAGATGCCGGTGCGACGGGTCAAGCCCGGCGGCCTTTTTCGCCTCCTGCACCGGCAGGCAGGAATAAAGCTCCGCACGCACCGGAATGCCGAGCGGCGCGATCGTGTCCGGGCTGACGCCGTTTTTCACGAACAGCTCCGTCAGCGCCGCGTCCGGGATCACGCAGGTATCCAGCCGCATCCGGTCGCACGACGGGCTTGCGGTGTAGTCCGTGGCGATGAACATGGTTTTAATGGGCAGGGGAGCCTCCCGCTGGATAAACGTCAGCATCAGCGCCGGGAACAGGTGTACGCATACGACCGCGTCATAGCCGCCCGCGAGGATCGCTGCGCGCAGCCGCTTGCACCCGCGCCGCAGAATGCGGCAGGCAGCGGAGGATTCGTCAAACGACGCGGGGTGCTCCTCGGCGTACTGATAGCCTTTATTGTAGAGCTTGGGAAAGTAGCGGTAGAACCGCACGTGCCAATTGCTCACAAAGCGGCTCGTGCCCTTGGAGACGTATAAAAGCGCGTCGTCCGTCTCATACGTGTGCCCGCGATTTAAAAGCTCCGCGCCGATGGCTTTGGCGCAGGAATTGTGCCCGCCGCCGGTGTTGCAGCTGAGGATCAGTACCTTCATGCCTCGTTGCTCCTTTTTGCGCGCTTCCGCTCGTAAAGCCGGACAAGGCGCGGGCGGTTGTAGCGCTGAATGATGATGAAAATCAGATTTCCCAAAATCGCGTAGACCAGATACAGCATCACGCCCCATACGCACGGCCAGATGACGATCACGCCAAGTCCGGCCAGCATCAGAAGCGTGTGCGTGGCCTCTGCCACGCACGTCTCGCGGATCATGACGAGCAGCGTCTGCTCGTCCGGACGGGCGGGCATTTTCTTGGGCGGCATGAGCTTTGAAAACAGCCTGCTCATATCCGGCACTCGGCTCTGCCAGCGCGAAACGCGCAGCGCCTCATAGAGCTTCCCGTTCCGCTCAAACGCAAACGTGCGATAGGGAAAGCGCGTATAGTCGAACCACGTCTTCGGAACGAGCCGCCCAAGTACAAAGCTCAGGATACCCAGCCCTGCAAGATAACAGGCACATTTCAAAAACTGCATGGTTCTTCCTAATTCCTTTCTGTTCATCTCTGTCATCATGTGCGCGGGTGCGTACAAATTCGCCAAACGCTCTTATTCGATATAATTATATCAAATTCATAAGAATCTGCCTATGGTCACATTTTCATTTCTGCCCATGCGCGGTTTCCTGCGAAAATTTGTGATTATTCATGAAATTGGAACAAACCGATTGCCGAACGCGTCAAACTATGGTATCCTGAATACAATGGCAGATTTCCACATAGCAACTTCATTCAAGACAAGAAAAGGAGCGTAATCAAATGGGACTTATCAAAGCGGCACTCGGCGCTGCCGGCGGCGTGATGGCCGATCAGTGGCTTGAGTATTTCTATTGTGATTCTCTTCCGGAGAACGTCATGGCCGTCAAGGGCCAGAAGCGCACCTCCGGCCGCAGCAGCAACACCAGAGGCTCAGACAACATCATTTCCAACGGCTCTGTGATCGCCGTCGCCGACGGCCAGTGCATGATCATCGTCGATCAGGGTAAGGTCACGGAGTTCTGCGCGGAGCCGGGCGAATTCAAATATGATTCCTCGACCGAGCCGTCTTTGTTCTACGGCAAGCTGGGCAAGAATATTCTCGACACCTTCAAGAATATCGGCAAGCGCTTCACCTTCGGCGGCGAGCCACCCAAGGATCAGCGCGTGTACTACTTCAACACCAAGGAGCTCATCGGCAACAAATACGGCACGCCCTCTCCCGTTCCGTTCCGCGTGGTCGACCAGCGCGCCGGTATCGACATCGATATCGCCATCCGCTGCTTCGGCGAGTACAGCTACCGCATCTGCGACCCGATCCTGTTCTATACGAACGTCTGCGGCAACGTCGGCGGGGACTATACCCGCGACCGTCTCGACAGCCAGCTCAAGACCGAGCTGCTGACCGCGCTGCAGCCCGCCTTTGCCAAGATCTCCGAGCAGGGCATCCGCTATTCCGCGCTCCCCGGCCACACGATGGAGATGGCCGACGCGCTCAACGAGGTTCTGTCCGGTAAGTGGCGCAATCTGCGCGGTCTTGAGATCGTCTCCTTCGGCGTTTCGTCCGTCAAGGCGAGCGAGGAAGACGAGGCCATGCTCAAGGAGCTGCAGCGCAACGCGGCCTTTATGGACCCGACGAGAGCGGCGGCACATCTGGTCGGCGCGCAGGCCAGCGCCATGCAGGCAGCTGCCAACAACCCGAACGCCGGCCCGGCGATGGCCTTTATGGGCATGAATATGGCCGGACAGATGGGCGGCATGAATGCGCAGAATCTCTATCAGATGGGCGCACAGCAGCAGGCCGCGCAGAGCGCTCCCGCACCGGCAGCGCCCGCTGCCGCGGCAGGCTGGACCTGCTCCTGCGGCGCGGTGAACAAGGGCAAGTTCTGCTCCGAGTGCGGCAAGCCCAAGCCCGCCGGAACACCCAAGTACAAGTGCGACAAGTGCGGCTGGGAGCCGGAGGATCCGACCCACCCGCCCAAGTTCTGCCCCGAATGCGGCGACCCGTTTGACGAGGGCGATATCGTTCTTTAATTGAGTTTTCTGCCCGCGCCTTTGGCGCGGGCAGAGCCATCAAAGGAGGCGAAGTATCTGCATGGCAGACCAGATCACGAATTACAAATGTCCCGCGTGTACCGGCCCGCTGCACTTTGTCGGCGCGTCCGGGAAGCTCGAATGCGACTATTGCGGCTCATCCTATTCGGTCGAGGAGATCGAGGCGATCGTGCGCGGCGAAACAGAGCTGGATGCGGCGCTTTCCGCGCGTATTACGGCCATACAGAAGGAAAAGGCAGCGCTTGACCGGGCGGGGGAGATCGCCGGACGGCTCCGGCAGGCGCATGCGCAGTTCCGGACGCTCGACGCAAGGCCGTATCTCGATGAAATGCAGACCGAGCGCGTGCTCGAACGTGATACGCTTCCGAAGGAGCATTTTCCGTGGCAGCGCTTCTTCGCGCGCCTGCTCGACGGCCAGATCTACCGGACGCTGTGGATGCTGCTCCTGCCGGCTCTTGGCTTCAACATGCTGAAAAACAGCCGGGGCGGCATGCTGTTTCTGGAGCTTCTGACGCTCGGCACGATGTTCCTGCTGGAGCCGCTGCTGCTGTCCCGGTTTGGCACGACGCCCGGCAAATGGCTCTTCGGCCTGCGCGTGACAAGCCCGGACGGCAGAAAGCTGACCTATGCGGAGGGCCGGGAGCGCACGGCGTACCTGTTCTGGTACGGGATCCGGCTGAATCTGCCGGTTTTCCGCCTGTACCGCCTGTATGTCAGCTATACCGACGAGCAGCAGGGGAAGGCGCTTCCGTGGGAGGACGGCTCCGAGCAGACCATCCGCGATCACGCCGGATGGCGCTTTGCGGCGGCAGCTGTGCTTGCTGCGCTGCTGATCGCGGGCGGCGTGCTGCGCGTACTGCTGCCGGTCGGCCCGGTTTACCGCGGGGAGCTGACTGTTGCGCAGTTTGCGGAGAATTACAACAGGATCCAGCGCCAGCTCGGAGATGCGGGCATCGAACTGGACGAAAACGGCCGTTGGAAGGAAGAATCGAGCTTTCAATCGAACGGTGGGACAACGACCGTCATGTTCAACGACCGCCTGCCGCAGCTGGAATACCAGACAGAAAACGGCGTCATGACGGGCATTGTCTACCACGCTGCGGGCGGCGAGGAGGACGGCTGGATCAGCGTCCCGTCCGGTGATGTGATGCAGTACGCCCTGTTTGCATTTGCCGGAGCAGAAAAGGGGCACATCCTGCTCGATAAGCCCCTGCAGACGGCTGCGTCCGAGCTGTGCGACAGCGTATTTTCCGAATATCATACCGTCGTGGACGGCGTCGCGGTCGATTACGTCTATACCGACACCATAATCGATTCCACACGGACGCAGTACAGCTATACCCTCACGCTGCGCAGGGTGCAGGGGTAACAATATCAGCACTGGCGCGCCAGCACCCCGGCTCCCCTTTCAGGGGAGCCATTTTCTGCCCGCCGTGTCCGGCAGGGGAGGGGGATGCAAAGTGCTCCCACAAAAAACAACGCAATCCCGCACCGGAATGCGGGATTTGTCGTTGACACTTTGGGATTCTTGCGCTACAATAAGGTGAAATCAATACAAACCAACACAATCCCATTTTTGGTTGGATGATTTATGCAAGGTAAATACAAGAAAGGAATGGAACGTATGAAAACGAAAGCTGTCCGTATCCATGGTAAAATGGATCTTCGTCTGGAGGAGATCGAGCTGCCGCAGGTCGGCCCGGATGACGTTCAGGTCAAGGTCATTTCCGACTCGATCTGTATGTCGACCTACAAGGCCGCAGTCGAGGGTGAGGATCACAAGCGCGTCCCGAACGACGTTGCGGAGCATCCCACAATCGTCGGCCATGAATTCTGCGGCGTGATCACCGAGGTCGGTGAAAACTGGAAGAACAAGTATAAGCCCGGCCAGGGCTTTGCCATCCAGCCCGCGCATTTCTACAAGGGCTCCCAGCTGGCTCCTGGCTACTCCTACCAGTACTGCGGCGGCGACAGCCAGTATTCCAACATCCCCATCGAGACGCTGCTGACCGACAACCTGCTGCCGTACAACTCCGACACGTATTTCTACGGCTCTCTGGCAGAACCCATGAGCTGCATCATCGGCACGTTCCATGCCATGTACCATACCAAGCCCGGCTCCTATGAGCATCAGATGGGCATCGTCGAGGGCGGCAAGATGGCCATGCTCGCCTCCGTCGGCCCCATGGGCCTCGGCGCGATCGACTACGCGCTGCACTGCGACCGCCGCCCGAGCCTGCTTGTCATCACCGACATTGACGACGCCAGACTCGAACGCGCCCAGAGCATCTATACCGTTGAGCACGCAAAGGAAATGGGCGTTGAGCTGCACTATGTCAACACCGCCAAGCCCGGCTGCGACACCAACTACCTGCGTGAGCTGTCCGGCGGCACCGGCTATGACGATGTCATCTGCTTCGCACCGGTTCGTCCCGTTGTCGAGCAGGCCGGCGATATCCTCGGCTTCGACGGCTGCCTGAACTTCTTCGCAGGCCCGACCAACAGCCAGTTCAAGGCAGAATTCAACTGGTACAACGTTCATTATCTCTACACCCATGTGGTCGGCACCTCCGGCGGCAACACCAGCGACATGAAGGAAGCCATCGAGATGATGACCTCCGGCAAGATCAACCCCGCTGCCATGATCACCCACATCGGCGGCCTGAACGCCGTCGTCGACACCGTTCTGAACCTGCCGAAGATCCCCGGCGGCAAGAAGCTCATCTACACGCAGATCGAGCTGCCCCTGACGGCCATCGCCGACTTCGGCAAGCTGGGCGAGACAGATCCGCTGTTTGCCAAGCTCGACGAGATCACCAAGCGCCACAACGGCCTGTGGAGCCCGGAAGCAGAGAAGTATCTGCTGGCCAACAAATAATTTTTATTGAGATTAAAATAGGAGTGAAACACTTATGGCAGAAGGCGTATTGATGCCCAAGGAAGGCATTACAGTCGAATCTTGCATCATTGGCGAGTGGAAGAAGAATGTCGGCGACCATGTAAACGTCGGCGATATCCTCTTCACCTATGAGACGGACAAGGCGGAGTTCGAATGCGAATCCACCGCCTCCGGCACCCTGCTTGAAAAATTCTATGAAGACGGCGACGAGGTTCCGTGCCTGGTCAATGTCTGCGCCATCGGCAACCCCGGCGAGGATACCTCCGCGCTGAAAAACGCACCGGCAGCCTCCGCTGCACCCGCAGCTCCCGCAGCAGAAGCCCCCAAGGCTGCCGCTCCCGCTGCCGCAGCAGCGCCCGCAGGCCCCTGCGCACAGGCTGTGATCATGCCGAAGGAGGGCATCACGGTCGAGTCCTGCATCATCGGCGAGTGGAAGAAGAATGTCGGTGATCCCGTCAGCGCCGGCGACGTTCTGTTCACCTACGAAACCGACAAGGCGGAGTTCGAATGCGAATCCACTGCTTCCGGCACGCTGCTTGCAAAGTTCTTTGAGGACGGCGACGAGGTTCCGTGCCTTGCCAACGTCTGCGCAGTCGGCAACCCCGGCGACGCGTATGAGTTCCTGAAGCCCGGCGCAGAGGCTCCGGCTCCCACAGCCGCTCCCGCTGCAGAAGAAGCCGCGCCCGCAGCTGCCGCAGCGCCTGCCGCCGCAGCCGAGCTGAAGGCCATTTCTCCGCGCGCTATGGCCAAGGCCGTCGCGAACAATGTCAACCCGGCCCTTGCCACCGGCACCGGCCCCAACGGCCGCATCATCGAGCGCGATATCGACAAGCTGATCGCCTCCGGCGCAGCCGCCGCGTATGCAGCACCTGCCGCAGCAGCGCCCGCTGCCGCCGACTTTGAGGATGTCAAGTGGAGCCCCGTGCGCAAGGCCACGGCCAAGTCCATGACGAAGAGCCTGTCCACCATGGCGCAGCTCACCCAGCAGTATTCCTTCGACGCGACCCAGATCCAGGCCTACCGCGCCATGCTCAAGCCGCTTGACGCGCCCATGGGCAAGGTCAGCCTCAACGACATGGTCATGTTCGCCGTTGCGAAGACCATCAAGTCCTGCCCGGATCTGAATGCAAACGTCCTCGAAGAGAACGTCGTCCGTCACTTCAATACCGTCAACCTCGGCTTCGCCTGCGACACCCCGCGCGGCTTGATCGTCCCCACGATCTTTAACGCCGACCAGATGACGCTGCTCGAGCTGTCCATGGAAGCCAAGCGGCTTGCCGCCGAGGCCCGCGAAGGCAAGCTCAGCCCCGATTATATGTCCGGCGCGACCTTCACCATCTCCAACATCGGCTCGTTCGGCTGCGAGGCGTTCACGCCCGTGATCAATCCGCCTCAGACCGGCATTCTCGGCGTCTGCAATATCCAGACGAAGATCAAGTCCGCGAAGGACGGCGTCATTGAGACGTACCCGGCCATGGGCCTGTCTTTGACCTTCGATCACAGAGTCATCGACGGCGCACCTGCCGCGCGCTACATGAGCGAGCTGTGCAAGAGCCTTGAGAACTTCATGACGCTGCTTGCCAAGTAAGAGAAAGGAAGGACGAAATTATGCCGAAATCTTTGTATATCGATCCCGTAAAAGTCCGTGAACCCGGCTATATCCACTTTGAAGATATTCCCGTCTGCCAGTACAACAAGACCATCAAGCAGGAGCTGGACGAGGGCAACTACACCAGGGAAGATCTCATCCGCATCTACCGCGACATGGCCATCTGCCGTGAGTTTGAGCATATGCTCACGCTCATCAAGACGCAGGCCAACTATAACGGCGTCGAGACGACCTACCCCGGCCCCGCGCACCTGAGCTACGGCCAGGAGGCCTCCTGCGTCGGCGAAGCATATCTGCTGAACAAGGACGACATCACCTTCGGTTCTCACAGAAGCCACTCCGAGATCCTGTCCAAGGGCCTCAGCTGCATCAACAAGCTCTCCGACGAAGAGCTGATGCAGACCATGGAAAGCTTCCTCGGCGGCAAGACCCTCGCAGCCGTCAAGAAATTTGCCGACACCAGCGACGTCAAGGAACTTGCCATCCGTTTCCTGCTCTACGGCACCGTTGCCGAGATCTTTGCCCGTGAAAACGGCTTCCATCACGGCATGGGCGGCTCCATGCACGCGTTCTTCCTGCCGTTCGGCATCTACCCGAACAACGCTATCGTCGGCGGCTCTGCTCCGATCGCAACGGGCGCTGCGCTGTACCAGAAGAACAACGACAAGAAGGGCGTCGTCGTCTGCAACATCGGCGATGCGTCCCTCGGCTGCGGCCCGGTTTACGAGGCCATGAACTTCTCCGCCATGGACCAGTTCAAGACCCTCTGGGAGGAAGGCCGCAAGGGCGGTCTGCCCATCATCTTCAACGTCTTTGATAACTTCTACGGCATGGGCGGCCAGACCATGGGTGAAACCATGGCCTACAATATGCCCGCCCGTCTCGGCGCAGGCATCACCCCGAGCCAGATGCACGCCGAGCGTGTCGACGGCTGGAACCCGCTGGCTGTCATCGACGCGTACAAGCGCAAGATGGAGTTGATCAAGAATAACGAAGGCCCCGTCCTGCTCGACGTCGTGACCTATCGTCTCGTCGGCCACTCCACCTCCGACCAGAACGCGTACCGCACCAAGGAGGAGATCGAGGACTGGCGCAGCCATGACCCGATCGTCAAGTTCCGCGAGGCCCTCGTGGAAGCAGGCGTCGAGTCCGACGAGTTCTTTGCCAAGCTGCTGCAGGACACCGCCGACCGCATGACCATGATCTGCCGTGCAGCCGACGACAAGGAGATCTCTCCGTATGTTGACTTCGACAAGAATCCGGATTATCTGGCAAATCTGATGTTCTCCAACGAGCATGTCCGCTCCATGGGCGCGCCCGATCAGAAACTGAACGTCACCGGCCCGAAGGAGAGCTGCAAGCGCTACGCAGACCTCGCCAAGAAGGAGCACTATGCGTTCGATAAGGACGGCAATAAGTTCTCCGACATGAAGGTCTACAACATCCGCGACGCTATCTTTGAGCCGCTGATCAACAAGTATTACGAGGATCCCACGCTCGTCGCCTATGGCGAAGACGTGCGCGACTGGGGCGGCGCATACGCCGTCTACCGCGGCCTGATGGACGTGATCCCGCACTCCCGCCTGTTCAACTCCCCAATCTCCGAGGCTGCTATCGTCGGCACCGCCGTCGGCTATTGTATGTGCGGCGGCCGCGCGGTCGTCGAGCTGATGTACTGCGACTTCCTGGGCCGCGCAGGCGACGAGGTCTTCAACCAGATGTCCAAGTGGCAGGCCATGTCCGCCGGTATTCTCAAGATGCCGATGATCCTGCGTATGTCCGTCGGCGCAAAGTACGGCGCGCAGCATTCTCAGGACTGGGTCGCCATCGTCTCCCACATCCCCGGTCTGAAGGTCTTCTTCCCGGCTACCCCGTATGAGGCCAAGGGCATCATGCAGGCAGCTCTGAACGGCACCGATCCCTGCGTCATCTTCGAGTCCCAGCGTATCTACGGCAAGGGCGAAGAGTTCCACGAGGGCGGCGTTCCCGCCGAAGAGTATGAGTGGGCCCCCGGCGCGGTCAATAAGGTCCGCGATGGCAAGGATCTCACCATCCTCACCATCGGCGCAACGCTCTACCGCGCGGTCGACGCAGCCAAGACGCTTTCCGAGAAATACGGCATCGAGGCTGACGTCATCAATATGCCGTCGCTTGTCCCGCTGGATTATACCGACCTCATCGCATCCGTCAAGAAGACCGGCCGTGTCGTCCTGGCCTCCGATGCCTGCGCAAGAGGCACGTTCCTCAACGAGATCGCGGAGAATCTGACGAATATGTGCTTCGATTATCTGGATGCGCCTCCCGTCGTCATCGGCGCACGCAACTGGATCACCCCGCCGCACGAGTTCGACAAGTATTTCTTCCCGTATGCCGAGTGGATCATCGACGCGGTCAACGCCCGCCTGATCCCGCTGGAGGGCTACACCTCCACCACCACTCCCGACGAGGCTGAGATCATCCGCCGCAACAAGCTGGGCGTGTAAAACCAGAGATCCCCGCGCAGATCCAATCTGCGCGGGGATTTGAAAGAAAGCCTTGACAAACGTACCAAACGCCGCTATAATATCTATGTTTTCCGGGTCATAGCACCGCACGGGAAACAGCACAGCTTCATAAATGGGCCTGTAGCTCAGCTGGGAGAGCGAACGGTTCAATTCTATGCCCCCAAATTTGGGGATGTAGCGCAAGCGTCCGGCAGATGGTTCGCATCTATGCCGCCAAAAAAGTCAATAAGGGCCTGTAGCTCAGCTGGGAGAGTAAGCGGTACGGTTTTAGCTATCGTGCTGTATCTCATGCGGGAGCCACGCGGTTCACCCAAAAAAAGTTCATAAAAATGGGCCTGTAGCTCAGCTGGGAGAGCGAACGGTTCAATTCTATGCCCCCAAATTTGGGGATGTAGCGCAAGCGTCCGGCAGATGGTTCGCATCTATGCCGCCAAAAAAGTCAATAAGGGCCTGTAGCTCAGCTGGGAGAG
>UMHW01054597.1_pt1 | contig 11576 bp, 9 predicted proteins | sample 1965631 | NCBI WGS metagenome assembly UMHW01 (sample SAMEA4836107, study PRJEB28245) | human gut metagenome | biome: gut microbiome; material: fecal sample | place: Denmark | collected 2008
CATAGTGTCTGTCGTTGCCAAAACATCGGCGTTGCCGTGGTTGTCGCTGTAGTCATTGGGTAGTCATTGGACGTTCTTAAATGACTAGTCAAAGGGGACACTCTTACGGCACTTGGCACTTGGGGACGTTCCTTTTGTGCCGGCACCTGGGGACAGTCCTTATGTCAAGAGATTGGTGCAGGAGGGATAGGTTGCCTTTCGCCGATCTAAATAAGTTGCGGTGAGATAGTTCTTGAATTGGCCTTTTTGGGGCTAAACAGGAACTATCTCACCGCAACTGCGTTGAGCTTTTTGGCAGCTGGTTTACTTGCTCGCGAAGAGCCAGATCAGGATGATCACCAGGATTGCGGCGACGATGCAGACGATGGCGCCGGTGAATTTGATGCGTGAGTCGCGGGTGCGCTCGCGCACCGCGTCCTCGGTGGCCTCGAGCTGGGCGACTTCTCGCTCGGTCTCGGCGTGTTCGGCTTTGTCTCGGGCCAAGGATCCTGCAAGCGACTCAGTGATCTCTGGATGGTCATGTACCTCGGTCGCCTGCTCGATGATCGACTGTGCATGTGCGGCATCTGCTTGGGCGTTGGCGATGCTTTGCTCTTGGTCGCGGCGTGCCTTGTCCTCGGCGGCGATCTTCTCGCGCAGTTCGCGCTGGCGCGTCGTGGCGGCAGTTTTCGCCGTCTGCAGCTCGTCGCGCGCGGCATCAGCCTCAGTCGTCACGGCTTGGTGCGCGCGTTTGGCTTCGGCAATGGGGGCTTGAGCCTGCTCGACGGCCTGCTCGGCTGCGGCAAGCGAGTGCTCAAGGTCGGCGGTGATGCGCGGGACATCTTCTTCGGCTTTACGCAGGGCATCTGCCGTGTCGGAGATCTGCATCGAGAGCTCGCTGGTGCGCACCGTATAGCTGGCGGGATTTGCCGAGGGATTGCGTTGCAGCTCGGCATACTCATGACGCAGCGTCTCGAGCTGGGCGCGCGTGGCGTCGACGGTTTGTTGTGCGGCGGCAATGCCGGCGTCTCGCTCGGCCTTCACCTTGTCGCGGATGCGCTTGGAATCCTCAAGACGTCGAATGAGGCGGTTGCCGGTCTCGCGCGAGCTCGCCTCGCGGGCCTCCACGGCATCGAGCGCGGCCTTCAGGCGGAGCTCGGTCGCGTCATCCTCTGTCTTCATTTGTTCGAACTGACTCTTGAGCTCTGTCGCTTTGGCGGCGTGGGCATCACGGTCAATCTCGGCGGCCGCTGCAGTCTTTTGGGCCGTGGCAACCGCCTGGCGCTGGTCGGCGACGATCTGGTCGTAGCGGCCTGCGATATCCTGGCGCGTCTCGAGTTCCTCGGCCTGATCGGCAATGCGCTGCTCAAGTTCGGTCAGATGGGCGCGGGCATCGGCAAGTGCCTTTTTCGCGGCGTTCATCTCGCGCATGGCCGAGGCACCCTGGGCGATAAAGGTGCCCACGGCGTTCGCGGTGTTCGAGACAGCGGTCCCCAGATCGCGACTCGCGGCGGGGGAGTGGGGGACGGTCGGGCGAGCGGTGCCGGCAGCGTCCGCATCGGCAGCCTGCGGCACGGCGATATTGCCGGTACCGCCCTCGATCACAGAAAAGCCTGCTGCGTGCGGATCGACCGCATCGGCGCCAATCGTGGGATGTTCGAGCTGCAGAAACGAGGGCATGGTACTGCCTTGGTCGGCAACCGGAGTCTCGCCGGGCACAAAGGTCGAGGCCGCCTCGGCGGCCTCCTCTTCTTCGGCATCAATATCGGCATCGGCCACGGCGTCTTTCATCGCTTTGACAGCATCCATCATGGAGTCCATGACGGCATCGAGCTCTTCTTCCGAAGACACCTCGATGGGACCCGCAGCTTGTGGAGCGGCGTCCTGTACAGGGGCGTCGTCCTGAGCGGGCGCATCGTCGTTTTGCTCATCGGCGTTTTCTGCGGCAGGGGATTCTGCCGCAGTGCTTTCGTCCAAGATGGGGTCGTCGATGTCGATACCATCGCAGGTCACAGCGTTAGTATCTGCGGTGACGTCTGCGGAATCATCAATATGCTGTTGAGTCTGGGGGTCCAGCTCGTCTGTCATAGGTATGTGCTCCTCATCGTTGTTTGTCACCCTATGATAAAGTCTCGCGCCGACATCCCGCGCGCCGCAGCAAAGTTTCAAAACGTGTTCGATGGCTCGATCTGATAACAACAACTCGGCCGCTTTATCCAGTTTGTACTTGACAATCCCTTCGCCGAACGACGTGGTGCCGTTCGCCTACCGCGGTCTTTTATTTTTGCTTGAACACGCTAAAGTTGCATCTCAGCTTTTGGCGCGTGAAGTTGGATACGCGCAGTCGGCGGGCGTGCCCGTCGCGATTTGAAAGGACTTTGTATGGGACTTTTCACTGGTAAGACCGTGATCGTCACCGGCGGCGGTAAGGCCACGCTTAAGGACGGTTCTGCTGGCTCCATCGGCTACGGCATCGATATCGCATTTGCCAAGGAGGGCGCGAACCTCGTCATCACCGGCCGCAACGTCGCCAAGCTCGAGGCTGCCAAGGAATCCCTCGAGGCCGAGTATGGCGTTAAGGTTCTGCCTGTTCAGGCCGATGTTTCGGCCGGTCAGGACAACGAAGCCGTCGTCCAGAACGTCATCGACAAGGCCATTGAGGAGTTCGGCCGCATCGACGCCGTCGTCAACAATGCTCAGGCCAGCGCCTCGGGCGTGACCATCGCCGATCACACCATGGATCAGTTTAACCTGGCCATTTATTCCGGTCTGTATGCCACCTATCTGTATATGCAGAAGGCCTATCCGCACCTGAAGGAGACCAAGGGCTCCGTGGTCAACTTTGCTTCGGGCGCCGGCCTGTTTGGCAACTATGGCCAGTGCAGCTATGCTGCCGCTAAGGAGGGCATCCGCGGTCTGACCCGCGTCGCCGCCAACGAGTGGGGCAAGGACGGCATCAACGTCAACATCGTGTGCCCGCTTGCCTGGACTGCTGCGCTCGAGAACTTCCAGGATGCTTATCCCGAGGCGTTCAAGGCCAACGTCCACATGCCGCCGGCGGGCCACTACGGCGACGTCGAGAAGGAAATCGGCCGCGTGGTCGTTCAGCTCTGCGGTCCCGACTTTAAGTACATGAACGGCGAGACCGTCACCCTCGAGGGTGGAATGGGCCAGCGGCCTTAGGGGTTACGCGGTTTTACCAAACCGCGTAACCACTTGACGCTGCAAACCCGCCAGAGCGGCAATCTGCCTTTCAACTTCGGCGGCATGACCAGAAGGTCAATGCCGCCTCGTTTCAAGGCACCTTGCTCGCTTTGGCGGGTTTTCGCTGTCGGTACCATAACATCGGCGTTTGCGTTGGCTGTTGAAAATGATCCCAGATGTAGTCATTGGGGACGTTCTTAAATGACTGGTCGAAAGGGACACTCTTGTCGGCACTTGGGGACAGTTCCTAAGTGCCGGCAGATTGGGACACTCCCTTGCAAGATGGCGCTGAAGATTGTCCCCGACGACTAGTCATTTAATGCATCAGTTTCTGTCGAGTCGGTGCTTCTTGCGGGTTGCCCGTATAATGGTTTGCGTATGAACCGCAACCAAGGAGTTCCAGTTTATGGACCAGAGCCTTTTTAAATTCGACCTGATCGCCGAGGATCCGACCACGCACGCGCGCGCCGGCGTGCTGCATACCCCGCACGGCGACATCGAGACGCCGATCTTTATGCCCGTGGGTACCAAGGCAAACGTCAAGGGTATTCCTACCGAGACCGTCAAGCAGCTCGGCGCCCAGATCGTGCTTGCCAATACCTATCATCTGTCCATGCGTCCGGGCGAGGACACCATTGCTGAGCTGGGCGGCCTGCACAAGTTTATGAACTGGCACGGCCCCATCCTCACCGACTCGGGTGGTTTCCAGGTCTTCAGCCACAACGACGCCGTCAAGCTCACCGATGAGGGCGTGCGCTTTATCGTCAACGATTACGACGGCCGCCACGTGTTCTGGACGCCCGAGGACAACATGGAAATCGCCATGAAGCTCGGTTCCGACATCTGCATGCAGCTCGACCAGTGCCCGGGCTATCCCGCCACGCGCGCTTACGTTGAGCGTGCCGTCGAGCTGTCGAGCATGTGGGCCGAGCGCTGCTACAAGGCGCACACCCGCGATGACCAGGCACTCTTTGGCATCGTCCAGGGTGGCATGCACCTGGATCTGCGCCTGCGCTCGCTGCGCCATCTGGAGGAGTGCGGCGACTTCCCCGGTTACGGCATTGGCGGCTACTCGGTGGGCGAGGACCACGAGACCATGTTCGAGACCCTGGCGCCGCTCGTGAGCGAGTATATGCCCAAGCACAAGCCGCGCTACCTGATGGGTGTCGGCAACCCCACCACCCTCGTTCTCGGTGTGGGCGTGGGCATCGACATGTTCGATTGCGTGCTGCCGACGCGCACCGGCCGCATGGGTACGGCGTTCTCCAGTGAAGGTCGCCTTAACTTCCGCAACGCGCGTTTTGCGCACGACGACGGCCCCATCGACCCCACCTGCACCTGCCCGGTGTGCACGGGTGGCTACAGCCGCGCGCTCATCCGCCACATGGTCACGCAGAAGGAGATGCTGGGCGGCATTCTGCTGTCGATGCACAACATCTACTACCTGCTCAACTTGATGCAGCGTGCCCGCCAGGCCATTATCGAGGGCCGCTACGGTGCGTTCGTGAGCGACTGGATGAACAGCCCCGCGGCGGTGGATTACTAAGGGCGACAGGCACGCTTGCAGAGCGTGGGCAACGGCAAAGGTTGAGCGGCAGCCGCTCGTCACATTTGCTGACACCGGCTGCGGGACCGCTGACCGATAGCTTGCAAGCGCTTGATGCAACGTGGGTACCATACCGAATAGTTGATGTTCGGGCGGGTGTTTGGCGCATGGCGTCGACCCCGCCCGTTTTTCTTTTTCTCGATAGGAGTACCCATGATTAAGAATGAGAACGTCGAGGGCGAGCCGGCCTACGACGAGACGTACCGACGCGGTCCTGTGGTCATGCGCGGTCCCATGATTCCCAAGGACAACACCTACGCCAACCTGCTGGCGCCCGAGGAGTCGACCGACTGGTTGCATGCCGATCCGTGGCGCGTACTGCGCATTCAGGCTGAGTTTGTCGACGGCTTTGGCGCGCTTGCCGAGCTCGGGCCCGCGGTGACCATCTTCGGTAGCGCCCGCACGCCCAAGACCGATCCGCTCTACAAAGCGGCGCGTACCGTCGGGCGCAAGATCGCGCAACGTGGCGTGGCGGTCATCACCGGTGGCGGCCCCGGCATCATGGAAGCGGCCAACAGGGGAGCGGCGAGTGTCAATGGCAAGTCAGTTGGCCTGGGCATTGAATTGCCGCACGAGCAGGGGCTCAACAAATACGTAAACCTCGGTATGGACTTCCGCTACTTCTTTGTGCGCAAAACCATGTTCGTTAAGTACAGCTCGGGCGCCATCGTGTTTCCCGGCGGCTTTGGCACGCTCGACGAGATGTTCGAGGTGCTCACGCTGGTGCAGACGCACAAGGTCAAGCGCATGCCGCTCGTGCTGGTGGGCAGCGAGTACTGGCAGGGCCTGTTCGACTGGCTCAACGGCCCGGTGATGAGCGCCGGTATGATCAGCCCGCTCGATCCGGATCTGGTACACATTACCGATGACCTCAACGAGTCCGTCGACATTGCGCTCAGCGGGTTGATGTAGAGCAATCGTGCCCACCGCGACATGAATATGTATGGCAATCTGATGCTATCTAACGTCAGTTTGCCGTTTATATTGGGTATACTGATGCAAAAGACGAGAGCGAGGAGGTCGCGTATGTCTACTGCAACGGTTAAGCCTACGACGGTTCGCATCGAAGAGGGGCTCAAGGAGCAGGCGACTGAGTTCTTGGATTCGGTCGGCCTCAGCCTCAATTCCTATCTCAATCTTGCCGTTCGGCAGCTGGTAAATCAGCGAAAGATTCCTTTTGAGATTGTAGGAAGGGCGGAGGTGCCCAACGAGGCGACGAGGCGTGCCATGGTGATCGCCGAGGCTCATGAGTTGGGGGTTTTGCCGGACGATAGCCCGTCATTCAACAACGCTGATGAGCTTATATCATTCCTCGATGAGGACTAGCGATGTTTGAGATTAAAGTCGAGGCTCAGTTTAAGGCGGATTATAAACGGACGATGCGCATCCATCCGCAGCTAAAAACCGAGTTTAAGGCGGCGGTCGCAGAGCTTGCAGCTCACGGCTCGCTTCCCGCGGAATATGGCGCCCATGAGCTTTCAAACCCGGGCGGAAACTACAACGGCCACATCGATTTCCATCTATCCGATGGCTTGGTCGATGTGGTCGTTCTTTATCTTCCCCATAAGACTAACCCAGTGATTAGGCTGGTAAGAATGGGCGCTCATCAGGAGTTGTTTCAGGGTCCGCTGGGCTGATCGCTGATTTCTAAGTTGCGGTGGAATAGGGATTGATTGGCGGCTAATAAGCCAAAAACAGTCCCTATTCCACCGCAACTGATGTGGGCGTCCCTAGTGAGTTGGCTGGTAGCGGGGGCAGTAGCTGATGGCGATGGCGTCGACGCCTACGTGGGTGGCGATGGTGCAGCCGATGGGGCCGGTGCCGGCGTCTACGTAATCCTGACCCGCGAGTGCCTCGTTGACAAGCTCCTGCTCCTCGGCGGCGCCGGTCGTGAGCACGCGCACGCTGGAGCCCGGATACTCGGCCAAAAATGCGAGGCAATCGGCCATGGTGTTGGTAACGATGCGCTTGGCACCGCGGCCCTTTTTTATGGCCTTGATCTCGCCCGATTTCCACTCCGGCGAAACGGCCAGGCGAATGTTGAGCATTTGCGTGAGCTGGCCGGCGAGCTTGGGCGCGCGGCCGTTCTTAACGAGATTCTCGAGCGTGCGGGGAATCAGCAGCAGGTGGGCGTCGGGCAGCGTCGCGCGGATCTGCGCCTCGGTCTCGTCCAGGCTGCGGCCGTCCTCGCGCATGGCCAGCGCGTACTCCACCAGCAGGCCCTCGGCGCCCGAGCCGGTGCGCGAGTCGATGCAGCGCACGTCGAGCTCGTGCGTTTCGGCCGTCAGGCTGGCGTTGGCATAGCAGGCGGACCACTCGCTGCACAGCGAGATAAAGATGGCGCTATCGTGGCCGTCGGCGCGCACGCGGTCAAAGAGTTCCTTGAACTCGCCGGCACTCGGCTGCGAGGTGTGCGGCAGCTGCTCGGAGCCGGCCATGCGGGCGACGTACTCTTGGGCGGTAATCTGCACTTGGTCGAGCAGGTCCTCACCCTCGATAATCACATGCAGCGGAATCACGTAAATGCCGAGCTCTTGGGCGCGGGCGGGGGAGATGTCCGACGTGGAGTCGGTTATGATGGCAAAAGACATAATTGCACCTTTCGTTGGGGCGCGACGGCGCCGCCTTCTGAGAGCAAAGTGCGACAAGTATAGTGGAGTCGTTCCACATTTCTAGGTTCAATTGTTGAATAGTCAACAGTTTGAAGTGTCGGTGTGGAAATCGTCAACTGGGGAAGAGGGATGCCGATGGAGGCGCTGGAGATATGCAAACGGCCGGTCGTGCTGTTTGATTTTGATGGCACGGTGGCCGATACGGGTCGGGCGGTGATGACCTCGACGCGCAAGACGCTGGCTGCACGCGGGTTTTCGGAGGCGCAGATGGGTGACCTGCGTCGCATGATCGGGCCGCCCCTGTGGAAGAGTTTTCACGACTTTTATGGCTTCTCCCGCGAGGAGTCGCTTGTGGTGGCCGACGAGTACCGCGCCTTTTTTGACGAGCTGGGACCGGAGGAGTATCCCGTGTTTGACGGGATCCCCGAGCTGCTGGATGGGTTGGTCGCCCAGGGCAAGCGCTTGGCCGTGGCGACGTCGCGCATGGAGGCAAAGTGCGTTGACATGGTGGGAGAGCTGGGACTTTCTCAGTTTGAGGCGGTGGTTGGCATGAATCCGCCGCAGGGGCGCGAGACCAAGGCCGATTCGGTCCGCGACGCGTTGGCGGCCTTGGGTGCGGCCGCGGGCGATGCCGTGATGATCGGCGATCGCTTTAACGACGTCGAGGGCGCGCACGCGATGAGCGTGCCGTGCATTGGTATCTATTCGGGCGCGGCGGCGCCGGGCGAGCACGAGGCGGCGGGTGCCGATGCAGTGGTGCACTCGGTGGCCGAGCTTGCTAAACTTTTCGCTATATAGGTATTTGATGTGAGGGGCGGGCACGCTCGCCGCTCATTGGTAAGGAGGTCGTCCATGAATCAGGTGGAGCAGAGCGTTGCCGAGTATGTCGACGAGGTCTGGGAGGATGTCGTCGCCGATATCGAGCAGCTGGTGAGTTATCCGTCCGTGGCAGTTTCTGCCGATGCGGAGCCCGGCGCGCCGTTTGGCCGCCCGGTCCGTGACGCGCTCGATTGCGCGCTCGGCATCGCGCAGAAGCTCGGCTATCAGACGAGCGACGACGAGGGCTATGTGGGAATCGCCGATATCCCGGGCCGCGGCGACAAACAGCTCGCGACTATCTGCCACGTGGACGTGGTTCCCGCCGGCCCTGGTTGGAACACCGACCCGTTCACCATGGAGCGCCGCGAGGGCTGGCTGCTCGGTCGCGGCGTGATTGACGACAAGGGCCCGGCGGTATTGTCACTCTACGCCGGCGCCTACTTGCTCAAGCACGGCATTGTTCCGCGCTACACCTTCCGCGCGCTGCTGGGCTGCGATGAGGAAGTGGGCATGTCCGACGTTCACCATTATCTGGAGAACAACGCAGACCCCGACTTTTTGTTTACGCCCGATGCCGAGTTCCCGGTCTGCAATGCTGAGAAGGGCCAGTTTGGGGCGACGTTCGTGAGCCCCAAGATCGACGGCGGGCGCATTGTGTCCTGGAGCGGTGCCGAGGCGAGCAACGCCATTCCGTCGCAGTCTATCTGCGAGCTCGCGATTGCCGCCGATGAGCTGCCGGCGCCGGTCGAGAACGCCGACCGCCTTGAGATCACGACACTCGATAACGGGCATGCGCAGATTTTCGCCCACGGTATTGGCGGTCACGCTTCGATGCCTGAGGGCACCATCAACGCCGTCGGCCTGATCGTGTCGTATCTGCGCGAGGCCGAGGACGCGTTTGGTGCACGCGACGAGCGCCTGCTGACGCCTGCCGAGCACGAGTTCGTCAAGTTCCTGGCCTTTGTGCATGCGGATGCCTATGGTCGCGGCCTGGGTATCGACGCGACGAGCCCAGCGTTTGGCCCGCTTACCTGCAACGCTGGCGTCATCCGTGTGGCGGATGGCCATATCGAGCAGGTCATCGACGTGCGCTTCCCCGACAGCACGAGTGCCGATACCATCCGCGAGCAGCTCGAGCCGCTCGTGGGCCGTTTTGGCGTGACGTGCCAGCTGGGTCGCGCTAAGGTGCCGTTCTCGGTGTCTGCCGACGATCCGGCCGTGAAGGCGCTTATTGATACCTATAACGAGTTTACGGGCAAGCATGCTGAGCCCTTTGCTATGGGCGGCGGTACGTACGCGCGCAACTTTGCCCGCGCCGTCTCGTTTGGCCCCGAGGAGACCGGCCTGGAGCTGCCCGAGTGGGGCGGCCAGATGCACGGTCCCAACGAGTGCGCCAACGAGGACCAGCTCAAGCAGGCGCTCAAGATCTATATTGTTGCGATCCTCCGTTTGAATGAATTAGAGCTTTAAGGTCTCGCGGTTTCCCAATCTAAGTTGCGGTGGAATAGTTCCTAGAATGGGCCATTTGATGGCCAAGCAGGAACTATTTCACCGCAACTTTGTTTTTATTGGTGTAAAAGGCGGGTCATGCTTGGTGGCGGGTTTGTTATTCGTTTGTAAAGGCCGTGCTGCGCTTGCGGTAAGGGTCTATCAAATGCCCGTAAGAAACCGTAGTTGGCGCGGACGCTGCCCGGTCGGGGCCGTATCTTTCCAAACAGCAAAGCGGGCGGGGTGCCCGCGAGTCGCATGTATGAAAGGAAGATCATGCTCGATCAGGCTTATTCTCGTCGTCAGTTCCTCGGCCTCGCTGGTGGTCTTGCCAGCATCGTCGGTCTCGGCCTCGTTGGTTGCGGCGGCTCCGGCGCATCCGACGCCGCCGACAAGGGTAGCGCCGCTGCTGCCGAGTCCGTCTCCGGCGAGGTGACCTACGACGGCGCCTCCTCGTTCCAGGCTCTCGTCGAGGCCGCTGCCGAGAAGTTCATGGATGCCAACCCGGACGTCTCCGTCTCCGGCTCGGGTAACGGTTCGGGCAAGGGCCTGACCGCTGTTGCCGCCGGCACCGTCACCATCGGCAACTCCGACGTCTTCGCCGAGACCAAACTCGAGGCCGACCAGGTCAAGAAGCTCGTCGACCACGAGGTTGCCGTCGTGGGCATGGGCCCCGTCGTCTCCAAGAACGTCAAGGTCGACGACCTGTCCCTCGAGCAGCTCAAGGGCATCTTCTCCGGCCAGATCACCAACTGGAAGGAGGTCGGCGGCGACGACGCCAAGATCGTCGTCCTCAACCGCAAGGCCGGCTCCGGTACTCGCGCCACCTTCGAGGCTGCCGTCTTTGGCGACGAGGCTGTCGACTTTAAGGGCGACGCCGAGCTCGACAAGTCCGGCGACGTCCAGACTCAGATGGGCAGCACCGACAACGCCATCTCCTACCTCGACTTCTCGCACTTCGACGACTCCAAGTTCAACGCCATCAAGGTCGAGGGCGTGGAGCCCAAGAGCAAGAATGTCACCGACGGCTCCTTCAAGATCTGGGCGACCGAGCACATGTACTGTGCAAAGGACGCCGACGAGGCTACCAAGGCCTTCCTGGAGTTCATGCTTTCCGACGACGTCCAGGGCAAGCTCGTCGAGGAGCAGGGCTTCATCCCCGTCTCTGCCATGAAGGTCGTCAAGGACGCCAGCGGCAAGGTCTCCGCTAAATAAGTAGTCGCCCCCGGAAAGGTTTGCAATGGCAAAACAGCTGCCAAAGCGCGACCTTGAGAACGTGGGCCTGTGCGTCACAGGCGCGTGCGTAGCGCTCGTGACGCTTGTCGTTGCCGCGCTCATCTTTATGGTCGCCCAAAAGGGCCTCTCGGCTTTTGTCAAAGACGGCGTCTCGGTCGTCGAGTTTTTCACCGGCACCAAGTGGGACCTGGCCAACACGGCTAAAAACGGCCTGCCCTACACCGGCGCCCTGCCCCTGATCGTCACCTCGTTTGCGGTCATGGTGCTCTCCACGCTCATCGCGTTGCCCATCGCCATCGGCTCTACCATCTTTGCGGTCGAGATCCAACCAAAATTTGGCTCCAAGATCTTTCAGCCGCTTATTGAGCTTTTGACCGGTATTCCCTCGGTCGTCTTTGGCTTGATCGGCTTTCACGTTGTCGTCGGCCTTATGAAGAGCGTTTTCCACGTGAGCACGGGCTTGGGTATCCTGCCCGGTGCCATCGTACTGGCCGTCATGATCCTGCCGACCATGACCACGCTTTCGGTCGACGGCCTGCGCGCCGTGCCCGACAGCTACCGCCAGGGCTCGCTCGCGCTGGGCTACACCCGCTGGCAGACCATCTGGCACGTGGTGCTCAAGTCCGCCATGC
>UMHW01045455.1_pt1 | contig 11387 bp, 8 predicted proteins | sample 1965631 | NCBI WGS metagenome assembly UMHW01 (sample SAMEA4836107, study PRJEB28245) | human gut metagenome | biome: gut microbiome; material: fecal sample | place: Denmark | collected 2008
GCACAACGTGGTCGTGACGTCGTATGACCTCATGCGCCGCGACATCGACGAATACGTCGAGCAGGACTTTGCCCGCGTGGTGCTCGACGAAGCCCAATACATTAAAAACCCGCTCACCCAGGTGGCCCGCGCTGCCAAGCGCCTGCCGGCCGGCGTGCGCTTTGCCTTGACGGGAACGCCCATCGAAAACCGCCTGTCCGAGCTCTGGAGCATCTTCGACTTTTTGATGCCGGGCCTTCTGGGCACGCGCGACTCATTTGCCAAGCGCTTTGAGAGTCCCGTCGAGCATGCCGAGGGTGACAGCGCCGCTCGTCTACAGGCGCTCGTGTCGCCGTTTGTGCTGCGTCGCGTCAAGGAAGACGTGGTGGCCGACCTGCCCGAGAAGATCGAGGATACAGTGATGACGCAGCTTGCCGGCGAGCAGCGCAAGCTCTACCTGGCCAACCAGGACCGCATCGCCCAGCAAGTGCAGCACCGCGAGGCCGGGGAGTTTAAGAAAGACAAGCTCAAGGTGCTTGCCGAGCTCACCAAGCTGCGCCAGATCTGCTGCGACCCGCATCTGCACTATGCGGACTACAAGGCGGGAAGCGCCAAGCTCGATACGTGCATGGAGCTCGTCCACGGAGCACTCGACGGCGGTCATCGCATCTTGCTGTTCAGCCAGTTTACGGGCATGCTCGATATCATCGGCAAGCGCCTGGCCAAGGAGGACATCGCCTTCCTTAAGCTCACGGGCGCATCGTCCAAGGAGAGCCGCGCCAAGATGGTTGCGCAGTTCCAGGCGGGCGAGGTGCCGGTGTTCTTGATCTCGCTCAAGGCGGGCGGCGTGGGCCTTAATTTGACGGCTGCCGACGTGGTCATCCATTACGACCCGTGGTGGAACGTGGCGGCGCAGGACCAGGCGACCGACCGCGCCCACCGCATTGGCCAGCAGCACACCGTGACCGTGTACAAGCTCATCGCCAAGGACACGATCGAGGAGCGCATTATGCAGATGCAGGAGTCCAAGCGCGACTTGGTCAACAGCGTGCTCGGCGGCGACGGCATCTCGTCGGCGCTGTTCACGCGCGAGGATGTTCTGGCGCTGCTCGGTGGCGACGGTCGCTAGCCTCGCTCGTTATGTGTTCATTTGCGATGCCGTGGATGGTTCGCCTGCCTTTGGGCATAAGAAGCATCGAGAACATTGGCACATCAGCAAAGGAGAACATCATGGCGAAATTCTTTAAGGACTCCGACGGCAAGCTCGTTGCCGCCCTTGGCGACGGCGTTGCGACCCCTGCCGGCTGCACGGAGCTGACGGCAAACACCGAGGATGCGGCGCACGAGAAGCATGTGCCTGTTGTCGAGATCGAGCGCGACGGCCACGTCATTCGCGCACGTGTGGGCTCGACGGAGCACCCCATGCTGCCTGAGCACTACATCGAGTGGATCGCGCTTGAGGCCGAGGGCCGCCTGGAGGTCCATTACCTTGAGCCCGGCATGAAGCCCACGACGTTTTTCGCTGGCGGCTCCAAGACCGGTACCGTCTATGCCTACTGCAACCTGCATGGGCTGTGGTCCGCGACGTTCTAGGAGCGCGCCCCCGCTCGGGGTATCATAGCTAGCATATGCACATGCGAGCGCCGGCTGCATTATGCGGCCGGCGCTTTTACTACGACAACGACGATTTACGACGGAAAGGGCTGGGCCATGAAGCTCGCACTTGCACAGATCGATATGCGCCTGGGTGACATCGAAGGCATTTGCGGCCGCATCGAGGACCAGGCTCGCCTGGCTCATGAGCGCGGCGCGCGCGTGCTGTGCGTTCCGGCCCCGCTCTTTATGGGCGCCATGCCGGGCAGCCTGGTGGGCGCTGCCGATTTTGAGCACGATATGCTGACGGGTCTGGCGGGTGTTGCCGAGCGCATCCAAGAGCTCGATATGATCTGCATCGTGCCCGCTGCGGTTTCGTTTGAGGGCCAGCCCCTGCTTGACTACATGATGCTCAAAGATGGTCGCGTGGTGCCTGCGCGCGCAAGCATTGCCCTGCAGCGCGGTGGGAACGGCGATGCCCGTTGGGCGCCGCCGGTCTTCGACGTGGACGGCGTGCGTATCGCCGTGATCTTCGACTTGGACCGCGAGCTCGAGATGCTGCCGACCGGCGTCGACCTCATTGCTTATTTCCAGTTCAACGCATTTGACATGACCGACCACGAGACGGCCGCCATTGCTGCCGTTCGCAGCGGTGCCTACCGCAAGATCGCGTCCAAGCGCAGCGTATGGTTTGCCTGCATGGCGCCGGTCGGCGCCTATGACGAGTCGGTGTATACCGGCGGGTCGTTTGTACTCGACGATTGCGGTCGCGTGGTGGCCCAGGCGCCGTGTTTTGAGGAGAGCCTGCTGGTTCAGGAGATTCAACGCGGCGTAATGCTCGATGCTTTGGAGGACCATGAGCTGCCCCAGTTTCGCTCCGAGGAGTGGCTGTGGCAGGCGCTGGTGCTTGCCGTGCGCGACAATGCCCGCGCCCGCGGCACGTCGCGTGCCGTTGTGGCGCTCGAGGGCGATTTGCCGTCGTCCCTGTTGGCGGCACTTGCCGTCGATGCCTTGGGTCCGCGTAACGTAATTGGCCTGGTGCTGGGGCGCAACCGCATCTTTACGCCGGCACAGGAGGAGGCCGAGGCCGCCCGTTGTTCCGCTGTTCGCTCAATCGCCGAGCGCTTGCACATTCGCACCGTCGAGCGCGATGCGCCGGATGCGGCGCGCGTGCTCGACCGCGACGTGTCGGCGGGCGATGCCGAACGCCTGCGTTCGCGTGCGCTGGGCCTGATGCTCGAGGATACGGCGCTCGAGTTGGGCGCCATGGCGCTGAGCCCGCTGTCCAAGACCGAGTACGCGCTGGCGGCGCCCGCGCTGTCCGGCGGCTACCAGGGCGACTTTGCGCCCTTTGGCGATGTGTATCTGTCGACGCTCGAGTTTGTGGCACGCGTGCGCAACCGCGCCTCGGCCGTGGTGCCCCAAGAGCTCGTGACGCTCAACGCGGTAGAGGATTGCATGGATCGCGTGCTGGCGCAGGCACTCTCGACGCTCGCCGGCCCGGTTGATATGCTCGATCGCGCGGCGCAGCTGCTGGGCGGGCTTGAGCCGGGCGAGGTCGATGGTGCGCTCGAGTCGCACGTGGACCGCAACCGTCCCTTTGACGACATCCCGATGGCCGCCGCCAAGCCCGAGGCCTGCTCGCTGCTGCTGATGCTTGTGCGCCAGGGTGAGGCTGCTCGTCGCATGCTACCGACGGTACCGATCGTTTCGGCCCGTTCGTTTGTCGAGCGCGCCTGGCCGTACATGCTTGCGTGGTCCGATCTGGGGCTCAACGGTAAGGAGCGCATGACGGTTGATTCGCTGGCACGCGCCGAGGTGCGCCGCTTTGCCGACGACGACACGAGTGACCGTATGCGCGGCGAGATGATGGGCTTATTGGGCGAGCTGTTGGGTATTTCGCCCGAGCAGATGGAAGAGCTGCGCTCCGAGGACGGTCAGCGTCGTCTGCATGAGGGCATGAAGCGGTTTGAGGGCGAGGTCCAGGACGCCATCGACAAGATGATGGGCGGCCAGGGTGGACCTCAGGGTGGTCCGATGCCGCATCCGCCGATAGATCCGAGGCAGTTCCCATTCTTCTCTCAAAACTAGGTCGCTGCGCGCCCGCCAGAGCGGCAATCTGCCTTTCAATCGTCGGGCATGACCGCCAGGTCAATGCCCTCCTCTTTCAAGGCACCTTGCTCGCTCTGGCGGGCGCTCGCTTGCGTATGCTCAACCTACAATTCAATCTCGGCTGACGTATGGGGCTGGCGTTGTGTTATTCTAGAACAGACGTTCGTGAATGATGCGCGGGGCCTTGCCTTACGCTTGGCAAAAGACGAGGGGAGGTCGGCTTGGTCATTTTGGGTATCGACCCCGGTTTGGCCCATACGGGCTGGGGGATTATCGAGGAGCGACGTGGCGAGGTTCGCTGCCGTGCCTACGGTTGTATCGAGACCAGCGCGGGCAGCCCGCTCGCGGTGCGCCTGTCGCATATCGCCCACGACCTCAAGGGCGTCGTCGAACGCTACCGTCCCGATACCGCGGCTATCGAGAGCATCTACTTTGGCGCTAACGTCCGCTCGGCCATCCCCACGGCGCATGCCCGCGGTGCCGCGCTCGTGGCGCTTTCGGAGTGCGCACTCGAGATTGGCGAATACACGCCCATGCAGATCAAGCAGGCCGTGGTGGGCACCGGTGCCGCAGATAAACGGCAGGTTGCCTACATGGTGCGCACGCTCACACAGCTCGATCACGACCCGCATCCAGACCATGCCGCCGATGCCCTGGCCTGCGCCATCTGCCACGTTAACCTCAGCCGCACCCGGGCGCTTACCGGCGGCGAGTTCTATCAACAGAGAGGAACCGGATACTGATGATCTCCCAGCTCCATGGAACGCTTGTCGAGGCCACGATGAGCTCGGCCGTTGTCGATGTATCGGGCGTGGGCTTTGAGCTCGGCATCTCGGGCAGCACTGCCGCCACGCTGCCTACACCCGGCGGCGAGGTTCGCCTCTATACCCGTATGCAGGTGCGCGAGGACGCCATGACGCTCTTTGGCTTTGCCTCCAAGGACGAGCGCACGATGTTTGACCGGCTCGTGTCCGTGTCGGGTGTCGGTCCGCGCCTGGCGCTTGCCGTGCTTTCCACCTATACCGTGGGACAGCTGTATTCCCTGGTAATGGCCGAGGACGACAAAGGCATGGCCAAGGTGCCCGGTGTGGGCAAAAAGACTGCCCAGCGCCTCATCTTGGAGCTCAAGAGTACCTTTGCCAAGGACAAGGGCTTTGTCCCAGTCGACGTAATTCCCGGTCAGGTTGCGATGCCGGTTCCCGCCGCCGCCCCCTCGGCGATCGATGACGCCCGTGCGGCGCTCCTTTCCATGGGCTTTAGCCCGCAGGAGACCGAGGTTGCCCTGAGCGGGTATGATGGGCAGGATATGCGTGTCGAGGACCTGCTCGGCGCGGCGCTTAAGCGACTCGGAATGGATGCGTGATGTGGGAAGCCGATGACTCTCAAGACCTGTGGGCGACGCCCGGCAACTCGCCGGCGGCATCCATGGCGCATGGCGAGCGCATGGTGGGCTCGGAGTTAACACCCGAAGACCTCGATGTCGACCGTACCCTGCGTCCCCAGCGCCTGGACGACTACTGCGGTCAGGAGCATATCAAGCAGAGCCTTCGCGTGCTGATCGAGGCGGCGCAGAGCCGTGGCGAGACACTCGACCACGTGATTTTCTCGGGCCCCCCGGGTCTGGGCAAGACCACGCTGGCCACGGTTATCGCCAACGAGCTGGGCGCTCAGATCAAGACGACGAGCGGCCCCGCTATTGCGCGTACCGGTGACCTGGCAGCCATCCTGACTAACTTGCAGCCAGGTGACGTTTTGTTTATTGACGAGATCCACCGCCTTAACCGGTCGGTCGAGGAAGTCCTGTATCCCGCTATGGAGGACTTTGCGCTCGATATCGTGATCGGTAAAGGTCCGGCCGCTCGCTCGATTCGCCTGGATATCCCCAAGTTTACGCTGGTGGCGGCAACGACCCGTTCGGGTATGCTGACCGGTCCGCTGCGCGACCGCTTTGGCATTTCGTATCGCCTGGACTACTACACGGTCGAGGAGCTTGCCCAGATCGTGACGCGCTCGGCGACCATCCTAGGCGTGACGATAGACCATCCGAGCGCGCTCGAGATCGGCTCGCGCTCGCGTGGTACGCCGCGCTTGGCCAACCGTCTGCTCAAGCGCGTGCGCGACTATGCGCAGGTGCGCGGCGACGGTCCCATCGAGCTTGATATCTGCCGTCAGGCGCTCGAGTTCTTCGAGATCGACGAGCTTGGTCTGGACTGGATGGATATTCGCATCTTGGAGACGCTTGCCAAGACGTTCTCCGGCCGTGCCGTGGGCCTGACGACCCTTGCCAGCGCGGTTGGCGAGGACCCGGGTACGCTCGAAGATGTCTACGAACCCTACCTGCTGCAGTGCGGCTTGATGATTCGCACACCCCAGGGCCGTCAGGCAACCTTGCGCACCTTTGAACACTTGGGCATCGAGTCAGCCGTTTAGAGGCGGGTTTGTTTTGGCTGGTCTGTAGGCTATCGCTGAGCATTGGATAAACATATCGCCATTCATCGGTTACGGGTGTTTTACTATTGCGCGCCCGTGCTATGCTGAATTGGTCTTTTTCTCATCCGGTAACGAAAGGACCGCCCATGCCTACTGACATCGAAATCGCACGTTCCGTCACGCCGCTGCCCATTACCGAGGTGGCTAAGAACGCCGGCGTCGACGTAAAGCACCTGATTCCGTACGGCTTCGACAAGGCTAAGGTCGACTATTCACTGCTCAACGAGCCGACCGATCACCAGGCCAAGCTCGTCCTCGTGACCGCCATCAACCCCACGCCCGCCGGCGAGGGCAAGACCACCACGACCATCGGTCTGGCCGATGGCCTGCGCCGTCGCGGCGTCAAGAGCGCCGTGGCCCTGCGCGAGCCTTCGCTCGGTCCTGTCTTTGGCGTAAAGGGCGGTGCCGCCGGCGGCGGTTGGGCCCAGGTCATCCCTATGGAGGATATCAACCTGCACTTTACCGGCGACTTCCACGCTATCGGCGCCGCCAATAACCTGCTGGCCGCCATGCTCGACAACCATATTCAGCAGGGCAACCAGCTCGGTATCGACGTCAAGCGCATCACCTGGAAGCGTGTCGTCGACATGAACGACCGCCAACTGCGCCATGTTATCGACGGCATTGGCGGCAAGGCCCAGGGCGTGCCGCGCGAGGACGGCTTCGATATCACCGTTGCCTCCGAGGTCATGGCGATCCTGTGCCTGTCCACGAGTATCAACGACCTCAAGGAGCGCCTGGGCGAGATCGTCGTCGGCTACAGCTTTGCCGGCGAGCCCGTTCGCGCTCGCGACCTCAAGGCTCAGGGCGCCATGGCTGCGCTGCTTAAGGATGCGCTCAAGCCCAACCTGGTGCAGACGCTCGAGGGCACGCCCGCGTTTGTCCACGGCGGTCCCTTCGCCAATATCGCCCACGGCTGCAACTCCATCATGGCCACTCGCATGGCTATGCGCTTTGGCGATGTCGCCATTACCGAGGCAGGCTTTGGCGCCGATCTGGGTGCCGAGAAGTTCCTCGACATCAAGTGCCGCATGACGGGCGTCCGCCCCAGCGCTGTCGTGATTGTCGCCACCGCCCGTGCGCTTAAGTACAACGGCGGCGTTGCCAAGGCCGACCTCAACGAGGAGAACCTCGAGGCCCTCAAGGCCGGCATGCCCAACCTGCTGCGCCACGTTGACAATATTCAGAATGTCTACGGTCTGCCCTGCGTGGTCGCCATCAACCGCTTCCCGACGGACACCGAGGCAGAGCTTGCGCTCATCGAGTCCGAGTGCCAGAAGCTCGGCGTTAACGTTAAGCTTTCCGAGGTCTGGGCCAAGGGCGGCGAGGGCGCGCTCGAGCTGGCCGATGAGGTCATGCGCCTGATTGAGCAGCCGAGCGAGCTCAAGTTTGCCTACGAGGACGGCGCCGATGTTGCCGACGCTCTGGAGGCCGTCGCCACCAAGGTTTACCGCGCCGATGGCGTCGACTTTACCCCGGCGGCCAAGCGTCAGCTCGCCGAGCTGCGCGAGAACGGCTTTGGTAACCTGCCGGTTTGTGTCGCCAAGACCCAGTACAGCTTTAGCGACAACGCCAAGGCCCTGGGTGCTCCCGAGGGCTTCCGCATCACCGTGCGTGAGCTCAAGGTTTCCGCCGGCGCCCACTTTGTGGTCGCGCTGACCGGCAGCGTTCTGACCATGCCGGGCCTGCCCAAGGTTCCCGCGGCAGAGAACATCGACGTCGACAACGACGGCAACATCACCGGTCTGTTCTAAGACTGCTGCTTATAGCTGCTTGCCCGCCCCGCCGCGCCCACCAAGGCCCGGCGGGGCTTTTTGATCCTTAGGCACGCGCATGTCTTGTAGATACCGGCGAGCTTTGCCCATCATAGGCTTTTGCGCGGGTAGAATGCATGGATAACTTGATGCTTACAGGCGACGGAAAGGAAACGTTGCATGGACCAGGATAAGACGACCGTGATGGGCGGATATGGCTCCGCACAGGCTGGCGGCAGCGCCGATGCGACCCGCGTCGTGCCGAATCCCGGCAATGCTGCTCCCGATGCGACGCAGACGTCTGCCGAACCCACACGGGTTATGGGCTATGGCGATACACCACGGGATCCGTTTGATTATGCACCGCAGGACCCGTATGGCAATGCGACGCCGGACCCGTATGGCAATGCGGCGGCAGGCGCTTATAACAACCTGCCGCAAAATCCCATTCCGCAGCCTCAGCAGACGACGTATATGCCGCGCACGGCGCAGGCCCAGCCTCGATATGAGTCGCGCGATCCGTATGCACGCCAACCTTATCGCGAGTATCCCAAATCGATTCCGCAGTATGGTGAGGACGAGGAAGAGGCGCCGTCGCGTTCGTCGAGTGTGATCAAGAAGATCCTGATTGTGCTGGCGATTTTCTTTGCCTTGTCGGTCGTGTTTGCCATCGTGTCGGGCATGCTCAACAAGCGAGGGAGTTCAACGGCCGATACCACAGCCGAGCAAACCGAGTCCACCTCGTCTAGCACTGTCGACCTGAGCGATATCCCGGGACAGTACTGGTCCAACGCCAAGAAGCTCCTCAAGTCGCGCGGAGCCGACCTTTCGAACGCCGTGATCCTGACCGACGATGGCTCAACGCCCGTCATCGATTCCAACTGGGTTGTTACGAATGCCTACTATAACGACAACGGCAACCTGGAGATTCAGCTCACGCACAAGAACAGCTATGGCAACTCGTCCGGCGGCCAAAGCGGTACCGACAGCTCGAGCTCCAATACGTTGGAGGATTTGAGCAACAAGGCGCAGGAGTTGGGAGACAAGGCGCAAGAGCTGGGCGATACGGCACAAAACCTGGGTGATACCGCGCAGAACTTGGGAGACATGGCGACGGATGCCTGGAACGCCCTGCAAAACGGCATTTCGGGCGCACAGGGTAACTAGCTGTTAGGCGGGCTACAGCTGCTCTGCCGGACGGTCGGGCGAGCTAAAGCCCGAATCAAACGTGACGACGCATGATGCATCGGGCCGGCGCTCGTGCACGATGCGCGTGACGAGCTCCAGCAGCTCCTCGTCGGATATGTCAAAGCCGTCGGGACGCACCAGGTCAAACGAAACAAAGCCGTCGTGCTCGTGCAGGTCGTGGATGGAAAGCGCGGGGTCGATCTGCGCTACGCCGCGCTTTACCCAGCCGCGCAGGTCGTCACCGGTTGTTGCAATGGGGTCGCAGTGCAGCGTAATGCCAATGCCCATCTGGCGTTTGATGTCGTGTTCGATGGTGTCCAGAATCTCGTGGTGCTCAAAGGCATCGCCCTCGCCGGGCATTTCAACGTGTGCGCTGGCAAACTGACGGCCGGGGCCGTAGTCGTGCACCATGAGGTCGTGCGTGCCCAGAACCTGGGGGTACGACATGATCCTGTCGCGGATTTCCTGGACGAGCTTGGGGTCGGGCGCTTGTCCCAGCAGTGGGCTGATGGCGTCGCGCACCAGGCCCAGGCCGCTGATGCAGATGAAGATGCCCACGCCCAGGCCCGCCCAGCCATCGAGGTCAAAGCCGGTCGTCTGCGAAATAAGCGCCGCCACCAAGACCGAGCCCGAGGTGATGACGTCGTTTTTGGAGTCCTGCGCCGTGGCGATGAGCGTCTCCGAGTCGATGCGATTCCCCAGCGTGCGGTTGAACGCGGCCATCCAGAGCTTAACGAGCATGGATGTAGCCAGTGCCGCAAGGGAAACGAGCGTGTAAGCGGTGGGGGAGGGCTTGATGATCTTGGTAACGGACTCGAGCGCCAGGTTGATGCCGACGGCACAAACGAGGACGGCGACAAACAGGCCGGCGAGGTATTCGTAGCGGCCGTGGCCATAGGGGTGACCTTCGTCGGCCGGGCGACTGGCAAGGCGGAATCCGAGCAGGCTCACAATGTTGCTCGACGCATCGGAGAGGTTGTTGAAGGCGTCGGCGATAAGCGAGACGGAGCCGGCGAGCAGACCCGCGATGCCCTTGGCTAGGCACAGGGTAATGTTGAGGCCAATGCAGATGAGACTTGCGGCAAAGCCAGCGTTGGTGCGGCAAGTCGTACCGACCGGCTCGTCCACACTGCCGGGAACAAGCGTATGTACCAGCCGATTTACAAATAGCATGGCGTATCTCCTCGCATCCTCGTTTAAGGGGATAGTGTAGCTCGCATGGGCGCACCGTGCGCCGATGCTCAGAAAATGCAGTAATGGTCTGCTGGAGCTAACGAGCGGCCCTTCTTGTCCGACCGGGTGCTCCATTTTGGGCCACATGGGTATGGGCATGTGCCTGCCTGCCCGACATACTTAATGTCGACAGCCCCTGCGCAAAGGAGGACGTATCCATGGACGAGATGTTTGCCATTAAATGCCAAAACTGCGGCGGCCCTATGTACTCACACCAGGCTAAACGCAGCTTTGAGTGCGCCTATTGCGGCACGGTCATCCCGTGGCAGGCCGATGCGGGGGAGCCCAAGAGCGCCCTGGGCATTCGCCATACGCCGCTGACGGTGGTTGACGGGCTGCTTAAGCTCACTCACGTGTCGCAGCTCGAGCGCCCGGTTGACCCCGACTGGTATTTCTTTAATGCGTACTGGCGCAACCAGTCGGTTCTGGAGCATCTACTGTGGGAGGACCGCGGCACGGCGCAGGAGTTCCAAGAAGCCACGCACGTGAGCATTCCCTGCCCCTTCTGCGGCGCGTCCTTTGAAGGCGAGTCCACTCAGCGCGTGTTTGAGTGCCCGTCCTGCGGAAATAAGATCGGCGTCGCCGACCTTCTCAAGCCCGGCACGTTTAGCAAGCGCCTGACTATGGGCGTGGGTGCGGAGTATGTACCTGAGCAGGGCATTCCCTGTGAAATCTCGCCGCAGCAGGCGCGCGCCAACGCGCTGCAGCTGGTGCGCCAGTACCCTGACGCCTTTGCCGGGCACGACGTGGAAGACGCGATCCAAAACGACATGACGCTCTTCTACTTCCCCATGGCGCTCGCGGACCTGCGCATGATGGCGTCCTTCCCGGGCAAGGGGCTGAGCAAGGAGACCCTGGTGTACTACGAGGTGCTCGACTGGGCGTATCCGCGGGCAAACTACCTGGACGTTCGCCTTATGGGCATTCTGGAGCCATGGGACTTTGCCAAGGTTGGGCCGTTTGACCCGGCCATGCAGGAAGGCGACTTCCGCGTTGTCTCCGTCGATGCGTCTACCAAGGACCAGGTGGTCATTGATA
>UMHW01066640.1_pt1 | contig 11319 bp, 4 predicted proteins | sample 1965631 | NCBI WGS metagenome assembly UMHW01 (sample SAMEA4836107, study PRJEB28245) | human gut metagenome | biome: gut microbiome; material: fecal sample | place: Denmark | collected 2008
AAATATTCTTTTACGGGTTGAATCATCTTGGCATGCGAGTATCCGTTTCGGCTTCGTTGGTCATCGGGCGCATAATAATAAGTGCACTGAATTGGCAAGAAAGGCGCCGGCTTGATTTGCCTCAAACTTTGCTTTCTAAAGAAGGGGAGTTTCTGAATAGGAAAGTACCGGTTGATTTGATCCATTACCGATGATATGTCTGAATTTGTGAAAAATTATTGGCACAACCCATATTGTACATATAAGGTATAAAAATAAAAACGTTTCTTCCTAATTGTATATCTGGGAAGGAACGCTTTTTGTGTTGTGAGGATATATTTTTGACGCTTTGGGTTTTGCTGGGGTGATTCTGTTTGTGGAAAGCTTATTGCCCGTGATTCTTCTATGATTACCTTTAGGTAGCACTATGTGAAGATTATGGTATAGAAAACCGAGACCCGCTTGGTTGGGGCGGAAGATAAATAATTGTACTGATAAAGTAAATGTATGAATACATAGGAAATGGATGTGGAAGTGCTATGTGTGTTTACGCCTGCCGGTTTGGATGAGATAAGCTGGTAACGCTGTTATTTTCCGAGAAAAATACGATGCAGGAGCTACTGTGTTTTTTCGCTCAGTACAGCTTGGATGATTTGAGACAGCATATCCTGTTTTTTCTCTGAGAGAGTATATTCCGTTCCATTGAAGAGAAATGTGCTGCTCAGGATAGATCTCAGATCCGGTAGTTCTTTTGTGTTGTACGTACTTCTATCTTCCTGCAGGATATAATTCCGGGGCTTTCCTATCTGAGACAGTTCGTCAGTGGAAATGTGCAGACCACTGCAGATTTTTACTATATTGTACATGGATCCGCCATCTACATTCTTCAGAATGGAATATAGAGTTCCATATGGCATATTGATCTTTGCGGCGAAATCTTTCAGTGTCCATCGTTGGAGGATCAGCTTTTTCAAATATTCCTCTTTTGTCATAATCGCCTCCTTACTGTTGATTTTACATAAATAATATCGAAATTTCAATGAATCAGGAGTGGGATGTGGATTTTTTAGTAATAAAAAGTTATAATGATATAATAATTTGAAATTTCAAATTAAAGGGAGAGAGGAACGTGTATAAAAATCTGATGGCAGAATTGGCAAAACAGGAGATGAGCCTTGAAGAACTGTCAAAAGAAATGGGGATCAAGCAGGAAATGCTGCTGTTGAAAATGGAAAACCGTCATGGAATTAATTTTAAGGAGGCTGTGAAGATTAAAATGATTCTAAAAACGGATATGCCGTTGGAGGAGCTTTTTTTTTGGGAGTCGATTTGAAATTTAGAATTATATGATTGGGCCATTGTGTATGTATGCTGTTACAGTATGTAACGACATACACATGACGGGAAATAAGGAAACTCTTTTATTAAAGTGGACTTGAACAGAAATATGGAGAATAAGGTAGCTTTTTAGGAATGCCTTGGAAATAATCGATCGCTCCGAAATTCATCTCCATTCTTAAGAAATATTGATATGAATCATATTCATAAAGGCATTTGGAATTAAAGTAAGGACAGCTGTACTGTTATTGCAAAAATTAAGAGCACAGATGTTTACATTATATGAATGAAATGGCACTGAACCGGTAGATAAATATTCATCAGTGAAAAATTTGTATTTTTATAAAGGCTGGTAAATATGATGAGAAGTATAGAAGGAGGTGTAGGAGGTCTGCCGGATCATATAAATAAATTTTTGATATAGCATTATATTTTTTGGGTATGTAGAGAGGAAGGGTTATATGAACAAAATTTACAAAGTCATTTGGAGCAAAGTGAAGAACAGTTATGTGGTAGTTCCAGAAATTGCCGTCAGCAGCAGCAAAAATAAGGGGAATAAAGCATATAAATCTGCGCTGGCTGCGGTTTTAACGGCGATGCTGGGCTTTGGCGGTTTTGTCGGCAGTGAGGCGGCTACAGTCAATGATGGGGATACATTGAACGGCAGTACCCATATCACCGTAACTAAGGATCCGGCAACCAAGACGATTACCATATCAACGACCGGGCTGGCCACGACGGGTGATTTGGCTACATTAAGTACGCAGGTGAATACCAACACCGGTAATATCAACAATAATGCTACCCATATCAGTACGAATGCTACCAATATCAGCACAAACGCCGGCAATATCAGCAATAATACATTAAAAATCAACACGCTCACAGCACTGACAAATAGCCTGGGACTTGATGCTACAAAACCGGGGATTAAGTATTTCCGTGCCAATTCCACGGGGGCAGATGCTTCAGCTGTTGGCTCGGATGCTGTCGCGGTAGGAACGCAGGCCAGAGCCACCAAAGATAATGCGATGGCAATGGGGGTAGAGGCCAAAGCAGAAGCCGAAGATTCCGTGTCGGTAGGGCATGCTTCCAGAAACGTTTCTAATGCAGTAAATGGCGTGGCCATCGGCCATGGGGCAATTAACGGTGCTGTCAGCGGTATGACGCCGGATGGAGACAGCACGGTCGTACTTGTCGGCGGCGGCAAGAATAGTGTGTCTGTCGGGAATAAAGCCAATGCCCGTGGTAATTCTTCTATTGCGTTGGGAGATGGAGCGGTTGTTCAAAATGATGGCGGCAATCGTATAGTTAATAACAACAGTATGGCGATTGGAACAGCGGCAAAGACGGTATCTTCTGATAATGCGACAGCTATCGGGCACGGTGCTTTTGTTGCCAAAAACAGCCACAGTGCGATTGCTGTCGGCGAAAGTGCCCAGGCCGGTAAGGAAGCCGCAACGGCGATCGGCAAAGAAGCGGCTGCTAAAGGTAAGAACAGTCTGGCAGCCGGTACTTCTGCTGTGGCCGAAGGAGAAAATGCCGTATCTGTTGGTCAGGGAACGGAAGCAAAAGGGAAAAATGCGGTTGCTATTGGGAATGCCAGTCAGACAGCCGGTTCCAGTTCTGTTGCTGTCGGTGATGAAGCCGGCGCGGCAGCCGGCAGATCTGTGTCTGTCGGTATTGGTGCCGGTAAGGGCATGATTGGTGATGTATTGGGAACGAAGGGCTCGCATGTGTCTATTGGTGACGAAGCCGGACAAAATGTGGATGGACAGCATGATATTGCCATCGGCACCAAGGCGGGCGGAAATGTATCCAGCAATTATAATATTGCCATTGGTGTAGAGGCAGGGACGAATATAGGTACTGCCGGTAACCCTTCTATTGGGAAAAATGTATCCATCGGATATAATGCCAATAAGAATGCTACCCTGGTGTCCCGCCTCCAGGCGACAGCAGTCGGCAGTGATACGAAAGCCGCTGATGACGCGTTGGCGCTTGGTTTTCATGCGCAGGCAGCAGGAAATGGATCCATAGCTGCCGGGTTTAATGCATTGGCGGAAGACGCGGCCAGCATGGCGCTGGGACAAGGGGCAAAGGCTTCCGGCGGGAACATTGCCATCGGTAATGGTTCGGAAGCCAGCGCGGCCATGATCAGCGGTACTGGTTACCTGACAGGGACTGCTGCTCCTTCCACAGGTGTTTCAGTCGGTACGGCGGCAGCATTGCGCCGTATTACGAATGTGGCGGATGGCGCGCAGGATCAGGATGCCGTCACCGTGGCACAGCTGAAGAAATCCATCGATGAAACGGTCCGGCAGGTGAATGCCAGTATCACCAGTACGACGGCTACAGGAGTTTACTATGATACTGTAACTACCGGGCAGGGAGAGAGTATCACTTTAAAGAATACCAATAACAAAGGAACCGTGATTCACAATGTGGCTAAGGGTACATCGGGAACAGATGCGGTTAATGTTAATCAGTTGAATGAAACAGTGGATCAGGCAAAGACTCATTATTACTCTGTGAAGTCCACAAATGCGAATAATTACAATAATGACGGGGCTGCCGGCGAAGATTCTATGGCAGCAGGAGTTGGCGCCAAAGCGTTGGAAAAACGCAGCGCGGCCATTGGGAATAATGTGGAGGCACAGGGAGAAGGCAGCATCGCCCTGGGAACCGGCTATGAGGAAATAAATGGTGGTACACCTACCATTACGCAGACTGTGGCGGCTTCCGGTTATAAATACAATATGGCCATTGGTGCAGGAGCACAGTCGGAAGGGAATCATTCTATTGCCATGGGTACCCGTGCCGTCACCACCATAAAGAATGGCGGGACCAGTGTGGATAAGGCAGTGGCTATCGGTTATGCCGCCGGAGCCTCTGATGATAAAGCAGTAGCAATAGGCAGTGAAGCTAAGAGTAACAGCCGGAGCGCGGTAGCTTTGGGTGATCGGGCACATGCATTGGCGAATGATGCTTTGGCTATAGGTACAACGGCAAGTGCTACAGGAGAATCTTCCGGTGCAATCGGTACGGCCAATACTGTCAATGGAGCAGGGACATATGTCATCGGCGCACGGAACAGTGCCCCCACAACTCCGGTAGCAAGCAATGGTTCAAATATCACGGCGGTCAATTCTGGGGTCTTTGGAAATGAAAATACGTTGGACGGTGAGAATAACAGAGTAACCGGAAACAGTAACATCGTCAAAAAAGAAACGGCAACAGGGCTAACGGATATCATGCTGACAGGGAATAATAATACAGTCAGCGGCGATACGGATACAACGACGCAGGATGATGCCGGCAAGGTATCCGGTATCACGATTACCGGTTCAAAGAACACGGTAAAGGCAAAAAATAATACAAAGAATCTTACAGATGTCCAGATTGTCGGGAATAATAATACGATAGACACATCAAATAAAACGCTTGATTTGTCCAATACCCAGATATTGGGCAGCAATGTGAATGCCACCATGGGAAATTCCGTATATCTGGGGAGCGGCTCCGCTTATGTGGCAGACAGCGCGTCCACAAAAGGTATGGCGGTTTATAACAGTGATGGTACCTATGCTTATGCAGGGGGCACACCGGCAGGTGTCGTCACGGTGGGAGCCCAAGGCAAAGAACGCCGTATTCAGAACGTGGCGGCCGGATTGGTTGCTCCGCAGAGTACGGATGCAGTCAATGGAAGCCAGCTCTATACCATGACCCGTCCGCTCCGTTTTGGCGGAGACAATTCCACTATCGGTGCGACAAGTGCGGCAGACGTTAATGTGGTTAAACGGGGATCTGACCAGGCGATGTCCATCTTGGGTGGCGCTGATGGTAACAAGCTGAGTGATAACAATATCGGCGTGGTAGCCGATGCGGCGAATAATAAGTTCAATATCAAGCTTGCTAAAGAGCTGAAAGATCTGACCAGCGTAACGACAAAAGACGCGGCAGGAAATACGACGGTAACCAACGGAGCCGGTATGACTGTGACCGACAGTGCCGGAAATAAGACGGAAGTCACCGCCGGCGGCATTACCATTACGCCGAAGACACCGGGACCCGGCAAAACGAATGTTTCTTTAACCGCGGACGGACTGAATAATGGCGGCAACCAGATCCATAATGTAGAAAAAGGCACAGCCGATACAGATGCGGTCAATGTCAGCCAACTGAAGGCTCAGTCTTCTGATCTTATTCAAAAGGGCTTCGGTATCCAGGCGGAAGATGGACAAAAAGTGCATAAAGACCTCGGTAGTGATGTGGAAGTTGTAGGTGATGGAAAAAATATTACCACCAAAGTCGAGGGCGGCAAGGTCAAAGTGGCATTGAAAGACGATATTAATGTCAACAGTGTGACGACAAAAGACGCGGCAGGAAATACGACAGTAACCAACGGAGCCGGTACGACCATTACCGACAGCACCGGGAATAAGACGGAGGTCACCGCCGGCGGCATTACCATTACGCCGAAGACACCGGGACCCGGTAAGACAAATGTTTCTTTAACCGCGGACGGACTGAATAATGGCGGCAACCAGATCCATAATGTGGCAAAAGGCACGGCTGGTACAGATGCGGTCAATGTAGATCAGCTGAAAGACGAGATCGCAGCCAATGCGACCAAGCTGGTAGACGGAAAGAATACCACCGTTGAAGGCGACGGAACAGCAGCCAATCCGTATAAAGTCAATGTAAAAGATAACATCAATCTTGGTGAAAAAGGCGCGAACGGCAAAGACGGATCCATTGGAGTCAACGGTAAAGATGGCTCTGCTGTGGTCATCAACGGCAAAGATGGCTCCATCGGTTTGAATGGCAAGGACGGCGCTAATGGACTTACCATTAAAGGTGGTGATGGTAAACCCGGCGTTGACGGAACGAATATCACACGTCTGATCATCGAAGAAAAGAATGGTGATAAACATGACGTCGCTACCCTGGATGATGGGCTTAAGTTCGCAGGAAATACCGGTACCGTAGCTAAAAAACTGAACAGTACCATGACGATCAAGGGCACCGGTGCGAAGGCGGATACGGAATATGATTCTTCCAACATCAAGACCATGGTGAATAGCAACGGTGAAATGATTGTTGGCTTGGACAAGAACCTGAAAAGCGAAACTATTGTTGCTACAGGTAAAGACGGCAAAGATGGTAAAATCGGTATTAATGGTAAAGACGGCGTAACGACAAATATTTCCGTTACCCGTGATGGCAAGCCCGGAGTAGACGGCGCGCCGGGTACGACCACGACCCGTATCGTATACGAGAAACCGGACGGAAGCAAAGAAGAAGTGGCTACCTTAAATGATGGCATGAAGTATGGCGGTGATACAGGAGCGGTCATCAAGAAGAAACTGAACGAACAGGTGAACGTAGTCGGAGGCATTACAGACACAAACAAACTGACCACAGAAGACAACCTTGGCGTCGTATCCGACGGCAATAACAACCTGAAAGTCCGCATGGCCAAAGACCTGAAAGGTTTGGAAACTGTGATGACAAAGACAGTTACTGCCGAGACAGGAAATATCACTACGGTAAATTCCGATACAGTGAATGCCAAGACTGTCAATGCCACGACCGTCAAGACGGGAGATACCACGATTAATGATAACGGACTGACTATCAATAACGGGCCTTCCATCACCAAAAACGGTGTAGATGCGGGAGATAAGAAGATCACCAATGTGGCGCCCGGCGATATTAGCCCGACCAGCAAAGACGCGGTGAACGGTTCCCAGCTGTTCCAGACAAACCAGAGCATCAGCAAGCTGGGGGACCGCGTGAACAAAGTTGGCGCTGGGGCAGCCGCCTTGGCATCCCTCCATCCGCTGGACTTCGATCCCGATGATAAATGGGATGTGGCAGCCGGTTATGGACATTACAGAAATGCCAATGCGGGGGCTATCGGCGTATTCTACCGTCCGAATGAGGATACCATGTTCAGCGTGGGAGGTTCCTTTGGCGGCGGAGAGAATATGGTGAATGCCGGCGTCAGCTTGAAACTGGGACAGGGCAACAATGTATCCACATCAAAAGTGGCAATGGCGAAAGAAATCAAAGATCTCCGTAAGGAAGTGGAACAGCTGCGCGGCGCGCTTGGCCAGGTCGTTCAGGGACAGGCGTTGGATCCGATGAAGATCAAGCTCTTCCCTGATGTACCGGAGAACCACTGGGCTTACGAATATATCGCCACCCTTGCGGGGAATGGTATCCTTGAAGGGTATCCTGACGGAAACTTTGGCGGCGACCGTATGATGACACGTTATGAATTCGGTGCTATTGTATACCGCGCGATGCAGAGAGGATTCGAAGTACCTGCTAGAATGCTCAAGGAATTTGAACCTGAATTGGAACGGTTCCGCGTGGACACGATTGCGCAGAACAAAGCAGGACAGCCGACAATCGAACGTGTACGTGTCATTCACAACAGATAATCCTGTAAAATAATTTCCGTGTAGTATGAAATCATGCCTCCATGAATATGCGATAGAATTCAGGAGGCATGATTTTTCTATTTTCTATAAAGAAAGCAGATGAACGATTTTGAAAATAAATGAAACGTCTTGCCCTTGCGGGTTTAGGAAGGCGCCGATTTCAAAGACGCTAAGAGACGCATGAAATTGTGATCATCATCGATGCTGTAGCTCTGGGGATACTCACTTGCGGGAGCGGGATGAAGAATACGGAATGAAATGTTTTCCTGTGTAACTGCCCGATTTGCTGTTGCGGTTTAGTGTCTGATTTCATTTTACAACTAACCTTGTTTCTTAATTATTCATGATAGTTTTTAAAAAAGTGGAAATAAGATAAATTCTATGCTATAATATTTAATTATTAGAAAAGCAGTTTTGTGTAACCTGCGGAATTTGTCTGTTAAAATCTGAAACCGGTTGTGTGACAGGGAGAGGTGAGACGGAGCGCGAAGGGTAAAACATGATAGCTCTTTTATATTTTTTATTTTCTTTAAATTGGGAGGAAAGTATGAACAAAATTTACAAGGTCGTATGGAGTAAGGCAAAACATGCCTATGTCGTCACTTCTGAAGTGGCAAAGAGCCACACGAAAAGCGCTTCGGGAAAAGCAGTGAAAGCCGCTCTGGCAGCAGCTGTGGGGATGGGAGTCCTCATGGGTGGATACACGGCGAATGCGGCGGATACAACGACAGGTTCCGGCAGCGGCGTGGCGTATGGTACGGGCAGTGACGCGCCGAAAGCAGAAAATGTGGCCATTGGCAAAGGGGCAGGTATTTCCTATTCCAATGGTGCAAGTAACGCTACCGGTGATATTGTGGTAGGCAACGGTGCTAACATCAATAACTATGCCAGCCAGGGTGGCAGCATTGCCATTGGCAAAAATGCAAAAGTAGAAAATATGGCTGGCGGCGGAGAAGCCAGCTTTGCCTTTGGACAGACAACATTTAGCGGAAGTTGGTTCTCTTCTGCTAGAATTCCTGCTGATCCGACGAAGGTCGTAGGCAGTGTTGCTATCGGTGATAATACATTTGCCCGTACCGGTAGTACGATGATCGGTTCACATAATTACAAAGGCGCACTGGGGGATACCACGGTAGACAGCGCTTCTACGCGGACAGACGCGTTGAATGTCTATGCCACCACCATCGGTGCCAACAGTTTCAGCAATGGCGCTTTTACGACAAGTACCGGTGTCTATAATATTATTTCCAGCGAGTATAATGGTGGACGACTGGCAAATCCGGTAAAGAATTTAGGAGCCACCATTACAGGTTCTTTGAATAGTATTGAATCGAAAACATCAAATAATCGTTATGCTGGTATCGCTAATACTGTTACCGGTGTGGCAAACCGCACCTTTAATTCCAATGGATCTCTCATTTACGGTGCCGGCAATGAAATTACCAATTCCATCACCAATATTTCTGCACCATCTGATAGTGGTTCTTCTGCAAAAGAATTTGCTGATAAATTGAGAACTGCGATTACAGGTTCTAAAAGTGGCGGTGCCACTTTAGCTATTGGCGGTGGCAACAAAGCGGATTATACCCAGAAAACATCCATTATTGGCGTTAACAATACCGTGACCGGTACCAGCGGCAGTCCGAGTACCTACAACTCGATCACCGGTTATAATAATACAGCGACTAATATCAATCACGTCTCCGTCATCGGTTCTGAAAATAATGTGACCAATACAAATGGCGCTGTTGTCTTTGGGGATAAGAGAACACTGACAGGTGCCGACGGCAGCGTTGTCATCGGTTCGTCTCAAGCCGGTACCAGTACCAGTGTCAAGAATGCTGTAGCCATCGGCAGTGAAGCCAACGTGACCAAAGAAGGCGGTGTAGCGCTTGGCGCAGGTTCTGTGGCGTCCGTGGATAAAGGCGTTGCGGGCTATGATCCCGGAACAGGTACGAATTCCACGGATACATCTTCGGTATGGAAATCTACGCAAGCAGCTGTTTCCGTAGGCGATACGTCCAAAGGTATCACCCGCCAGATTACCGGAGTTGCAGCCGGCACAAATGATACTGATGCTGTCAATGTAGCGCAGCTGAGGAAAGCAAAAACATCCATCGTAGCGGCTGCTTCCACAGAAGTAAGGGCCGGGACGAATATTACGTCGGTGAATAAGACGGCAGATCCTGGGGACGGACATGCTATATACACGATCAATGCCAAGGATACGGTAGTAACCGGCGGCACGGCGACCTATGCCTCGAACGGTGCAGGTACTGCTACGCTGACAAACAGTGATGGAACGACAGCAACCGTCACCGGATTGCAGGACCGCTATACATCATCTGCTTCACTTAGCGGGGATACGTTGAACTTCACTCGTAATGACGGCAGCACCTATTCCGTTTCCGGCATCGCGTCTTCGCAGGATATCAAAAATGTAACCAATAAAGTAGGCGAACTGGGAACCCGTGTGAACCGTGTAGGAGCGGGCGCTGCAGCATTGGCAGCCCTTCATCCCCTTGATTTCGACCCGGATGATAAGTGGGATTTCGCAGCCGGTTACGGCAACTACAAAGATGCTCATGCCGTATCGGTAGGCGCATTCTACCGCCCTAATGAAGATACCATGTTCAGCGTGGGCGGTTCCTTCGGTGCCGGTGAAAACATGGTGAATGCCGGAGTTAGCGTGAAGCTGGGACAGGGCAACCATGTATCCACATCCAAAGTAGCCATGGCAAAAGAAATCGTCGATCTCCGTGATGAGAACAAGGACTTGAAGAAACGCCTGGATACCATGGAGCAGAAGATGAATTCTATTCTTGGCATCCTGGATATGGGTAAGAAGAAGGATTTCCCCGATGTGCCGGAAAACCACTGGGCTTATGAATATGTGGCTACATTGGCAGGAAACGGTATCATCGAAGGCTATCCGGACGGTGAATTCAAGGGTGACCGTTCCATGACCCGCTATGAATTTGCGGCGATGTTCTATCGTGCATTGAAGAATGGAGCGCCGGTAGATGACAATATGGATAGAGCCATGAATGAGTTCGAACCGGAACTCCGCCAGATCCGTCTGGATCGTATCCGTGTCGACCGCATTTCCGGCAAGGACAATGACAGAAACAAGGTAGAACGTGTCCGTGTCAACAGTGAAGACGATAAGGCGAAAAATGATTACCGCGATGTGTATGGTTCTCATATTTCCCCGAAAGCGTAATGGAAAGCAAGGGTAAGGAAATAACTTAAGAAACATAAAATACGGTACTCGTCAGATGTGATGGGTACCGTACTTTTGTATGACTGAGGATAAGCTGACGGTCAGGCGTCATCCGAAGCGAATGTGAAGGATCTGTACCCGTGGTGGGGAAAGTGGTAAGGCGTCATCCGAGTCATAGATTCTTCACTCCGTGCCATATTGCTGCTTTGCTGCTTTTTCACAAAGCATTCTTGCGTCCATTCAGAATGACGATTGGAGGAAGAGGATAAAAGCTATCAGCTGTGAGCTGTGAGCCGTTAGCTGTGAGTTAAAAGCCGAAGCATATGA
>UMHW01070211.1_pt1 | contig 11087 bp, 6 predicted proteins | sample 1965631 | NCBI WGS metagenome assembly UMHW01 (sample SAMEA4836107, study PRJEB28245) | human gut metagenome | biome: gut microbiome; material: fecal sample | place: Denmark | collected 2008
AGCGGCGCTTGGGGATGATGACCCCATGGGCCCCGGCGCACTCGGCGGTGCGGAGGATAGCACCCAGGTTGTGGGGGTCGGAAATTTCGTCGCACACCACCAGCAGCGGCGCCTCCCCCTTTTCTTCGGCGGTATCCAGCAGGGATTGCACAGTCACATATTCCCGCATAGCCGCCAGGGCGATGACCCCCTGGTGGGCGTGGGTACGGCTCATGCCATCCAGCTTGCGCCGGTCGGCCTCTACCACCACGATGCCCTTTTCCCGGGCCCGGGAGGCAATATGGCCCAGGGTCTTGTCTGTCTCGCCCTTGGCCAGGTAGATTTTGTCGATGTTCTCCCCGGAGCGCAGAGCCTCGATCACGGCGTTGCGGCCCTCAATGATGCCGTCCGCCTCCGCCTGGGGCAGGGGCCTCTGTCTATCGTTTTCTCTCATAGCTCGTCCTCACAGAATAAAAATAAAAAAGCCTTGCATCAGGCTGCCGTTGTAACGCTTAACGCCGCGCACGAAAAGTGATGCGCGCGGCAGGCTGCAAGCTCTTTGCCGGAAAAATACGGATGGGTTTTTTCGCAGCTTTTAGTATAGCACATACGGGGCATAATAGAAAGGTCAATTCATAGAAATTTTACACAGCAGGGGTTTTTCCGCCCTTGTTTGCTTTTATTTTATATGATATACTGCCATTAATTGCAAGGTCTGTCTACGCGGAAGGAGGCCAACTATGGACTCAAAAAACAACAAGAACAACAAAAACAGCAAGAACAACCGAAATCTTCGGGGTGTGCTGGTGCTGCTGGCCTGGGCGGTGGTGCTGACCATCGGCTTTAACTATTTTGCCGCCTATGCCGGAAACGCAGCCAACAAGGCCACCAGCTTTGAGGTGGATTTCAGCGCTCTGGCCGACTTGGTTCGGGAGGATAAAATCGCCCGGGTGGAGTTTGAAAACGGCCAGATCCTCGCCACCCCTATTGACGGCTATGTCTATACCGACGAGAGCGGCAAGGAACCCAAAACCTACACCAACTCCGAAAAAACCAAGGTCATTCTTTACACCACACAGATCAACAGCAACAATTTCTACGATCTGCTGGACGAGCATCATGTGGCCTACACCGCCCCGGTGGTGGAGCAGATGAGCCCCATTTTGCAGTTTATGATCTCTTATATCCTGCCCACGATTCTGATGCTGGGAGCGTTTTTACTGGTGATGCGTCTGCTGAGCAAGAGCAGCGGCGGCATCGGCGGCATCGGCAGCGTTGGCAAATCCAATGCCAAGGTGTATATGGAAAAATCCACCGGCATCACCTTTAAGGACGTGGCCGGCCAGGACGAGGCCAAGGAATCCCTGGAGGAGATCATCGACTTCCTCCACAACCCCGGCAAGTACACCGCCATCGGCGCAAAGCTGCCCAAGGGCGCGCTGCTGGTGGGCTCCCCCGGCACCGGCAAGACATTGCTTGCCAAGGCCGTGGCGGGCGAGGCCAACGTGCCGTTCTTCTCCATCTCCGGCTCCGATTTTGTGGAAATGTTCGTGGGCGTAGGCGCCAGCCGTGTGCGTGACCTGTTTAAGGAGGCGGCCAAGGTAGCCCCCTGCATCATCTTCATTGACGAGATCGACACCATCGGCAAGTCCCGGGATGCCAGCCGCTTCGGCGGCAACGATGAGCGGGAGCAAACCCTGAATCAGCTTCTGGCGGAGCTGGACGGCTTTGACCCCAGCAAGGGCGTTATCGTTCTGGGCGCTACCAACCGGCCGGAGGTGCTGGACAAGGCCCTGCTGCGTCCCGGCCGCTTCGACCGGCGCATCACTGTGGACCGGCCCAACCTGGCAGGCCGCCTGGCTACCCTGCAGGTCCACACCCGGAATATCCATTTGTCCGAGGATGTGAACCTGGAGAAGATCGCCCAGGCCACCGCCGGCTGCGTGGGTGCAGACCTGGCAAACCTGGTGAACGAGGCCGCCCTGCGTGCCGTGCGCAAGGGCCGCAAGGCCGTGAATCAGAACGACCTGCTGGTGGCCTTTGAGGTGGTCATCGCCGGCTCGGAGAAGAAGGGCACCGTCATCACCGACGAGGAAAAGAAGATCATCGCCTATCACGAGGTGGGCCATGCATTGGTTGCCGCCAAGCAGAAAAACGCCCAGCCCGTCAGCAAGATCACCATCGTGCCCCACACCCAGGGGGCCCTGGGCTACACCCTGCACCTGCCGGAGGAGGAGAAATTCCTCATGTCCAAGGAGGACATATTGGCGGAGATCCGCACCCTGCTTGCCGGCCGCTCCAGTGAGGAGATCGTCTGCAACACCATGACCTCCGGCGCCGCCAACGACATCGAGCGGGCCACGGAGATGGCCCGGAACCTGGTGGCCCGGTTCGGCATGTGCGACGAGTTTGATATGATGGCCCTGGGCACCGTACAGAGCCAGTACCTGGACGGCAGCTACTCCATGTCCTGCGCCCAGGAGACCTATGCCGCGGCGGACCGGGAGACCATCAAGATCATCCGCCAGTGCCACCAGGAGGCCAAGCAAATTCTGCAGGACAACCGGGAACTGCTGGACAAGATCGCCGCCTACCTGCTGAAGAAGGAGACTATTACCGGCCAGGAGATGATGGCCATTATCGAGGGCCGGGATCCGGAGACCGTGGACAACTACGGCGCCACCCGGGAGGACGATGCGCCCCGAAAGGCCTTCCGCCCCTCCACCCCCAACAGCATCGAGGCTCCGGCCAAGCACATCAATATCGTCTCCCAGCCCATCCCCATGCCGGACTTTGACGAACCCAAGGAGGAAAAGCCGACGGCTAGCTCCCCGGAGGAGAATGCCCCGGAGGAGAAATCCCCGAAGGAGCCTCCCGCCGATAACGGGAAGCCCGAATAATAATCCCCAAACCCCCGGAACGTGTTTGCGTCCCGGGGGCTTTTGCGCCGAGGGGAAAGAAGCCGCCTTTTGCCGGACCCTGGTCGTTTTTATGTAGACAAGAAAAATTATGCAACTTTTTCGCGGATTTTATGTTTACATAACGATGTGGAAAACTCTGTGGATAATGTGCATAACCCCTTTTATAAGGCTGATTTTATAAGGATGCTGTCTTGCTATAAGAATGGGAGCTGTCTAACATTTTTAAATCTTATTGCAATTTTTGTCAGAGAAAGTCCAGGCACTTGCCAGAACAGAGGAAATGCGGTAAAATAATAAAATATGGCCGGAATCGCCGGCAGGAGGTCTCTATGGCAGCAAAGAAAACCTATAACAACGAAAGCATTTCCAGCCTCAAGGGTGCGGATCGGGTGCGCAAGCGTCCGGGCGTCATCTTCGGGTCCGACGGCCTGGAGGGCTGCGAGCATGCCGTATTTGAAATACTGTCCAACGCCATCGACGAGGCCCGGGAGGGGCATGGGCGGCTCATCACCGTCACGCGGTTTTCCGACCTCTCCATCCAGGTGGAGGACATGGGCCGGGGCTGCCCGGTGGATTGGAACGAGAAGGAAGGCCGCTACAACTGGGAGCTGGTATTCTGCGAGCTCTACGCCGGCGGCAAATATGACAACGAAAACAGCGAAAACTATGAGTTTTCCCTGGGCCTCAACGGCCTGGGCTCCTGCGCCACCCAATACGCCAGCCGCTACATGGATGTAACCGTGTGGCGGGAGGGCAAGGAGTATTCCCTGCACTTTGAACGGGGCGAAATTGTGGGCCAGATGCAGACCCGCCCCCTGCCCGACAGCCAGAAGCGCAAGACCGGCACCCGCATCCACTGGCTGCCGGACCTGGACGTGTTTACGGACATCAGCATCCCCCCGGACTACTACCGGGATGTGATGAAGCGCCAAGCCGTGGTAAACGCCGGGGTCACCTTCCGGCTGCGCAATCAAAACGGCGCGGCCTTTGACACAGAGGATTTCCTCTATGAAAACGGCATCGCCGACTATATTCGGGAGCTGGCAGGGCTGGATGCCTTCACCGAGCCGGTGTGCTGGGAGTGCGAGCGCCGGGGCCGGGACCGGGCAGACAAGCCCGAGTACAAGGTGAAGCTGAACATCGCCTGCTGCTTTTCCAACAAGCACCCCGTGGTGGAGCACTACCACAACTCCAGCTTCTTGGAGCATGGCGGCTCCCCGGAAAAGGCCACCCGCCTGGCCTTTGTGTACGCCATTGACAAGTATCTCCGGGACCACGGCAAGTACACCAAGGACGAGAGCAAGATCACCTATCCCGATGTACAGGACTGTCTGATTTTGGTCAGCAACAACTTCTCCACCCAGACCAGCTACGAAAACCAGACCAAAAAGTCCATTACCAATAAGTTCATCCAGGACGCTATGAACGACTTCCTGCGGGAGCAGCTGCAGGTATACTTCATTGAAAATCCCGACGCGGCGGAGAAGATCGCCAGCCAAGTGCTTATCAACAAGCGCAGCCGGGAGACGGCGGAAAAGACCCGTATCAATCAGAAAAAAAAGCTGACGGAGAAGATCGACATTGCCAACCGGGTGCAGAAGTTCGTGGACTGCCGCACCAAGGATGTGAGTAAGCGGGAGATTTATATTGTAGAGGGCGACTCCGCCCTGGGCGCCTGCAAGCAGAGCCGGGACGCGGAGTTTCAGGGCCTCATGCCCGTGCGGGGCAAGATACTCAACTGCCTGAAGGCCGACTATCCGCGCATTTTTAAGAGCGACATTATCACGGACCTCATGAAGGTCCTGGGCTGCGGCGTGGAGGTAAGCGGCCGGGCGGTGAAGGACCTGAATCAGTTTGACCTGAATAACCTCCGCTGGAGCAAGGTCATCCTCTGCACCGATGGCGATGTGGACGGGTTCCAAATTCGCACCCTGATCCTCACCATGCTCTACCGTCTGTGCCCCACCCTCATCCGGGAGGGCTATGTGTATATCGCGGAGACGCCGCTGTTTGAGATCACCTGCAAAGAAAAGACCTGGTTTGCCTACTCAGAGAAGGAGAAGGCGGACATTCTCAAGTCCCTGGAGGGGAAAAAGGTGAAGGTGGACCGCAGCAAGGGCCTGGGCGAGAACGACCCGGAGATGATGTGGCTGACCACCATGAACCCGGAGACAAGGCGGCTGGTAAAGGTCCTGCCGGACGAGGCCGCGGAGACCGAGCGCATTTTTGACCTCCTGCTGGGAGACAACCTGGCGGGGCGGAAGGAGTATATCGCCGAGAACGGATATAAGTATCTGGATATGATCGATGTGAGCTGAGGGGAAATGGACAGGTTTGATAAAGATATTTCATTTTTGGAAAGTGTTGACCGTGACCCGATACTAAAAGAGCTGTGCCGCCAGTATTCCGTATACAGCCTTGATGAAAAGTTTCGGGTAATAACCTTCCCAATAAGCGATTTAATTAAAAGGAACTATGAGGCAGGTTACTTTCTAAGCAATTACCCGTATGTGTTGTCACTGTATGGCGTGCGCGACGACCAGATGGATAATTTGAGTGTGGAAGAACTCCCATATTTAGCGACCCTTGCCTGTCTGACATGGCATTTTCGGCGCGACTACTTTTGCCAGGGAAAGCTTACTTACCGCAGCATTGCGGAGGGAACTTTACTTCGGCTGTTTTGCCACTTAAGGGAACTGTATAAAAAGAACCCAACGGTCTCCACTTTGGAAGAACTCCATCGGACAAAGTGCAGTTCGCTTCCGTGTCAGCCGGGCATTTACCGAGTGCTGGCCCCGGAAAAGCTACCCATTTCCTTTATTGAGGGCTCCGACAATTTGCGTGCAAAAGGTTATCCGGCGGCAATTTTGGAACAAAAATACGGCCAATGCACAGACAAAACCGTTTTGTACATCGGCAAGGCTAACGGACGCGGCGGCCTGCGGCAGCGGGTGCTGCAATATGTAAAATACGGCTGGGGCACCGCTGTCAACCACAAGGGTGGGCGCGCCATTTGGCAGGTGAAGGACTATCCGCTCCTGCTGTTAGAGTACGAAGTCTGCGAAAATTGCGAGCAGAGGGAGCATGAGCTGTTGGCCGCTTATAAGAAGGAAAACGGCACCTATCCCTTGGCAAATTGGCGGGGATAGGCGGAGCAAGGAAATAAGAAGTCTCCCCTGTGTAAGGGGAGATGCGCGAAGCGTCGGAGAGGTTGATGGCCCCCTTGCCTAAGCACGGCGAAGCCGTGACTGGGGGATTCTTCCCCGCACGAATCCCTCCACCAGCCTGCGGCTGGTCCCCCTCCCTTTAGGCAAGGGAGGCTTTGGGGACGGATTGCCACGGGCGCGACGCGCCCTCGCAATGACACGGTGGTTTACAGAGAGTCCGGCGCAAAACCCGGCGGGCCGATATGGGCATCGGCCCCTACGCACGGCTATCGGTAGACACTCCGTAGGGGACGATGGTCCTGTTGCGGTGCCCAAAATTTCTACGCTGCCTAGCGGCGGACGCTTGAAATTTTGACCGCGGCCACTCGCTCATCTCGCTTCATCTGCCACCGGCAGCGCTCGATTCGCTCCCCACATCGTCCTGGTCGCACCGGCTTCCCCGTTATGCGTAGGGCGGGGTGGCGGTTATCGCGCCCGGCACACATACAACCAGAGCGCTTTTTGGCGGGGTCATTCCTGGCATCCTCCCGCCAGTTTGAATACGAAAGGAATTATCTTTCATGGCAAAGAAGAAAACAGAACCGAAAGCCGTCCATCCCACCGCAGACCCCAATGTTATGGGGCTGCGGGGTACAGTGGTGGAGCAGCCCATCACCTCTACCCTGGACGAGAACTACATGCCCTACGCCATGAGCGTTATCGTCTCCCGGGCCATCCCGGAGATCGACGGCTTCAAGCCCTCCCACCGCAAGCTCCTGTACACCATGTACAAGATGGGCCTGCTGACGGGGAACCGCACCAAGTCCGCCAACATCGTGGGCCAGACCATGCGCCTGAATCCCCACGGCGACCAGGCCATTTACGAGACTATGGTGCGCCTGGCCAAGGGCAACGAGTCATTGCTCCACCCCTTTGTGGACAGCAAGGGCAACTTCGGCAAGGTCTACTCCCGGGACATGGCCTACGCCGCCAGCCGCTATACCGAGGCAAAGCTGGCCCCTATCTGCGCGGAGCTTTTCCGGGATCTGGACTGCGACGCCGTGGACTTTGTGGACAACTACGACAACACCACCAAGGAGCCGGCCCTGCTGCCCACCACCTATCCCAATGTGCTGGTGAGCGCCAACCAGGGCATCGCCGTGGGCATGGCGTCGCAAATCTGCGGATTTAACCTGGGGGAGGTCTGCGACACCACCATCCAGCTGCTGAAAAATCCCGACCACGACATTGCCACTACCCTGCTGGCTCCGGATTTTTCCACCGGGGGGCAAATTCTCTGTGACCCGGAGGAGCTGGGACACATTTATGAAACCGGCCGGGGCGGTGTGAAGGTCCGGGCCAAGTACCGCTATATCAAAAGCGAAAACATTATCGAAATTTACGAGATCCCCTATTCCACCTCCCTGGAGGCCATTTTGGACAAGGTCTCCGAACTGATGAAGGCCGGGAAAATCAAGGAGATCAGCGACATGCGGGACGAGACAGACCTCTCGGGCCTGAAGCTGGCCATCGACCTGAAGCGGGGCATAGACCCGGACAAGCTCATGCAGAAGCTCTTCCGCCTGACCCCCCTGCAGGACACGGTGAGCTGCAACTTTAACATCCTCATCGCCGGAATGCCCCGGGTGCTGGGGGTAAAGGCGCTGCTGGAGGAGTGGCTGGCCTGGCGCACGGAATGCGTGCGGCGGCGGGTGTACTTCGTGCTGCACAAAAAGCAGGAGAAGCTGCACCTTTTACAGGGCCTCAAGCGCATTTTGCTGGACATTGACAAGGCCATTGAGATCATCCGCCAGACCGAGGAGGAGGCGGAGGTGGTGCCCAACCTGATGATCGGCTTCGGCATCGACCAGGTTCAGGCGGAGTATGTGGCGGAGATCAAGCTGCGCAACATCAATAAGGAATACATCCTCAAGCGGGTGCAGGAGACCGCCGCCCTGGAGGAGGAAATCGAGGATCTGGAGGATACCCTGCAAAAGCCCGCCCGCATCCGCAAGATCATCGTGGGCGAGCTGGAGGACGTGCGGAAAAAGTACGCCCAGCCCCGGAAAACGGAAATTATCTTCAGCCATGAGGCGGAGTATGAGGAGGAGCCGGAGGAGACCCCGGACTATCCTGTGACGCTGTTTTTGTCCCGGGAGGGATATTTTAAGAAGATCACCGCCCAATCTCTGCGCATGAGCGGCGAGCAGAAGTTCAAGGAGGGCGACGAGCTTTTCCGCCAGGTGGAGGCCACCAACAACACCGAGCTGATGTTCTTCACTGACCGCCAGCAGGTGTATAAGGTCCGGGCCGCCGACTTTGCCGACGGCAAGGCGTCGCTGCTGGGGGACTATCTGCCCACCAAGCTGGGGATGGACGAGGAGGAGAAGGTCATCGACCTGGTGCTGCCGGGGGATTACAGCGGGCATGTGCTGTTCTTCTTTGAAAACGGCAAGTGCGCAAGGGTCTCCCTCTCGGCCTACGCCACCACCTCCAACCGCCGCAAGCTCACCGGGGCCTACTCCGACAAGAGCCCCCTGGCGGCCCTGGTACCCCTGACGGAGGACAGGGAGCTGGCCCTCATCAGCACGGAGCCCCGTGCCCTGCTGCTGCACACGGCCCTGCTTGCGCCCAAGACCACCCGCGCCACCCAGGGCGTGGCGGTGATGAACATGAAGCCCCGGTATCATCTGGACCGGGTTTGTACCCCGGAGGAGAGCGGCATCACGAATCTTGCCCGCTACCGGGTGCGCAGCATCCCCGCTGCCGGGGCTCTGCTCCGGGAGGAGGACCAGGGCCGGGAGCAGATGTCGCTGCTGTAAAATAACTGGCGAAAAATCTTCGATTTTTCTGTCAAAAGGATTGTGGTCTGCTGCGCGCAAATTCCACACTTGCAGATTGAGCTTTGCCGCCTGCGGGCGGCAAGCATTGCGAGGCTTTTTACAAGTATAATTCGTTTGTTCCTCTTAAAATTGAGAAGAAGGGAGCGTCCCATGAAAAAAAGAATTCTCCCCCTGCTTCTGTGCGGGGCGCTGCTTTTATCCGGGTGTGGGCTGCTGCGGCGGGAATATACCCGCACAGAGCCCCACAGCGCCACCTATTACGAGGGCGACCGGCGGGATGTGCTCCGGGCAGAAGGCCGCCAGGACCTGGTGAACGACCTGCTGCTGCTGGTGAGCGCCCATGACGAGAGCGGCACCGTTTGGCTGTATGACAGCGAGGACGGAGCGGACGCTTCTCAACTGGCCCAGGTGGCCTGTGATGAGGTGCTGCAGGAGACCCCTCTGGGAGCCTACGCCCTGGAGTATCTCACCTACACCGTGGACGAGGGGGGACGGGGCTATACGCAGCTGCGGTTCACCGCCGGATATCGGCGCACGGCCCAGCAGATTAAATCCATTGTCCACGCCACCAATGCCGCGGCCCTGCGGGACCTGCTGCAGGCAGCAGTGGAAAACGGTGGGAAGGAGCTGGCGGTGCAGGTGGGCAGCTTTGACGGCAGCCGCCAATCGGTGCTGGATTCCGTGGCGGCGTTCCAGCAGGAGCTGGGGCACGGTAACCAGTCCTGGCAGGTGCAATTCTATCCGAACACGGACGCCTGGGGGATTATGGAAATAATTCTGAAAGAGTGAAAATAATTCTTGACAATGGCCATATTATGCACTATAATAACCATTGTTCTGCGGGCGTAGCTCATCTGGTAGAGCGCGACCTTGCCAAGGTCGAGGTAGCGAGTTCGAGCCTCGTCGCCCGCTCCAAAAAGAAACACCATCCGACAGGGTGGTGTTTTTTTGCATTTGCCGGCCGGGCAGAGGCTCGAACAGGGCACGAGCGAAGCGAGAGAAACATGCCGGGGGCATGTTTTGGTGCCCGCGTGCGTGTGGCGGTCCGGCAGGGCTCCTGCGAATGGCTCCGCCATTCGTGGGATGCCGGTAGCGAGTCGAGCCTCGTTACGTTTTTTGCTTTTGCGGTATGCGGGGATGCAGACAACAAGAGTAGTGGACAATCACAAAGAAACACCATCCTTCAGGATGGTGTTTCTTTGCATTTACCGGGCCGCCGGCGATGTGCTCACCGTCATGCAGGCAGCACAAAAGCGTCGTATTTCTACGACGCTTTTGTCTTGCTCGGAAGATGGAGCAAGGGAACACTATTCAATTATTTGTTGTACTTTTTCTTTTTCCCTACAACCGTTGTGCCAATGGCTGCACCGCCGCTGACAAGCAGCAGGGCAATCCACAAAGCAGAGCCGCTTGTGTCGCCGGTCTGGGGAGATTTGGGATCGTCCTTCAGCTTCGCCGTTACGGTGTCGGCTTTTTTGATTCCCTTTGTACCGTCCTTGTCGCTGTAATATTTACCACAGCCTTCGCAGTACCAGTACTCGATATTGCCCTCGGTGGTCTTGGTCGCCGCCTTTGCCGGGAAGTGCTTTAAGCCGGTGTGGTTCTTCGGATCAAGCTCACCGTATTCCGCACCGCAGACCTCGCACTTTGCCTTGTCCTTGCAGGTCGCTTTCCCGCCGGTGTGGTCGGTCAGCTTCTTGCCGCAATAATCACACTTGTGGTCCTTGTTATCATCTGCGCACTCGCTGATTATATAATCGCAGATATCACACTTGTGGTCCTTGTCTGCATCGATGCAATTCTCCGTTTGCGTGTCTGCAGGGCATCCGTCAACGGTGCAGGTGCGGGTATGGGTGCCGTCTTCGTTGGATGTCCAAGCGCCCCAATCGTGGTTCAGCGCATTGCCGGAGACGAAGGTCGCCTCATCCGCCGTGCCCCCGGAGCTCAGACCGCAGACTGCGCAGGACTTGTAGTAGACCGCCTTTTCCGTACAGGTGGCAGCAGACTTCAAATACTGCGCCTCTGCTTTTTCGGCGGTGAAGCAGTGCGGCGCCATCTCGCCGTATTCGCCGCCGCAGACCGTGCAGACAGCCTTTGCGGTGCAGGTCGCCGTGCCGCCGTGGCAGTTTTCTGTTTCCGTATGGCTGGTGTCACACTTACAGATTCGGGTGTGGGTCTTTTCATCGCTGTTCTGCGTC
>UMHW01081442.1_pt1 | contig 11048 bp, 4 predicted proteins | sample 1965631 | NCBI WGS metagenome assembly UMHW01 (sample SAMEA4836107, study PRJEB28245) | human gut metagenome | biome: gut microbiome; material: fecal sample | place: Denmark | collected 2008
AGTGCCGGATCTGCAGAATGCTTACAACATACAGTATAGTCTTGAAGCAGTACAGAAGGATTTCTATCGTTATCTTGCGACAACAAAAGGTGAGACAAGCCATACAGAAGCCAGAAATGATTATGCAGCGGATCGGGAGGCTGTGGCTGATCTTGTGCAGCAGATGTATGATGCCACAGAGGGTGACGGACAGAAACAGATTATGCAGAAAATCTATGATGGTGTGAACAACGTTCTGGAACGTATGGACAATGCCATGGAAAAATACGACGATGGAAAGACTGGAAAAGTTTCCATCGAAGTCAATGTGATCCGTGTCTGCATGGAAGAGGTGAATACTTATATTACCGGAATCCAGCAGAAGAGTGTGAATGAGATGGATGAGGCAACAGCCCAGTCACATGCTACCTATCAGGCAGTTTCCAAGGTGTGCGTTGGAATGGCTGCGGTATCTATTCTTGTTGGAATAGCTGGAATTCTTGTTATTCTGATCGGCGTTGTGAAACCAATGCGCGCAGCAACCAGAGATCTCATGAAGATGATCACTGAGATTGATGGGGGAAGTGGTGATCTTACTGCACATCTGAAGGTCAGAGGCAACGATGAGATCGGACAGATGGTCCGGGGATTCAATCAGTTTATAGATGTGTTGAGAAATCTGATCGAGAAGATAAAAAAAGGTTCCGGAGAACTCGAACATACAGCGGCGAGTGTTGACAACGGAGTCCGCGCAGCGGGCGATAAGATCACAGGTACATCTGCAACGATGGAACAACTGGCAGCCAGCATGGAGGAAGTATCCGCAACCGTTATTAATATTACTGAAAATATTGAGAGCATCCGAAAAGACATCACAGTTATGGCAGATAAGACAGGAGAGGGACTTGAACGTGTGGACAGTATCCGCCAGAAGGCAGAGGGGATGAAGGCAGATGCAACTGCAAGCCAGGTGTCTGCAGCCGATATGGTGGCGCGTATTTCAGGAGAACTTTCCACTGCGATTGAACAGAGCAAACAGGTGGAAGAGATTAATAAGCTTACAGATGAGATCTTGTCAATTTCTTCACAGACAAATCTTCTTGCATTGAATGCTTCCATTGAAGCAGCAAGAGCCGGGGAAGCCGGAAAAGGCTTTGCGGTCGTTGCAGATGAGATTCGGAAGCTTGCGGATGAAAGCAGAAATACAGCTAATGGAATTCAGAATATCAGTAAGATGGTAACAGAATCGGTAGAAAACTTAGCTGGAAATGCGGGCAAGATGCTTGATTTTGTAAATCAGGACGTCTTGAATGACTACAAGGGAATGGTTGAATCCGGTGAGACTTACAATGAGGATGCCGTACAGATGAATGAGATGATGCAGGATCTTCAGAGTGTAGCAGAGAATCTCCGCCGGGCTGCAAATGAAATTTCGGAGGCTGCAGATGGCGTATCCAATGCAGTGAACCAGAGCGCAGCGGGCGTGTCTAATGCGGCAGAGTATACTTCTGAACTTGCAGGTCATATGACCGGAATCAACGAATCTGTCGAGAAGAATGTGAACATCGCAGAATCATTGAAGAATGAAGTCGCAGGATTCCAGTGTGAATAAATGATAGCGACTGCAGCTTTGAAATAATACATAAGACAAAATAGAAATATAAGACACTATATATAGAAGAAACAGATACACAAAATACTACAAGTAGGTATCTGTTTCTTCTTTTTTATAAATACTAATAAATTTATTAGAAAAAATGAAATTTGTCTTGACGATTTTGCTTGACTTGATATATAATATACGTTGCACTATTGTGGTGCAGTAGGCTTATAGCCATAAGATGTGAGTGTTCACATACCGTATATACAGGCGGTAGATGCAATACAACAGGCAATTTGTTTGTTGAGAATAAAAACGAGAGGTGAAACGTCAATGGAGAAAAACAGAATACGTCCGGTGAAAGCCGGAAAAGGCATGCGTATGAGTTACTCAAGACAGAAAGAGGTATTGGAAATGCCAAACCTTATAGAAGTTCAGAAAGACTCCTATAAGTGGTTTTTGGACGAAGGCTTAAAAGAAGTTTTCGACGATATCTCTCCGATTGCAGATTACAGCGGTCATCTGAGTCTGGAATTTGTGGATTTTACATTATGCGAAGATGATGTAAAGTACACAATCCCTGAGTGCAAAGAAAGAGACGCAACATATGCAGCACCTTTAAAGGTAAAGGTAAGACTTCACAACAAAGAAACTGATGAAATCAACGAGCATGAAATTTTCATGGGCGACCTTCCCTTGATGACTGAAACTGGAACTTTCGTAATCAATGGTGCAGAGCGAGTAATCGTCAGCCAGTTGGTTCGTTCCCCTGGTATCTATTATGGTATCGCTCACGATAAAGTGGGTAAACAATTGTATTCTTGTACTGTAATTCCAAACCGTGGAGCTTGGTTAGAGTATGAAACAGACTCCAATGACGTATTTTACGTTCGTGTAGATAGAACCAGAAAAGTGCCGATCACAGTATTGATCCGTGCGCTTGGTGTTGGAAGCAACCAGGAAATCATTGATTTATTTGGTGAGGAACCTAAGATCGTTGCAAGTTTTGGCAAGGATGTTGCTACAAATTACGAAGAAGGACTTCTTGAATTATATAAGAAAATCAGACCAGGCGAGCCGCTTTCAGTAGAAAGTGCGGAGAGCCTTATTAATGCTATGTTCTTTGACCCAAGAAGATATGATCTTGCAAAGGTAGGACGTTATAAGTTCAATAAGAAGTTAGCATTAAAGAACCGTATCAACGGACATGTTCTTGCAGAAGATGTTGTTGATGTGACAACTGGTGAGATCATTGCAGAAGCAGGTACAGAAGTAACCCGTTCTTTAGCTGATGATATCCAGAATGCAGCAGTTCCATATGTATGGATTCAGACTGAGACAAGAAACGTAAAAGTTCTTTCTTCTATGATGGTAGATTTAAGACATTACGTTGACTGCGATCCAAAGGAACTTGGCATTACAGAATTAGTTTACTACCCAATTCTTGCACAGTTAATGGAAGAAAATCCGGATGTGGAAGATTTAAAAGAAGCAATTAAGAAAAATGTACATGATCTGATTCCAAAGCATATTACAAAAGATGATATCTTCGCATCCATCAATTACAATATGCATTTAGAGTATGGTATTGGTCATGATGATGATATCGACCATTTGGGTAACAGACGTATCCGTGCGGTTGGCGAATTATTACAGAACCAGTACAGAATCGGACTTTCCAGATTAGAGAGAGTTGTCCGTGAAAGAATGACGACACTTGACCTGGATGGTATTTCTCCACAGAGTTTAATTAACATCAAACCGGTAACTGCAGCAGTGAAAGAGTTCTTCGGTTCTTCCCAGCTGTCTCAGTTCATGGATCAGAACAACCCTCTTGGTGAGCTGACTCACAAGAGACGTTTATCTGCATTGGGACCTGGTGGTTTGTCCAGAGACCGTGCCGGATTCGAGGTTCGAGACGTTCATTATTCTCACTATGGACGTATGTGTCCAATTGAGACGCCTGAAGGTCCTAACATCGGTCTGATCAACTCACTGGCAAGTTATGCGCGTATTAATGAGTATGGTTTCATTGAAGCTCCATACCGTAAGATTGATAAATCAGATCCAAAGAATCCTCGTGTCACAGATGAAGTAGTCTACATGACAGCGGATGAAGAGGATAATTACCATGTAGCACAGGCGAACGAGGCACTTGATGCAGAGGGACATTTTGTTCGTAATTCTGTATCTGGTCGTTATCTGGATGAGACACAGGAATATGAGAAGACCATGTTTGATTACATGGACGTATCTCCTAAGATGGTATTCTCTGTTGCGACTGCATTAATTCCGTTCTTACAGAACGATGATGCGAACCGTGCGCTGATGGGATCAAACATGCAGCGTCAGGCAGTACCTCTTCTTACAACAGAAGCTCCTGTTGTTGGTACAGGTATGGAGACAAAAGCGGCCGTTGACTCAGGTGTCTGCGTTGTTGCAAAAAAAGCAGGTACAATTGAAAGCTCTGAGTCCAATCAGATCATTGTAAAAAATGATGATGGAACAAGAGATGTATACAAACTTACAAAGTTTTCAAGAAGTAACCAGTCAAACTGCTACAATCAGAGACCAATCGTATTCAAGGGTGACCATGTAGAGGTTGGTGAGGTTATCGCAGACGGACCATCTACTTCTAACGGAGAACTTGGACTTGGTAAGAACCCATTGATCGGATTTATGACCTGGGAAGGTTATAACTACGAGGATGCTGTTCTTTTAAGTGAGAGACTTGTACAGGATGATGTTTATACATCCATCCATATTGAAGAATATGAAGCAGAAGCACGTGACACCAAATTAGGACCGGAGGAGATTACTCGTGACGTTCCAGGTGTCGGTGATGATGCATTAAAAGACCTTGATGAAAGAGGTATTATCCGTATCGGTGCAGAGGTTCGTGCCGGTGATATCTTAGTCGGAAAAGTTACTCCTAAGGGAGAGACAGAACTGACAGCAGAAGAGAGACTTCTCCGTGCAATTTTTGGTGAGAAGGCAAGAGAAGTACGTGATACTTCCTTAAAAGTTCCTCACGGCGAATATGGTATCGTTGTGGAAGCCAAAGTATTTACAAGAGAAAATGGAGATGAGTTATCTCCAGGAGTAAACCAGGCAGTCCGCATTTACATTGCACAGAAGAGAAAAATCTCTGTCGGTGATAAGATGGCCGGCCGTCATGGTAACAAGGGTGTCGTTTCCCGTGTATTACCTGTAGAAGATATGCCATTCCTTCCAAATGGCCGTCCTCTTGATATCGTATTGAATCCATTAGGTGTACCTTCCCGTATGAATATCGGTCAGGTCCTTGAGATTCACCTGAGTCTTGCTGCAAAAGCATTGGGATTCAATATTGCAACACCGGTATTTGATGGTGCAAAGGAAATTGATATCCAGGATACACTGGAATTGGCTAATGATTATGTAAACTTCGAATGGGAAGATTTTGAAGCAAAATACAAAGATGTACTTGGCGAAGAAGTTATGAAGTACTTATGGGACAACAGAGACCACAGAGCACTGTGGAAAGGTGTTCCAATTTCCCGTGATGGAAAAGTTCAGCTGCGTGATGGACGTACCGGAGAACCATTTGATTCACCTGTAACAATCGGACACATGCATTACCTGAAACTGCACCACCTGGTAGATGATAAGATCCATGCACGTTCTACTGGTCCTTACTCTTTAGTTACCCAGCAGCCACTTGGTGGTAAAGCGCAGTTCGGTGGACAGCGTTTCGGTGAGATGGAGGTTTGGGCACTGGAAGCTTACGGTGCAGCATATACCTTACAGGAAATCCTTACAGTGAAGTCTGATGACGTTGTAGGACGTGTTAAGACTTATGAGGCAATTATCAAAGGTGATAATATTCCTGAACCGGGAATTCCAGAATCATTCAAGGTATTACTGAAAGAGTTACAGTCCTTAGGACTTGATGTCACAGTATTAGATGACGAAGGAAATGAAGTTGAATTAATGGAAACAAGTGAGTACGGTAACACCGACCTGAACTCCATTATTTCAGGCGATAAAGATTTCGCTTTTGAAGACAGTGAATCATTCTCCAAGATGGGATTCACAAAGAAAGAATTTGATTCTGAAAACGAAGAACTTGTTGACGTAGAAGAAGAGGAAGACACCGATGCAGATGATGACTCTGATTTTTACGATGATATGCCGGAAGACAATTTCGAAGAGTAAATAATCAATAAGCATTTAAGGTCTGTGCATCCGCACAGACCGATAAAGAGAGTCGATTCTGTAAAGTAGAGAAAGGGAGTGTCATAGATGCCAGAAACAACAAATAAAGAGGCAATTAACCAGTCTGTTTCATTTGATGCCATCCGTATTGGTTTAGCATCCCCGGAAAAGATCAGAGAATGGTCCCGCGGTGAAGTTAAAAAACCGGAAACAATCAACTATAGAACATTGAAACCGGAAAAAGATGGTCTTTTCTGTGAGAAGATTTTTGGACCTAGCAAAGACTGGGAATGTCATTGCGGTAAATATAAGAAAATTCGTTACAAGGGCGTTGTCTGCGACCGTTGTGGCGTTGAGATCACAAAATCCAGCGTTCGTAGAGAGCGTATGGGACACATCGAGCTTGCTGCACCTGTATCCCATATCTGGTACTTCAAAGGAATTCCATCCCGTATGGGATTGATCCTTGACTTATCTCCAAGAACATTGGAGAAAGTTTTATACTTTGCTTCTTACATCGTATTGGATGCAGGCAATACTGCATTACAGTACAAACAGGTACTTTCCGAAGGAGAATACCAGGATGCAAGAGAACAGTACGGCAATGCATTCCGTGTAGGAATGGGTGCTGAGGCAATTCAGGAATTATTACAGGCGATTGATCTGGAAAAAGATTCTGCTGAATTAAAAGCAGAGTTAGAAGATGCAACTGGTCAGAAACGTGCCAGAATCATTAAGAGACTGGAAGTTGTAGAAGCATTCCGTGAATCTGGAAACAAACCAGAATGGATGATCATGACCGTTGTACCGGTTATCCCACCAGATCTTCGTCCAATGGTTCAGTTGGATGGTGGACGTTTTGCTACCTCTGATTTGAATGATTTATATAGAAGAATTATCAACAGAAATAACCGTTTGAGAAGACTTCTTGAGTTAGGAGCTCCTGATATCATCGTTCGTAACGAGAAACGTATGTTGCAGGAAGCTGTTGATGCCCTGATCGATAACGGTCGTCGTGGACGTCCGGTTACAGGACCAGGAAACAGAGCATTAAAATCCTTATCCGATATGTTAAAAGGTAAATCCGGTCGTTTCAGACAGAACTTACTTGGTAAACGTGTTGACTATTCAGGACGTTCCGTTATCTGTGTTGAGCCAAAATTAAAGATTTATCAGTGTGGTCTTCCAAAAGAGATGGCAATTGAATTATTCAAACCTTTCGTTATGAAAGAACTTGTTGCCAACGGATCTGCACACAACATCAAGAGTGCTAAGAAAATGGTCGAGAGACTCCAGACAGAAGTCTGGGATGTCTTAGAAGACGTTATCAAAGAGCATCCGGTTATGTTAAACCGTGCTCCTACACTGCATAGATTAGGTATTCAGGCATTCGAGCCAATCTTAGTAGAAGGTAAAGCAATCAAGTTACATCCATTGGTATGTACCGCGTTCAACGCCGACTTCGATGGTGACCAGATGGCTGTACATCTTCCATTATCTGTAGAGGCTCAGGCTGAGTGTAGATTTATGCTCCTCTCACCGAACAACCTGTTAAAACCATCTGACGGTGGTCTTGTAGCAGTTCCTTCACAGGATATGGTCCTTGGTATCTACTATTTAACACAGGAGAGACCGGGCGCTAAGGGAGAGGGCAAGATCTTCAAGAGCGTCAACGAAGCAATCCTTGCATACGAGAACGGAGCAGTAACACTTCACTCCAGAATCAAAGTCCGTATGACAAAGACAATGCCGGATGGAAAAGAAATCACAGGAGTTGTTGAGTCCACATTAGGACGTTTCATCTTTAATGAGATCATTCCTCAGGATTTAGGATTTGTTGACAGAAGCATTCCTGGCAATGAATTAAAACTGGAAGTAGATTTCCTTGTTGCCAAGAAACAGAACAAACAGATTCTTGAAAAAGTAATCAATATCCATGGTGCTACCAAGACAGCAGAGGTTCTGGATGCTGTAAAAGCTATGGGTTACAAATATTCCACAAGAGCAGCGATGACCGTATCCATTTCCGATATGACGGTTCCGCCAGAGAAACCTGCAATGATCAAAGCAGCTCAGGATACAGTAGACAGAATTACAAAACAGTACAAACGTGGTCTTATCACAGAGGAAGAACGTTACAAAGAAGTTGTTGAGACATGGAAAGAGACCGATGATGAGCTTACAAAAGTGCTTCTGGAAGGTCTTGATAAATACAACAACATCTTCATGATGGCGGATTCCGGAGCCCGTGGTTCTGATAAACAGATCAAACAGCTTGCTGGTATGCGTGGTTTGATGGCTGATACAACCGGTAGAACAATCGAGCTGCCTATCAAATCCAACTTCCGTGATGGTCTTGATGTATTGGAGTACTTCATGTCTGCGCATGGAGCACGAAAAGGTATGTCCGATACAGCGCTTCGTACAGCCGATTCCGGATACCTTACGAGACGTCTTGTAGACGTATCACAGCATATGATCGTTCGTGAATCTGACTGCTGTGAAGGCAAGAACAGAGAAATCCCTGGTATGTGGGTAACTGCATTCATGGATGGAAAAGAAGAGATAGAAAGTCTTCAGGAACGTATTACAGGTCGTTTCTCCTGCAATACAATTTGTGATAAAGATGGCAATGTCATTGTAAAGGCAAACCATATGATCACACCAAAACATGCAGCAGAAGTTATGAGCCGTGGCGTTGATGAGAATGGCAATCCAATCGAGAAAGTGAAGATCCGTACCGTATTATCCTGCCGCTCCCATATGGGTGTATGTGCAAAATGTTATGGAGCAAACATGGCTACCGGTCAGGCAGTTCAGGTTGGTGAGGCTGTTGGTATCATCGCAGCACAGTCCATCGGTGAGCCTGGTACACAGCTTACCATGCGTACTTTCCATACAGGTGGTGTTGCCGGTACCGATATCACACAGGGTCTTCCTCGTGTCGAAGAAATTTTCGAGGCAAGAAAACCGAAGGGACTTGCCATTATCACAGAATTTGGTGGCGTAGCTAACATCAAAGATACTAAGAAGAAACGTGAGATCATCGTTACAAACAATGAGACTGGTGAATCTAAGGCATACTTAATCCCTTACGGTTCCAGAATCAAAGTAATGGACGGCGCAGTACTTGAAGCTGGTGACGAGCTGACCGAAGGTTCTGTAAATCCACATGACATCTTAAAGATCAAAGGTGTTCGTGCCGTTCAGGATTACATGCTCCGCGAGGTTCAGCGTGTATACCGTTTACAGGGTGTTGAAATCAACGACAAACATATCGAGTTGATCGTACGTCAGATGTTGCAGAAAGTCCGCGTTGAGACAAACGGTGATTCTGATATGCTTCCGGGAACATTAGTAGATACTCTTGATTTTGAGGATACAAATGAACTGCTTGAGAGTGAAGGAAAAGAAATGGCAGAAGGAAAACAGGTATTACTTGGTATTACCAAAGCTTCCTTAGCTACGAACTCCTTCTTATCGGCAGCTTCCTTCCAGGAGACAACAAAAGTTCTGACAGAAGCAGCTATCAAAGGAAAAGTTGATCCACTGATCGGTATGAAAGAAAACGTAATCATTGGTAAACTGATCCCGGCTGGTACAGGTATGAAGAGATACCGCAATATCAAACTTGATTCTGATGTCAATGAAAATGACGAGATTGATTTTGATGACGATTCTTTTGCAGATGAAGAATTTGCACCAGTAGAAGAATAAGATATTGAAATAAGAGAGGAATGGATGAAAATCTGTTCCTCTTTTTTCGTAATCATAATATCTGGTATAAAAAGCCAGATATTGGAAATGCTTTAAAAGCGTAAGAAAAATCTATGTAAAAGTGCTTGACATCTGGGATAGACACCTATATAATAATTTAGCGTGCACAAAAAGGCATGCAGTTTGAACTTTTTTGTTCACATAATATTAACAGGAGGTGAAAATAATGCCAACATTTAACCAGTTAGTAAGAAAAGGACGTCAGACATCTGTTAAGAAGTCTACAGCACCTGCACTTCAGAAGGGTTACAACTCTTTACAGAAGAGACCTACAGATGCTCCTTCTCCACAGAAGAGAGGTGTTTGTACAGCTGTTAAGACAGCTACTCCTAAAAAACCTAACTCAGCTCTTAGAAAGATTGCCAGAGTACGTCTCTCTAACGGAATCGAAGTAACAAGCTACATTCCAGGTGAAGGACACAACTTACAGGAGCATAGCGTTGTTATGATCCGTGGTGGACGTGTTAAGGACTTACCAGGTACAAGATATCACATCATCCGTGGTACACTTGATACAGCAGGTGTTGCTAACAGAAAACAGGCTCGTTCTAAATACGGCGCTAAGAGACCAAAGGCTTCTAAGTAATTTTTGATTACAGAATGAAGTAAAACCAATAGTATCACAAACAGAACTAAAAGGTTTAGTGTTGGAATTGTTTCACTAGAGATATATTTCCGCACGAACACTAAGGGGGAACAAGATTTTGTTCCGAGATGGGCTTGCCCATTTTACACATGTGAGTACCGTTGAATTAATCGAAATGAAGTTCACTGACAACATGTTGCATTGAACTTTCATTGCAAATGTTGCAGAGCCGGGAAACCGGACACAGTAAATGCAGGGAAGACCTGTATAGTAAATTATGATTAAGGAGGGAAGAACCGTGCCACGTAAAGGACATACTCAGAAAAGAGACGTATTAGCAGATCCAATTTACAATAACAAAGTCGTTACAAAGCTTGTCAACAACATTATGTTAGATGGTAAGAAAGGTGTAGCACAGAAAATTGTATATGGAGCTTTCGCAAGAGTAGAAGAGAAAACAGAAAGACCTGCTCTTGAGGTATTTGAAGAAGCCATGAATAACGTTATGCCTGTTCTCGAAGTAAAGGCTAGACGTATTGGTGGTGCAACATACCAGGTACCAATCGAAGTCAGACCAGACCGTCGTCAGGCTTTAGGACTTCGTTGGTTAACAACTTTCTCACGTAACAGAGGTGAGAAGACCATGGAAGAAAGACTTGCAAATGAAATCATGGATGCAGCTAACAACACAGGTGCATCTGTTAAGAGAAAAGAAGATATGCACAAAATGGCAGAAGCAAACAAAGCATTCGCTCATTACCGCTTCTAATATCATTTGCCATATGAATAGATACCGGGAGCAAAGCAACTTTGCTCTCAAGTATTATAAAAATGTTCTGCGCATATCGGCGTAGTAAATTAAGGAGGAAAAACCTTGGCTGGAAGAGAATATCCATTAGAGAGAACCAG
>UMHW01102807.1_pt1 | contig 10934 bp, 10 predicted proteins | sample 1965631 | NCBI WGS metagenome assembly UMHW01 (sample SAMEA4836107, study PRJEB28245) | human gut metagenome | biome: gut microbiome; material: fecal sample | place: Denmark | collected 2008
GTGGCGCAGAAAACTGCAAATCAAACGAAACAGGTATATGCAAGAAACAAAACTTTGTGATATAATGACTATAAGCTTTTCCACTGTGACAATAATCAATATAAATGTTTATCCAAAAGATCTTGTTCAACTAATTGGAGGCTGCATATGAAATTAGACTTTAGCCACGATGGATATGAAAACTTATTTAGAAATGCTCTCGAACAAGGAATAAATCTTTTTTGCGGTGCGGGATTTTCGGTAGAAGCATCCGATTGCATGGACTCAAAACTCCCTGTTGGAGAAAATCTCCTTACAGAATTAAAGAAAGAGTTTTCAATAATCAATGGTTATTCAAATCTTCCACGAGCATGTACGAAAATTACCAAAACAGATAAACAATCATTCTACTCTTTTTTAAATCGACGTTTTTTTGTTAAGGATTTTGCTCCAGAATATATGTCCTTGACAAAAATTAAAATTAGAAACATTTATACTACCAATATTGATGATCTGTTCTTTAAAATTTTTGAGCAATCTGAAAAACTGTTTTATTTAAATGATTGTAGTGTAAAAGGTACCCCGTATAAAGAGGATCTTGCAGTGCACTATTTCCCCCTACATGGATGTGTGAGAAATCCCGGGAATTATGTTTTTGGTGCAACAGAAATTGCTAGTGTTTTTTCGCAAAGAGGAAATGAAAAAACATGGAAAAGTCTTGCTATTGATGCAGCGGAACATCCTATTCTCTTTTGGGGGTGGAATTTCGACGATGCTGGTCCTATTGAGGCTATGTATGGTGATGAGAATAACGTAGATAACAATACAAATCGTTGGGTACTTCTTCGAAAGCCAACTGATGAGATGGTAGATTATATTAAATCTCTGAAATTTAATATAATTATTGGAGACACTAAAGGTATGTTAGAGTACATATCTAATTTTATAAAATCCTCATTAGAAGATAAAGAAGAATCTCCAATTGATGAGACAACTGCTAATCTTCTGAAACGCTATGAGATTCCTCCAAACGATAAAAAGCTCACTTCATACCCGTTAAGAAAATTTTTCCTGGAGTACACGCCAAGTTGGTCGCACATATATTCTCATGCTATTCCGAAAACAACCAATTATAAAAAAGTAGAAGATAGCATTGCCTCTAACACGGACACTATCGTCATGGGAATACGTGGTTCTGGTAAAACAACGTTGATGATGCAACTTTTAGTCGATTATAAAACGGATAAGCTAAAGCATATGCTAATAGCACCATCAATTGAGCAAGCTAGAAATTACTTGAAGATTCTAGATTCAAGAAAAAGCATATTGTTTATTGATGATTGTTTTCGTGATACAAATGCCCTCATACTCTTGTTACGTACCACTAATGTTCAAGTAGTTGCTTTTGATCGTGACTTCAACTATGAGCGCCAGTATCATCAAATTCAAACTCTTTCGTTCAAGCCTATTGATATTACTGAAATCATTCAAGAAGACGCGCAGAGTATTATCAATATCATACCAACAGAGCTAAAGCGAGAGAATACCGGAACTAAGAACTTCGAAAAAGATCCGACTATTTTAAATTTGTTGGCTAAAAATTTAAAATCAGTAAATTTCAATTTTATACAAGATTTTCATAGTAAAGACGCTATTGCAGCAAAAGTTTTCATTATGATCTCTTATGTCCATGCTTGTGGAACACCCTGTTCTTTTGATATGATATATTCTTTTCTCGGCGATGAGAAGTACACATGGCAAGAAATGTATGACATAGTTAATCGCGTAGGCGGGCTAATTAAAGATGCGTCTAACTGGTTTGCGCAATATAACATTATGGATACTATTCAAGATTACTACCAATGTCGTTCTAGATTTTTGGCTGAGAAAATTATCACAAGCATTCCAAGAGGAGATAAGATTTTCGCAGAAGTATTGAGCGAGTTCACAAAATATGTTCCCGTATATAAAATTTGCCAATACGACAAATTTAAGCGCAGTGCATATGATGCCGATTTTGCAAGTCGTGCATTTCCTTATATTCAAGACGGAACTGAATTTTATGAATTGTGTGTTGAAAAAGACGAGAGTGAATACATTTATCAGCAGGCGGCAATTTATTTTTCTCGGTATAAAGATTATAAGAAAGCGTTTAACTGGATTGAGAAAGCTAGAAATCTGTCGCATTATAACCGTTTTTCTATTGACAGCACCTATGCCAAAATTTATTTTGATGTAAACTTGTCTGCAGATCAAGGACAAGCCAAAACTGCACTGGATATTTTGAGTGGTTGTTGCAAAAATGATAAAAGAAAGTCTATTCACTTTGCGGTCTTTGCAAAGTGTTGCATCGCTTATCATGAAAAATATGGCGGGACAGATTATCTCGCTCTAGCACTTTCGTATATAAAAGAAGGCTTGGATGACAAAAATTTGTCTCTCAGCAAGAAGAATAAATTTGAACTGCAAAGCCTTCGTGATAAGCTGAACGCATGCATTAAGGAAGCGTCCAATTAACCAATTTTATATCGTTCAGACGTTCTTTTAAATCCTAGTACAACTGCTGACAAACATTTGTGAAGAACGGAACTCTGCTCCTAAAATTAAGGCCGGGAGAGGCTGAGTATCTAGTAAATATAATTTTAGGATGAATACCCCTTGCCGACTGCCAGCAAACCGTTGATATATCTGCGTTTTCTGAAATCCTATAATTACACTCCGACCAAATAAAGCCTCCGGCTATGCCGGAGGCTTTATTTTTTTATTCCGCCCATACAAGTTTCGGCTGTATCATGCTGTACAGATACCTCTGTGCATCTCCATCCTGATTATATAGTCCGCAGAAGATGCCCCGGGCATACTCCAGGCCCTTCTCGGAGTAGATCTCCACCAGGGTCAATCCATCGTAAAACCCCGGGTCGTTCCAGGCAATGGCCAGCTTGCCGTCCTGCAGCGCCATGGACATGGCCTCAAAATCATACCTTGAATCCCCCTCGCCGGGATTATATCGCTCCATGATCGCGTCCCTATCTACCTCCTCGTCCTCCCAGCCATAGCGTATCCCATCCAGGGCGGCCAGGGAATACAGATCCGGCATGTGGCAGGAGAATACCTTCTCCAGGCCGCTCTCCCCATTCAGCAGCACCGTCAGCTGCTTGCCCACAGCCACGGCATAGAAGTCGACGCCCCTGTTCACCTGCACAATGTCCTTATAGGTCCACTGATTCACGACCTCTTTGCCGCTCATGTCGTAGTAGCGCTGCTCCCACTGGTGTTCGCCCAGCTCTCCCTCTATGGGGAGGGTCTGCAGCAGGGTAAAATCATCACCCCGGAGCACCTGCAGCATCATCTGTCCATCCTCCTCAAAAAACAGCAGCAGCTTATCCCCGTCGGGGCTGGCAGACAGCTTTGTCACGTGTTGCTTTTCGATGTCCAGCGGATACACCAGGTCCAGCCGCTTTTGGGATTTCTCGTCTCTTACCAGCCACAGGCCGTAGCCCTCCGGCGCCCATTCGGACCGGGGTTGCGCATCGGCTTCAAATCCGGCCGTCACCACTGTTCCGCCGGTCACCGCCACAGCCTGGGACTCAAAACTTCTTTCGGTCCGGTATTCCCCGCTCACATAGTACCGCAGTCCGTCACCGGTGCTGCAGGCTGAGATGGTAACGCTGTCGCCCGGGTCCACCGGGATCTGCAGCACCGGGAAATCCCGGTAATCGCCGTTTTCCTTCACATCCTGGGCTGTGAGCATAGCACCCGAGCCCCCATAGCTCAGACACAGGTCGTAGCTTTGGGCAAAATCCGCCAAATTGATCGTTACCTCATCCGCCGGGTTCTGTATATGCTGGCGCAGATATGCCATCAGCTCCGGCGTTTCCGGGAGCAGGCGGCGGATGGTGTAGGGGGCAGACGCACCGATGGAGTTATACTGATAGTCGGTCTTCTGCCCGCAGGTAGTCTTTGTCACCCGACTCTCCGTGCCCAGGTCATGCTCCGTGGTCCACAGCACCCGGTTGTGGAGCAGGTCATACTCCGTCATGTGCAGCCCCCGGGCCACGGATTCTTCCCCCCGGGCCACGATGTTGGTAAACTCCACCTGTTCCTGGGTCCGGCACATCCAAGCCGTCACCGCGGTGAAGCCGCCCAGTGACAGCAGAAACAGCACCAGCGTCATGGCAATGGCCCGCTTCATGTCTCTCCCTCCTCCGTCAGATCCCGGATGGTCTTTTGGATCCGGTCGCCCCGATAGTCATAGGTCCGCTTGATGCAGCTCATCAGATCCTCTCCGGCGTCCTCCAGCTCGTCGACGGTGTGGTCGCCCACGATCCGTCCCTCCCGCAGCAGCACCGCCCGGGAGATGAAATCCTTCACCTCCTCCAGCAGGTGGGTGGACAGGATCACCGTCTCCTGCTCCGTGAGGATGCCCAGCAGCACCTTGTAAAAGTCCTCCCGGTTGAAGATGTCGTTGCCGGCGAAAGGCTCATCCATGAGGATGTAGTCCGCCCCCTGCGACAGGGCCAGCACTACCTCAAACTGGTTCTGCATACCCACGGAATAGCTCCGCAGCGCCTTGTCCATGGGCAGGCCGAAAAAATCCATCAGAGCCTCAAAGCGTTTATCGTTGAACCGGGGGAAATGCTCCCGGTAGAACTCCCGGTGCGCCTTGGGCGAGAGCCGGGGGAAGAAGCTGTGCTCGCAGGTGGCAAAGCTGAGCCGCGCGATGTTGCCGCAGCCGATGGCCTCCCCGTCCAGGGTTACCTCCCCCTTATGACCTATGAGGCCCAGGATGCACTTCATCAGCGTGGTCTTTCCCGCGCCGTTTTCGCCGAACAGGCCCACGATCTGCCCCGGCGCAAAGGCCACGGACACATCCTGCAGGGCGGCTTTCTTTCCATATACTTTTGTGATGTTTTTCAGTTCCAGCATGGTCTGTCCCTCCTCAAAACGGCAAGCAGCTCTCCGGCGTTATGAACCGCCAGATGATATAATAAACGCCCAGCAGCACCGCGCACAGCATAGCGCCGTACACCATATACCTGACCGGTGCCCGCAGCACATAGGCAAAAAGTGGCTTTCTTCCCTCCGGCAGCCGCCGCATGAGGTACAAGCTCCGGCTCCCCCGGCTGAAGCTGCCATACAGCAGCACCGCCCACACGGCGGCAATAATGGCGAAGTATACCAGCAGCCACAGGGCGCAGCCCTCATAGTCTGTAAAGGGTGCGATCCTCGCCCCTGCGACGAGCGTTTTCTTCCTCAGCACGCTGTCATAGGTGAACAGAGCCTGGTAGTCACGGGAATACTTGGTAACAAACCAAAGCATGGAGCCCGTCAATCCGCCAATGAAGGCGCCGTTGAGGCTGGATAAGGTGCTGCCCGGGTCCACATTGGGCGGCAGCAGGCTCTCAATCCTGCCCTGCATACAGGAAATCTTCATCCTCGTCGCCTCCCTTCCAGCTGTAGATGGTAAGCCCGATCACAATAGCCTGCGCCACTATGAGCAGGATATAATATGATGAGTGTTGAAGATCCACGCAATAGCCTGCCGCGGTCAGTATCACGGCGATGGCCATGGCGATACCGCCGAGCTTCTCCTGCCAGCCCTTCACCGCCACGTCCACGCAGCCCACGGCGCAGGCCGCCATCGCCACGGCGTGGCTGACCCAGGCCAGGGCATCTCCCGCCGGCAGGAGATTGTGCAGCAGGGCGCTCCCGTAATAGGCTAAAATCAGGCTCTGGGGGCCGATGCCATTGGGCTCCGGCATGTTTTTCATCCGCAGGGTCATCACTCCAAAGATCACCAGCGCCGCTAAGGCCCAAAAGAGCAGCAGCATCATGAAGTCATACACCACCCACAGCAGGCAGGCGGTGCCTTCCCGCACCTGCAGCCGCCGCATGGTGTACCCGGTCTTTGCACCCTTTCCGCCGCCGCTCTTGGCAAGGACAGAGCACAATCCCCCCAAGCCCAGGGCCAGCGGCGCAGCCATTTTGCTGGCCTTTGGCAGCTCCGACAGGGCCAGGTCGTCCTCATAGGTCTGATCCGCACCGTATTCATCCACATAGTGTACAGGTCCGCTGCCCGGCGTCAGATAAAGCAGGGCACCCGCCAGGGCCACCGAAACTATCATCAGTGCCAATCCCTGCCAAAAGCTGCTCCGAGCCGCCAGACCGAACACAGACAAATATCGCTTCATCCTTCTCCCTCCTCGTCATACAGCCGCCGCAGCAGCTCCACAGCCTCCTCTTTTTTAAGGCCCATCCCTTTCATGGCCGCCACCGTCTCCTGCACCTCTGTGCGAAACAGCTCCGAGCGAATCTGATCGATCTGCTCCCGGGATGCTGTGATGTGGCTCCCTGCACCGGGCCGAGACTGGATCAATCCCTCCTCCTCCAACTGCCGGTACGCCTTCTGCACCGTGTTGGGATTCACCGCCAGCATTGCGGAGAGGATCCGCCGGGACGGCAGCTCGTCCCCATTCTGCACAGTGCCCGCCGCAAGCCCCTGCTTCACATGGCGGATCATCTGCAGGTAGATGGGCACCCCTTCTACACTATGGAAATTCTCAAATGAGATCATGGCATCCTGGCACCTCCCATCTAAAGCAAAATTGTACTATGCGTATAATACAGTTTCCATCTGTATTATACGCATAGTACAGTTCTCATGTCAATATGTTTTTCAGAAAAATTTTACCGCCGCTCCACCAATGCCACGGCGTGGGCAGCCATGCCGCTGCCGTCGCCGGTGAAGCCCAGGCCCTCCTCGGTGGTGGCCTTCACCCCCACCTGTTCGGTGTCAATGCCCAAAGCCCCGGCGATATTCCGGCGCATCCGGGCCCGATAGGGCGCCAGCTTCGGTGCCTGGGCCAGGATGGTGGCGTCGATATTCACCACGGTGACGCTCCGCTTTTTCAGCTCTCCGGCCACTCTTTCCAGCAGCACCAGGCTGGAAATGTCGCGAAACTCCTCGCTGCTGTCCGGAAACAGGCAGCCGATGTCCTCCAGCCCCGCTGCGCCCAACAGGGCGTCCATAACGGCGTGGACCAGCACGTCCGCGTCGGAGTGACCCTCCAGCCCCTTTTCATAGGGGATGTCCACCCCGCCCAAAATCAGCTTCCGCCCGGCCGCCAGCCGATGCACATCATAGCCGTGGCCGATTCGTAAATTCGTCATGCCCTCTCCTCCCGCTTCTTCAGAATCGCCTCCGCCACAGTGAGGTCCAGGGGCCGGGTGATCTTGATATTCTCCCCATCTCCGGGCACCAGCTGCACCTGCTTGCCCAGCCGCTCTACAGCGGCGCAGTCGTCGGTGATATTCACCCCGCAGGTAATGGCCGATTGCAGGGCGGCTTTTAAAAGCTCCGCCTGGAACACCTGGGGCGTCTGCACGGCGTACAGAGTTGTCCGCTCCGGTGTGGAGCGCACCACGCCGTTTTCATCCGCCACCTTGATGGTGTCCGTCACCGGCACCGCCGGGGCCGAGGCATTGGTGATTTGGGCGCTCTCCGCCACCGCGTCAAACAGCTCCGGGGTAATCAGCGGTCGGGCTCCGTCTTGCACCGCAATGAGCTCCGCCCGGCTATCCGCCGCCAGGGCTCCTGCCAGCACGGATTCCGGCCGGGTCTCGCCGCCCCGCACCACCTTCACCGGCTTTTGAAGCCCGCATTTCTTGCACAGGTCCGCCAGGGGCATCATCAGATCCTCCCGGGTCACCAGGATGATCTCGTCCACCCGCTCCGCCGCGTTCACCGCCCGAAGGGTGTGCTCCAGCACCGGCCGATTTCCTAAGGGCAGGAGTAGTTTGTCCTGTCCCATCCGCTCCGAGCGGCCCGCAGCCACAACCACAGCCGTGCAAAATGGTCTGCCGGGCTTGTGCAGACCCCGAATTTTATCCAAAAGCTTTCCCATGCAGCAGCCTCCCGTTTTTAGGAATCCTCAGGCGCCGGGCGGCGCCGTAGCTTCATTCAATCTTATCGCCAGTGTACCACAGCGGCGGTTATTTTGCAACAAAAGGCTCCCGACCGAAATCGGGAGCCTTTTGACTTCTCAGGTGTCACATTGCTCATAGGACGTCCGGGGGCTCTTCCAGCCAATCTGTACCTCACCGTCTGAATAAGTATAGATAACTTGTGTGTTTTCTCTGATGCCGTCATCGGCCAGCAAATCATATACGCCATCCTTACCCAAATCCACGATTCCGTACCCATTCGTCAAATAGTAGGATGGCATACGCAAAAGGATCTCGGCAACGGGCTGTCCAGACCACTCGCCCTCCACCTCTCGGTAAAAAAACAGGTCGCCGTTTTCCCCTTGTGTCACAAAGGTTTTCTCAAGCCCGAATAGTGGCAGCTCTGTGGGCTTTCCTTCCCCAGCGTACACATATTTTTCGTGGAAGACCTCCGATTTCAGCTCTGTAATTTTCCCTTTATTGGTACGGTCATCATAGGTAAAATCCGCCTGGATGGTCCGCCAGGCAATTCTGTTGCCGTCGATCAGATCGGCGGCGCCTGCATCTTGGCTCCATGGCTCCTCTAAACGCTGTAGTCGCAGATACTGCCCTTCCCAGGATACCAGTGCCCAATCATTGTCATCCGTGTGGCCACGGTACGAATACAGCGCCTCAATTTCCGCATCCTTAACGGTAATAAAGTGCCTATTCTCCTGCCACCTGCGGCTGTACTCTACACCCAAAACGATAAGCGCCGCCGCCACGACCACCACCAGGGCGGTGATGAGCCGCCGGATGTCACGCCGCTTCTGCTGCACCGTGTCCTTGGAAATTTCCACCACCGCCTGCAGGCTCTCATCGGTCTGCACGGTCTCTTTCCTCTTTTCTTCTGTCATAGGCTGCTCCCTTTCTTCCGCTGCGGGTGCCCGGCAGCTCAGAAGCTCTCCAATACTGACGGACAGCTCCTCTGCCAGCGGCTTTAGCAGTGTCACATCGGGGTAGCTAAGCCCGCGTTCCCACTTGCTGACAGCCTTGTCCGTCACATGGAGCTTTTCCGCAAGCTGCATCTGGGTCATACCCAACTGTTTTCGGTTTTCAGCAATATATTTGCCAAAGCTTTGTTTATCCATAGGTGTCACCTCGCTTTCATCATAGCGGTAGAGTGATTTTTTGGCAACCGACCGGCGGTAGAGTGCAAGAAAAAAGGGGCGGACAGCACTGTCCGCCCCCTACATTTCATTGGTTCATCTTCTGTTGTGGGGATACCAGATCTTCTGCTTCTCCGCTTCCCGGATCAGCTCCTCCCGGAAGTCGGGGTGGGCGATGGAGATGAGCTTTTCCGCCCGCTCCCAAACGCTGAGCCCCTTGAGACACACACATCCGTATTCCGTGACCACATACATGGTGTTCACCCGCGTATCCGTGACTACAGATCCGGGCTGAAGGGTGGGCCGAATGCGGGAGGAGCGGGTACCGTCCTTGTTCTCGTGGGTAGAGGACAGGCAGATAAAGCTCTTGCCGCCCTTGGACAGGTATGCGCCCAGGACGAAATCCTGCTGGCCGCCGGCGCCGGAAATCTGCTTGATGCCCGCCGTCTCGCCGTTCACCTGGCCATAGAGGTCCACATCCACAGCGTTATTGATGGAGATAAAATTGTCCAGCTGCGCCACGGTGCGCACATCGTTGGTGTAGCTGATGGGTGCTGCCATGCAGGCTGGGTTGTCATCCAGGTAATCATAGAGCTTTTGGGTTCCGGCGGCAAAGGCATACACCTGGCGGCCCCGATCCAGGTTTTTCTTCATGCAGGTGACCTTGCCGGCCATGGCCAAATCTACATAGGCATCTACATACATCTCCGTATGCACACCCAGATCCTTCAGATCAGACTCGCACAGCATGGCACCCACGGTGTTGGGCATGCCACCGATACCCAGCTGCAGGCAGGCGCCGTTGGGTATCTGCTCCACAATGAGCTTGGCCACTGCCTTATCCACCTCAGTGGCGGGGTTAGAGGGCTGGATGCCCATGGGGTCGTTGCGCCCCTCCACGATCATGTCCACCTCGGAAATATGGATGCAGTTGTCAAAGCCGCCCAGGCACCGGGGCATATTCTGGTTGACCTCCACGATGACCACCTTGGATTTCTCAATAACAGCCCGCAGGTGAGAGGCAGACAGGCCGAAATTGAAATAGCCGTGCTTATCCATGGGCGTCACCTGGAACATAGCCACATCCGGAGGCGTAATATGGTCGGTGTAGTACCGAGGCAGCTCGGAATAGCGCATGGGCTCATGGAAGCCGGCGCCGCTGGCAATGTGGTGCCGCTCCACGGCGCTCATATGGTGGGAATTGAAAATAATGTGGTGAACGGGATCTTCGATATCAAAAATAGCCGGCTTCCACAGGCTGATGCCGCCTCGAACCTTTACATCCTCCAGCTCCGGCGCACGCCGGGCCAGGGCCTCGTCCAGCACCCGGGGATGAATGGCGCAGAAACCGTAGTCCACCCAATCGCCGGACTTGATGACCTTTACCGCTTCATCCGCTGTGGTCAGCTTTTGCCGGTACATTTCCATGTAATCCATACCTTAACTCCTCCAAATCTTCGTGTGCTCTCGGCACTTTTTTACATTATAGCACTGCAAAAAAACAAAAAACAGCGTCTTTGTGAAAATAATATCATTATTGGAGAAATGCCTAATTTTTTTAGGTTTTTTTGTTGCACATTGTATGTGTTTAGCAGACATTGTATGTTCCGGACCAGTGCGCGCACCAGCCCGGCAACCCACTCTCTTTGCGGAGTGGATGGCTCAATTCGTCTGGTGTGGGCTCCCCTAAAGTCCTTGCCGGGCAGGGCTTATGCCTCGTCGCTGCGCCTCCACCGGGTACAAATAAGGAGGCCGAGAGCACAAAGCTCTCGGCCTCCAATATACTTTTACTATTCCTCACCGCAGCCGGCGGAGGGTCTCCACAACCAGGTTCCAGGTACGCTGGACGGAGGAAATATACAT
>UMHW01048945.1_pt1 | contig 10916 bp, 6 predicted proteins | sample 1965631 | NCBI WGS metagenome assembly UMHW01 (sample SAMEA4836107, study PRJEB28245) | human gut metagenome | biome: gut microbiome; material: fecal sample | place: Denmark | collected 2008
GATGAAGATGATCTGCATTCTTCCGATACCGTACAGGAGAAACTTTCCCTGGTATATCGTTTTGGAGTCCGTATCTATTTTGGCAAACCGGACAAAAAACAGTTCCAGGAGATCGTCCGCACACTGGCAGCCCGTTATGGCGTTACCATGCCGGAGGATGAGCTTCTTCTGAAAGCCAACCAGTGGGAACTTTCTCATGGCGGACTGACCGGACGTGCCGCACAGCAGTTTATTGATTACATTGTGGGAACAGAGGAAGAAAAGAGAAAATAGTCCACCTGTGTATTGGGGGGAAAGGATGATGAACTATGGCGGTGACAACCTTTGCGGCAATTGATATAGGATCCTATGAAGTCAGCATGAAGATTTTTGAAATGTCAAAGCGGACCGGCTTTAGGGAGATCAATGATGTCCGTTATCAGCTGGAACTGGGACGGGGAACTTACGCGGCAGGACGGCTTGAGATGGAGACTGTGGATGAACTCTGCGGGATCCTTGATGATTTTAAACGCATGATGGCTGACTTTGGGGTGGAAAGCTGGCGTGCGTGTGCCACAAGCTCCCTGCGAGAACTGGAGAATCCGGTGATTATTCTGGAACAGATTTTCCAGAGAACCGGGATCCGTGTGGAGATCTTAAGCAATGCGGAGCAGCATTTTCTGGGATATAAATCCATTGCGGCCATTGAATCCGGCTTCAAAAAAGCCATTCAGAAAGGCACGGCAATTCTGGACATCGGAGGTGGAAATCTGCAGATTTCTCTCTTTGATAAAGATGCTCTGGTACTGACTCAGAGTATCCGTATGGGAAGTCTTCGTATCCGTGAACGGCTGAAAGAACTGGAGAAAACAACTCCACATTATGACCGGCTGGTAGAGGAATTTATCCGTAATGACCTGATGTGTTTCCAGAGACTTTATCTTAAGGACAAAGAAATTTCCAATCTGATCCTGATGGGAGATTTTCTCACAGATACGATCTTTCAGGACAGATCCGGGGAAAATATGATCACAAAGGAAGAGTTCCTGAAAAAATACGAAACTATTGTAAACATGTCCGATTATGATCTTGCAGAATCCATGGGGCTGGAACCGGAATATGCTTCCCTGATCGTGCCGAACATGGTTATTATCCGAAATTTCATAGAAATTTTTCAGGCGGAAGCACTGTGGATCCCCGGTGTTTCTCTTCTGGATGGAATTGCCTATGATTATGCAGAAAAAAACAAATATCTGAAAAGCGCCCACAATTTTGAAAATGATATCCTGGTGGCGTCCGCAAATATTGCCAAAAGGTATTCCAGCGGAAAGAATCACATTGCAGGAACCACCGATCTGGCACTGGATATTTTTGACAGTACAAAAAAGATCCACGGCATGGGAAAACGTGAACGCCTTCTTCTGCAGATCGCGGTTCTTCTTCATGACTGCGGAAAATATATCAGTATGAGTGATGTTGCAGAATGTTCCTACCGTATCATCATGGCTACGGAGATCATTGGCCTTTCCACAGAGGAACGGCAGGTGATCGCAAGTGCGGTGCGGTATAATACCAGAGAATTCGGCTGCTATGAAGAGATCAACCGTGAAACTTCCATGAACAGGGAAAATTATCTCCTGACAGCGAAGCTGACAGCAATTCTCCGTCTGGCCAATGCCATGGACAGAAGCCATTACCAGAAGGTAAAAGCTCTCAATGTAACATTGAAGGACAGAATTCTTTATCTGGTAGTGGATTCTGCGAAAGATGTTTCCCTGGAACTGGGTCTTCTGAAAGATAAAAAGGAATTTTTTGAAGAGGTGTTTGGCATCCGGCTTGTAATGAGACGGAAAGGAAGAAGATAACGGAGGAGGTTTTTGTATGAAATTTAAGGAATTTGACAAACCGGAATATTTTGTAAACAGAGAGCTGAGCTGGATCAAATTTGATGATCGTGTGCTCAGTGAAGCCAGAGACAAAAATCTACCTCTGTTTGAGAGACTGAAATTTTTGAGTATCACCTCATCCAATCTGGATGAATTTTATATGGTCCGTGTTGCATCCCTGAAGGATCAGGTTCATGCAGGGGACAAAAAAACAGATATTGCAGGAATGACAGCCAAGGAACAGCTGAAAGCCATCAGCCGGCAGACACATGATCTTGTTCACGTACAGTACAGTACATTAAACCGGTCTCTGGTCCCTGCGCTTGAAAAAGCAGGACTTCATGTGATCTTTGAGCATGAGGCATTTTCCGAGAAGCAGAAAGAATTTGTGGATCAGTATTTTGAAGATAATGTATATCCGGTCCTGACACCAATGGCAATGGATTCTTCCAGACCGTTTCCTCTGATCCGTAATAAAACGTTGAATATCGGAGCACTTCTTTCCAAAAAAGATACCAAAAAAGGAAAAGAAGAGATTGATTTTGCCACTGTACAGGTGCCTTCTGTACTTCCGAGAGTAGTGATCATTCCATCTGAGAAAAAAGGCCATACAACCGTAACACTTCTGGAACAGATCATTGAGCGCAACATCGACAAGCTGTTCTTAAGCTATGATGTGATCTGTGCCCATCCGTACAGGATCATGCGTAATGCGGATCTTCCTATTGACGAGGATGAGGCAGAGGATCTTCTGGTTGAGATTCAGAAACAGCTGAAAAAACGCCAGTGGGGAGAGGTGATCCGCCTGGAAGTGGAAGATAAGATGGATCCGCGGCTTCTGGATATTCTGAAAATGGAGTTTCAGGTTCATGGAGATGATATCTTTTTTATCAACGGACCGCTGGATCTGACCATGCTGATGAAGGTTTATGGTATTGACGGATACGAGCAGTTCAAGGAACCGAAATACAAACCGGCAGCAGTGCCGGCATTTCAGAATGACAAGGATATTTTCCAGGTAATCCGGGAAGGTGATGTATTCCTGCATCATCCGTATATGAGCTTTGATCCGGTGGTGAATTTTGTGCGTCAGGCGGCAAAGGACCAGGATGTACTGGCGATCAAGCAGACTCTGTATCGCGTCAGCGGCAATTCACCCATCATTGCGGCACTTGCTCAAGCCGCAGAAAACGGCAAGCAGGTTTCCGTTCTTGTAGAGCTGAAAGCGCGTTTTGATGAGGAAAACAATATCGTCTGGGCAAAAATGCTGGAAAAGGCAGGCTGTCATGTGATCTATGGTCTGGTGGGCCTGAAAACACACAGTAAGATCACTCTTGTTGTGAGAAGAGAAGAAAACGGGATCCGCAGATATGTGCATCTGGCAACCGGAAACTATAACGATTCCACAGCCAAGCTTTATACAGACTGTGGTATATTTACCTGTGACGAACGGTTTGGAGAGGATGCAACTGCTGTGTTCAACATGCTTTCCGGATATTCCGAGCCGAAGCGCTGGAATCGCCTGATCGTTGCACCGATCTGGATGAAGGACCGTTTTGTAAAAATGATCGAAAGAGAAGCGGAGCATGCGAAAAAGGGAGAAGAGGCTCACATTGCGGCAAAGATGAATTCTCTGTGTGACCCTGAGATCATTGCAGCGCTGTATTATGCTTCTTCCTGTGGTGTCAGGATCGATCTTCTGATCCGCGGCATCTGCTGCCTGAAGGTGGGCATTCCGGGTATCAGCGAAAATATCCACGTGCGTTCGATCGTCGGTAATTTCCTGGAGCACAGCCGTATTTTCTATTTCCGCAATGGCGGTTCCGATGAAATCTATATGGGAAGTGCGGACTGGATGCCACGTAACCTTGATCGTCGTGTGGAGATTGTTTTCCCTGTGGAAGATGAGCGGATCAAGGAAGAGATCATGCATGTGTTGGATCTGGAATTCCGTGACAATGTAAAAGCACATATCCTGCAGCCCTCCGGTTTGTATGAGAAGCAGGACAAACGTGGCAAAACGCTGATAAATTCCCAGATGGAATTCTGCAGGGAGGCTACCGAGCGGGCAAAGGCAGCAAAAAAGGAGAAAAAAGAAAAGAAGAGAGTTTTCGTACCGGCTGAACCGGCGGAGGATATTATAAAATAGTAAAAGAAAAGGACAGCCTGTCATATCAATTTATGATACAGCTGTCCTTAAATAATGTTCTCAAAGATTATCCATATTATGTCAATACTGCATGATATTCAGAAAAACTGACAGCATGCGGACGTTTCTAATAACACTTCTTGCAGGCTTTATACCCTGCAGCTTCAGCCTGGGAGCGTGTCATCTCTGTGGCATTATCCGGATTCATATTTCCGCAGTTAGGGATCCGGTGGTACTTGCTTCCGGTAGCGGAGATCCAGACCATATCACCCACTGGCTCCGGATCGGCCTGCACTCCGGTCTGAGGATCTGCAGCAGCCGAATCAGAAGATCCATAGCCGGACGCACCGGAATCCTTATAAGCGGAGGAAGGCTGTGTGCCGGTATCCGATTCATCTCCAGCAGAATAATCATTACAGGGACTCTGGTTCCACTGGATATTGCTTCCGTCGCTGACTGCGATCACCGTACCCTGCTCATCAGTACGAAATACCTGTATTCCCATATCCGCAAGCTTATCCATGGTATCCTTATGAGGATGTCCGTAGGAATTACCGGCGCCGCAGCTGATCACTGCATATTCCGGAACAGTCTTCTGGAGCAGATCCCAGGTGGTGGCAGTGGCAGAACCGTGATGTCCCGGAACGATCACATCGCAGGAAAGATCAAGTCCCAGATCACAGATCGCTTCCTCCCCGGCAGATTCTGCATCCCCGGTAAAAAGAAAATGGTTATTTCCGTTTTCCAGCCGGATCGCAACAGAATTGTCGTTATCGTTGCTACTGATCGATTGAGGAGAAAGAACCGTAAATTTCCCGCCTCCGAAAGCAAAATCCGTTCCGGGCTTCGGATGCTGCACAGTTAATCCCTGAGCGGCAACACTGTTTTCAAAAGATTGATAGATCTTTGTATCCTGTACATAATCTGCACCGATCACATTTTTTACGGAAAAGCTGTCTAGGCATCCTACAAGACCAGCCACATGGTCCTCGTCATAATGGGAGGAGATCATATAGTCAATGATGGAAATATTCTGTTTCTGCAGATAGGAAACCACGAAACTGGAATGTCCTCGGTCACCGCCGTCATACAGGAGATTCTGCCCCTGTGACTGGACCAGGATCGAAAGCCCCTGCCCTACATCCAGAAAGTGTACAGCCATTGTTGTGTCAGCAGAAGCAGCCTCGGCTGTGTAAGCAGCAGAGGGAACTCCTGCGACTGTTAGCAGAACAAGCAGCAGAGAAAGAAAAAATGTCTGCAGCTTTCTGCGAAAAGAACGTTTGTGATGCATGAGAAGTCACCCCTTATCTTAAGTATTTTCAGGGGAAATTATAAAACAGAAGAGAAAGAAAAGCAAAATAATATATGTGAAAATACAGAAAACAGATAAACAGGAAGAACGAAATTTTTATATGCAATGTTCAGAGCAACGTTTGAAAGCGATAACAGGAAAAAGTGAAGTATAACAATCACAAAAAAAGCAGTCAGAATAAAAATCCTAACTGCTTTCTGTTGATAGCCAGTACGGGAATCGAACCCGTGTTTCCGCCGTGAGAGGGCGGCGTCTTAACCCCTTGACCAACTGGCCATATTCATTTGTGTCGTTTGCTCTTGATTTCTGTTGTTTCCCGCAACCGACTTCGTTAGTATATAATACTTTCTTACAAAATGCAAGCACTTTTTTTCTTTTTTTGAAAAAAATTTTCACCCTGTTTTTTGACAATTTTTTTGACGGAAAAATCGATTGATGATATGATAGATACAAAACGAAATGGAATAAAAAAATATAAAGAGGAAGAGTATGGATTACAGAAAAAAGAAAAATTTGATATGGAAGGGAGAATCCTTTCTTTTTGTTGTTGTGCTGCTGGTTTTCGGCGCGATCTTTGCGGCAATCCACACAGGGGGGCTGATCCAGAAGCAGGACAGTGTACAGCTTCTTAACAAAGGATGGTACTACATTAAAGACGGAAAAAAACAGGAGATCACCCTGCCCGCGGAAATTCCGGCAAAAACAGGTGAAAAGCTGATCCTGTACAATGAAAGTCTGGGAGCGGAAAGCAGAGGAATGACCGTGGTTTCTACAGGAGCCCAGTACGATCTGGTGATACGCCTGAATGGAAAGATACTGTATGAATATAAGGAGGCCATGTTTTCCAAAAATGTGCAGATGCGTTCCAAGGTGCAGTGCATCGCCGCTCTGGGTAATGACACAGAGGGAAAAGTCCTGACGTTCAGCTATTCTGCGCCTCAGAGAGGAAAATATGTTATAGAGCCGGTATGCATAGGAACCGGAAGTGCAATAGCCTGGTATCAGATCAGAAAAGCAGCCATTCCTTTAGGGGCGGCAACGATCATGATCGTATTAAGTATGATCGCCCTGTGCATCTGCATCTATATGAGAATAAGGCAGATGTCGGACAGACGGTTCCGGGATGTGGCACTGTTCCTTATGATGTGCAGTATCTGGCTGGTGACGGACTCATCACTGGCACAAAGCTACAGCAGATGCCCCGAAGTATTATGTCTCATTTCTTTTTATATGTTCATGCTGCTGGCAGTTCCGATGTTGCGTTTTTTGCAGAATATCGGAAACATGAAAAAATACAGGCTCCTGGATCTTGGAATCTTTACATTTTATCTGAATGCTGTTTTACAGGGAGTTCTGGTGATCCTGGGAGCCTTTGAATTTAAGGATATGCTGTTTGTAACACATATCCTGCTGTTTGTGTGGGTCCTGATATCAGCGGTACTTCTGATCCGGGAGTACCGGAAGCATAAACAGCGTGAGATACATCTGCTTCTCATTGCATATATCATCGTGGGAACAAGCGGTATCATAGCGCTGATCCTGTACTGGCTGTTCGAGATTTCCTACTATGGATCCATTTTTGAATTGGGAAATCTTGTGTTTCTTGTGCTGGTCATTGCAGACGCAGTCATGATGATGGCAGACAACGTCCGTTACCGTCTGGAATCCCAGGCTTACGAACGACTGTCCAGAGAGGATGGGATGACAGGACTTGAGATGAGAGCCAATTTTGAGAAAAAACTGGAAAGTATTTCCGCAGATATGGGCAGATACCGGGATATCCTTCTTATGTATATCGATATCGATCAGCTTCGCGTGATCAACGAAGAATACGGACGGGCTGCAGGAGACGAGATGGTGGTGATCTCGGCCAGATGTGTGGAGAACGTTTTCCGGGAAAAAGGAACCTGCTACCGCATCGGCGGGGATGAATTTGCGGTTCTGGTCTATGATCCGGAAGTACCGGATGAATTCTGGCCGGAACGCTTGAAAGAAGAGCTACGGAATATCGGGAGAGGATGCAGACATCGTTTTTCGTTGTCCCTGGGATGCAGCCATCTGCGAAATAAGGATGGCTCTCTGAAATCCATGGGAGAATGGAAATATGAGGCAGACAGGAAGCTTTATGAGAACAAAAAGAAGGGGGATTTGAAAAATGGAGTATATTAACTGTTTTCAGATCACATCCCTTGTTTTGGTGACGATGATCGCGATACATTATTTTTCTCATAAAAGACTGAACAATGCGGAAAACAGGAATTTTGTATGTTTTCTGGCTTTCAGCGGCGTTTACGTGCTGCTGGATATGCTGAGTGCGGTGATCGCGGGAGGCGGCAGCAGCGAAGGCTGCAGAATGTCAGCGCTGGTCCTGACGCTCTATTATTTCTGTGATGTCATACTTACCTATGGGCTTTTCTGCTACATTCGGATCATCACCGGAAGACAGAAGGAGAAGTATAAATGGCTGAAAACCGGCTGGGTGGTCCTGCCGGCTGCAATGCTGCTGGCAGTTACAGCAAACTTACGGACGGGATGGCTTTTTTATTTTGACCAGGAAGGTAGATTTATCCGGGGAAGTTTTCATTTTCTGCTCTATGGATATGTATTCTTTTTTATGCTGGTGATCGTTGCATTTATGTTACTTTATGGAAAAACAGCAGAAAAAGAAATACGGCGCACCATATGGAGATTTTGGTTTATCGAAGCAGCCTGCCTGTTTCTCCAGATTGCCGCGGAAAGAATACTGCTTACCGGCTTCGGACTTTCTGTAGGACTTTGGCTGATCTATCTTACTATGAACAATCCAGGTGAATATACGGACAGTATGACAGGTTTATTTGACAAACAGTATTTTGACAAATGGATCGGAGAAAAGCTCTATCGAAAAGAAAGCTTTCATCTGCTTGCTGTGGATGCCCGCAATATGAAGCAGATCAACCGGATCTACGGTACCAGAGTGGGAGATCAGCTGCTGATCCGGGCGGCGAAGGGATTTCGGGAGATCACGGATTCAGTGCAGATCTTTCGTATCACAGGCAATTGCTTTCTGGCAGTGCTGGACTCGCTGACAGATTATGAAAAAGCCAGAGACGGCATAGAAGAATTTCTGAAAAAGCCGTTTTTTATCGAAAACGAAAAGGTGTCGTTCCATGCTGCGATCTGCGGGATCATGAATGCGGAAAAACTGGAAAAAGAGGATAGTATTCTTTCTTATATTGAATATATGATCTCTCTGATACAGAACCGTCAGGATACGGTCCTGATCCAGTCGGACAGCAAGATCCTGGAGGGCTTCCGCTATGAACAGGAAGTGGAGCATTTTCTTCAGAAGGCTGTGAAAGAGGATCTGTTTGAAGTATATTATCAGCCGGTATATTCTATAAAAAACCAGGATTTTATTACTCTGGAGGCACTGAGCCGGCTGAAACATCCTGCTCTGGGAATGATCCCGCCGGATGTGTTTATCGGGATCGCGGAAAAACAGGGAATGATCTCGGCAGTGGGATGTCTTCAGCTTCACAAGGTCTGCCGTTTTATAAAAGAACATGAATATATCATGAAGAAGATCCGGAATGTGAAATTCAATCTTTCTCCTTCTGAATTGATGAAACCCGGATACAGCCATGTGCTTATCGGGATCATACAGGGGTATGGATTGGATCCGGGATATTTTCAGTTTGAGATCACGGAAAACGTGGCAACCGAATACAGCGAAAGCTTCTGCACAGCCATTGATGATTTTGCAGAAGTGGGGATCCACATGTGCCTGGATGATTTCGGTTCCGGTTATGCAAATCTGAACGCAGTTCTTCGCATTCCGTTTTCAGCAGTAAAAATGGACCGTTCTCTTTTGTCCGGGGTCAGCAGCGATCCTCAGACGGCTACCTTTTATCGCAGCATTGTCATGATCCTGCAGCATATGGGATATAAGGTGATCGCAGAAGGCGCTGAGACCGAAAAGGAGGTAAAGCTTCTGGAAAAATGGGGTGTGGATATGATACAGGGATATTATTTTTCCAGGCCCCTGTGCGAGGAGAAGCTTCTGGAAAAAATTTCCTGAAATGATCAGAAACAGGCGGAAAACATGCTTTCATAAAAAGCAGGGTTTTCCGCCTGTTGTATTCAGACAGACACAAATTGCTTGAAGTTTACAGATACTTTTGATAGAATAGATAGGCTGTGGCGGCTGAAGAAAGCGATTTTTCGGAAGATCGGTTCCTTGAACTGCCACGCGTATCTTTTGGAAAAATTGCAGAAAAAAGATGATCATGTGGACTTTACAAGTACATATATTTTGAGTATAATACAAACAAATGTTCGAATATAAAAAAGAAAGGAATCAGTGGAATGGCAAAAAAAGACACTTATGATGCGGGCAGTATCTCTGTCCTGGAGGGCCTCGAGGCCGTGCGAAAGCGCCCCGGTATGTATATCGGAAGCGTATCCAGAAAGGGACTGAACCATCTGATATATGAGATCGTAGACAATGCGGTGGATGAGCACCTTGCAGGGTACTGCAGCCGTATCCATGTAGTTCTTGAGAAGGACGGTTCCTGTACAGTAGAGGATAATGGACGAGGGATCCCGGTGGATATGCATGCCAAGGGAATATCTGCGGAGCGTCTTGTTTTTACAACCCTTCATGCAGGCGGTAAGTTTGACAATTCCGCATATAAGACAAGCGGCGGACTTCATGGTGTAGGTTCTTCCGTAGTGAACGCATTATCTACGTATCTGGATATTAAGATCAGCCGTGATGGCTATATACATCATGACCACTATGAGAGAGGAATCCCTACCATTGAACTGGAAGCAGGACTTCTCCCCAAATTAGGGAAGACCAGAGGTACCGGAACCTGTGTGAATTTCCTTCCGGATCCGGAGATTTTTGAGAAAACAAGATTTGGAGCAGCGGATGTAAAGAGCCGTCTTCATGAGACTGCCTATCTGAATCCGGAGCTTACCATCCATTTTGAGGATCGAAGAGGGGACACTCCTGAGGATATCGAGTATCATGAGCCGGAGGGAATCGTAGGCTTTATCCGTGACCTTAACAAGAATGCACAGCCTCTCCATGATCCGGTTTATTTTAAAGGAGAGGCAGACGGGATCCAGGTGGAGGTTGCTTTTCAGTTTACCAATGAGTTCCGTGAGAACGTTCTCGGATTCTGCAATAATATCTACAATGCAGAGGGAGGAACTCATCTGACCGGATTTAAGACTACATTCACAACGGTAATGAACACCTACGCACGTGAGATCGGTGTACTGAAGGATAAAGACCCCAATTTTACAGGTGCAGATATCCGAAACGGAATGACTGCTGTAGTCTCCATCAAACATCCGGCACCCCGCTTTGAGGGACAGACCAAGACCAAGCTGGATAACCAGGACGCATCCAGAGCCACCGGCAAGGTAGCAGGAGAACAGCTGGTACTGTTTTTTGACCGAAATCTGGAAACACTGAAGATCGTCCTTTCCTGTGCGGAAAAGGCGGCCAAGATCCGTAAGACCGAGGAGCGTGCCAAGACAAACCTTCTCACCAAACAGAAATACTCTTTTGATTCCAACGGCAAGCTGGCCAACTGTG
>UMHW01055398.1_pt1 | contig 10831 bp, 8 predicted proteins | sample 1965631 | NCBI WGS metagenome assembly UMHW01 (sample SAMEA4836107, study PRJEB28245) | human gut metagenome | biome: gut microbiome; material: fecal sample | place: Denmark | collected 2008
TGACAAGAAAATCACTATCAATCGTCAGATAAATCAGAATTTACCGATACTTGACCATTCATTAAAAGCGGGAGAAGTTCGTCGCGTTGCTTAGTGAGAGTAGCAATTTCAAAAGAATTATCTTTTATTTTCTCAAAAATTGGCTTTACAACAAGTCCAAATTGAGTTATGAACGATTGCGGTGCAATACACAATGTGGATTGTTCAATGTCTGAGCTAATAATTGACTTAAAGGTGGAGCCGCTACCTTTTGCTTTCAAGCATTCTATTAGTTGTGCGGTAAGAAAAAACAAATACTCAAATTCATTATTCCTTGATTTGAGCGCATAGCATGATTGATTCATAGCCATAGGTGTCCCTACTATAACCATTTTCCCAATAGAGCCTCTTGCTGTTATTATAATTGTTCCGACATCAAAAAGAGAAGAAGCACATCGAGACAATCCTTTTGCTGTAATATTTTCAGCGGTTTCAATTTGGAATATAGAACCACTGTAATCTGTTGGTCCGAAGAACGGAATAGTTCCATTATTCCAAAACATTGGCTCTTGTTTACTTGGTGTACCCCCACTGAGAATATCTGCTATACTACAAACATTTGAAGCCTGCCACCCCTTAGGTATCTCTCGTTTCAGCTTCTCATTCCACACCATTTCGCCGCCACTTGACTTATATGGTCTTCCATTCTCATCTGGAAAGTCAAATTGTACAAACCAGTAGTCATAGAGTTGTTTTGCCATCGCTTCTAAATTCTGATTTATCGCACGATTAAGTTCTATTTTGCGGTCTATTAAAGCAAGAATAGATACTAATTTATTCTGTTCATCCTTAGTAGGAGGCATTATTAACTTCAACTTTTTTAGTGCTGCTTGCGAAAGATTATCTCTTGCAGAGCCACTGCTAAGACCGACAAGATGATCATAAAGCGTATCAATACTATATTTAAGGAATGTAGAACTATAGTCTTTGTTTGGAAGAATCGCACAAATAGCTTGATTTGTACACGCTTCCATTTTAAGCAAAGATGCCTTACCTGCTGTAGCACCATACATTGCTACAAGCACCGTATCAATAGGGTATATCTCAGTACTTGAATTTTCAAATCCAGCCTGTGATATAAAATTTGTTGTGTCATAAATATACGGACTTGCTAATTCGCCGCTATTAATCCAAGGAATAGTACCGTTTTCATAATAGCTTGCTTCCGTGGACAATGGTGTAGCACCAGAGGATGTGTTAAAAGCATCTGCAAGTGTTATCTCTTTCCAACCTTGTGGTGTAATCCTTCTCTTTTTATATTTTTTCAATTCCATTTACTGCATTGCTTTATGAATATAATCTTGAATCAAAGATAGATTGACCTCTATCTCTTTGCGCTTCATCAATAGCTGATTAAGATGTGCTTTTTGCTGCGCTATTTCTTGTTCGGCTATGATATGGTCAATTCTTGCTCCGCCAACAAAAGGATATATGGTATCGACTTCCATTTGCGTCTCTTCAATTTTGTTGTCTAATTCTACAAGTTGCTGTTGGTATTTTCGCTGTGCTTCTACGATGTCCAAATTATTTGCCGCAACAAACACATCAAGCAGATGGCGAATAGCATTAATCTGTTCCTGCGCATCTTTCGATGAGTTATTAGCAACTCTTAATGCAACAATTACAGCAATCACACTAATTATAGGACTTAACAGTGTAGCCCATTGGATTAACTCATCAGTCATTGCTCTTCATCTCTTCATTTATCCAACATCCCCCTAACTTCTTTATCGAAGTCAGAATCAATCCGTTGGGTTTTATTGAAAATATCGTATTCGCTTTCTGCCTTTGTCTTGGCTTGTGCCGCAGATATTCGTCCTTTATCCGGCAATATCTGATATTTGCGGAAGGTCAAGAACTCGTTGACACTGGCAGCAAACTGCTCCATATTGAACGCGTTTTCACGCTCTATAAGGTCTTCTATATAGTCGAAATATCCTGTTACTGCACGTTCCAACCGACGAATTTCATTTTCCAGCAAATAGTTCTTGGCTATTGACACATCCGATTTCAAGATACGCCCATCGGGAGCATTCTTCCATGTAGTCAGCCCCATGTGTTCTTTGGTATGGTCTACCTTAGTGTAGATGATTTCAGCAGCGGTTTGCCCGGTAATGGCATAGTGAAATCGGTTCTGTATCATGGCATAGAAATCGTGTGTGGTAGGCGAGTTCTTGTCATAATCAATACTGCACTCTGCATAGATGTCGGTAATCTGTTGCCAAATACGCCGTTCACTGGTACGGATGGAACGTACTCTTTCAAGCAATTCACGGAAATAGTCTTTTCCGAATACTGCCGTTCCCTGTTTTAAGCGTTCATCGTCAAGCACAAAGCCTTTCTTGATATACTCATTAAGAATCTTGGTAGCCCACTGACGGAACTTGGTAGCTTTTGGAGAAGATACACGATAGCCAACAGCAATAATCATATCAAGATTATAGAAATCAACCAACTCTTCAACCTCACCTCGTATGCCTCGATTTACGACGGTTGCAATTTTTGCAACTGTCGTGTCTTGCTGTAATTCTTCCTCTTTAAATATATTGGCTATGTGGCGGCTAATACCCGATTTGTTAATACCGAAAAGCTCTGCCATAGCCTTTTGCGTACACCAAATGGTTTCGTCTTTTATAACCACCTGTACTCTTCCCTCTTTATCGGGAAGATTGTATAACAAAAACTGTATTTCGTTACTCATTGTTTCCTACATTTGCGTTGAACCGCAAAGCATCCAACTGTTTCATAATTTCCTCTTCCAAACGATGACTTTCTTTGAATTGTTCGGTAAGCGTTTGCTTATAATTCGCCATACGTACATTAAACTCCTCTTCGGTTATATCCACGTAGTCTATTTTGATGTCGAAATATTGTCCGGCAGAAAGAGAATATCCTTTTTCCTTTATCTCATCGTAAGAAACAGCCACAGAAAAATCCTCCACTGCCTCCTTGCGCTGGAATGTGCCGACAATCTTTTCTATCTCGTCATCGTTCAGACGCACCTTTTTCAATCCGTTAGCATCTTTATATTCCTCGCCCAATTTGCTAGCATCAATCAAGATTACTTTGTCAGTGGTTGCAGACTTATCAAAGAACAGCACACTGACATTCGTACCTGTATTGGCAAACACGTTGCTTGGCATGGAAACACAGCCGAACACTACTTTGTCATCTACAATTTTATGAAGAATTTTGTTCTCAATACCACTTTTAGCTGTGATAAAACCTGTCGGAATGACAATTGCACCCTTGCCTGTCTTTTTCAGTGAATTGATAACGTGCTGAATGAAACAGGTATATATAGCCATTGACTCTTTCTTTTTGGCGGGTACATTTGGGACTCCAGCCCAAAAACGGGCTGGCATGGCGGCTATCTTCTCGCGAGTGTCCGAGAAGTCCATCTTGAAAGGAGGATTGCTCACCACGAAATCAAACTGGCGCAACTGCTGCCCGTCATCACTTTTATGATAAGGGCTTACAAGCGTGTCACCTTGAATAGCATTATCAAGCGAAGACACAAGTCCGTTAAGCAGCAGATTAAGTTTCAACATTTTGTTGCTTCGCTGGGAAATATCTTGCGAAAAGATGGTACAGCGTTCTTCTCCTATTTGATGACTAAGTGCCATCAGAAGCGTACCTGTTCCTGCCGAGGGGTCATAACATTCCATGCTATGCAAATCAGCATTATCCCCCACTAACAGACGAGCCATAATCGTTGCTATGGCATGAGGCGTATAATACTCCGCATATTTTCCACCTCCAGCGGTATTATAATCCTTAATCAAATACTCAAAGATGCTGGAGAAGAAATCGTAATTCTGTGCAAACGCTTCTTCAAAGGAGAAATTCACGAGTTTATCCACCAGAGCACGGGCGAATGGCGCACGTTGTGCCGAATCGGTCACAAACGGTGTCAATGCCTCGAACAATGGAATCTTCGTGTTGGCTGTGGTCTGCGTGGAAAATATATCTGCATTTTGTTCCGCTATATCTGTCATAGTGGAATCGAAGATAGTATCAAAATCCCCTTTTCCCTGTTGATTCCAAAGATTGGCTATCAGATGATAAGGTTCAAGCATCGGAACATCTGGAGAGATGGCACTCTGAATAAGCATACGTTCATCATCAGAAAGATTCTCGTATGCTGTTTCCCATTTTACATCCCCGGTCAGTTTCTTGGCAATCTCACTTTTCGCATTTTTTAATTCATAACCGAATTTGTCATTCAGGAACTTATAGAGAAATACCTGAGTGATAATCTTATATTCGTTACCATCGTTTCCCATACCGTATGATTGGCAGGTGGCTTTAAGTCCGTCGATGAGCCTTAATGTTTTTTCTTTAATATCTGACATAATCTTCATGCAATGCCGTAAGTGGCGTTATATTGGTTGATATACTGTTGTGAAATGCGTGTCTGAATAAATTTGTAATCCTCCATTTCGGGCTTTATTTGTGGGAAATGGAACAAACATCCATTGATAAGAGCCATCACCGTGCGTCCGAAATAAGCATCCTTTTTCAGAATGTCGTTACGATCATACACTTTGGCATCCACATCCTCTTTTATAATATTGAGAATGGCAGCAATCTCTTCGTCAAGGAAAGAGAACATAGGCTTCTGTCCCTTATCTTCCCTCTGCTTATTCACTTCACGAATACGCTTGTGTACACGAGCAAATTTTTCATCGCCCTTGTACTTTTTCAACAAGACATTATTGCGTTTTTGTAAGTCTTGCAGACGACCGATGATTTCATCCAAAGCCTGTGTTTCTTCGTTGAACTTGGCTATCGTGTCAATCACAAAACCGTGTTCCTTGAAGCGTTCCATAAAGGCTTCACGCAACGAGATAAACTCCGGATCGTCTTGGTCGAAGTTTTGGGTAAATGAAGAAATGGTACGTTGCCATTTCTCTTTCAATTCCACACCACCGGATATAAGGCGCATTTCCTCTTGTCCTATTTTGGAGAAAGTGAACTCTATATCCATCATTGCCTCATTGATTAGAGTTTTCGTTTCCTCATTTGTATTGAAAGCCTCTTTCTGATTGATGATACTTATCCGTCTTTGCACCTCAGAGAGTAGTTGCGGCAACTTAGTGATTTCGAGTTTGGCAAATTGCTCTTTCATTTCATCATCACCAAATGTACGCACGATGTTCGCCATGTTCTTGGCTGATTCCAATGCCTGTTTGAGGTCGAGCAATACAGCTTTATCCTCTTCGGTGGAGATTTCAGAAGAAAATTCTTCCGCATTATCGTATGTGTAATTGAAAAGCGTTTGCCGAACTTTCTTCATCTGATTCAATATCTCTTCCTTGTCCTCAATGACTTGGGTAAAGGTATCGGTGGCAGCGGATTCGCCAGTCTCATCCACGTCATTAAAGCGGTTTAATTCTTGTAAATATGCTTCGTTGGTTTCCTTAAAGTTGCGCTTGATGTCGGCAAAGTCAATGACAAAACCGTAACGCATACCGGGATAAGGACGGTTTACACGTGTTATGGCTTGAAGCAGATTGTGGTCTTTCAGTTTGCGCCCGAAATACAGGCGTTTCAAGCGTGGCGCATCAAAACCAGTCAAAAGCATATTAAAGACAATGAGAATATCCACTGTCATATTTTTCTTGAAGTCTTTGACTATCTGCTTGCGAGTTTCCTTGTCATCCGTATCGTGAAGAATGATTCCAGCTTTCAGCGGTCTGTATTTTGATTTGTAATCCACTTCCGGTTCACCCACTACATACGAACCATCGGAAAGTTTTATCTTGATGGGCTTCGGCTGATACTTCTGCCATTCTTCTTGAAATACATCATAAAGCCGCCTTGCCTGTTCGCTGGTTTCACAAATGACCATACCGCCTAAAGTATCATCTCCTTGTATCTTGCGAAACTCTTTTAAGTCCGTCATAATGTAACGGGCTAACTCGTTTACATAACTTGGATGCTCTATGATTTCCGACTTACGAATGTCTTTCTTTTGCACAAGGGTTTCCAGTTTATCGTACACATCAGACAAACGCTCTTTATAGGAGGTTTCTATATCTTCACGTATGATTTTCAGCGTGTAGCCATCCGCAATGGATTTATCGTAATAATAGGTATGCAAATAGTTTCCGAACACCTTGCAACTGGCACGTTCCTCTTGTAACAACGGGGTACCTGTAAGTGCGATTTTAACCGCATCGGTGTCGGCATCAAAGAGATTGGCAAGAAAGCAACCACCGGGTTTATATCCTCGGTGTGCCTCGTCAAGAATGAAGATGCGTTGAAGATTGGTTGCATAATCACTGATGCGTACTTTTTCTTTATCCTCGGCAAAGCGTTGAATGTTCACAACCGTGATTTCTGCCTGTCCGCTTACACCTTGTTGTGCCTGATTACTGCGGAATTGTTCCATCAGTTCGGATCTTGTATTGGCGGTAGATACTAGCAGCCCACGAGCCTCAAACTCTTGTGTGGCTTGTTCCAAAAGGTCAAGGCGGTCTACTATAAAATAGAATTTGGCGACCTTATTCTGTTTGGAGTAGAAATCGTTGAGAATATAGGTCAGATAGTATGACAAGGCGGTTTTACCACTTCCTTGTGTATGCCAGACTACGCCAGATTTCACCCCCTCTGCCAGTTTTTGGCGAATAGCTAACGATGCAAACAATTGTTGGTAACGCATGATATGCTTTTGGTCGGTAGATTCTATTTTTCCATCCACCTCACGCTCCATACGGACATAGGCAATACCATATCTAATGATATACAACAACCGTTCAGGCGAACACATGGATGTTAGGATTCTGTTTGTAGGGGTGTTGAAACCGAGATTTGTCTGGTACTCAGGACTTGTATGAATGACTTGGCAATTGTAATCAGACAATATCTGTTTTTCCACCGTCTTGTCAATCTCCTTATACGGATAGTCACGATGGAACGGTGCTATTTTCTGACCGCTAAAATTTTCTTCACGGAAGCAATTGAATGGTGCGTATGAACGTGCCCCAGTACAATAGAAAGCCCCTTGTATGGGTACGATACCGCCCAACGCATCGTATTCCATATTATTGCTGAATATCATCAATTGCGTAATGTTGATGAAGCGGCGAAACTTTTTATTTGGGAAGCGTTCTTTATTCATTCGTGCGCTCTCTGCCAACATACCACCATGATTGTTGGGTTTCTTCACTTCTACAAAACAAAGTGGCAATCCGTTTACGAATAAAGTAATGTCAGGACGAAATTCGTCCTGTCCGTTCTTACAAGTAAATTCGGCTGTGAAATGGAACGTATTATTCCCAATGTTATCAAAGTCTATCAGCTTTACAGGCGAAACAGCTTTGAGACGATTGTAAAAGCCTCGACCGAGATCATCATCGTTCAGTTCCTTGCGAATATCTTTCAAAACTTGAAGAAACTCTCCCTCGTGTCCGGGATTCAGATTCTTAAACTGCCGTTCAAATACCTGCAAAAGAATATTTGTGTCACCGTCATAGACTGTGCCATTTTTATCTTCACTCAACTTACCAAAGTAAGTATATCCTATTCGGGTGAGGTGAACCATTGCAGGCATCTGCACCCGTGTGGCTTCTGAGAACTGCTTCATGTCACCTATCCTTTTTGTCGGTTATCAAATCCTTCAAATCGACCTGCAATATCTCTGCGATTTGTTGCAAGGTTTCCAAATTAGGCTGAATCCTATTACATGCGTAAGCATTTACCATACTGAAACTTTTGTCCAGTTGTTTAGCTAACCATGTTTGAGAGATACCTTTTTCAGATAATACAGCCTTTATTCTATTCAGTTTCATTCTTTGATACGATTTTATACCGCAAATATAGTGAATTATATTCAATACTCAGCATTGTTTTAGTACTTTTGACATAATAATCAAACAGATAAATTAGTATATGCATATATTTGAATGATAAAGATTTGCTAAGCACATGACAATAGTTTATAAAATCTACAGGATTTTATTTCGTTAGAAGAACCACAGTCTATCATCATCGCGTACTTACTGGGCGAGCAAATGTAATCGCAAGACGCGTTGCCCACATCAAATGCAACTATTTCTATATCTTAACTTAACAGCATTGGTAAATACAATCTCACTTGCATCATGACCTTCCATTCTGCCTCTTTAGACAGCAATTCGACATTCTCTTTACTGAGTCCAAATAGCCATGTACCTATAGCATAAGCCCTTTTGTGTTCTTCTTCAGAGGGTTTCAAACTCTTACAGTCATCCCATTGGATGTTATTTTTCAACTGTGCAATGATTCTAACTCCTGCTGTAGCCGCCGTATCACTATTCTTTAGTTGAGCTATGTCCTCATGCGTTATCTGGTGGACCGCCACGACCTCTGGGTCGATGTTATCATGCTTCAAATTCTCAACAAAACCTTTCAGCATTCTTTCATTAACATCCCATTCCAATAGTGCATAAGCAAACTTCTTATCTGGCTGCGCTTTCATAAATAGGTTCTGCTGTATTTGTATCTTCTTAATACGCTGCATAAACACTTCCGAAGTTCTCTTCAGCGTAACCAATGGGTTAAATACCCACTTGTCAGACACCTCGCCATTACCAGCATCGCTTACTATGATATACGAGCACTTGTATGGACTCATTTTGTCCGTAAGCACATGGGTTCCCTGGTTGTCATATAACCCGCCATCCAACAACATGGGCTGTTTCTTCCCTTTCATGACGCTTGTCCAGAAGGTCATGGGTATTCGTATTGGGCAGAAAGCAAACGGAACACAAGATGATGCCATGACTGCTTTTGATACTGGGAACTGTTCATGGTAAAACGCACCATCACCGTAATAGTAGTCGTACATTCTCTCACATGAGAACGTAAACTGAGAAACCGTTGGATAGTCAGTTGCATTGATAGTCACCACTGGACATGGTTTCAAATCCTTCAGTTTCTTCCTATGGAAAAATAACCAGTCATATTGTTTAGCTATCAAACTACTTACAGGTAATACATTATACCATACAAACCACAGCACAATAAATGAGGTCGTCAATCCCCAGCCACCACCAAGCCAAGCCGCCAAACCACCAAGGCCAAGCACCAAAAACAGATTAATTAAGGCTAGATGCAACACACCTTTACGCATCTTCTCGCTAAACGTTTTCTCAAAGTTCTCATAGTCACCATCATGCAACGCATAACAAGCTGCTATGATAGAACCACCAGACACAGACGATATAACATCTACCTTGTCCAGTACACCTAATTTATGCAGAGCACGCAATGCACCAATATGGTACGCTGCAGCTCTGTAACCGCCACCCGAAAGGGCCAATCCTATTTTTTTCCCATCGCTCGTCATATACTATTCTTCCTTAACACTACCCAAATACTTCATTCCATCATGACTGCCATGATTAGCATTTGTCACCATACCATCAGTCTTGTTATATTCATCCTTTGACACAAAGATGTCCAAATAGTCGCCGTTCGTCTCGAATAAGATATCCCCAGCTGTATTCTGCGTAATGGTGTCATAGTCGCTATAGTAATCCAGTTCGTCACTGGGTGCTTCGCCCACAATCACCAACTTTGGTGTTAACTTATCCATCAATGATGACGGTATATGACCACTCTTTCTGCCGTGGTGGGGTGCAAACACTATGGTCTTATGTGTGTTTGTTACCTTCTTATCAAACTCTTCCTGCATATCCGTTTCCATGTCACCCATCCACAGGAACGAAAAATTGCCTACAAGATACTTGATTGCCGGTGAAATGTTGTTTGGGCTTCCACCGTCTGCAGCCTTCTCTAAAGCCTCTTGGTACATGTCATCATCAGTGATAGGCCAAAGACAATGTAAACCCGAGTGGCTTCTACCGTCACCCGATTCGTTCATCCACTTGCGTTTGCAGCCTTTATGGAGGCCAAAACTCTTCTTGTTGTCATCGCGCAGTTTCTTGTATCTCTTGAAATCATCCGATTCTGTTCCCTTCTTGGTGGTGTCATTGTCAACACGATAGAAATTCAAAATGCCGAATTTGTTATCATAGTCAACAAGACCTTTGATATGATCATCATCTGGATGCGTAGAAATAAAACGCGTGATACTCATATCTGCTGATTCTGTTCCAATCTCGTTAAGAATATCATCCTTAACATCATCTGTAAGACAACAGTCAATTGTTGTGAAATTGTCTGAGTTGTGTCGGATGTAGAACATGTCTCCATTGCCGACCGAAAAACTTTTTACTTTACTCATTTTTAATCAATTTTAAAATAAATAACCGCCGCAAAGGTATACAAAAAAAGCAAATCTTCATATTTTCCGTGTGTTTTTCACGGAAAATATGAAGATTTAATCGCTTTTCTAATACAAATATGCTGCTTTTTCGTTATTTTTTCACGACTTGTAGTTTTTGTAGTTCCTTCAGGAATTCACTCACCAAATCACGATATTCTATAAACAGCTCCCTACTTGCCATCAATTCGTCCAGTTTCGGATCAAGGTTCTTACTATATTGTTTCTGGAAATTGATGGTATTATGTACATAAACATGTTTCCGTATATAGGTACAGCCGTTTTCATCTTTCTCGAACATACGAACTGCATCACGCCTCAAATCAGGATTTCCCAACAGACTCAAGTCATGGGTTGCTACGGCAATCTGACAATCCTCAGCTATTGAGAGATACATTTTTATGATAAAGGCCAGAGCCTTAGCATGTATACCCGCATCAATTTCATCTATGCAGGAACACTTTCTCCCCATTACGATGTCATATATTACCACCAGCAACCTTATGATGTTAATCGTAC
>UMHW01096328.1_pt1 | contig 10750 bp, 9 predicted proteins | sample 1965631 | NCBI WGS metagenome assembly UMHW01 (sample SAMEA4836107, study PRJEB28245) | human gut metagenome | biome: gut microbiome; material: fecal sample | place: Denmark | collected 2008
ACTGGAACCAGGGCCGCACCCAGGAGATCCGCGACCGCGTGCTGCATCTGTAATTCTGAAATTCGATCTGCAATAAGACATTTTCGTTAAAAAACAGCCCTGCTTGGCACCTTTGCAGTGTCAAGCAGGGCTGTTTTCTGAAGTATGTGTGCAGCATCGGCTGCTGTGCCTCCTCCGGGGCATCCTGTTATTTTGTCAGGTATCGGTGCAGCAGGACGGCGACCTCGGCACGGTTCGCGCCGGTCTGGGGGTTCAGCTTCGAGCCGCTTCCCTTGAGATAGCCGCAGCCGACAGCCCAGCGCATCGCATCGACAGCGTAGGCGCTGACATCGGAGGCATCCGTATAGCTGCGCAGGCTTGCGGACACGGCGGGTTTTCCGGAAAGCCGGTAGAGAATGGAAGCCAGCTGCTCGCGCGTGACGGCCTGCTTCATGCAGAATTCCGTCTCGCTCACGCCGCCCGCAACGCCGTTTTTCCAGGCCCAGACGACCGCGTCATAGGCGTAATCCGATTCCGAAACGTCCGTGAACGGGAGGCTTCCTCCGGAAACGGCGGGAGAACCGGCGCTCCGGTACAGAATCAAAATCAGATCACCGCGCGTCATGCTGCCGCGCCAGTTGAAGGTCGACGCGTCTGCGCCCTGAATCAGCCCGTAGCCGTTCATGAAATCAACGGCGTCCGCCGCCCATGCGCACGTCCCGGCGTTCACATCCGAGAAGACGGCGGAGGACTGCTTCGACGTGACGCGGACGGTCAGCTCACCCGTGCCGAGCTGCGTGCCGCCGCTGTCATAGGCGGTATAGACGAGCTTCAGCTGCGAGGCGCAGTCTGCTGCCGGGAGGAAGTAGAGCGCGTCCAGAAGCGGCTCCGATTTCCCGTCGTCCGTCAGATAGAACCGGTCCTCCGGATAGCGGACGGCGGTATACGCGCTGCCCGCCACGCTGCGGAAGTCCTTCAGCAGCCGTCCCGCGCTCGCCTCCGGCTGCTGGAAGCTGACGCAGACCGCATCCGGATATTGCTGCGCGATATGACCGGCGGCGTCCAGCGTCTTCAAGAACGCGCCGGATGCCGTGACGTTGCTGTCTCCGGAGACGGTGACGACGGCGCTGCCCTCGCAGCGCGTTCCGGCGGTGCCGACGGCGGTAAAGGGGATGCAGACGGTATACCGTGTGCGGTACGAGCCGGTCAGATACGCCGCCGTGTCAAGATCGAGCTGGGAAAAGCTCGCCTGATAATAGCACGCGTCCGTATCGGCCAGCGCCTGTCCGTCCTCCGCAGCCGTATAAAGCGCGCCGAACATGGACGCGCTGCCGGAGGCGCTCAGGTCGTAGCTCCTGCCGCCCGTCTCAGCCGTCGCGCGGGACACCGCAAACAGCACGTAGTCCAGCGTTTCGCCGGGCTTGCCCCGACCGGAAAATGCCTTGCTGAAATCAGCCTCGGAAAAGCGGACGCTGCCGCCGAAGCCGGCTGCGTACTCCACGCTGAGGCCCGGCACGGAAGCCGCGGCCGGCGTGATCGTGATAAACGCACCGGAGGCGGAATATGTTTTCCCCCCGACTGTCACGCTGACGCTCAGCGGCAGCTGCACGGCAGAGCCGGTCACGCCGCCCGCTTTGGTCAGCAGCTCAAGGCTCGACGAGGAAGAGCCTGCGTTCAGCGCCGTCGTGACGGGCTTGTCCGCGTCCTCGCCCCGGAACGCGGCAACTCCCTCGCGGTACGCCTGCCACGTGATGACGGCCCCGCCGCCAAGATATTCGCTCCATTCGCCGTCCGTCTCGCTCCGGCTGTAGACCGTGGCGGAAACCGTCGCGGAGCCGCCCGCCGTTACAACGGCGGGGACAGCGCTGACGGCGATCCTGTATGTATCCGCGCCGCCATCCGCCAGCGCAGCCGGAGCCAGCGCAGCCAGCACCGCGCATACCACCAGCAGCGCGGAGATCCGTTTCCAAACCCGTTTCATATCGTGACACCTCTTTCCGCAGCCGAGTGCCGCAGTGTTTGTTTTCTGCTTCCAGTTTACCGTATCTTTTCGGAATTGCAACACTTTTGTAAATAATTCAGGATTTCTTCACAACTTGCCGCCGCGCAATACGCCCCCTCCATGCGCGGCAGCGGCTCAGAAAAAAACAAAAGATTTTATAGTTCCCTTGTAAGTTGTTTCCTTTTGTGATAAACTGGTTATGCGGCACAGCCCGCGGAATGTCTGCTTTTTATTTTCAGGAAGAAACAGGAGAGATGGATATGGATGCAACAATGACAGGAACGGGGAAGCGAAGTTCCACAACGGCGTTTGCGATTATTGCAGGGGTGTTCTGCCTGCTGCACCTGCTGCCAACGTATCTTTCCAGCTGGCTATGGATCGCAGGCTTCGTGATCCTTGCGCTTTCCATGTTTTTGCGGATGAAAAATGTGCTCCCCGCAATCGGGTTCGCAGTGCTTGCTGTTGATCGTGTGGTTTGTATGGCCGTATACGGAGTCATTGATGTGATCTCGATTCTGTGGACGCTGATATTCCTGCTTGCAGCTGTGATCTGTTTCGCAAGCCTGACGAATATCATGCCGATGCAGCGTGAGGCATTCAGAAGGCTCTGGTTTCTCCCGGCGGTTTTGTCTGCTGTCAAATGGGTGATTGCGATTGTATGGACCCTTCATAGAGACAGCAGACGCATTTTATCGTATGGTTTTGCAGAGTATCTGTCCAGCTCAGGGATTATCAGCACGCTGCTGCAGGGGGTGTTTATAACGGCCCTCATGCTGTTTGCGCTCCTGTGGGCAGCTAACCCGGACGGCATTCCGAGCAAGGGCACATCAAAAGCATACTGCAACATGGCGCTACATATCCTGCTGCTGTTGTTCTCCTGCGGGATCTGGTACTGGATCTGGAATTATCGGATGACGCGGGACACCAACGCAGTGCGGGACGAGGCGGAGCGCAATCCGGTGACCAAGCTGCTGCTGTGTATGTTTATCCCGTTCTATGGAATTTACTGGACATACAAGACGGCACAGCGCATCGACAAAATGGCGTGGGACCGGAATATTCCGTCGAGCACGGCTGCACTGTGCCTGATCATGGAATTTTTCCTTCCCATTGTTCCGCCGATCGTGATGCAGGACAAGATGAACGCCGTCGCAGCGGCGCGTGACCCACAGCCGGTATTTTACCGGCAGCCTGCTGCGCAGCCGCAGGCTGCTGAGGCGCGGCAGTATCCGCAGAGCCAGCAGTATGCCACGCAGGCACAGCAGTACCCGCAAAGCCAGCCGCAGCCCGTGCAGGCGCCGGAATACCCGCAAAACCAGCCGTCTGCGGCGGCGCAGGATATCGCGAAGAAGCTTCGGACATACAAGGCTCTGCTGGATGTAGGTGCGATCTCGCAGAAGGAATTCGAAGAGAAAAGGAGGCAGCTCCTTGGACTTTGAGCATGAATGAAACCGCTTAACTCTCAAAAGGACTGCCAAAAATCTCGCTCCCTGTTTCGATTTGCAGCTTCAATTTCGCCGAGGATTTTCGGTGACTTGGTGTATCCTGCCGGATGCGCCAATCCCCCGCAGGATGAATAGTCTGCGGGGGAATTTTTTGTGGAAACTGACAGTTTTAACAAACGCGTGTACTTTTTCTTGATTTCTTTTGACAGTTGTGCTACACTGTCAAATGTAAGAGGACACCAACAATCAAAAAAACGCCCGGAGTATTGAGCATGGGGACAAGCGGACGAATCGTGCCGCGTGTTTGTTGTGCTTTTTTTGCATCTGGCAAAAGCCAGAATATGGAGGGAGGCGGAATGAAATTTGGAACAACGACTTTATGAAGCCCTGCAGCGCAACCCCATTATCGCCGCTGTGCGCGACGACGAGGGGCTGGCGCAGTGCCTGCGCACCGATATCCAGACCGTATTCGTGCTTTACGGCGATATCTGCAATATCTCTGAGATCGTCCGGCAGATCAAGGACGCCGGAAAGATCGCCATCGTCCACGCCGATCTGATCAGCGGTCTGGCTGCGAAGGAGATCTCCGTCGATTTTCTCCGCCGCAGCACGCAGGCGGACGGCGTGATCTCCACCCGCGCGAACATGATCCAGCGGGCAAAGGAACTGAATATGATCGCGATCCTGCGGGTCTTTCTGATCGATTCCATGGCGCTCGATTCGGCGCTGAGCGCGAAGAATCTCAAGCCGGACGCCATCGACATCCTGCCCGGGCTGATGCCGTCGATGCTGCGCAAGGTGCGGCAGCTGACGGGGCTGCCGATCCTGACGGGCGGACTCATCACGGAAAAGAAAGAGGTCATGCAGGCGCTCGAGGCGGGCGCGCTCGCCATTTCCAGTACGGCCCCCGCCGTATGGCAGATGTGAGGAGGAACCGCATATGTGCACCGATACAAAGGGCAGGATCGCCGAGGCTGTTGAACAGATGCTGCAGACAAGGCCGGTCTGCAAGATCACGGTGCAGTGCGTGATGGAGCAGGCGCAGATGAAGCGGCAGAGCTTCTATTATCACTATCAGGATATCTACAGCGTGCTGGAATGGATCGTGGAGACGCAGCTGTGCGCCCCGCTGCAGTATGACGGCGCACAGGCCCCCGGCGAATGGTGTTTGCAGGCGCTGACGCTGCTACGGGAAAAGCAGCCGCTGCTGCGCAAGATCTCGCATGCACTCGGTCAGGAAACGATGTACCGGCTCACAGGGAAGGTCATTCGCCCGCAGCTCGCCCGGCTCCTGCCGGATCCGGCCGCGGTGGACGGCGCAACGCAGTCGCTTGCGCTGGATATGCTCTGTCATGCCGCGTTCTGCACCGTCGACAGTCTCGTCGCTCGGCGGACGCCGCTCGACGCGGAAGCGTTTATGCACCAGCTTCAGGCGCTGTTCCTGACCGTGCAGCAGATTTGATTCTTTATTTTTGAAGCCCTTCTATTCTCTGGCTTTGCGCATAGAATGTTGTGTGCATATACGCTATAAATCAATCGATAAAATTTTATTTTTTGTTGATTTTGACATTATTCCAAGCTTGTCTAATGACAGCGGCACAGGTTTCCTGTATACTGACAGTTAGAAGATACCACCATAGAGTGATTCATTTTAATCTGCAAGAAAGATAAGGAGGACGTATTCATGGCAAAATACATCATGGCCCTGGACGCCGGCACGACTTCCAATCGCTGCATTCTCTTCAATGAGAGCGGCGAAATGTGCAGCGTCTCGCAGCGCGAATTCCCCCAATACTTTCCGAAGCCCGGCTGGGTCGAGCACGACGCAAATGAGATCTGGGCTACGCAGCTTGGCGTAGCCGTCGAGGCCATGCAGAAGATCGGCGCAACTGCCGCCGACATCGCGGCCATCGGCATCACCAACCAGCGCGAAACCGCCATCGTCTGGGATAAGGTCACAGGCGAGCCCATCCACCACGCTATCGTCTGGCAGTGCCGCCGCACGAGCGAATACTGCGACAGCCTGAAGGCCAAGGGCCTGACGGACAGCTTCCGGGCCAAGACCGGCCTCGTCATCGACGCCTATTTCTCCGGCACGAAGGTGCACTGGCTGCTTGAAAACGTCCCCGGCGCACGCGAGCGCGCAGAGCGCGGCGAGCTGCTGTTCGGCACAGTCGAAACGTGGCTCATCTGGAAGCTGACGGGCGGCAAGGTCCATGTCACCGACTACTCCAACGCCTCCCGCACGATGCTCTTCAACATCAACACACTGCAGTGGGACGATGAGATCCTGAAGGAGCTGAACATCCCCAGATGTATGCTCCCGACCCCGATGCCCTCCAGCTGCATCTACGGCGAGACGGATCCGGCGCTGCTCGGCGGCCCGATCAAGATCGCAGGCGCTGCGGGCGACCAGCAGTCGGCTCTGTTCGGCCAGGCCTGCTATCATCCCGGCGAAGCCAAGAACACCTACGGCACCGGCGCGTTCCTGCTGATGAACACCGGTGAAAAGCCCGTCTTCTCCAAGAACGGCCTCGTCACCACCATCGCGTGGGGCCTGAACGGCAAGGTCGAATACGCGCTCGAAGGCTCCGTCTTCGTTGCGGGCGCCGCGATCCAGTGGCTGCGCGACGAGCTGAAGATCATCGAGTCCGCACCTGACTCCGAATACTATGCCGGCAAGGTCAAGGACACCAACGGCTGCTATGTCGTCCCGGCGTTCACCGGCCTCGGCGCACCGCACTGGGATCAATATGCACGCGGCACCATCGTCGGCATCACCCGCGGCGTCAACAAGAACCACATCATCCGCGCAACAATGGAATCCCTCGCCTATCAGGTCAACGACATCCTTGTCGCCATGCAGGCCGATTCCGGCATCAAGCTGGCCGCGCTGAACGTTGACGGCGGCGCTTCTGCCAACAACCTGCTGATGCAGATGCAGTCCGATATTTCCGGCGCTCCGGTCCAGCGTCCGACCTGTGTCGAGACGACCGCGATGGGCGCTGCGTATCTGGCTGGTCTTGCCGTCGGCTACTGGGCCAGCAAGGAGGACGTCGTCCGCAACCGCGCCATTGACCGTGTATTCCATCCGGAGATCACCGCAGAAGAGCGCGCAGCCAAGGTAAAGGGCTGGAGCAAGGCTGTCAAGTGCTCCTACGGCTGGGCGAAGGACGAATAAAAAAGCTTTTTCAGGAGAAGAAACGGAAAACAACCAAATATTGATGTATGACAGGGAGGAGTATTCATGTTCTTAAAGTACTTATGTGAGTTCCTTGGCACAATGATGCTGATCCTGCTCGGCGACGGCGTCGTTGCAAACGTGACCCTCAACAAGTCCGGCATGAAGGGCGCAGGCTCCATCCAGATCACCCTTGCATGGGGCCTTGCGGTCATGGTTCCCGCGTTCATCTTCGGCGAAGCCTCCGGCGCGAGCTTCAACCCCGCGCTGACCATCGCACTGGCTGTCGGCGGCATGTTCGACTGGGCGCTGGTTCCCGGCTATGTCATCGCGCAGATCCTCGGCGGTATCGTCGGCGGCGTTCTGGTCTACATCCTCTTCAAAGATCACTTTGACGCGACGGAAGACCCCGGCACCAAGCTTGGCGTGTTCTCCACCGGCCCGTCCATCCCCAACACCGGCCGCAACATCGTGCAGGAAGCCATCGCGACCTTCGTTCTGGTTTTCGCGATCTGCGGTCTGAACCAGGTCCCGCAGCTGGCTGCCGGCGTCGGCAAGCTTCTGGTCTTCGGCATCATCGTCTCGATCGGTATGTCCCTTGGCGGTCTGACCGGCTATGCGCTGAACCCGGCACGTGACCTCGGCCCGCGTATCGCGCACGCCATTCTCCCCATCAAGGGCAAGGGCTCCAGCAACTTCAAATACGGCCTGATCGTCCCCATCTTTGGGCCCATCATCGGCGGTATTGTCGCTGTCCTGCTCTACAACGTCATTCCCTGGTAAGCACATCTGAATACACTCTGCTCTAAGTGAATGTGTCGGGCAGTCCAACCCTCCCACCGGAAGGCTTATTTGGGCTGCCCGACTTTCTTTGGCAGATGAAGGAGGAATCTTTTTGTACGACATCATCATTATCGGCGCAGGCGTTACCGGCTGCGCGGTCGCGCGGTACCTGTCCCGCTATGAGGGGCGGATGCTGGTGCTGGAAAAGGCAGAGGATGTGTGCTGCGGCACCTCCAAGGCCAACAGCGCCATTGTCCACGCAGGGTTCGACGCCGCGCACGGAAGCCTGATGGCAAAAATGAATCTCGAAGGCAATCTCATGATGCCGCAGCTTGCGAAGGATCTTGATTTTGCGTTCAAAATGAACGGCTCGCTTGTTGTGTGTATGTCCGAGGAGGACCTGCCGAAGCTGCGCGCGCTGTATGAAAACGGCGTAAAAAACGGCGTAAAGGAGCTGGAGATCGTAGACGCGAAGCGTCTGCACGAGCTGGAGCCGAACGTGTCGAAAAACGCCGTCGCTGCGCTCTGGGCGCCGACCGGCGGCATTGTCTGCCCGTTCAATCTGACCATTGCGCTGGCAGAGAATGCCTTTGACAACGGCGTGGAGTTCCAGTTCAATACCGAAGTCACCGGCTTTACATGGAACGACGGCTATTGGACCATCCACACCAACCACGGCGAGTTTGAAACGCGCTATGTCATCAACGCCGCAGGCGTCTATTCGGACGTGCTGCACAACATGGTCTCGACCCGCAAGCTGCACATCACGCCGCGTCGCGGCGATTACTGCCTGCTGGACAAGAGCACCGGCGCTTTCGTCTCGCACACCATCTTCCAGCTGCCCGGCAAGCTCGGCAAAGGCGTTCTGGTCAGCCCGACTGTCCACGGCAACACCATCGTCGGCCCGACGGCGATCGACATCGAAGACCGCGAGGGCACGAACACCACCGCCGAGGGTCTGAACGATTTGATCGAAAAAGCGGGCGCAACGGTCGAGAACCTCCCCATCCGCCAGACCATCACGAGCTTCGCGGGTCTGCGCGCGCATGAGGATCACCACGAATTCGTCATCGGCGAGGCCGAGGGCGCGCAGCAGTTCATCGACTGCGCGGGCATCGAATCGCCCGGCCTGACCTCCTCCCCCGCCATCGGCCTGCACGTGTCGGAGCTGATGCGCGATCTGATGGGCCTGCGGGAAAAGGAGCACTTCATCGCCACGCGCAGGGGCGTGCTCGACCCGAAGACGCTCTCCAAAGAGGACTATCAGAAGCTCATCCACGAAAAGCCCGCCTACGGCCAGATCATCTGCCGCTGCGAGCAGGTCACGGAGGGTGAAATCCTCGACGCCATCCACCGCCCCCTCGGTGCGAAGAGCCTCGACGGCGTCAAGCGCCGCACCCGTGCGGGCATGGGCCGCTGCCAGGCGGGCTTCTGCAGCCCGCGCGTGATGGAAATTCTGGCGCGTGAGCTGCACGTTGATCAGAGTGAGATCACCAAATGCGGCGGCGCGTCCCGGCTGATCGTCGGCACAAACAAGGACAAGCTTGAGGAGGTGCAGGACAAATGAAATATGACATTGTCGTCATCGGCGGCGGCCCCGCCGGTCTGTCGGCGGCTATCGCGGCATATGACGCAGGCTGCCAGAGCATCCTGATCCTTGAGCGCGACGTGCAGCTGGGCGGCATTCTGAACCAGTGCATCCACAACGGCTTCGGCCTGCACACCTTCGGCGAAGAGCTGACCGGCCCGGAATACGCCGCGCGGTACATCACGCAGGCGCTTGAACGCAAGATCGAATATAAACTCAACACGATGGTACTGTCCATCAGCGCAGATAAGCATATTACGGTGGTCAACCGCGAGGAAGGACTGATCGAGATCGACGCACGCGCGATCATCCTGACCATGGGCTGCCGGGAAAGAAGCCGCGGTGCGCTGAACATCCCCGGCTACCGCCCGGCGGGCATTTATTCCGCCGGTACGGCGCAGCGGCTCGTCAACATGGAGGGTTTCATGCCCGGCCGCAGAGTCGTCATTCTCGGCAGCGGCGACATTGGCCTCATTATGGCGCGGCGCATGACGCTTGAGGGCGCGAAGGTACTGGTTGTAGCAGAACTTCTGCCCTACTCCGGCGGTCTGAAGCGTAATATCGTCCAGTGCCTGAACGATTTCGACATTCCGCTCAAGCTCAGCCACACCGTCGTGAACATTGAGGGCAAGGAGCGTGTTTCCGGCATCACGATCGCGGAGGTCGGCCCCGACCGCAAGCCCATTCCCGGCACGGAGATCCACTATGACTGCGACACGCTGCTGCTGTCCTGCGGTCTGATCCCGGAAAACGAGCTTTCGCGCGGCATGGGCGTGGATATTTCCCCGGTCACGAACGGCCCCGTCGTCGACGAGAGCCTGCAGACAAGCATCCCCGGCGTTTTCGCCGCCGGCAACGTGCTGCACGTGCACGATCTGGTCGACTACGTCTCTGAGGAGGCTGCGGCGGCAGGCCGCGCCGCCGTGCGCTATCTTGCGCAGGGCGAAACCGCAGAGCGCCATGAGATCCCCGTCACGTTTGAGGGCGGCATCCGCTACACCGTCCCGGCAAGCATCGACCCGAAGCTGGCTGCGGACGATCTGGTGCTCCGGTTCCGCGTGGGCGGCGTGATGAAAAAGCGCGTCGTGAAGCTGCTGCTGGACGACGACGCGGTGCTCACGCGCAAGCGGCCCGTCATGGCCCCCGGTGAGATGGAGGAGCTGAAGCTCACGAAGGATATGCTGGACGCGCATCCCGGTCTGACGCGCATTCATATCACAGTGGAGGAGGCATAACGATGGAAAAACGAGAACTGACCTGCATCGGCTGCCCGCTCGGCTGTTCGATCACCGTCACGCTGGAAAACGGCGAGATCAAAGATGTTGCCGGGTACACCTGCAAGCGCGGTCATGATTACGCGAGAAAGGAAGTCACGAACCCGACGCGCATCGTCACGAGCACCGTCCGTCTGACCGGCAGCGCGACCGGCGCAGCCGTCGTCAGCTGCAAGACGGCGCAGGACATCCCGAAGGGCAAGATCTTCGAGATCGTCGCGGCGCTCCGTCAGGTCACGGCGCACGCGCCCGTGAAGATCGGCGACGTGCTGCTGACAAACGCCGCCGGAACGGGCGTCGATATCGTTGCAACGAAAAATGTACAGTAATTAGGAATGAAGTGCGGAGAAAGTTCACAAATCCTTTCGGATTCGTTCACAGTTCCGACATGATTGGCCGGTATACTCATACTCGTAAGCAAGCCAATCTTTTCTTTCCTCTCTTCTCTTTCTTCTTTCTTTTCTACACCAACAGAACCGGCCTGCCGCACACGCGGCA
>UMHW01068932.1_pt1 | contig 10697 bp, 10 predicted proteins | sample 1965631 | NCBI WGS metagenome assembly UMHW01 (sample SAMEA4836107, study PRJEB28245) | human gut metagenome | biome: gut microbiome; material: fecal sample | place: Denmark | collected 2008
GAGCATTCCCCCATTCCTTCCCTTACAATTGCTTATTGCAAACAAAAAAGAAACAGGTGGACAATATTATGAGAGAGATCCAAGTTGCAGAAAACAAGACCCTGAAGCTGACCAACGTTCTGGCACGCAAGATCGATGCCAGCGAGCTGGGCAACCTGGGCGTGATCCTGACCCAGATGCAGAACTTTATCAAGAGCCACAGTGCCATGCCGGTTGGCCCTGTGATCCAGTGCGTCAAGTTTACCTCCGGCCCCAACCCGGAGCCGCAGATCTATTTTATGATGCAGGTCAACCAGCTCATCCCCCGCTTGGAGCCGGGCTACGAGCAGGACGCTGTGCTGCGGGTGAAGGGCTGCCTGTACGCCCACTTCACCGGCCCCATGGACCACAGCAGCCTTGCCAGCCAGAAGTTGAACATCTATGCCTACGAGCACGAGATCGAGCTGACCGGCACCACCTACAGCATCTACGTCAATCAGGACAGCGAAAACGGTGTCATGGACGTTTTTATGGAGACGAAGTAATATGACCACTCGCATTCAGAATCTTTCCGACCTGCAGGACCGCCGCATTATGATGGAGAAGAAGCTGCCGGCCTTTGGCTACGCGCTCATTCTTCTGGTGGCTTTCCTCATGGTGTTTCTGGTGATCTGGAGCACCCAGAACAAGCGCACCTACGTCAGCCAGTCCACTGGCTCAGTGCAGGCGGCCAACAAGACCTATATCATGTCCAGCTACTCCGGCTCCATCACTGAGCTGAACATCTCGGAGGGCAGCTATGTCACCGAGGGCGACCTCATCGCCCACATCAAGAGCACCGATCTGGACATCCAGCAGGACAGCTACCAGAAGCAGCTGGACATCTACAAAAAGCAGAAGAGCCAGTACGAAAAGCTGCTCAAGTCCATTCAGGACGACAAGAACTACTTCAGCGAGACCGACATCGACGATCAGCCCTATTACTACCAGTACGAGAGCTACAAGAGCCAGGTCAGCCAGAAGGCGTTTGATGCTTCGCCCTATCAGGCCGCCGGTTACACCGACGAGCAGATCAAGACCCTGATGGAGCAGAACCAGAGCGAGGTGGAGAGCCTGTACTACTCCACCCTGCAGTCCATTTCTGCCAACCTGACCAGCGTGCAGGCCAACATTGACAACATCGAGGCCCAGCTGGATGCCCTGAACACCGGCGCGAACGATTACTACATCTACGCCCCTACCTCCGGTGTCATCCACATGGACACCCCCTATAAGGTGGGCATGGTGCTCAGCGCAGGCTCCGCTCTGGCCACCGTTGCCAGCGAGAACAGCGACCTTGAGATCGTGGCGGCTGTCACCGTCAACGACCGGCCGCTGATCAATGTGGGCGACCCCTGCAAGATCGCCATCACCGGCCTATCGGAGTATTCCTACGGCACCCTGACCGGCACTGTTACCTCCATCGACAGTGACGTGACCACCAACACCAGCGGGTCTTACTACAAGATGACCATCAAGCCGGACAACACCTATGTCGTGAGCACCAGCGGCGACAAGGTGGATCTTTCCAACGGCATGAGCGTCACCGCCCGTGTGGAGTACGATGAACTGACTTACTTTGACTATGTGATGGAGGCCCTGGGCGTGCTGTTCCGCTAAGCGCCCGCCGATTCCACGCCCAAGAGGTACGAAAGAATGAAACTGAACCCGAAACAGCTGGCCGCCAGCGCGGCTCTGCTGGGTGTGCTGGCCTGTGCCGCCGCCCTGCCTGCGTCGGCTGCCGGCCCTGTTACCACGCCGCTGGCCCTCACGCTGCCCAAGGTGAGCTTTCCCTGGGATAAAGTTACCGCTGAGAGCATCGAGACCGGCAGCTACGATGCCGCCCCGCTGGCGGGCACGGCCCAGCAGCTCTCCCCGGTGACCACCCCCGCCAATGCCGCCAGCAAGAACGGTGTGACCTATGTCTCTGATAACCCCAATGTTGTCTCGGTGGACAGTGAGGGCGTGGCGCAGGCTGTGGGCCTGGGCACGGCCAACATCACCGCCACCTGCGGCGGGGTGAGCTGCACCTATACCATCACCCCCCAGCCGGATGCCAGCATGATCGCCACCGAAATGGATATCACCCTTGCATCCAGCACCATTGCTGTGGGCGAGACCACCAGCCTTTCGCTGGCAGTGCTGCCCACCTCGGCAGCCAACTATATCAACGTCAGCCTGAGCTCTTCCAATGAGAAGGTGGCCACTGTCAACAACTTTGGCAAGGTGACCGGCGTTGCCCCCGGCAAGGCCACCATCACCGCCACGGACGGCAACGTGAGCTGCACGGCCACCATTACGGTGGTTGCGGCCAACACCAGCACCGTCTCCAGCCAGTCCATCTCCCTGAACACCAACTATGTGGTGCTCAAGCCGGGCTCCTCCAAGACCATCACCGGCAAGGTGTCGCCGGCCTCTGCCAGCCAGAGCCTGACCTTCAAGAGCCAGGACAAGAGCATTGCCACCGTCAGCGGTTCCGGTGTCATCACCGGCGTTGCCACGGGTGCCACCTCCGTGGTGGTCTCCAACGGCACCGCCTCCACCTCGGTCACGGTCATCGTCAACCGCACCGCCTCCACCTCCGGCAGCAGCAGCGATACCAGCGGTGAGGGCACCGAGGACAACGTCACCACCGATGCCACCGTGGCCGCCATCCAGAACGCCGCAGGGGAGGAAGTGTCCCTCTATCAGAGCGACGTGCCTGCCATCACCGGCGAGATCCTGAGCGCTCTGCGCACCACGGGCCGCAGCCTGATCGTGCTGGGCGAGGATTATACCCTGCGGATCGATGGCACCAGCATCAAGAGCACCCAGGGCGGGTTCAGCACCGCCCTGACCTTTGCCCCCGATGAAAACGGCCTGAGCTTCCAGCTGGGCGAAAGCGGCGCGCTGCCCTGCGTGGTGCAGATCACCCTGACCGGTGAGAACGCCGCTTACAGCCGCCTGTATCTGCACAACACTGCCAGCGAAAAGTGGCAGTTCCTGAACAGCTACAAGGATGGCACCATCACCGCCGATACGGCTGGCAGCTACCTGCTGACCAACCAGAATCTGCGCTTCACCAATATCAACTGGACCTTCTTCATCGCCGCCGGTGCGCTGACCGTGGTCTGCCTGATCGTGTATATCGCCGTCAAGAAACGGTATTGGTTCTGGTAAGTATAACTGTGCGTAATAAAACCTCCCGCTCATTCGAGTGGGAGGTTTTGTGTTTATCGGAAGTTCTTGACAATCAAAATACAATGTGATATGATTTTGATATCAGAAAGAAACTTCCAAGCCCTGTAAAGGAGGGACATTTTATGGAAGAGAAGATCTTACAGACCAAGAAGAACGGCATGACCATGCTGCTGCTGACCCTGCTGGGTTATGTGGCTGCGGTTGTGGTGGGCGGCATCGGTTTTGTAATGCTGTATACCACCTTCCTGGGTTTTATCCCGCTGGCGATCGCTGTCATCTATGCCATCATCGGTATTTTCCTGTTCGCGGGCCTGAAAGTCCTCAAGCCCGAGGAAGCGCTGGTGCTGACCCTGTTCGGCGATTACATCGGCACCCTGAAGGGGGAGGGCTTCTACTGGGTCAATCCCTTCTGCACTGCCGTCAACCCGGCTGCGGGCACGGTCCTGAGCCAGAGCGGTGATGTTCAGCAGCGCCCTGTGGTGCAGGCTGACCGTGAGAAGGACGGCAAGAAGATCTCCCTGAAGGTGATGACTCTGAACAACTCCCGCCAGAAGATCAACGATTGCCTGGGCAACCCGGTGGAGATCGGCATTGCGGTGATCTGGCGGGTGACCGACACCGCCAAGGCCGTGTTCAATGTAGACAACTACAAAGAGTACCTGTCCCTGCAGTGTGACAGCGCCCTGCGCAACGTGGTGCGCATCTACCCCTACGATGTAGCCCCCAACGTGGACACCACCGGCGACGGTGTGGCCGATGAAGGCAGCCTGCGCGGCTCCTCGGAAGTGGTAGCAAAGCGCATCCAGGGCGAGATCCAGAAGAACGTCACCGCCGCCGGGATCGAGATCATCGAAGCCCGCATCACTTATCTGGCCTACGCCCCCGAGATCGCGGCGGTCATGCTGCAGCGTCAGCAGGCAAGCGCCATCATTGATGCCCGTAAGATGATCGTGGACGGTGCCGTGGGTATGGTGGAGATGGCGCTGGATCGCCTGAGTGAGAACAAAGTGGTGGAACTGGACGATGAGCGCAAAGCGGCAATGGTCTCCAACCTGCTGGTGGTGCTCTGCGGCAACCGTGACGCGCAGCCCATTGTGAACAGCGGCAGCCTGTACTGATGGCAGAGCCGAAAAAGCAGATCCCCCTGCGCCTGAATGCGAAGCTCTACGATGCCCTTGCCGCGTGGGCTGAGGATGACTTCCGCTCGGTGAACGGGCAGATCGAGTATCTGCTCACCGAGTGTGTGCGTCAGCGCAAAAAGAACGGCAAGTACGTCTCTGACCAGATCGACGTGCCGCCCGAACTGGATATCAAGTAAAAAATAAATGGCTCGACGTTCTGTATAGCGTCGAGCCATTTTTGCATAGGATCAAATTTGAAGGGAAAACTTGCCCCCGCTGCCAAGGGCTCCCCTACTAGGGGAGCTGGCGAGCGTATGCGAGACTGAGAGGTTTAATTCGTATGCTCGCTCCACCCGCTGGAGGTGACCACTTCGCCATCGGTGGTGCACCAGAGGGCTTCCACGCCGTCCAGCGATTCCACGAGCTGCTTGCCCTCTTCCAGAGGCAGGCAGAACAGGCCGGTGGTCAGGCAGTCGGCCACACCGGAGTCCGGAGCCAGCACGCTCACGCCGTCAAAGTAGGCGGCGGGCCAGAGGGTGGCCGGGTCGATGAGGTGGTGGTAGCGCACACCGTCCACAACGTAGTAGCGCTGGTAGTCGCCGCTGGTCACAAGGGAGAGGTCGCTCATCTTGACGGCGGCTACAGTGGAGCTGCCGTTGGTGTAGACCTCGGAGGAGTTCCACGGGTTTTCCACGCCGCCTACCCACTGGGAGCCGTCCGGCTTGGTGCCGATGGCCCGCAGGTTGCCGCCCACGCTGATGAGGGCACTGGTCAGGCCCCGGGCTTCGGCGGCCTGTGCGGCCTGCTCCACGGCGTAGCCCTTGCCCACGCTGCCCACGTCCAGCAACATGGCCGGGTCGGCCAGATAGACCGTTTTGGCATCTTCATCAATGATGAGGTTGGCGATATCGCAGTGCTGTGCGGCGGCATCCAGCTCTTCCTGCGTGGGCAGCTGGTTGTTGCTGTCGTTGTCATCGGCCAGTGCGGCCTCGCGGTAGTTGTGCCAGATGTTCAGCACACTGCCCAGCGCAATGTTCAGCTTGCCGCCGGTGGTGTCGTACATGGTCTGGGCCAGCTCCAGCATCCCGAGGATCTTGTCATCCACCGTCACCGGGGCAGTGCCCGCATTGTCGTTGATGGTCTTGATGTTGGTCACACCATCGTAATCATTATAAATATCATAGAGCTGGTTGTACTCCACAAGGTCGGCGTGGAGTGCGTCCATCTGGGCGGTGAACTCTTCCTCGCTGTCGCAGTAGGCGATGACCTGCGTCACGGTGTCGAACACATCATAGAACACGGTGGAGTAACGCTGCGGGCCATCGGCGGCGCTGGAGGCGGTGGAGCCGGAGGTGCTGCCGCAGCCAGCCAGCAGGCTCAGGCTGAGCGCAGCCGCCAGCAGGGCGGAAAAAATACGCTTGGTCATCATGCTTTGGCGGTCTCCTTTGCGGCGGTAAAGGCGGTGTGTTCTTCCTGCAGATGCGCCAGCAGGTCACCGAACACCCAGCTTTTGCTGGTGGGGGTCACAACGGCCTTGAGGGGGATGTTTACCTGTGCCTGCTTCATCAGGTCGAGCAGAGTGTCCACATCCTTATCCTTGAAGTTGGCCAGCACCAGCGCCGGGGGATAAGCACCTGGCTCCAGCACCAGGGTGCGGGTGGTCTTGACCTCCACCTCGCCCAGCAGCTGGGCCACGGTCCTGCCTGCATCGGCAGGGGAGACCAGCAGCAGCTTCATCCCGAAAGCGGGGGCCATCCCCTCCAGAATGCCCCGGTCAGCGGCAGAAAGGTTCCAGCCCAGCGCCAGCGGGATGCCGGCATTCTGGTTGCGTGCAATGTGAGCTTTCATAGAAATACCTCGTTTCAAGGGTGAATTCAAAATACACCATAGTATACCATATTTGATGACAAAAGAAAACAACCCCCTCAGTCACGCTGCCGCGTGCCGAGAGGGTCGTTCCATTCTCAGTTCATCTTCTTGCCAAAGAACTCGACTTCTTTGGTGATAAAGCCCATCAGTTCATCGAACTGGTCGGGGGTCAGGCTCTGGGCACCATCGCACTTGGCCTTGGCGGGGTTGTTGTGCACCTCGATCATCAGGCCGTCGGCACCGGCGGCCACAGCGGCCTTGGCCAGCTGGGGCACCATCCAGGCGTGGCCGCAGGCGTGGCTGGGGTCCACCACCACGGGCAGGTGGGTCATTTTGTGGAGCATGACCACACCGGCCAGGTCCAGGGTGTTGCGCATACTGGTCTCAAAGGTGCGGATGCCGCGCTCGCAGAGGATAACGTTCTCGTTGCCCTCGGCCATGATGTACTCGGCGCTCATCACAAATTCTTCCAGCGTGTTGGCCAGGCCGCGTTTGAGCAGCACAGGCTTTTTCTGGCGGCCCACGGCCTTGAGCAGCTCAAAGTTCTGCATATTGCGGGCACCCACCTGGATGAGGTCTACATTTTCGAACAGGGGCAGGTGCTCGGTGTTCATGATCTCGGTGACGATGGGGGAGCCGGTGGCGCGGCGGGCCAGCTTGAGCAGATCCAGGCCCTCGCTCCGCATTCCCTGGAAGGAGTAGGGGGAGGTGCGGGGCTTGAATGCGCCGCCGCGCAGCAGGGAAGCGCCTGCATCTTTGACGCGCTGGGCGCAGTAGGTGATCTGTTCCTCGCTCTCGATGCTGCAGGGGCCTGCGATGACGGCGAAGTTGCCGCCGCCGATCTTCACGCCGTTGACATCGATCACGCTGTCGTCGGGGTGGAACTTGCGGTTGGCCTTTTTGTAAGGCTCAGACACGCGGCGGCAGGTCTCGACCACAGGGTTGGCCAGCACCCAGCTCTCGGCAATGGCCTTGGTGTCGCCGATCAGGCCCAGAATGTGGGTGTCGCTGCCCTTGGAGTCGTTGATCTGCAGCCCCATATCCTGCAGCTCGTGGCAGAACTCGCGGACCTGTGCGTCAGGGGCATCCTGTTTCAGTACAATGATCATGGTGGTCGTCTCCTTATCCTTCTCACCAAACGGCACAGGAGACCGGCTCCATTGCCGTGATTTATTTTCGTGAAGTTCAGTTTCCTGAAGCATGGGCCTATGATAACACTTCAGGGAACTGAAGTCAAGAGAAATTTTGAAATTTAGGAAAGAAAGTGGTAGAATAGGGGCAGCCTGAGAGGGCAAGGAGTTTACAAGGAGCGATCATCAATGGGAAAAGAAGCAAAAACGAATGCCATGCGCATCCTGGAACGGGCCAAGGTGCCCTATACAGCCCACGAATATGCCCACGAGGAGGGCGTGGCGGTGGACGGCGTGACCGTGGCCGCCAGCATGGGGGAGGACCCGGCCTGCGTATATAAGACGCTGGTGACCCAGGGCAGCAGCAAAAACTACTTTGTGTTCGTCATTCCGGTGGCGGCAGAGCTTGACCTGAAGGCTGCTGCCCGCAGCGTGGGCGAAAAAAGCGTAGCCATGATCCATGTGGCCGATATCAATAAGGTCACCGGCTATGTGCGCGGCGGCTGCAGCCCGGTGGGTATGAAAAAACAGTACACCACCGTGTTTGATGAAAGCGTGCTGACCCAGGAAAAGGTCTATGTCTCCGGCGGCCGCATTGGTACGCAGGTGTGCTGCGCACCCGCCGACCTCATCCGGGCAGCAAGGGCAGCAACAGCGAAGATCATCTTCTAAGGTAAAACGCCCTTACTGCCAATGCAATGACGGAGAGGCTGTACAGAGCGGGGCCTGTCCCAGTGAGATAAAACTTACTTTATTATATTTTCTAAAAAAGTCATACTTAAAAAGAAATACGGTGTCGAAACTGCACAAAACTTTTGAAAGTTTTTTGACGCGGGAGAACACAAGGGAGAAATTGCCCCAAGGGCCTTTGCAAAGTGGAATTTTTGCCGTAAACTGTATGTAGTACAGGGACGGTACCCCGGCGGATGCCGGGTGCCGCCTGAAAAAGCGCAGAGCAAAAGGGGAACTTCAAAGATGAAGATGCTGTCGGGCTTCACAGAACAGAACACCATTCGTGCTGTTCAGGGGCATCGTGCAGCTTTGTGCAAAGCGCTGGGAGAGCATACGCAGAAATAAAGGCCGTGGTGCAGGTGTACCACAGCTTTTTTTTGTTTTGCAGACGGAGAAAGAGAGGTTCGGATATGATTCGGAAAGTTGCAGTGATCATGGGCTCGGACAGTGATTGGCCGGTGGTAAAGGGGGCCTGTGCCCAGCTGAAGGCGCTGGACATCCCCTTTGAGGCACACATCCTTTCGGCCCACCGCACCCCTGCCGAGGCCGCGGATTTTGCCAAAAATGCCCGGGCCAACGGCTTTGGTGTGATCCTGTGCGCGGCGGGCATGGCGGCCCATCTGGCCGGTGCCTTTGCCGCCAACACCACCCTGCCTGTCATCGGCATCCCCATGAAGGGCGGCGCGATGGACGGTCTGGACGCGCTGCTGGCCACGGTCCAGATGCCCAGCGGCATCCCGGTGGCTACCGTGGCCCTGAACGGGGCCAAGAACGCCGCCTGGCTGGCCGCCGAGATCCTGGCCCTGAGCGATGACACACTGGCCGGGAAGCTGGAGGCCGAGCGGGTGAGCATGGCACAGCAGATTGCAGCCAAGGAAGAAAAGCTGCAGAACGAACTGAAAGAGTTGTAAGGAGAACCAATGTCTGATTTTGCATATCCGCTGCACGAGGAATGCGGCGTTTTTGGCATCTACGACCGGGCGGGCACCGAGGACGTGGCCGCTGCCGCCTATTCTGCCCTGTATGCACTGCAGCACCGCGGGCAGGAGAGCTGCGGCATTGCGGTCAACGATGACGGTGTCATCCAGGGCCACCGCGACCTCGGCCTGGTGAACGAGGTGTTCACCCCTGCCGTGCTGGGCAGTCTTTCCACCCCCACGGCCCACATGGCAACGGGCCATGTCCGCTATGCCACGGCCGGCAGCCGGGTGCGGGCCAACGCCCAGCCCATGATCGTCCGGCATGGCCGGGGCACCATGGCCCTCTGCCACAACGGCAACCTGACCAATGCCCTGGAGCTGCGCCGTCAGCTGGAGAACGAGGGTGCCATCTTCCACGGCTCCTCCGATACCGAGGTTATCTGCTACCTCATCACCCGCAACCGCCTGCGAATGGGCAGCATTGAGACTGCCATCAGCAAGACGATGGATGTGCTGGAGGGTGCATACAGTCTGGTGATCATGTCCGCCACCAAGCTCATTGCGGTCCGGGACCCCCGGGGCTACCGGCCTCTGTGCATCGGCACCCTGCCCGGCGGCGGCTATGTCTTTGCCAGCGAGAGCTGTGCGCTGGATGCTGCGGGCGCGACCCTGCTGCGGGACGTGGAGCCCGGCGAGATCGTCATTGCCGACACCAAGACCGGTGAGCTGCGGAGCATCAAGGATCACTGCGGCCGCCCGGACACCCAGATGTGCGTGTTCGAGTTCATCTATTTCTCCCGCCCGGACAGCATCATCGAGGGCAGCTCGGTGCACGAGGCCCGCAAGCAGGCAGGCCGGTTCCTGGCACAGGAGCACCCCGTGGAGGCCGATGTGGTCATCGGCGTGCCGGATTCCGGTCTGGATGCGGCGCTCGGCTACTCGCAGGAGAGCGGCATCCCCTACGGCATCGGCTTCATCAAAAATAAATACATCGGCCGCACCTTTATCCAGGGCAGCCAGAAGCAGCGCGAAAACAGCGTGCGCATCAAGCTGAACGTGGTGTCCAGCACCGTCAAGGGCAAGCGGGTGGTGCTGGTGGATGACTCCATCGTGCGCGGCACCACCTCCGCCCGCATCATCAAGCTGCTGCGGGATGCCGGTGCAAAGGAAGTCCACTTCCGGGTCTCGGCCCCCCCGTTCAAATACCCCTGCTACTTCGGCACCGACATCCCCGACCAGAAGCTGCTGGTGGCCACGGGCCGCAATGTGGAGCAGATCAATGAGATCATCGGGGCCGATACCCTGGGCTACCTGTCCACCGAGCATGTGGTGCAGCTGGCCAAGAACGCAAAATGCGGTTTCTGCACCGCCTGCTTTACCGGCGAGTATGCCGTGAGGCCGGAGGAGGTGCTTTCCACCGATATCCATGAACGCCACCTGAACGACCGTCCCAAAAACGAGAAAAAGTTAGGAGAGTAAGAAGATGGAAAAGAGCTATTCTGAGAGTTACGCAGCTGCCGGTGTGGATATCACCGCCGGTTACCGCTCCGTTGAACTGATGAAGCAGTATGTTGCCCGCACCATGAACGAGCACTGCATTGGCGGTCTGGGCGGCTTTGGCGGCCTGTTTGAGCTGGATTGCACCGGCTACAAGCACCCTGTTCTGATCTCCGGCACGGACGGCGTGGGCACCAAGCTGAAGATCGCCATGATCATGGACAAGCACG
>UMHW01076672.1_pt1 | contig 10623 bp, 8 predicted proteins | sample 1965631 | NCBI WGS metagenome assembly UMHW01 (sample SAMEA4836107, study PRJEB28245) | human gut metagenome | biome: gut microbiome; material: fecal sample | place: Denmark | collected 2008
TCTCGGAGGAAACAGACACCTTGTAGTCATCCAGATCGGTGAGGCCCAGTTCATTGGCTGCGCCGCTCTTAACGCTATCGCTATCCAGCAGCGTGGCGATATCGTTGGAAAGCATCTGACTCGCCGAGAGATCGTTGTAGCTCATCTGACCGCTATCGTCGGTCTTGGCGAGAATGTACATGCTCGTCGTCGCGGTATAGGTGTTGTCCATCGCAACGAAGGACACGATGCCCATGGCGATCGCGCAGACCACCGGAAGGGTGATGACCAGCTGAAGGTGCTTCTTCAGCAGCTGGAACAGTTCGAGAAGGGTCATGCAGCTTGCCTTTCATTTCCCCAGTTCGGATTGACAAAACTGTCCGTATGTTATCGCATCTTTTTACCGAGACCAAACTCTATACATAAGAAACAGGCTCTCCTGTAAAAATGTCGGAAGCAATCGTAAAATTGCACAACAACGCCGCACCCGAAAGTCAAATGCGGCGTCTGCATCAATATCTATGTTGTATCGCTATGCGAATGGCTCGTCCTGCCGTATGGGAAACGTCACCGTAATGGTGGTTCCCACGCCCAACTCGCTCGACAGATCGAGCGTGGCGTGATGATACAGGGCCGCATGCTTGACAATTGCAAGCCCCAGACCGGTTCCGCCGCGCGCCTTGGACCTACTCTTGTCCACGCGATAGAACCGCTCAAATACCTTGCCCTGTTCTTCAGGCGCGATACCGATTCCCGTATCGGCGACCGCAAGGAACGGATGGCCTTCGTCGTTGGTGCCGCACTGCAGCGTAACCGCACCGCCGGGTCGATTGTAGCGGATGGCGTTGCTCGCCAGATTATAGATGAGCTCGTCAATCAAGCGCGACACGCCTTCGATGACCACAGGCTTGGTCTCATGACTTATCGTCACATTCGCCTGACGGGCGACCTGTTCAAGACGCTGCTCAACCGCGTAGATGGCACGCGAGAGCTCAATAGGCTCCGTGGAACCAATGGGCACCGCCTCGCCCTCAGTTGCACGCTCGGCCTCGTCCAAGTTAGACAGCGTAAGGATATCGTTGACAAGCGCTGCCAAGCGGCCCGCCTCACGATAGATGCGACCGCCAAAGTTGCGCAGGTCGCCCTCGCCCTCGACCATGCCGTTTGCGATGAGCTCGGCATAGCCCGAAATCGCCGTAAGCGGCGTCTTGAGCTCATGGGTGATATTCGCCGTGAACTCGCGGCGCATACGGTCGTTGTCCGCCAGCACCGCCATTTGGCGCTTGAGCTCCTGGCGCTGCGACTCAATACGCTCAAGCATGGGGACCATCTCGGCATAGGCGTGCTCATAGCTACGGCGTGGGTGGTCCAAATCCACCTCTTGCAACGGCGCGATGATGGCACGGGACTCGCGGCGCGCCATAAAAAACGAGAGTACCGCACCCGCTGCTGCGATAAGCAGCATCGGCGCCACCATCGACAGCAAAATCGCCGCAACGCCAGGCTGGGCCTGCGCCAAGCGGACAACCTGGCCGTTATCAAGGGCGACGGCGCGATACAGCATAATCTCGTCGAGCGTAGAGCTTGCGCGCTCCGCGGAACCCGAACCACTCTCAAAGGCCTCGATGACCTCGGGGCGATCGCCATGGTTGGGCAGTGTGGAAGGCGACGTCTCGTTGTCGTAGGCAACCGATCCATCCTTGTTAATCAGCGTGATGCGCAAGTCCTCGCGATCGAGGCTACGCAAGAACGGGATGGGCTCCTGCTGCTCGTCGAGGGCGGCAGCAATGAGCTCGGTTTCCTGCGCCAGATTGGCACTCGTGGCATCCGCCAAGGTGTTTTGCACAAAGAACGCACCCAGCACCGTAAACGCCACGATAACCGCCATGGCACAGACAAAGATCGTCACAAAAACGCGGTGGGACAGCGTATGTTTTCCCTGGGGGGCGAAGACCACGGGTTACTCCTCCGATGCGGTGGCCGCGGTGTCGTCACCTTCGGCACCATCGCCGGCAGAAGGCTCGGCCAAGCGGTAGCCCACGCCGCGCACGGTCTCGATGGCGCTGGCATGCTCGCCCAGTTTTTGGCGAAGCGTCTGCACGTGCACGTCAACGGTGCGCGAACCGCCGTCGAAGTCCCAGCCCCACACGCTCTGCAGCAACGACTCGCGGGTAAAAACCACGCCGGGCTTGCGCATGAGGTACTCGAGCAGGTCGAACTCGCGCAGGGTGAGCTTAAGCGGCTCGCCGGCAACGGTCACCTCGCGATGGCTGGGCGAGAGCACGATGTCGCCCACGCTGAGCACATCGCTCGCCTGCTTGACCATGCCGCCGCGACGCAGCAGTGCGCGGCAGCGGCTGGCGAGCTCCATGAGCGAAAACGGCTTAGTCAGGTAATCGTCGGCACCGCCATCGAGCGCCATCACCTTGTCGAGCTCGGTATCCTTGGCGGTAAGCATCATGATGGGCACCGTCGCCGTCAGGCGATCGGCACGCAGTCGACGCATAATCGCCAAGCCATCGGTATCGGGCAGCATGATGTCGAGCAGGACGGCATCGGGTACCCGTCGCGCCACGGCAGCCTTAAACTCACCGTCGCACGAAAAGCCTTCGGCCTCAATCCCCTGCTTGCGCAGCGCATAGACCGTCAAATCCCTGATGTTGTCATCGTCCTCGACGTAATAGATCATGTTGAACCCCTTTGCGGCCGGCATGACCGCATCTTAACCCTAAAGGTACCTGTACTAGATGGTATCAGCCAAAACGCCCCGTCAAATAATCCGCCGTGCGCGGATCGGTCGGATTCTTGAAGAGTTGCGCGGTGGGCGCGTGCTCCACCAGCTCACCCAGCAAAAAGAATGCGACCGAATCGGAGATACGCGCCGCCTGCTGCATATTGTGCGTAACGACCACGAGCGTGCAGGTCTCTTTGAGCTCGCAGGCCAGCTGCTCCACCACCAACGTCGACACAGGGTCGAGTGCCGAAGTCGGCTCGTCCATCAGCAGAATGTCGGGCTGCACGGCAAGTGCGCGGGCGATGCACAGGCGCTGCTGCTGTCCACCCGAAAGACCCAGGCCCGACTCTTTGAGCTTGTCCTTGACCTCGTCCCACAGGGCAGCGCGACGCAGGGAGTCCTCGACCAGCTCATCGAGCACGGCGCGGTCGCGCACACCCATACCGCGAGGACCGTAGGCGACGTTGTCGTAGATGCTCATGGGAAATGGGTTGGGGCGTTGGAACACCATGCCCACGCGCTGGCGCAAACGGCAGATGTCGCAATCGCCCAGGATATCTTGACCATCGAGCGCAATCTTGCCCTCGATGCGGCAATCCTTGATGCCGTCGTTCATGCGGTTAAAGCAGCGCAGCAACGTGGACTTTCCGCAGCCCGAAGGCCCGATGAACGAGGTGATCTGCTTGTCGCGGATCTTGATATTCACGTCCTTGAGCGCATGGTGGTCGCCATAGAACAGGTCGAGGCCCTCGACGTCGATGCGCGTCGGCGAGGCGGCAAGATCCTCTGCCGTGGGGCGAGTCGCATCCCCAACCTCGCGCTCATGCGCGGCCTCGGCCTGCGCTTCCATGAGTTCTTCAAGCTCCGTGGGCTCCACAGCCGCAGCAGCCGTCATACCGCACACCTCCATATCGATATCAATTCAGCAGTATCGATAGTAGGAATCGCGGCTCATACGCACGTGAGCACATTGTCAAGTGTTTGTAAGGGCACGCTAGCTATGCGGCGGGCAGCTCGATGGTGAATATCGTGTGTTCGGGCGTCGATTCACATGCAACGGTACCGCCGTGTGCCGCGATGATCTCCTTGGCAATAGCAAGGCCCAAACCGGCACCACCGCGATTGGTCGCACGCGCCGCATCCAGGCGATAGAACTTCTCAAAGATCACCTTGAGCTTAGCCGCAGGGATAGGATCGCCCTGATTGATAAAGCGCACGCGCACGCCGCCATCGTCTTGGCGCCTGGCCTCAATCGTGATAGTCGAGCCCTCATAGCTATAGGCGACGGCGTTTTTCATGATGTTGTTAAACACGCGGGCCATCTTATCGCCATCCACGAGCACCGTCAGGTCCTCGCGAATATCAACCTGGGCTTCCTTATGTTGCTCGTTGAGGATGGGATAGAACTCGTCAGCCACCTGAGCCAGCAGCAACCCCAGATCAACATAGCCGCGCGTGAGCACGATATCGTGGAAGTCAAAGCGCGTGATATCGAAGAACTCTTCGATGAGTGCATCGAGCCGGTGCGCCTTGTCGAGCGCCACGCCCGTAAAGTGCGCACGTTGCTCAACCGGCAGCTCAGGAGCCTCTTGCAGCAGCGAAAGATAGCCCACCACACTGGCAAGCGGGGTGCGTAGGTCATGTGCCAAGTACGTGACCAGATCGTCCTTGCGATGAGACTCGTCACGCAAGGCCTGTTGCACCTTGCGCTCGCGATCGCGCACACGGTTGAGTGCGCCCTCGACCTCCAGGAAGTCGCCGTCGATGTTGTCCCAGGTGTCGGGGTGATCGATCAGGCGATCTTGAATACGAGCGGCCAGCACACAATCGGCATGCTGCTCGCCCTGCTCATAGCCCTGGTAGTACAGGGCGCGGCCGCAAAAGAACAGCACGCACACGGCAAGCGCCAGCACAAAGCCAAGCATGTTGAATACAAAGCCGGCATCGAACAGCACCGGCCCTTCGATGCCGCCGAGTGCCATGGCGCCAATCGCCAACGTCATGGCCCACGCGGTACCGCCAATCACCACGCAGCGGCGTACGATTTCAAATCGATCGATCAGCAAAAAGCCGACAAGCAGCACCGCCAAGATTCCAGCGATGTTATCGATGCCAATCAGCAGCAGGCTCAGCAAAAAGAGCAGCACCGTTGCAAGCGCGCGGTTGTCGACGACCGACCTCACGTATTCAAAGAGTCGATTGGGCACCTCGAATGCCTGCCTATCGTCTTTTGTCATATCCACTTCCCCACCATCAAAGGCGTTGTTCGATTATGTAGCCGACGCCCCAGACGTTTTTGATAAAGCGCGGCTTTTGAGCGTCGTCACCGATCTTTTCGCGCAGGTGGCGAATGTGCACCATCACCGTATTGTTGGAGCCGGGCATAAAATCCTCGTTCCATACCGCGCGGAACAGATCCTCCACGGCCACCACACTGCCGCGATGCTCGGCCAGATACAGCAAGATGGAATACTCGATGGGCGTGAGGCGCACCGGCGCACCGTCCACCATTACGGAACGAGCATCGCGGTTGATCTCCAGGCCGTCGAGCTGGATGGTCGGCGACTCGGCCACCTGCGCGCGGCTACCGTAGCTGGTGTAGCGGCGAAGCTGAGCATGCACGCGCGCGATGAGCTCAAGCGGACGGAACGGCTTAACCACGTAATCGTCCGCGCCAAGCGAAAGGCCCTCGATCTTATCTTGCTGGGCATCGCGCGCCGTCAGCATGATCACGGGATAGGTATGGCTGGAACGGATCGTACGCAGCAACTCAAGCCCATCGATATCGGGCAGCATGACATCCAGCAGCGCCAAATCGAACTCCTGCTCCAAGATTGCCTTGGCAGCGTCGGCCCCGCTATAGGCGACCTGTACATCAAAGCCTTCTTTTGTAAGGTAGATACCAACCAAGTCGGCGATGGCCTTTTCGTCATCAACTACCAAAATGCGCTCGTTCATGCGTGCTCCTCTCGCGCTCCATTATGCCCGAGGGGGGCGCATGCCACACACAACAAGCGTGGGTAATTAAGTCGGCCTTAAGCACCCTTGTGCCCGTTCGGGCGCGGATGTGGGCCACGCACGCACGCGATGATCGCCGACACCGGCAAACGATATACTCTAGTTCCAGAAGAGACCATCCCGTCGAAAGCGAAATCTGTGAAGTCCCTCACCTCTTTTGCAAAGCGCTCAGCCCAGCTTGCCGCCGGCTTTGTCTGCGCTATCGCCCTTGCCGCTGGCGTGCCCACCGTCGCCGGCGCCCAAGTGCTCACGACCGACAATGTCTGCGGCAAAACCGCCGATGCGCGCGGCATCACGGCCGATAATCTGCCCGATATCGATGCGACCAATGCGCTCGTCATGGGCAAAGACGGCACCGTCTACTATGGGCGCGGCGCCGATGAGCAGGTCAAAATCGCCTCGATCACCAAGGTCATGACCGCAATCCTAACCGTCGAGAATTGCAAGATAGACGAGAAGGTCACGGTAAGCAACGCCGCGGCCACCGTGGGTAATTCGACCGCCGGCTTGCTCGAAGGCGACGAGCTTACCGTGGAGCAGGCGCTGCGCGGCCTGATGATTCCCTCGGGCAACGACGCCGCCATCGTGCTCGCCGAATATGTGGGCAAGAAGATCGACCCTAAGACCAAAGACGCCGAGGCCACATTTGTGAAGGCCATGAACGAGCGCGCTAAGAAGCTCGGCTGCACCGGTACGCTTTTTGAAAACCCGCATGGCCTGGACTTTGATGAGTGGGCTGGCGATATGTACTCAACCGCACACGACGTAGCGCTGATGATGCAGGAGGCCATGAAAAACGACACGATCCGCGAGGTCGTAGCGAGCGAGGATTCCTGGATCGAGGTCACGGGCGCCGACGGCACCGACCATTCGCATTCCATGGACACGCATAACTATTTGCTGGGCCAAGATGGCAACATCGGTGGCAAGACCGGCACTACCGACGATGCAGGCTATTGCTTCACGAGCGCCTACAACCGCGATGGCGACGAGATCTACACCGTCGTTTTGAACTCCACCACCACCGACCAGCGCTTTACCGATACCGCAACCCTTGCCAATTGGTACTACGGTCACAAGGTGACGGTCGCGATCGCCAACACGCAGGAAAAGACCGCCAACGGCAACCCGCTTATGGCGCGCATCGGTCAAACCGACTGGACGGATAAGACGATCGACGCCACGCTCGCCGACCCCACGGCGCAAGCGACCGTGTTTTCCCTTGCCGGCGAGGTGACCGAAAAGGTTAGCTACGACGATCTTTCGGGCACGGTGCATGTGGGCGACAAGGTGGGCAGCGTCACGCTCAAGCAGGACGGCACCAAGATCGCCGTCATGGACCTAGTTGCCGACGAGGAAGGCGCAGGGCCGAATCCCATTGAATGGCTCCTTGTGAAGCTTGATCGCTTGGGCCGTCGCATCGACAACCGCCCGCTCACAGCAGAAAGCGAGACCGTCGCCAAGGCGCCCGAGGTGTAAGATCGAAGAACAATACACTCGCTGAAAGGAAGTGTCCGAAAGGATGCCTCCTTTTTTTGAGGGTTCGAATCCCCAGATGCCCTTTCTCGATAATAAAAAAGGGCCCCCGATGGGACCCTTCTTTAAAGTTAAACTGGCGGAGAGCTGGGGATTCGAACCCCAGATGCCCTTTTGGGGCATACTCGCTTAGCAGGCGAGCACCTTCGGCCTCTCGGTCAGCTCTCCGTAACAGCCGTTCTATAGTAACCAAACAGCCAAGGATGGGCAAGAGGAAATTTTCTAATTGCCTAGCATCCTTTCCTCCTTGGAGGCTTCGCCTACCCCAGCGAGCGGTTGAGGGAGCCGAGCTCGTCGTTGCCCATGGTGCGCCACATTTGGAAGATGCAACCGCGTGCCAGGAAAAAGAAGCCGTTGTCGACCAGTTGCACAGCGGCATCTGCCAGCTGATTCGTCACGGCGGACACTGGCGGCAGCTCGAGTCCAGCCTTGCGGATGGTCTCGACCGCCTCCTCGAACGTCGGAGGCTCGCTGACGCCCATCTCATTCATAAGGCCCTGCATTTCTTCCAGCGCACTACTGCCCGATTCCTCACCGCGCGGCACCAGACGGTAACAAGCCAGCGCTAGGTCGAGCTGATCGCAATTCCAATAGGCAAACGCCAAGCGATAGAACAGGTAGCCGATTGCAGAACGATCGCTGGCAATACGTAGGCCGTGGCGCGCCACCTCGATAATCTCGTCAAAGCGCTCCAGACGCGCAAGCACGTTGATGAGCGCAAAGTGCGATTGCATGGACGAGCGCGCCAGATCGTAAAGATGGCGCACCTCGGGCAGTGCTCGTTCAAAGTCCTCTTGCTCGGCGTAAAAGCTGCAAATCTCGTGCTGGGCAAAATACAGCGCATCGGGCGCACGTAGGATTCGCACAGAGCGGTCTTCTTCCAACACCGGTAGCACCATGCGCACCAGCTGGTTATCGCAAAACTGCGTTTGAACCGGACCTGTCGCCAAAAGCTCGGCGACGGCGCACTTAGCCTCCAACTCCTCGACAAGACGGGAAAAGCCTTCAAAGGCACCTGTACGGTCGACTTTTGCCTGCTCGCGCAATTCAACAACGCGGGCCACGTATGGGTCGTCGTCCTCTTCCATGACCTCCAACTCGTCAGCCGTATCGGCAAGCAGCAGATCGCGCAGCGCCGGCGGCAGTGTGCGATGGTCATCACGCGGACGAGCATGAACCTCCGCAGGCTCAATCGTCTCCGGAGCGGTTGACTCATACGCCTCAAACACACGCTTGCACGGCATATCGTCCATGTCCATGCTCTCAAGATCCTTGGCGACAGGCACGCAATCGGCCAGATAGGCCGCGCGCCCAAAGAAATACGTTGCGACAACGCGCTCGCCCTGCTCACTGTCGGGAGCAGCAATCTGCACATAGCAGCGCGTGATGCAGGTGCCCGCGGCAAAACACGCTGCCGCAAGCGTAAGTGCCACGCGCGCATCGTGCTCCGCGGCCCAGATCGCGCGCATGTCCTCGTCCAGCTCGCGCCAGGCGTCATCTTGAGCGTCGTATTCACGTTGCGGCATGGCATCAACGACAGACTGCCCAAACCGAACGAGCATAATCCCCTCGGCAACGTTTACTCGATAGGTATAGTCGAGCCGTGTGACCACGTTGAGCGCCTCAACGATTCGCGCAAAACGGGTGCGCACGTCCCACTCGCCGCCCGGCTGGCAAGCCACCGTACCCGGTTTGCCCCACGGGTTATCGCTCGAGGCCGTATCGAGCAGTCGGGGAACATCGTTGGTCGTCTTGGCGATATGCCACGAATCAAAGAGCGCGCAACCCTCAAGGCTCGGCGAGGATGCCGCGGGGGCCAATCCGGCCCCGATGCACTCAAGGATGCCGGAAAGGCGGTTGAGACGGCACTCGATGGCGAGCAGCGTGTCAATCTCGTCCTGGTCTAGCAGACTACGATCAAAATTGAGATAGAAAAGCTTTGAGCGATCAATGCGAGCCAAGCTCATCTCGGACTTGGCAGCGATGGTGCGCAGGCGGGGCAAGTCAATTTCACTCATGAGGGCGGCGGCATAACGCTCGATACCGCTCGGATTCTCGGCATGGTCAACGCGGTAGAGCAGCGTCTCGATAGCGTCAGGTAGCGGTGCCGTGTGAAAGCCCAAAAACAATTCGACCGGCTCGGGCAACTTTACGAGCTTGATCTTGTCGACAACATTTTGCATACCCTCGTCGAGTCCGCCGGCGTTCGCCGTGCTCGCAATGGCATTTTCGGAGTCAGCGAATATCACGTAGCGCAGGAACATCGATGCCATGAACTCGCCGTAAGGAAGGGCGCGGATCGAATTCCATGTCTCGTGGTCGGACTGCTCGCGCATGGGGCCTTCGGGAGAGCCGGCAGTTTGCGCGCACGCGCGCATTGCACCGTTGGCCTCCCTTACCATAATCTCACCAATACCGGAATCCGACTCGTCAAGGACCAGTTCCATGTCGGGATCGTTGGGCAGCGGAGCCTCGCTGACGGGGCGGTCCACCTTGTACACCTCACCCGAAACGCTTACGTAGCCCAAAAGCGACACATGACTTTTGCCAACGAATTCGACGACATAACAAGATTCATGCTGATCCTCGCCAAAGAGTTTCCAGACCACGCCATATGAGCGTCCCGCAGGCTGCTCGGGCATCGCCGGAAAGCGCTTTTTGGGATCGAGAAACCTGAGCTTGTATGTCGGACGCTCTGCCACGAAATATCACCCTGATCGGTCGTCTAGAGAAGGAGCGGTCGCGGATAGGCCGCGATACCTACTCGGAATCTTACACGAGTCGACAGGAAATCGTCCCTTTGGACGAAAGCACTCAAGCTGGCGCAAAAGAAAAGCCCCCATTGCCGGGAGCTTTAATCTCAAATGGTGCGGCGTATAGGATTCCGCGCATCCGCTGCGCGGATCCGCACCGGCTTCGCCCGCCTGCCGGCGTGCTCGCCCGCTCGCTAAAAACGCTCCGCGTTTTCTTGGCGCCCGCGCCTCGACCGAGGTTCGAATCCATGCAGCGGCGACATAAAAGAAAAGCCCCCGTTGCCGGAGGCTTCAAGTTCAATTGGTGCGGCGTATAGGATTCGAACCTATGACGTTCTGATTCGTAGTCAGACCCTCTATCCAGCTGAGGTAACGCCGCAACTTGTTGATTATTATGCACATGGACTGAATAATCGTCAAGCGTTTTTCAAAAAAAGTTATTGAATTTGATTTTTACTCATTTGATGCAGTCGATCGACTCGATACTTTCAAACACGGCGAAAGCAACTCCTCAAGTATGTCGACATATAAGAAAAGCCTCCGTTACCGGAGGCTTTAAATTCAATTGGTGCGGCGTATAGGATTCGAACCTATGACGTTCTG